>ERZ894229.651-NODE-651-length-25610-cov-8.68718_pt1 | contig 25610 bp, 24 predicted proteins | sample MGYA00380295_ERZ894229 | MGnify/ENA primary metagenome ERZ894229 (study PRJEB32331, sample SAMN06328479) | human gut metagenome | biome: human gut microbiome; feature: stool | host: Homo sapiens | collected 2014-09-17 ... | reverse complement strand
ATCTGATCCGGGAAATCTGTTCCGCGGTTCCCATTCCCGTCATCGGCGCAGGACGCATCCGCAGAATGGAGGATGTGAAAAAGCTCCTGTACGCGGGATGCAGGCAGGCCGTTCTGGATTATGACAGACCGGACAACGTGGAGCTGACGAGGGAGGTTTCCCTGAAATTCGGTCCGAACAGGCTGCTTGCCAGGATTGGAAACGAACGGGCGCTGGAAGAAGCCGCCGTCTGGCTGAAAGACCGTGTGAGCGGCGTGCTTCTGACGGATATCTCCGCCATGAAAACAGCCGTCCGGATCAGCCCGGTTCCCGTCATCGTGGTTCCGCCGGACATTTCTCTGGATAAGCTGATGGAAATCCTGAAGCTTGAAAATGTGGGCGGCATCGCCGGGAAACTGGTCAACGAAAACATCCATGAGCTGGAAGCCATCCGGAAGCTTTCTGCGGATGGCGTCGCCTCAGAGGAGGAAGAGACGTCCGCTCATGAGGACGAATGTCCGGTTCAGGCCGCCTTTACCTGGCAGGAGCTGAAGAAAAATTCCGACGGCATGGTTCCGGTCATCGTCCAGGACTGCCGGACGGATGCGGTGCTGATGCAGGCCTACATGGACGAGGAAGCCTACGAGGCCACCATACGCACTGGAAAAATGACCTATTTCAGCAGAAGCCGCGGACAGCTCTGGGTAAAGGGAGAGACCAGCGGACACTTCCAGTATGTGAAATCTCTGTACACCGACTGCGATTATGATACCATTCTGGCGAAGGTGGTTCAGATCGGCCCGGCCTGCCACACCGGCTCCTACAGCTGCTTTTTCAATGAAATTCTCTCCGCTCCGGAAGGGGACGGAGAGCTTCCCCACAATCCCGCAAAGGTTTTTGAAGAAGTCTTCGGCGTGATTCAGGACCGGAAGGAGCATCCGAAAGAAGGCTCCTATACCAACTATCTGTTTGACAAGGGAATTGACAAGATCCTCAAGAAACTGGGAGAGGAAGCAACGGAGATCGTCATCGCGGCGAAAAATCCCAATCCCAATGAAATCAAATATGAGATCTGCGACTTCCTCTATCATTTGATGGTGCTGATGGCGGAGAAGAATATTACCTGGGAAGAAATCATGGAAGAACTTGCCAAGCGCTGATTACAGAAATATGGGCTTTCATACAGAAAGGGCGAAATGTCAATTGACATTTCGTCCTTTCCTTTGTATGATGAATAACTGGAAATAGTTTTTTTTTGAACAAATGAAATTGAAAGAAATGAGGCGATACCATGAAAAAGGCACAGACAAAGGAGGCCGATCTGGGGAACGGTCCCATCGGCAGCCTTCTTTTTAAGCTGGCCCTTCCGGCCATTGTGGCCCAGATCATCAATGTCATGTACAATATGGTGGACCGTATGTACATCGGGCATATTAAGGACATCGGTCCCGACGCCCTCACCGGCGTGGGCGTTACCATGCCGCTCATCATGGCGATTTCCGCTTTCGCGGCTCTGGTGAGCATGGGCGGCGCGCCGAGAGCCTCCATCATGATGGGAAAGGGAGAGAAGGACAATGCGGAAAAAATTCTGGGAAACTGCACCACCATGCTGGTTCTCATGGCGCTGGTCCTGACCGCCGTCATCCTGATCTTCGGCCAGCCGCTGCTCCTCATGTTCGGAGCCAGTGAAAACACCATCGGCTACGCATGGGATTATATGAAAATTTATGCCATCGGCACGATTTTCGTCCAGATTTCCCTGGGACTGAACGCGTTCATCAACGCGCAGGGCTTCGCCATGACAGGTATGTGCACCGTGGCCATCGGCGCCGTCTGCAACATCATCCTGGATCCCATCTTCATTTTTGGTTTCCATATGGGCGTACAGGGCGCTGCGCTTGCAACCATCCTGTCACAGGCGGTTTCCTTCGTATGGGTTCTCGTTTTCCTCACCTCGAAGAAAAGCACCCTGCGGATCCGGGTGAAAAACCTGAAGCTTTCCGCTCCGGTCATCCTGCCCAGCATCGGACTCGGCGTTTCTCCGTTCATCATGCAGTTTACGGAAAGCGTGATTTCCGTCTGCTTTAACACCTCCCTCCAGAGATACGGCGGCGATATCGCGGTGGGCGCCATGGCAATCCTCACCAGCGTCATGCAGTTCTGCATGCTGCCCCTGCAGGGTCTGACCCAGGGCGCCCAGCCCATCATCAGCTTCAACTATGGCGCGGGCAAGCTGGAACGGGTGAAAAAGGCCTTCCGCCTGCTGCTGGCGGCATCCCTGTGCTACAGCACGCTTCTGTGGGCAATTGCCATGTTCCTTCCCCAGGCGTTCATCGCCATCTTCACCAGCGATCCGGAGCTGACCAGCTATACCGTCTGGGCCATTCGGATTTATATGGCGGCATCGCTTCTGTTTGGCATCCAGATCGCCTGCCAGCAGACCTTCATTGCCCTCGGCAATGCGGTCACATCCGTATTCCTTGCGCTCCTGCGGAAGGTCATCCTGCTGATCCCGCTGATCTTCATCCTGCCGCTGTTTCTGACCAACAAGCCCTTCGGCGTATTCCTTGCAGAGCCTGTGGCTGACACCATTGCCGTGACCGTGACAGGCCTGCTGTTCCTGCGGCAGTACAGAAAGCTCTCTGTGGGCAGCGGAAATACATCGTCAATAGAAAACGTTTAAGGGCTAAACCCTTTACATGCATACAATTCGCCTGGACAGGAATATCGGTCCAGGCGAATTCCATATGAGCCGGCCGGAAAGGTACGCTTAACATCCTTTGGATGATTCCGGAATACCTTTCCTGTCCGGCTCATATTTTTTATAAAGAAAAATGCGTATGAACGCTTCGGAGGCAGCATGCAGGACGCCAGAACCAGGCGCAGGCTGGAGCTGATGCGGCTGATCCGCGAGGAAAACCACAGCAATCAGCAGCGCATCCGTGCCAGAGAAGAAATCCTATACGGAAAGAGCGACAGCTATCAGAACGAGAATCCCTATATGAACGAAACCGGATATGACTATCCGCTGACCGCAGCGGAATATGGAGGAGGGCAGAGCAGAGGAAGCGTGTCCTCCTTCGGCATCCGTTTCCTGCTGGCTGCAATTCTGTTCGGCTTGTACTTTTACAGCAAAACACAGGGCGTGAGCGTCCTGGGGCTGAACGCCGCGCAGGTTGAAACGGCGGTGGAAGAGCAGGGAGAACAGTTGATTGACTTTATCAGTCAATTTTTATCATGATTCTATATGCCTGACTAGTTTGGTCAATCTTCTTCGCACACACTATCTCGTAAAATTACTGCGTTATCGAAAAGGATTCTCTTCTTTAAAACCTCTTCTCGCCTTTTCCAGGTATCCATGCTATACTGACGGTGAAGCAGGAAATGTGGTTTTTCTGGAAGGAAGTCTAAAAGTATGAGCAAATATTTCAATACAAACGGTTGTTGTGATCCCGGACGACATTATATGATTAATCTTTCCGCACGTCTGTATGAAGTAAAACAAATGATAGATGACGGACAATATTTTTCCATAAACCGGGCAAGACAGTATGGTAAAACCACTCTGATTCACGGCCTTGTCGATTTTCTTCGGAATGATTATGAGGTTCTGAGTCTGGATTTTCAAACGCTCAGTTTTGAGGACTTTAAAAGTGAGTCATATTTTGCTGCCGCCTTTTCCAGAGAGCTTCTGGAAGCCTCCGATCATATTCCCGATTCTGTCAGAGAAAATCTGGAAAGATTTTCTGAGGAGCCCGATCCGGCAATCACCCTGTCCATTTTATTTAAAACGCTGATCCAGTGGTGCGAGCTCTCAGAACGGAAAATCGTATTGATTATTGATGAGGTTGATTCTGCGACAAACAATCAGGTATTTCTTGATTTTCTTTCTCAGCTCCGTGCTTATTATCTGAAACGAGATCGGACGACAACCTTTCAGTCCGTTATTCTGGCCGGAGTATATGATGTAAAAAATATCAGGCGAAAAATCCGTCCGGATGAAGAACACAGAACGAACAGCCCCTGGAATATAGCGGCTGATTTTCTTGTTGATATGAGCTTTTCTGTTTCTGAAATTGCCGGAATGTTGCAGGAATACGAAGACGATCACCATACAGGAATGGACATTTCGCTTATGTCTGAATTGCTGTATGCCTCTACTTCCGGATATCCTTATCTGGTATCCCGGTTATGTAAGCTGATCGATGAAAGGGTTTCCGGCACAAAGGAATTTCCGGATAAAACCGGTGCCTGGACAAAGGCCGGTTATCTGGAAGCCGAGAAGCAGCTCCTCACAGAGCGGAATACTCTTTTTGAATCATTGGTGAATAAGCTGACCGACTATCCACAGCTTCGAACCGTACTTTACGAGCTTCTGTTTACCGGAAAGACGATCCCTTATAACCCGCTCAACCAGTATATCGATACGGCTGAAATGTTTGGTTTTGTCAAAAATAACAATGGTAATGCCGTCGTTGCCAACCGTATTTTTGAATCAATCCTGTACAATCTGTTCCTGTCTCAGGAATATATGCTCAGCTTTAATTTTAACAAAACAAAGCAGATCGGTTTGAAGGAAATTACCGTTGGAAATAAGCTTCTGATTGAAGCAGTTGTTTGATTCCCATATGACAAACAACCAGACAAAGGGTGAATGATAACATGATCGCATGAATTGCATCTTTATCCAAAAACCGGGTAATCGGAAAAGAAGGACGTATTCCATGGAAGATAAAAGGAGAGCAAAAGCGCTTCAAAGAACTTACCACCGGAAATGTGGTAATCATGGGCAGACGTTCTTATGAGGAAATCGGCAGACCCCTGCCAGGGCGTATCACCATCGTGGTTTCCTCCACGAAGGACTTTACAGGTGAAAACTGTTATACTGCACGTTCCCTGTTTGAAGCAATCCGGCTTGCGGGCGACCGCGATATATTTGTTTCCGGTGGAGCAGGGCTTTATGAAGAAGCGCTTCCAATTGCGGACAGGCTGTATATTACAGAAATCGACGATTTTTTTGATGGCGATACTTATTTCCCTGCTTTTGATGAAAAGGATTATAAAAAAGAAATCGTCGCAGAGTTTGGCGGAGATATTCCATACACCTATGTGACATATTCCAGAGACGTCAAAACAAAGCTTATCAGTTTTGATCTGGACGACACATTAATCAGAGGAATTCATTCCGTCATGCTTCCATGCATTCTAAATGACAGAGAAAAGGAGCATGCCGTCATTCAGGAACAGGAAGAAAACGGAGAGCTTGATTATGAAGCTGCAGACCACCTCAGAGCAGAACTGTTTTGGGGCCTGCCTGAAGCAGAAATAAAGAAACGCTTTCTGCAAATTGCCAGGCCTCTGGAGCACATTCCTGAAACTATCCGCTTTTTGCATAAATGGAATATAAAGTGTCTATTGATTACGGTCGGACCGATTCAGGTAGCAAAAGCGGTTTCCGAGATCTATGGATTTGACGGCTATTATGGAAGCGATTACGAAGTAAAAGATGGCATATTCACTGGAAAGATTCTGGAATATATACGTGCAGAAAATAAGATGAACTGTCTGGCTGATTTCTGTGAAAAAAATTCTATTGATCTCAATTCTTGCGTTGCAGTAGGTGATGGAGCAACGGATATTCCGTTGTTTCAATGCTGTGGGGCTTCTATCGCTTTAAATGCATCTGAGCAGGCAAAAGCGGCCGCGTCTGTTTCTCTTGAGGCAGACAGCCTTTGGGATATTCTGAAATACATAAAGTAACAGGAATAAGAATTACTATGGATAGGAAACCGATTCATGATATGACAGCAGAAGAAATTGCAGAGATCACGGAAGCCTTTACCGATTATCCCTACAAAACCGGGGAACGAGGCCTGAAAGACATCCTTGGCGGCAGAGGAAAAACAGCCAGGTATATCAATGCCTTTATACGGGCAGCGCTAAAGGCCGGATGGATTTACCCGGTGGGCGAAGGAAGGGAGGCTTTCATCGCCGTCAGGACCTCTGACCAGCGTGTTCCGGCCATGACGATGCTGAGCTTTCTTTGCAGCGTTATCCGCATTCTCGGTTTCAGGGGCGCTTTCCGGCTGATGAAACAGCTGAACAGAGAAGGCCTTTCTCTGGAGGAAAAGCTGAAAGGGGAGCGGCGGACATTTCTGAAGGTGGAAATGCTGTGCGTCAGGAAACGCTATCAAGGGCAGGGCTATATGCGAAAAGCCATAGAAACCGCATTTTCCATGGCAGAGGAGATGGGAATGCCCTGTATTCTTGATACGGACGCACAGGAAAAAATGGAAAGGTACTGCCATCTTGGTATGACTCTGGCAGGGAAAAGAAGATTTGATGAACAGACATTTTTGTATGATTTGATTCGGGAGCCGTGAAAATATTCTACTGATGAAATCGACAGTAATTCTACCCGATGTCCGGGTCGTGGACCAGAGAATAGAATGCTCCTTGCGGGGACCAAAAATGATAACAAAATTTACTCCTACACAAGATTTACACAAATACTTATATTTTGAAACGAATCGTTTAGTCGTTCGCCAGTACATATTAAATGATATTCAAGAATTATTCAAAATTATGTGCGATGTTAGAGTCCATACATACACAAAAGACAAAGACAATCCGTGGGATAAGGGACGAACAGAAGAATACATCCAGTTCATGATAGATAAAGATTTTAAAACACTGGATTGTTTTCATGGCGCTGTAATAGAGAAATTCTCAAATCAATTGATAGGATTATGTGGATTAAATCCTTATAAAAAAGAGGAACCTGAAATTGAAATCAAAATAGGTGTACCATATTGGAACAAAGGATATGCTACAGAACTCGGAAGGCAAATTATTAAGGAGTCATTTGCTGCTACAGATATCAAAGGTATTTATGGAATGGCACTACCAGAGAATATAGCATCCAGAAGAGTATTAGAGAAAATAGGAATGCAATATTTAGGTAACCAAATATTCAGAAATCATGAAGATTCATTTTACTATATTGCAAATTTGAAAGTAAACGTGAGTTTGTGATGTGGTATCTTTAACTATGGAATTGAAATTACATTCTTGTAATAGTTGGTGCAGAGAAAATCGACCAGCTTTTGATTTGCCATTTCTCTCTGCACCCATATTGCTCCCCGTAAACATTCGTTAACATAAAACGACACTTTTTGTCGGACATACGGGAAAGCTACTTCATTCTTTCCTTTCCCGCAGGCCGCAGCGCCAGCAAAACAACCCCAGCGAAAAAGAGCAGACACTGAACCGCAATGACAGACACCGGCATGGAAAACGCCGGATCCATCGTTCCCAGCGTAAGCGGCCAGGTGGCGAAGAAGCTGCCGTTTAGGATTCCCAGAGGCTCCGGCAGAGGAAGCGCCATGCAAAGAAAGGGCAGCGCCATCCACACGTAGACCAGCTTTGGACTGACCTGCCCCAGCAGCCATCCGCTTCCAAGGGCGAAGACCAGAGAGGGAAGCAGAACGGTCAGGGCGGGGAGCAGCAGTTCTTCCCAGCTATGCCAGCCAAAATACCAGGCATAGAAGACCGCCGCCTCCGCAAGGCAGGCAAGCGCCAGAAGCCCGGTTCCCGAAAGCGCCGCGGCGCACCGGATCATACCATAGCGCCGGGGCGGCACAGGCGCAGCGTCCGTGAGAACCGTTACCCGCCGCGCCTTTTCTGAGGTGAAAAAGGTCAGAAAAAACAGAGCGCCGATCCATAAAAGGGGAAACATCCTGCTCAGGTAATCCCCGAAGCTCCAGGGAGAGAAGGGAGCGGTATGGGCCACTCCCAGAATGGTCACCTGATCCAGCACCTGCCATCCAAAAAGAAGCAGGATCAGCAGAATCCCAAAAAAGAATTTGTTCCAGAGCAGTCGTTTGCATTCATACAAAAATATTTTACGCAAGGTTCAATTCCTCCTCCGTCAGCCCGCAGGCATCTAAAAATTCCTGATAAGTCAGATAAGGGTACGCAGGGTCCAGTTCCCGGTTAAACAGGCCGTTCAGGATCCGGTCCATGGCCTCCTCGCCGCCGACCAGCTGTTCGGCTTTCAGAATTTTCAGCGGCATCTCGCAGTATTGCCGCACATAGCTCAGACTGTTGGTGATCTCCAGCCGTTTTTCTTCGGGCAGCATCTCCAGGTATTCCGGGCAGCGGACATAAAAATTCAGATTGTAGTCGTCCACCGCCTTCTGCCACTGGTTCACATAATGTTCCAGCGCGTACTCCTCTCCATACAGCTGTCTGACAATGCGGTAAGTGGTGTAAACGGTCAGCCCTTCCGCGGACCAGCCATCCGTCTCATCGGAAGAATCAAACATATTTCCAAGCCCCCACCACTGATGGACCAGCTCATGGATCATGACCTCGCCGGAAGCGGCTCCCTTGCCCGCATCGCTCAGATTTTGGGCAGTAAAATCCGCCTCATCCAGCAGACTGGCTCCGTTCGCGGCATATCCGCCGCCGGAAACGCGGCTCTGAATGAGCTTGAGGGTGTTCCCGTCAGAAAAGGACAGGGCGCCGTAATGTCCGGTACAATAGTCCACCACCTCCCTGACAGCGTCCACCGCCCCTGCGGCTTCCATGACGGCCTGATGCTTTCTGCCGTAGTAAAATTCTATGGTGATGCCTCCGGCCTCAATTTCCTCCCTCACATAATCGCCCGCATATAAAATTCCGCCCGTTCCATTGGTTTCATACCGCCAGGTAATGGTACCGTCTTCGTTCTCCTTCACCCTTTCCGCTTCGCCTGTTCCGAAGGGAATCACGGTCATGGAGGCGGGCAGGGTGATTTCAACGGAAGCAGGATATCCGTTTTCCCCCGGCAGAACATTCATCAGCCGGGGAGCCAGCTCCGCGTTTTCCAGGCACAGATATTCCTCACTGACCTCGTCGCCGCCCTGCATGGTTGCCATACTCCGGCTTTCTCTGGGGAATCCGCCGTACTCGATCGTCAGCTCCATCTGTTCCCCGGCGGGAATCGTAACCTCCAGCATGGCCTCATTGTATTCCTGATAGTCGCTCACGGAGAAAGGCACGTCCACGCCGTCCGCCTGAACGGAAGAGATGGTATAACCGGGGTTAACGCCGAAGGCGGCCGTCTGCTCCTGACCGGAAGTGTTTCGGAAGTGGTAGGAAGCGCTTCCGGAAACGGTGCCCGAAGCGGTGTCCGTATACACCTGAACGGAGCGCCCGGTACAGACCAGATCCTCCGCATAGGGAATCTCATAAAAGGACATCACCGTCTGGTCCGGATTGCTGTGATCCACCATGGGCTGGGCGGCCCAGGCCGTGCAGGAACCGGCCAGAAGCAGCAGCGCCAGGGCCGGACGCCAGACGTGCCGGACGCTGCGGGCCAGCGAACCCAGCAGGCCTTTCCGGTACTGCCGGATGCAGAGCCAGGACAGGGTCCATATCCCGGCCAGCAGGCCGAGCCAGGTCAGACGCATCCAGGCCGCCGAGCGGAAAATACGGACATTGGAAAAATCATCCGACAGCGCCCATACGCAGGGATTGAGCCAGCAGAGCTGCCAGTTGTCCGCCCAGACGGTCAGGCTGAGTCCGGCAAAGGCTGCAAACAGCACCAGGGACAGATCCGTCCGCCCCGTAAACTGCCAGGCGGAAGATACGGCCAATATTCCCAGAGGAAGGGCAAGTCCCATGAACAAAAGCCAGGCAGGCACATAGTCTCCCATATCAAAGACCGCGCCAATCAGTCCCCGGCAGATGGGGAGCCACACCAGCATGGTAAGAGCCAGCATCAGCACCGATACGGCAAGCAGAGACAGAAGACGCAGAAACGCCATGGTCAGCGGGGAAACAGCCGCATCCACAAGGACATCCACCCGGCTGCGCCCGGTCCGGTCCAGCTCATACAGCGTAAGCAGACCGAACAGAATTCCGCCCGCTGCTCCGCCGGCGAGGGCCGGATTGGCCAGATACATGGAAAGCATGGTTTCCGCAGAAGCCGGTTTGTACCAGACGAGTCCCGCCACGGGGGAAACCAGCACAAGAAGCATGACGAGCCAGGTCAGGCGGCTTTTCAGAAGCCGTCCCAGCTCCGAGAAAAAGAGAAGTTTTTTCATTGTGCCGCCTCCCTTGAAATCAGATAAAGGTAAGCGTCCTCCAGCGACGGTTCCTCCGCCCGGACATAATACGGAAGGAAATCCCCAACCGCCCGGCAGCGAATCCCCTGACCGGTGTTGACCCGCGCGGTGATATGAAGCCCCTGCTCCCAAACGGCGTCCTTTTCCCAGAATACGCCCACATGGCCATCTGCCAGACGGATGAGCTGCTCCGGCGTTCCGGCGAACAGAATCTGTCCGTGGTTGATGACTACGATCTGACCGCACACGGACTGCACATCCTCAATGATATGGGTGGAGAGCAGCACCAGCCGGTCTTGAGCCATGTGGGAAAACAGGTTGCGGAAATGGATGCGCTCTTCCGGGTCCAGCCCTACCGTGGGCTCGTCGAAGATCAGAAACGGTGGATTTCCCAGCAGTGCCTGGGCGATGCCAACCCGCTGACGCTGACCGCCGGAAAGAGTGCGGATTTTTGCTTTTGCCTTTTCCGTCAGATTGACCTGACGGATCACCTCATGGATTTCCTCTTTGGGTTTGCGCAGTCCCTTGAGGGCAGCCATATAATCCAGAAACTGTGCCACGGTCAGCTCGTCAAACAGCCCAAAGTCCTGAGGCAGATAGCCCAGACCGGCCTTCAGCTGCCGTTCTCTTTTCGCAAGGGGCCGTCCATCCACCAAAATACTGCCTTCTGTGGGCAGAAGCGCCGCCACCAGCAGCTTCATCAGAGTGGATTTACCCGCGCCGTTTGGCCCGAGCAGGCCGACCAGACTGGGGGAGCGCAGGTCAAGGCTGAAATTTTTCAGCGCCTGCTTTCCATTGGGATATGTCTCACTGACATTTTGAATATTGATTTCCATATTTACCTCCGTTCCGAAACGTTTCTACCTGTTTTTTCCGGATATCAGGAAGAATAGCATGGTTCTATGGAGGAAAAATGGAGGCTGTTTGTGTTTTGTATGAAGATCAGTTTTCAGGGAAACGCACCGATGCCCTCACGCCGTCCGCCGTGTTTTCAATGGTACATTCCGCCCCATGCTGATGCAGAATCAACCGGACCAGATAAAGTCCCAGCCCGCTGCCTCCCGTGCTGCGGTTTCGGGAGCCTTCTTCCCGGTAAAATGCCTCGAACAGGCGGGGCAGTGCCTCCTCGCTGATCTGCACCCCGGTATTTTCCACGTGCAGGACAGGGCAGCCTTCCCGCACCGCACAGCGCACCCGGATTTCCGCCCCGGAGGGAGAGTAGAGGATCGCGTTGGAAAGCAGGTTACCCACTGTCTTTTCCAGCAGGGAGGCGTCTCCGTTGACGATGATTCCCGCTGTGATCCGGGACAAAAGACGCTGTGCCCGCTGTTCCATAAGATCTCTGCTGTAGTCCAGCTGCCGTTCCACAAGAGCGGACAGATTCACGGCTTCCTGTTTTGGAACCGCGCCTGTCTCCATACGCGAGATGGAAAGCATTTCCTGAATCAGGTGTTCCATCCGGCCTGTGATCTGCAGAGAGCGGAGCAGATACTTATCCCGGTTCCTGTAAACGTCCACACCCTCCAGCATGCCGGACAACTGGCCTTTCAGGATGGTTACCGGCGTTTTTAATTCGTGAGATGCGGCAGAGAAAAAAGCCATCCGTTTCCGTTCCTGCTCCCGTTCCCGTTCCACCTCACCGCGAAGCGCCTGATTGGCGGCCTCCAGTTCCTTCAGCGCGGTTGACAGCCTCCGGGCCATTTCATTCAGACTGCGGCCCAGTTCTCCGATCTCATCCCTCCGGCTGTCCCCGCATTCCCAGCCGAAGTCCAGCCTTGCCATCTTCCCGGCAATCTTGCTGAGACGGACGACAGGACGGGTAATATAACGGGAATAAAACAGAGCGCACAGAAGAGAAAAGAAGAGCAGTGCAAGCAGCAGCCAGGGAGCCATCTGCACCAGCGCCCGTACCGCCAGGTTTTCGGCTTCGATACGCGGCGTGACATAAAGGGTATAGACTTCCATCTGATCAGCGAAACGTACCTCAGCGGCTATGGCAGCCTGTTCCGACATGGTGATGGTCACCGCATCGGAGGAACCTGATTCACAGGCGGACCAGGTGACGGAGGAATCCCCTTCCGCTGTAGCGAGCGCTACTGATGTAACCGCTGACGTTTCTGCTCCATACAGAGTCTGCCCTGCAAGCACGGAACCCGTATCCACGATGCTTCCATCCGCCCCCGCAAGCACCGCGTCCGCTCCCGTGTCGCGGATGAAGTCATCCAGCAAAAGGCCGCTGTCCGCCAGATCGGTATCGGCCAGCTTTTCCACAAGCCGGTCCGTCTGACGCGTCATATCGTCGTTGATCACCGCGGTGTAGGTACTGGGAGTGGCCCATGCAATCAGTCCGAAGGTTACGGCTCCCGCTCCCAGCAGAAGAAGGACGGTGATCAGAAATATACGGATGGTCAGACTCTCAGCCAGTTTCCTTCGCAGCACGATAGCCCACCCCCCTTACCGTTTCGATATAATTTCGCTGCAGCTTATGACGGAGATTTTTGATATGGCTGTCCACCACACGCTCATCCACATAAGAATCATAGCCCCAGATTCTTAAAAGCAGCATCTCTCTGGTAAACACCCGCCCGGGGGAAGCCAGAAGAAGCTGCAGCAGTTCAAATTCCCGCGCAGTCAGATCCAGAGGACGGCCATCTAACAGCGCCTCCCTGGTATCCGGATTCACGAGCAGATCCCGGTAGCGCAGGCAGTCCGCCTGTTCCGAACCGCCGCTGCGGCGGAGAATCACACGAATTTTCTCCAGCAGAACGGGCATGGAAAAGGGCTTGGTCACATAGTCGTCAATATCCAGCCCAAAGCCGCGCAGCTGATCCGCTTCCCCATCCAGAGCCGTGAGCATTAAAACAGGAACCTGAGACTGACGCCGGATCATCTCACATACGCCGAATCCGTCGATTTTCGGAAGCATCACATCCAGCAGCACCAGGTCAAAGGGCTGCGTCTGAAACAGCGACAGCGCTTCCACGCCGTCCGCCGCCACAGCGGTTTCATATCCCGCATCCCTCAGATAAGCCCCAAGCAGCTCCTGGATATCCGGTTCGTCCTCTACGATCAGAATTTTCTTCACTTTTTCCTTTCTTCCTTCCTTTATGATCTGTTAATGTATAGGTTACTCTATTTAACCAGGTCTGCGCATTTACTGCGCAGACCGTACGAAAACGTATAGTGAAGAAGCATCCGGCCCATCGCTGCACGATAAAGCGAGTGCTGCACGATAAAGCGAGTGCTGCACGATAGGACGAGTGCTGCGATTGGAATGGTCGGATGCCGTTGCAGTTCTGCCGAAGGCAGAACTGCAACAAGTATAGCACAGGAATGTGAATTTATGATGGAGAAGCCGGAGGTTTTGTGTTATGCTTGAAAAGAAAAAGGGACGTCATTTTCTGAAGACGGAGAGAGGGACAATGATAAAAAACAAATATTTCCATGCATTGCTGATTTTTGCAAGAAATCTCCTTCTTTCTATCTCGCTCTGCCTTGCCTGCTATATCCTGATAAACGGAATGTATCTGACAGGCATCCCAGATGCCGAGAAAGTAGAGCGCGTGACCATCACATATCCGGCGACACCAGAAGGCCACCTGGAAATCACGGAAAAAGAAGACATTGAATTCGCGGTTAATCTGACCCATTTTCTGAATTATTCCATCTTTCAGAAGGCAGGGCAGGAAGAACAGCCTCTGATTACCATCACCTACCATCTGACGGACGGTAACGCCGTCTCTGTTTCCGCAAACCGGGAAACAGTCTGGTGGAAGGGAAGAGCACATGTATTAAGAAAAGAGGACCTGTTTGTCAATCTGACGGAAAACATTTTCTTTTCTGATGAGTAAACAACACAAAGCAACAGAAAAGCACTTCCAATTATTATTTTCATGACGGAGGAGAACCATGAAACGCAACGAAGCCAGACTCCATGCAGAGCTGATCCTCTGCGACATCTGTATGGAGTAATCACAGTCGCAGACATGTCGGCTCTGCCGCCTGATCGATTCATTTTCAGAAAGATCAAGGAGGAAGCCTTCATGAAATACATCAGTGCCAAAGATATTCTTCCGGACAGTCTGGTCAGGGAACTGCAGACCTACATTCAGGGCGGTTATATCTATGTCCCGACGGATGAAAAGCGGCCCAGACGCTGGGGAGAGGCGTCCGGATACCGCCGAGAGCTGGAAGAACGAAATCAGCGAATCCGGTCGGAATATCGAAACGGAAGTCCGGTTCAGACGCTGGCTGAAAAATACTGCCTGTCCGTCCACGCAATCCGGAAAATCATTTATCAAAAGTAACCGACCGAACCAGCAGATGGTCTGCTTTATGGACCGTCTGCTGATTCGTTTCGGAAGGGAGATTACTATGCTGAGACTGGAAAAAATAACTGGAAAAAACGTATGGAGCATTTTGAAGTTGAGCGTATCCCAAAACCAGGAAAGCTTTGTTGCAAGTAATGATATAAGCATGATCGAAGCGTATACAGCTATAACCGGAAATGGCTATGCCTTCCCTTTTGGAATATATGAGGATGATACGCCGGTCGGCTTTTTAATGATTGGATTTGATAAAGACGATTATTGGGATGATGCTCCATCCATAGCAAACGGGAATTATAGTCTCTGGAGATTGATGATAGACAAAAACCATCAGAAGAAAGGATATGGAAAAGAAGCGGTCAGACTCGCACTGGAATTTATAAAAACCTTCCCCTGCGGTAAGGCAGATTTCTGCTGGTTGTCCTATGAACCCGAAAATGAAGTCGCCAGCCGGTTATATCATTCATTTGGATTTACTGAAACAGGAGAAATGGATGGCAATGAGATTATTGCCGTATTGAAACTGTAATTTTCTTATCTGGGAAGTTGAGGAAACTTCGAAGAACGTATGCAATAGAAGCAGATTTTTCGCTAGATAGAAACCCACCAGCATACGCCATACCTGTCAATGACGGTGGCACAGCATTTGCTCCACGGCACCTCATGAATTGCTTCAATGACAACTCCGCCATCACGCAGGACGTTATATGCCTGAAGGACATTCTCTTTAGTCCCCATCTCAAATACGTTAAAGGTCATGGTTTCCCATTTCATTTTATGAACGAAGGCTACGTCACAGGGATTTGCAGCTTCCGCTATTGCCAGAAAGCCTTCGCCGTTAACGGATAGTTCACAATGCTCATAGGCAGTCCCGCTGTCATTTCCAATGAGAAACCTTTCTTCTGTATTTTTCATTCTCTTGCGTCACCTTCCTCCTCCGGCTTATGCTGTAAGCAAAAGAAAAAAGAGAGGAGAGAAGCAGTGAACGCGGCACAGATTACGGCGTTCCTGCAAGGCAATCATGTGTATTCGATTTGTGGTAAACAATGACGACTTAATTACCGGTTTCAATTTTGACATCGACCTGACCGTCTGGAATCATCGTGTTATTCTGGAAAAGGATCTTTTTTTCATCGGAATCCTGCGCCCGGACGGAGTGTATCATTCCTACCATGGCGTGAACCGGAACGGAAACGCAGCTACGCTGCTTTATGTTCATCCGGCCAGGAAAGCGAAACGGGCCGCTGAAAATGCACAGACTCCGGCAGGAGCCATCCAGATCTCTGATCTGACAGAACAGTTCATCAGAGGAAATCTGACCTTCGACGAGGTTTCCGGACTTCTGGAGAAAAAAGAGCTTATTTATGCTCCGGATGCTTCCATGCAGGCGCTGCTGTCTGACGCCTCCGGACGGGTGATGATCCTGGAGCCGGGGATAGGCTACCGGATTGAAAGGCGCAGATATTCCCTGCTTTCCAATTATTCCATCCTGGAGCCCGCCAGCACGAAGCCCTTTCTCGTTCCCGGAGACGACCGGTATGAGAGAGCGGAGAAGAGGCTGGAAAATGCCGACGAGCAGTTCTCTGTCAAAGACGCCCTTTCCCTGCTCCATGATGTGCGTCAGGAGGGGCTCTGGGCCACCCGGGTTTCCTTTGTATATTCCAGAAATGCCCGGACTGTAACCTGGGTGGAAAACAACCGGTTTGACCCGAGAAAGGAATACCGTTTTCCCTCCTGTGAGGCTGCCCCTGACGAGGGAGGCGTTTGTGATGCTTCGGAAAGGAGGCCGCTGTGAATCCGGGAAAAATCTATCCCCGCAGCCAGGACCGGGAAACCATTTATCTGAAGGCGGCCATTACGCGGCCTGACATCCTTGTCGGAGACTATACCATCTACAATGATTTCGTCCATGATCCCCTGGAATTTGAATCCCGAAATGTCCTTTACCATTATCCGACAAACCACGATACACTGCGGATCGGCAAATTCTGTTCTATCGCCTGCGGCGCCAGATTTCTCTTCACCAGCGCAAACCACACGCTATCCTCCCTTTCCACCTATCCCTTCCCCATCTTTTTTGAGGAATGGGGGCTGGATAAAAAGGAGATCACCTCCGCCTGGGACAACAAGGGGGACATCATCATCGGAAACGATGTGTGGATCGGCTATGAAGCCCTCATCCTGTCCGGCGTGACCATTGGAGACGGCGCAATCATCGGCGCCAGGGCGGTGGTGACAAAGGATGTCCCTCCCTATACCATTGTGGGCGGCGTTCCCGCCAGGCCTCTTCGGAAAAGATTTTCGGAAAGAACCATCGCCGGACTGCTGGATCTCAAATGGTGGGACTGGCCGGAAGAAAAAATAGCCCGCAGCATCTCCGCAATCCAGGCCGGGGATTTCGAAAAGCTTTCCGGATTTTGAAAAGATAAAAAAGAGCCGCACAGCTATGAGTACCCTGAACCGGTCATATCAAAGGCTGATAGGAACTGTCATTGAATTTTGCATTCAATGACAGTTCCTTCTTTTTATTCTATAATATTTTCAGAAAAACATGGAGGGAACAGACGATGAAAAATGATTCATATCAGCTTATCGGCGAAGTGAAGATACCGGATGACAAACGGGAACAGTTCAACAGCCATGTGCTGGAGCTGTTAAGAAAGTGCGGTATCCGCAGGACGGAAGAAATGATACTGGATGGAAAAACAGTTACGGTGGTCGATATACCAGTACCGGATGCAGAAGGAAATGTTTTTTTCAATTACTCTGTTTTCGAACAGCGTATAAGACAGATGGCTTCCTATAATATACATACCTGTCAGCTTCATGTCTCAGATATGGGCGTTCAGGAATTTGGTCTGGCCATGCTCCTGATCCGGGTGCTTCAGGAGGCCTTTTCTGAGACTCTCTGCTGTCTGACCTGTGAGAAAAAGCTGATTTCCCTGGAAGGTTACTGCGCCGCCATCCGGTATCTCCTTGGGGTTGAACTTTCTTTTCCCAATCGCGCAAGAATGTGGGATCTGCTCCTTTTGTTCCGCCGGACGGAAGGTTTTGAGTCAAACGACACAGGGACCATGATCCGGACATTTCCAGTTCAGTCCACGGTATTTATGGAAGAGCAGATGATTGCCGCGTTTAATGCAGAATCGAAGGATGGACCGCTGAAGCCTTCCGTTCCTTTTTCCGGCGCGCGGGATGATATCCGGAGCGCAACGCTGATCAGCCTTTGCTTTTATTGCTGTGAGCTCATGCGCCAACTCCTCGTTAATGCAGACGGAAAAGAAAAGCTCCTTTCTTTTCTGAAGGAGCTTGTACTTTCTGATCTGCCGGAAAGAAAGAGGGCAGCCGAAAGAAGGGATCCCTTCGGAATCCTGGCCGAAATATCCCTCTACGTCCTCCCTGTCAGTCTGCTTCACGCATATGCCTGCGCCACCGGGCAGGATTTCTGGGCTGTCTGGGAAACCATGGGTAAAGATGTCTATACCGATATCATAAGCAGGCATGAGGAAAACATGGAGGCGGAGTCTTCCGAAAAAGCATCCGTCCGTATCCCCTTTTACAAGGCGATCCGGCGGGACAATGAGGACGAATTTATGGAATTCTGGGAGGATGACAGGCCCGTTTTTTCAGAAAAACTGGAAGAAGAGCTGTCCGTCTGGAAAGAGAGGATGGGACAGATCCGGCCTCAAAAAGGATTCGAAATGGAGCCATATCTGTCGACGGTCATAAGTGAGCTTTATGAAATATGGAACTGCCGTTACGTGGACAAATCCTTTGTTACAGAATTCCTGCTCCACAGGGACAGCATCGTCTACCAGAAAGCATTGCTGCTTTTCCGAAGTATTCTGGATGCAGACGCGGTATATTTTCCTGAATTTACGCCGCATCAGGCACATGCCTGGCTGCTTGAACGTTACAGGGACAGAACCGACAGAACGATAATGAGCGCATATCAGTCTCTGCTGGTCAACCACAGACACAGAAAAGAACTCCTCGGATTCTGATCTGTTTAAAAGAAAGGACAGAAAAAAATGGGTACATTTGGCTGTTACGCTGGTAAAACAGGCGTCAGGAAAGAACAAAAAGAAATTTTTGTATCTCAGATGATGAAGCTTCTGAATTATGGCGGCATGATGGGGGTGGAAGCCGTCCAGATCTTTGGCCGGAAGCTATGGCTGCTGAAGCCTGCGGAGATCCTGCCCGGCGGGAAATTTACCTTCTGGTTCAATTATTTTGAAGACGATTTCTGGGAGGATGCATCCTTCGATGCGCACAGCTGCAGTCTCTGGTCAGATAAGATCGGCTCGGCGGAATTTAGCGACGTTATCACCGCAGCTTATTTTCTCTTCGAGATGTATGATGATGAGCCCGGATTTACTGAAATAAACGGAGATATCGTAAAAGATACCGCCTATGTTGGCTGGCTTAACCACCTTCTGAAAACGAAGTTTTCCATGAAAAAGCGGTTCCGACTGTGGGAGAATATGGAAGCATATGCGTTTGGCCGGCGGAGGGAAGGCTATGATGCGCCTGATGCCGAAGAGGTAATGAGCTCTGTTCCCACCGGATTGGAACTGTATTCCGGAGGAACGGATCTTGCCGATCTCTTTTTTATCATCCATGGGACTGAAAGCCTGAAGGAATCAGAGCTTGTTCCGGATACCTACCCGGCCGACGTTTACGGATGCAGAAAGGCGGTGGAACATTTCTTCTGCGGCAGAGACGAAGAAGAGGCAATGCAGACGCTTCGGGACCTTCTCCGGAAAGACCGGGCAGGCAGGGAAAGCTGCTCAGACCCCGACAGGAAGGAAATCGCTGAATATACGTTATTCCTTCCTGCCAGAGTCATTGTCTATCTGACTGCTGAACTCCGGCAGAAACCTTTCTGGCGCCTCTGGAAGAAGCTTTGTAATTCCGTATATCGGGACGAAATAAGAAAGAGATATGCGCCGGCATGGCTGGAGGAGCTGCGGAGAAGTACAATAGAGGCGCCGATTCCTCCGGTCAGGACCAGTGATTTTCTGCGGCAGGATGGATATTTTACCTTTTGGAATACGCCGGAGGAATTGAAAGGGCAGCCCAACTACTATATATCAGATGATGACCGTATGTACTGGTGGGACAGCACCGATGAGGTCATTATTTCGGAGGAAGCGCAACAGTGGTTAAGGGAGCTTGCGGCAGAGCACAGAGAGATCATGGAGGTCACTTCTGAAGCCCCGGAGCAGAAAAAGCTGTTTCTGGAAAACTTTATAAAAACGCTGGCAAACGCAAATGATTATTACAAAAAGATCTATCCTTTTCAAAAAATGTTCTATGAATTTATTGATCATTCCGACCGCAAAGAATATCGGGCGGCAGTTGAACTTTTCCGCAGGCTTTGCGAACGTAACAGAGAGAAAGGCAGGATCATAGAAAAAGCGCACGCAGACTGGAGCATTTCCAGCCGAAATGTTACACACAATATCGCCAGGCTGCAGCTGAAACGATATTTAAGCGTTATGGCAAATGTCAGATTAAGAGAAAAATATTTCGGTTTCTGATCTGTATGCACATTTTCTCATATTTTTTTGCGTTTTCCTTGAAAAAGCCGCTCATTTTTTGTATACTGAAAAATCAGATTTAAAGAGTTTCTGTGAGCAAATAGATGTGGAGATTGGAATGAGAAAACTTGCATTAAGCGATGAAATACTGTTATCCATCGAAAAGCCCGCCCGCTACATCGGCGGCGAGGTCAATTCGGTGATGAAGGATCCCGAAAAGGTGGCAACCCGTTTTGCCATGTGCTTCCCGGACGTGTATGAGATCGGCATGTCCCATCTCGGAATCCAGATCCTCTACGACATGTTCAACAGCTGGGATGACGTGTGGTGCGAGAGGGTCTATTCCCCCTGGGTGGATCTGGACAAAATCATGCGGGAGCGGCACATCCCGCTGTTTGCTCTGGAGAGCCAGGATCCGGTAAAGGATTTCGACTTTCTGGGAATTACCATTCAATATGAAATGTGCTACACCAACATCCTTCAGATTCTCGACCTGTCGGGGATTCCGCTCCTTTCAACAGACCGGGGAAAAGACGACCCGATCGTGATCGGCGGCGGTCCCTGCACCTACAATCCGGAACCCATTGCGGACTTTTTCGACCTTTTTTACATCGGAGAGGGCGAGACCATCTACCGGCAGCTGCTGGATCTGTATCAGGAATATAAAAAAGGCGGCTGGACCCGCCGGGAGTTTCTGATCGAGGCGGCGAAGATTCCCGGGATTTACGCGCCCTCCCTGTATGAGGTTTCCTACCATGAAGACGGAACCATCTCGTCCTTTACCCCCTCCGTGGAAGGCATTCCGGAAAAAATCGTCAAGCAGATCCAGATGGATCTGACGGATACCTATTATCCCAAAAAGCCGGTGGTTCCCTTCATGAAAATCACCCAGGACCGGGTAACCCTGGAAATTCAGAGGGGCTGTATCCGCGGCTGCCGCTTCTGTCAGGCTGGGCAGCTCTACCGGCCTGTCCGTGAGCGGAACATCGATATGCTGAAGGAATACGCGGTGGATATGCTGGAGGGCACGGGGCAGGAGGAAATCACCTTAAGCTCCTTAAGCTCCAGCGATTACTCCCATCTGGAGGAGCTGGTCACCTTCCTGATGGATACCTGCCGGGAAAAAATGGTAAACATTTCCCTTCCCTCCCTGCGCATCGACGCCTTTTCTCTGGACATCATGGGAAAGGTGCAGGATGTGAAAAAGAGCAGTCTGACCTTCGCGCCGGAGGCGGGAAGCCAGCGGCTGCGCGACGTGATCAATAAGGGGCTGACCGAGGAGGTTATCCTGAAGGGCGCCGCCATGGCCTTTGAAGGAGGCTGGACCCGGGTGAAGCTTTATTTCATGCTGGGGCTTCCCACGGAAACCGAGGAGGATATCCGCGGCATTGCCGAGCTGTGCAACAAGATCGCGGCCACCTTCTTTGAAACCGTGCCAAAGGAGAAGCGCACCGGCCAGATCCAGATCGTGGCGAGCACCTCCTTCTTCATTCCCAAGCCCTTCACCCCCTTCCAGTGGGCGGCCATGAACACGGCGGAGGAATTTCTGGACAAGGCCCGTCTCACCAGACAGGCGGTGCACGAACAGCTGAACCAGAAAAGGATCAAATACAACTGGCACGAGGCGGATGTGAGCGTGATGGAGGGCGTGTTCGCAAGAGGCGACCGCAGACTTTCCCGCGTCATCCGTATGGCTTATGAAAGAGGCTGCATCTATGATTCCTGGGGAGAGCATTTCCACAATGATATCTGGATGGACTGCTTTGAAAAGTGCGGTCTCGACGTGGACTTTTACACAACCAGGGAGCGGAGTCTTGACGAGATTTTCCCCTGGGATTTCCTGGACTGCGGCGTAACCAAAGAATTTTTGAAGAGAGAGTGGCAGCGGGCGCTTGACGGAGTGGTCACCCCCAACTGTAAGCAGCAGTGCCAGGGCTGCGGAGCGGCCCGGTTCGGCGGCGGCATCTGCTATGAAAAGCGAAACGCCGACGGCGTGATTGAAGACGGCTCCGCCCAGACGCTTCTGGAATACGCGGCCCGGCATCAGGAAGAAGGAGGCGGAGAAAGCCACAGGCTTTCTCCTGGGAATTTGCGCTAAGACGCAAATTCCTATAATTGAAATGCCGCCTTACGGCGGCGGAAAAAAAGAGGTAAGTATGAAGCTTCGGATTCAGTTTTCAAAATATGGACCGCTCCGGTTCATCGGCCATCTTGACGTGATGCGCTTTTTCCAGAAGGCCATCCGGAGGGCGGAAATCGACATCGCTTATTCTTCGGGATTCAGTCCGCACCAGATCATGAGCTTTGCCTCCCCTCTGGGGCTTGGCGTGGAGAGCCGGGGAGAATATCTGGACATCCAGGTCAACGAACCGATGAAGATTCCCATGAACGCGCAGGAGATGAAGGATCGGCTGAACGCCGTCTGTGTGGAAGGAATTGAGATCGTACGGATCGTCCGCCTTCCGGAGAACGCCGGAAACGCCATGGCGAGCGTGGCGGCAGCATCCTACACCGCCGCAATGAAGCAGGACGAATCGGTCCTTAAGGCAGGCGTTTCTCTTTCGGACTTTTCCTGCCTGGAAAGTGTAATCCCCGCCTTTCTGGATCAGGAACAGATATTCATAACAAAGGAAACGAAAAAGGGCGTCTCTCAGATGGACATCCGCCCCGGCATTTTTTCTCTTTCCGTTCATGACGGGGTTCTGGAATTTCAGGTGGATGCCAGCAGTGCGGGAAACATCAAGCCTTATGCGCTGCTTGACGCGCTGCTTTCCTTTGCGGGAAAGGATACGCCGCCCTTCTGGACCGTGCAGTTTACCCGGCTGGAAACCTGGACACGCGCGGAAGCGGATGGCAGGCTGATTCCTCTGGGCGACGTGGGGGAGGCGTTCTGACCATGGTCAAAGAGGTTTCTCCTCTGAAAAAATCAAAATCGGTTCAGATTCTTCTGAAAGAAAAAAACAGGATTTTATCCCTCCTCCTTTCAGATGGCCGGCTTGCCGCGCTTTCCGCCTGGCCGGACGAAACGGGTGACGAAGGAAACGGCGCGCTGGCCGCGCGGTTGAACAGCATTTATGTGGGCAAGGTGATGAATGTGGCGAAAAATATCAATGCCGCCTTCGTGGAGCTTACAAAGGGCCAGCGCGCCTTTTTGCCCCTTTCCCATATGGAATCCGCCCGGATTCTTAACCGGAAGGCGGACGGACGGATTCTCGCCGGAGATGAGCTGCTGGTGCAGGTGGACCGGGAAGCGGTCAAGACCAAGGAGCCGGTGCTCACCACGGAGATTTCCCTGGCGGGCCGTTATGCGGTGGTTTTTCCGGGAAAGGAGAGGGGCCGCCTACAGTTTTCCGGAAAACTTGCCGAAGATGCCAGACTGCAGATCACAGAAGCCCTTGCCGCAGCGGATATCCGGGAAGACAGCCTGACTTCACGCGGCTGCAGCCTGATCGTGCGGACCAATGCCGGAGAGCTTGCGGAGGAAGGTTACGCTCCCCTGATCCGGGAAGCCCAGGCTCTGATCCGCCAGGCCGATGAATTGTGGCAGACGGCCGGCATGCGGACCTGCTACAGCTGCCTGTACCGGCCGGAGAGCGGATACCTCACCGAAATCCGGGACACGCCGCAGGAAGCATATGAGGAAATTCTCACCGACGATCCTGCCCTGTATGAGCAGATCCGCACCTGGATGGAGCATTCCTGTCCGGAAGCCCTTCCAGCCCTACGCCTGTACCAGGACAGCGCCGTCTCCCTGCCAAACCTCTACGGCCTTCCGGCGAAAATCCGGGAGGCCTGCGGAAAACGGGTATGGCTGAAAAGCGGCGGCTATCTGGTCATTGAACCCACAGAAGCGCTCACAGTCATCGACGTCAATTCCGGGAAATATACGGGTAAAAAGGGCGCGCGCGACACCTTCCGCCTGATCAACCGGGAAGCCGCCCTGGAGATCGCAAGACAGCTGCGTCTGCGCAATCTTTCCGGCATCGTCCTTGTGGATTTCATCAGCATGGAGAAAAAAGAGGACGAGAAGGAGCTTCTTCAGCTTCTTTCCACAGAGCTGAAAAATGACCCGGTCAAAGCCGTGCTGGTGGATATGACGCCCCTTGGTCTGGTGGAAATCACCCGGAAAAAGGTCCGCCGCAGCATCTACGAACAGCTCTCAGACTTCTCCGGCAGTGGGAAAAGCCTGATGGCGATTCACTCTGAAACAGATGGAGTAAAACGGGGCTGCCGGTTACCCTGTGACCAGTAACGCTCTGCAGCCGCCGGGAAAGGGAAACGATGAAACTGCTTGGCATGAAAAAACGGTTTGAAGGAAAATATCTGCACGGATACGAGCTGACCTATGAAAACCGTGCGGGCAGAGAAAAGACCTTTGAGATGGTCAGCCGCAGTCCTTTACGTGACCCTTCCGAGATCGGCACCCATGTGAGCGGCGTCACCATTGTCGCCTGGAAGAACGACAGGCTCCTTCTTCTGAAGGAATTCCGCATGAGCGTCAACCGGACCATCTACAACCTCTGTGCCGGTATGCTGGAGGAGGGAGAGAGCGTGGAGGACTGTGCCAGAAGAGAGCTGTATGAGGAAACCGGCCTGCGTGTGGCCCGTTTTCTCGACATCCTTCCCCCTTCCTATTCGGCAGTGGGCTTTTCCGATACCGCCACCTGGCTGGTGTTTCTGGAAGCGGAGGGCACACCCCGCGCAGGAGCCTCCCGTGTAGACGAAACCTGTACAGATTGCCCCCGCCTTTCTGAAAATGAAGAAATCTCCGCTGATTTTTACACCAGAGAGCAGATTGGTGAAATGCTGAAAACAGAAACCTTCAGTTCCCGTTCCCAGACCGTCGCCTGGTTTTTTAAAAACGGCGGCCTGCCGGGGGCAGGAGAAGGTTGGAGAGGCTCGAAGGCCTGAATAATCTTTCAACAGTAATATCGGATTTCCCCAAACTGGGAATACCATTTGAGGCATTCAGGATACCCCCTTCCTGAGCGAATTCCAGAATCAGATGAGCATTGTCTCTGATCAACTGTTTAAAATAATTCATCTCAGTCTCAGAATAGCCGTTTATCTCTGTCCAGGTGTATCCCGGAAGATAACAGACCGCATGATGAAAACCATCAACGGTATCCGGCGTTTCGATATAGACCTTTACCTGTCCATCGGGTTTCATCTCAGAATGGGTGATTTCCGTATCATCGTTCAGCGTTAAAAATGGATACATCATATTTTTCACATCCTTTCCCGATATTGCAAATGCTGTGTAGAGGTACATATGCGTTATTCCCTGTGCAATACTCATTCTTTTTTGCTTCTTTCCACTTATTATGAAACATAAAAAAATCTGAGTCAACGGCAAAATAAATAATTTATACAAAGGTGTTTTATGAAGGGATCGCAGGCATACAGGCTTTGACAGACGAGTCCAGTCAGGAGATAGAATCTTATTTACCCGTCAAAACTGTTCAGGCAGATAACAGCTTTCACAAAACCTTCTTATATGTTATGATGAGACTAATAAATTTCTTTCAAATGAGAAAATGTTTTTCCTGGAGAGCCAGGATCCTGTAAAGGATTTCGACTTCCTGAGAATCACCATTCAATATGAAATGCACTGCACCAACATTCTTCAGGAGGAAGCACGCATGGAT
>ERZ894229.638-NODE-638-length-26003-cov-10.1831_pt1 | contig 26003 bp, 27 predicted proteins | sample MGYA00380295_ERZ894229 | MGnify/ENA primary metagenome ERZ894229 (study PRJEB32331, sample SAMN06328479) | human gut metagenome | biome: human gut microbiome; feature: stool | host: Homo sapiens | collected 2014-09-17 ... | reverse complement strand
TGGCAGAAATGAATACCAAGTTTTTTAAAGAGCAGTTTCACCTGTTGTTATCCAAGGAACAGCTTATCACGTTCTCGGAAGAAGAGAGACGACTCTTATATGTAGATTTTCGTTTGGGAAAGCGCCGTGTAGAATTCGGTTTCTGTACAAGGAAACTGTGTGATGGAGCATGTAAAAGCCGCAGCCGTTCTGTCCATTGTGCCAACTGCCCACATCTGTGCACGGGAATAAAATATCTGCCCTTCTGGAAGGAATTGTTGCAGGACAAGGAAGCACGAGTGCAGGAAATGATTAAGGGCTATCAACGGGCGAAAATTGCGGATTATGAAGAATATATAGAGTACCGACAGGAAAAGCAGTTGCTGGCTGTTTACAGGAATATCGTTGAGATGATAGAGAAAAGCGGTGGTGACTGTCTATGAGCGCGATACCAAAACAGGAGTATATGGAGTATTACAGGAAGTGTGAAGAAAGACGGTATCGGGATTTTTTGAACAGCTTATCTGATAACATTTCCTTTGACAGTGACAGGTGGATCTGTGAGAAGCGGCTTAAAAATCAATCCCAGCTTCTGAACAAGGTCACGATTTATTTTTCAATGGTTCCAGAACAGCATAGAGAGATGGTTAAATACTTTGCACTGATCCGATTAGTGGAGGGGAAAGGCGTGGGTACAGTTTGCGGAAACGTGGGGAATATTGCCATCTTTCTCCGGTTTATGGCAGATAGTTTTCTATCAGAAATTCAGGTAACAACTGCTTCCCGGTTTAAAGAATATTTGGATGGAAAAGGCTACAGCGAAAGCAGCAGAAGCAGTATCTGGTCAGCTGTAGGTATTTTTCTTAATCGGATGAGCGATTTTGGAAAAACGAAACTGACGAATCCTTTTTACAATAATCCCTATCAGTCAAAGCGGCTTGTAGATCAGAAATATATACCGGAGTATGTAGCGAAGCAGCTTGACCGGATATTTATGGAAGAGGATATTCCTGTGACAATGCGCTGTATTTACTGGCTGTTGCGGCTGATTCCATCCAGGATATCGGAGATTCTGGGTATGAAGATTGAATGTCTCAAGCCTTTTGATGGATATTACTGTCTCTTTATTCCAATGTGGAAACAAAATGGTGGGTATAAAGAGCCAATTATACGCACTATTCACATCGAGGATAAGGAAATAGGAGGACATTTGATTGCTCTAATTCAGGAACAACAGATAATGGCAATGTCTTACCAATGTTATCTGCCGGAAGAGAAGCAAGGGGCGCTGTTTGCATACCGGTCACAGATTCTACAAAATGGCGTTTGGTACTCAGAAAACAGATACAGTGTGGCATCATGGCCGTATATATCCTATCAGTTAAAAGAGATTTGCAGGAGATATGATGTGCGGGATGAAAATGGAACGGAGTATGTGGTAACTTCGCACCAGTTCCGCCATAATGGGGGTACAGACCGGCTCAGGGCAGGATTTACTCTGCAGCAAATTGCGGAGATGACGGCGCACCATGGCACGGCAATGCTTTATGCCTCGTATGCGCATCTAAACCTGTTCCCGGAGACGATAGTAGAGCCGATGAAGTATCAGACAGAGACAGAGAATCCATATGTGTTGTTTGGAGGAAGGATTCTGAACATGGATACCGTTACAGAGTCGAGGTTGCTTAAAAATATCCGCGCCCACAGGGGGCCGGGCGGAGTATGTGCCGATGTCACTCATTGCAGGAGCGGTATTTGGGAATGCATCAGTTGTAGGGATTTTGTGCCGGAAATGGAGCAGTTGGCATATTTCAAGGAGCAGGCGGCTGACTGGGAATCTAAAGCGGAGAAGTTTAGGAGTGACAGACAGCTGGCAGATAATTTTGCGGCGATAGTCGCAGGATTTAAGACCGTTGTGGAAAAATTAGAAAGAGGGAACCGGGATGGGAAGAAATAAAGGACTGCCCAAGCAATTAACAGAGAAACAGGAACTTCTGCGCCAGCAATCGATTAATAAGGTTTTGAGAGCGATTGGGGAATTGAAGGCGGAGGGAAGAAGCGTGACGATTACAGCATTGGTGGAGTTCACAGGACTTTCACGGTCTGTATTTTCTAAAGAGCATATCAGGGAACTGCTTGTAGACTATGGGTATTCCGGGATAAAGACGCAGGAGCGTAAGAAGAGTACAAAGAAAGAAAAATTGGCGGATATTGTTGCTGAAAAGGATAGAAAGATACAGGAACTTCGTGCGCAGAAGGAGGAATTGGAAAAGGAGTGTGAGTTGCTGCGTGGGAGGATATTCCTTCTTATGCAGGGTGAAGCAAGAAAATAGTGGCGTAAAAACAGCAGCTTTTATTTTATGAAAATAAAAATATACAGATAAATACAGAAATAACGAAAATAGATGTTGATTTATTCGCAAAATGGCATATAATAAGATTAAGAGCGTAAAAGAGTGTGAGATGAAGGAGAGTGCCATGCTGATACAGTTTAACTTTAAAAATTTTAAATCCTTCCGGGATGAGGTATCCCTGGATTTGTCGGCTACAAAGATAACGGAGCATGAAGATCATGTGGTGGAGATGGCAAATGATAAGTTGCTGAAGGTTGCGGCCATCTATGGTGCAAATGCCAGCGGAAAGTCTAACATTTACGATGCTTTTAAATTCATGAGCTATTATGTGGAGGAATCCTTTAAGTTTGGCGGTGAAAGCGACAGCAGGCAAAAAGCAGATTCTGATTACATTAGGGTAAGTCCGTTTTTGTTTGACAGCAAGAGCAGGAGTGAGGAATCAACCTTTGAAGTGTTCTTTGTTGATAATTCGGAGAATACGGGAAAAATTTATCAGTATGGGTTTGCGCTGCAGAATGACGAAGTGGTGGAGGAATGGTTTTATTCCAAGGCCAAGACAGCGAGAAACCGATATAAGACTATTTTTTACCGAAAAAAGGGAGAAGAACTGGAAGTAAATGGGCTGCCAAAGAGTAGTATTGAAAATATAAAGGTCGCATTGGAAAAGGAGACTCTGATTGTATCACTAGGGGCAAAGCTGAAGATATCGAAACTTAAAAGGGTAAGGGACTGGTTTCTGAATAACGAGGTTGTGGACTTCGGAAATCCCGCAGAGAACTTTTTCCGTTCCCAGGTGCTGCCGAAAGATTTTACCACCAGTAGGGAAATACAGAGCAATGTAGTAAACTATTTTGCATCATTTGATAATGCCATTTGTGATTTTAAAGTGGAGGAAGTTCAGCGGGAAATTGAAAAAGAGTCTGATCTCAGTTATAAGATTGACGCATTGCATAAGATGGCAGATTGTGATGAATTTGAATCCATTCCGTTGAAAAGTGAATCCAGCGGAACGTTGAAGATGTTTGCCCTATATCCATCTTTGAAAGAGGTGCTTGATAATGGCGGTACCCTGTTTGTAGATGAACTGAATGCAAGGCTTCATCCGTTATTGGTTAGAAACATCATATTGACCTTTTTATCACCGGAAATCAACACCAACCATGCGCAGATGATTTTTACCACACATGACATCTGGCAGTTATCCAATGAGCTGTTGCGCCGGGATGAGATATGGCTGGTGGACAAGAATCAGGATGGAGTTTCCGATTTGTATTCCCTTGCTGATTTCAAAGATGAAGATGGAAACAAGGTACGCCGTGATGAAGCGCTGGCAAAGAATTATCTGACGGGCAGCTATGGCGCTATCCCTGCGCTCCGGCCTATGGAAATGTTAAAGGGGAGGAGCACGGATGGCGAATAAGAGTGGAGGAAAGCCCAGTGACCGCAGGGCCGGCAAGAGGAAAGACCGGAATCAGCGGATGGGGCAGAGAGTACCAGAACTGGGATATTACCTGATTGTGACAGACACCGAGGAAACGGAGAAAAATTATTTTGAGGGACTTCGTGACAGCATACCGGCAGAACTGAAAGATCGGCTGATTATTAAGGTGGAGAAAACCAAGACGGTAGAACTGGTAAAAAGGGCTTTGGAGCTTGTCGGAAAGGAATCACAATACCGGATACCATGGATTGTATTTGACCGGGATCAGGTGAAAGGGTTTGATGAGATTATATGGACGGCGGAGAAAAACGGGGTACATGCCGGATGGTCAAATCCCTGCTTTGAGATATGGATGTATGCGTACTTTGGGGAGATGCCTGCAATCAGGGAGTCTTATACTTGCTGTGATCGGTTTGCGGACAAGTTTGAAAAGGTTACCGGGCAGAAGTATTATAAGAACGACAGGGATGTTTATCGCAAGCTGGTGCAGTATGGTGATTTTGGACAGGCCGTTCTATTGGCGGAAAGAAGTTTGAAGAAGTGTGTGGACGATGGGAAGAAGCTGCCATCGGAGATGTGGCCGGCTTGTATGGTACAGCGGTTGGTGGCGGAGATATGGGAGAAAATAAAATGAGTTCAGAGTATGATAGCTTGGTGATTAATAATTTAAATAAAAGTGAATTGTATAAACAACTTAAGGGTAAATGCTGTGACAAATACCCAGAGATTCTTACATTAGTAAACGCTGTGGCGGAATATTCGGTAAATAAGTCGAAGACTATTATTAGGCATATGAAAGAATTTACTCTTCACGATGAAACTCATAGTTTTCATATGTTATTTATCATTGAGAAATTAATTCCAAATTCCACGTTAATCAAATTATCTGTTCCAGATATTATGCTAATTATTTTGTCTGTTTTTTTGCATGATATAGGAATGTGCCCGGAAGAAAGCATTTTACTCACATGGAAAAATCAAATAAATGAAAAAGAGGCTCAGTATAGTGTGGAGGAGGCTGCTCAATTTAAACGATATAGATTAACATTTACTCAAGAACTTGAAGAAATTAGTCAATGCCATATAATGGGATTTCCGGAGAAAGCTTGTCTCTTAGAAGACTACATAATAACAAATTATATACGAACAACACATGCAGACCGAGCTAGAAAAATGATAGCCTGCGATTGGGCAGGAAGAATTAAGTTTCTGGATGCAGACTTAACAAATGAGCTTGCTGATATATGCTTTAGCCATAACGAAAGCTATAAATTCCTTTTCAATTTAGATACTTTAAAACCATGTGGAACAGATACTTTTGTATGCCTTCCGTTTATCGCTGTTTTACTTAGAATTGCAGACATAATGGATTTCGATCCCAAAAGAACTCCACAAGTACTTTTTGATCATTTGGCAGTAAAAAATCCTGTTTCATTACAAGAGTGGAGGAAACACCAATCTATAAATGCATGGACTATACAAGGAAATACACTAATTTATACAGCACAGTGTGAGCATCCGGCAATAGAAGCTGCTATAAAAGAATTTTGTTATATGGTTGAGGAGGAGTTACGGAATGGGTCGATAATATTGTCCAATTTGTATTGTACGTATGGTGAAGAATTGTTGGAAAAATATAAAATACATTTACCAACACAAGTTGATACTGGTAAGGTTGGTCCCATAAAAGACATTATAACAGGAAAACCAATATACAAATACCATAATACTAAATTTACCTTAAGCAAGAAACAAATTATTGATTTAATGATGGGAACAAAATTATATGGAAGTCCAGATGTAGCTTTAAGAGAATTAATACAAAATTCAATAGATACATGTGTTCTAAGGGAAAAGTTAAGCAATGCATGGGGAGATAGTTATAAACCACAAATAACAATTTCGTTCTATACTGAGGGGGGAAATGATTATTTGAGTGTTTGTGATAATGGAATGGGGATGGACCAACATATAGTCGATAATTTTTACACGAATGTAGGTTGTTCATATTATAAATCTAAAGAATTTTATGAATTATTAGCGCAAACGGAATCTTCTTTTAAACCGATTTCCCGTTTTGGAATAGGGATATTGGCATATTTTATGGTTTGCGATAATTTGATTGTTGAAACAAGACATGTAAAGGGTCCATATCAGTTTGACGATGCTTTGAGAATATCTATAGAAGGATATGATAGTCTATTTATTATTACTGATAGCTCCAAAAAAGTGCCAGGTACAGATACTATATTAAAACTTAGAAAAGGGCATCCTTGGGCTACTATGTCATGCGAAAGATTTTTTAAATCTGTTCGAGAAATGATACCTAAACCAAGTATTCCAATAAAACTTATATATAAAGGGGAGGAAGAGGACTTAACAGATATTGAATTTTTTAACTTGGATCTGCAAGGGATAAAAGACTATTCATGGGATCAGGAAAGTGATGTTGAAAAAGAGAATATAAAAGTTGTTGAGATTGATTTAACTGACCCTGCTTTTGACTTTCAAGGTATGGCAAGTATAGCATATATAGTAAAAAACAAGGCACCATGTGAATCATTGGAGATTTTGTCAAAAGAGATTGAAATAGATTATGAAAAATATGAATTATCTTGTGAAATGAAATATGGCAGGGATAATATCGAAGTTAGAGCAAGTGGATTGGAAGTAAGAGAGGATGGTGGAATAGATTCAAATTCTACAACACGACATATATTTAGATCAAATTCTGCGCTGTCTATCCATGGGATAGAAGTGCCATGTAAACTATTTTACGACTATTTTGAGCGCAATCAAAGTGCAGTACTCCATTTACCATTTCCAGTAGTATTTAGGCTAAATATTGGAGAAAATTATGATTTAAATCTTAATTCAGCTAGAACTCAGATAATATATGATGAAGTATGGCAAAAATTCGAGAAAGATTTATTTCAATTAATGTGTTGTAGGTTGAAAGATAGAGTAGGTGTGAAAGAGTGGGAATTGCTGAAAAGTATATTTATAACTAGAGTAGAGGATAGGGAAATGAAGAATGTAATAGATAATATTTAGGAAAGGATACAAATAGATGGCAAAAACAATAAAGGAATCAAATGTAGAAGTTTCGCTAATACCAGTAGATGAGAATAAGGCTAGACCAAGATTGAGCAAATTAATCATTAAAAACTTTCGAACAATCGGTTCTAGCCCTGTTGAAATTGATTTAAATGATATTGTGGTTTTGGTTGGAGCAAATAATGTGGGGAAGAGTTCAATACTACGTGCTTATGAAGTGGCGATGAGTACAGGTTCTAATGACGGAAAATTAAAGATTGAGGATTTCCCTAACAATCAAGTAAATGATGATGCATTACCTGAAATAGAAGTGCATACTATTATTTCAGAAAATAAACCCGGAGAACAGTGGATCGAATCTATAACAGAAAATGAATTTTTAATCAGAGAAAAATGGATATGGAGCAAAGAAAATACAGCGCCTAAGAGAATGGGATATGATGTAAAACTAGGAAAATGGTCTGAAAGCGTACCTTGGGGTGCACCGAATGTCGCAAATGCATATCGTCCTAAACCACATAGAATTGATGCGTTTGCTTCTCCAGAAACACAGGCAACAGAGATTACAAAACTATTGTCCTTGGTTATCAGTAATAAAGTAAAAAATGTAAGAAGTGCTGATAATAAAACAGAAAAAACTGACTATGAAAATTTGATTGATCATATTAGAATATTTCAAAATAATGTGGAATCCTCTATCAAAGATGAAGTCGAGAGTATAGAAGAAAGTATTTCCATTTACTTAAAAGAGGTCTTTAAAAACTATAAAATCAAGCTTGACGCAAATACAGAAACTGATATTGAAAAGACCTATACGCCATTTAAGGTGGCACCTAGTTTACTAATGGGGCCAGAAGATGGATTCATGAGCAAAATTGAAGTACAGGGCAGTGGAGCTAGAAGGACACTGCTATGGACTGCTCTAAAGTATATAGCAGAAAGGGAAACAAGACAAGGAGATCGTCCTCATGTTTTGCTGCTAGATGAGCCAGAAATGTGTCTTCACCCGAGTGCTATACGAGACGCTAGAAAAGTACTATATGATTTACCAAAGACTAATAACTGGCAGGTAATGGTTACCACACATTCCCCAGTATTTATAGATCTATCGTATGACAATACTACCATAATTAGAGTAGATAAGAACGCAAAAAATGAAGTATGTAGTACTACTTTGTATCGTCCAGACAAAGCACAATTGAGTGATGATGATAAAGAAAATTTAAAACTATTGAATATTTGTGATCCATATGTACACGAATTCTTTTTTGGAGGGCGTATCATTGTCGTAGAAGGTGATACAGAATTCACAGCATTTTCATATTTAAAAATGTTATTTCCAGATGAATATGATGATGTCCATATAATTCGAGCTAGAGGTAAAGCAGTAATACCTTCTGTAGCCAAAATATTGAATCAATTTCAAAAAGAGTATGCTATTTTGCATGATGCAGACACAGAATTTGTAGACAAGACTGGTAATAAAAACCCGGCATGGAAAGTGAATCAAAATATAATTGATGCTGTAGAAGATCATATAAATGTAATTGCATGTAAGAAAAATTTTGAGGATGCATTGTTTAAAGAGAAAGCGGCAAGTGATAAACCGTATAATGCATATTTGAAAATGAAAGAAGATACGGAATTTTTGGAACTTGTTAAATCTTTAATGGATGCATTATTAGATAAGTCATTATTGCCACCAGAAAATTGTATTAGATGGAAGCTTATTGATAGCTTAAAGTGATTTGCTAGAAAACACGATTGAACCTAAAAATTCAGTCGTGTTTTTTATATACAAAAATCAAGGAAAGTGAGGAATTACAATGACAAAAACAATTTATCAACCAAATTACTGGTACTACCTAACAGGAGATTTTCTCAATCGTGTACATCCAAGGTTCAGAAAAGCATTAAAAATATTGATCGCAGTTGTGATTGGTGCTTTGCTGCTGGGAGGGCTGTATACATTATTCGGCGATCAGATCTTACCGACGTTGAACAGAAGGGTTACAGAAATGTTTAATTATGCCGGGTAATTTGACAATGCATCAAGTATTCCTTTCTTTATTGCATGAGTTACCTATACGGTAAATGATATGCCCGTTTACTCATGGTATAAAGCAGTTGTTACTCAAACGGTGATTTGAATCGTGAAAAAAGAAAGTTCGTCAAGTAATCGACCATCTGTGGTATAATGAAATAAACTATATTAAATGAGAGGGCGAGCCGTTTCGTGTGATAATATATCATTGTAAATATGGCAATATGCCATTTTTAAGTTGAGGAGGAAACGAAGCTGATGAAATACTTGACGAAAACACGATTATTAATTTTTTCTTTTACTGCGATACTATTGGCGGCCAGCCCATTTTCATCTTTTGCAGAAGGCAAAGAATTGAGCGAACAGGAATTTGCCAGAATTTGTGAGGAGAATCATGCCGGACAATCCCGCCGCTTGCATCCGCCGCTAAAAGATCCAGCATCAGATCCGTTTAATTATGAATTTCATTACAAGGAAGTACTGCTGTCAGCAGATGGAAAAAGCTTTGTGGACAATCCACATGATATGAAAGGCTATAGAAACCTTGCCGCCGGACAAATTATTATGGATATGGAAGATGGCTATGAAATATCGTATGAGTATCGAATTAGAGGAATGAATACGGAAGATACCGAAGAGTACGTTGTAGAGGGGGGAAAAATTACTCCGTATTATAGAGCTATTCCATCAAGCACGGTGTCTGACTCGGAGAAACAATATACCTACGTCAGCAATGATCCGAAGGAACTTCCTGTCATACCAGATTTTCCGAAGGATTATGACTGGAAAAAGCATAAAGAAACCACGCTGCATGTATCTTCGTATGTTACAGTTCGTTCCATAAATGACGGGAGCACCTATAGTTATTATTCAAGATTGAGTTCTGTTACCAATCTGGATAAGGAGGTGCCGGACTGTTATTTTCTTACACCTACAGATCTTGAGGGATATACGATTCAGAAAGGTGACAGCCTGCGGAAAATTGCACAAAAATACTATGGGAACAGTGATGAATGGGTTTATATTCTACAGAGAAATCTGGACTACATTCCTGATGCAGATAGGATTCAGCCAGGTATGTTTATAGTAATTCCAAATGCACAATCATTCAGATAAATGCTTGTGAAATCTATGAAAAAACTTATCTATATTAAAGAAAACATATATAATAGGAGGCACAAATGATTTTACATTGCACTAAGAAATCCAGATGGGAAAAAATTAGACACAAAAACACATGGGGAGAGGATTTGATTGCGGCTGATGGCTGTATCCATTGCAGCTCCGTCGAATACTTTTGGAGGGTGGCACCTAACTTTAAATATGTAACTGATGATATGGTTTTGCTTTGTATAGATGAAGATAAACTAATATCTGAAGTACGTTATGAAGATAGTGAGAATTGTGGTCGTTTTTACCCACATATCTATGGTGTAATCAATAATAGCGCAATCATTAACACGTTACCTTATTTGCGTGACATCAATGGACATTTATTAAAAATCCAGAATTGAGGTATATAGAGGACAAATAGATTTTATTCGCAAAATGAGCATAATTCTATGTGATGTAGCAGAGCCAAACGCCCTTGTCAACGATGAAGTGAACGGGCTGCGTCCATCGCTGACAAGCCCGTATATATTTAATGAGATGTATAATCAATAAAAAAACACGATTGATCATTTCTTTGACCAATCGTGTTTTTTATACCAACTAATTTGAAGTAACCGTGAAAGGAAGTAATCTATGGCAAAAAATCAGGCAGTATCTGGTCAGAAATCAGCTGAAACGTCACCTATGAAGATTGATGTAAAAATTGGTTCAATTATGCCAAGTGGGGCTATCCGTGCAACCGCCAGTGTAAATTTGAATGACAGTTTTGCAATCAGAGGTGTCCGGCTTCTGGAAAGTGAAAAAGGCATGTATATCGGTATGCCAAGTTATAAGGCCGGTAACGGAGAATACAAGGATATCTGTTTTCCTGTTACAGCAGAATTCAGGAAACAGCTTCAGGAGGCTGTGATCGAGGCATATGAGCAGTCACTGACACAGACGCAGAATGCCGGTATACCAAATGGGCCAAAGGATAATATGCAGATGGCGCCAGCAGGGCAGGCTATGTAAAGATAATGATAGAAGCTGCTAACATGAAGACTGTTCAAACTGTTTTATTTGTATTTCTTATGGCTGGCGCTTCCTGGTGGGATATTCGTAAACGAATTTTTCCAGATCATTACGTGCTCCTGCTGATCCTGGCTGCACTGATTTCTTTCGATCAGTGGAAACTTACCGGGATTTTGGCAGCCATTCCGTTTTTTCTGACTGCACTGTGGATTGGAGGCATTGGTGGGGGAGATATTAAATTCGTGGCGGTATCCGGATTGGTTCTGGGATTTGGAAGAACTTTTGTCGGAGTATACGCAGACGAAGGCATTACAGGGACCAGTACAAAAAAGCGGGATGATTTCAAACGATTAATCCGGGACTGCATGGCAGGCCGGATTGATTTGATTATAACGAAATTGATAAGCCGGTTTGCGCGGAACACTCTGGATTGTTTGATGTATGTGAGAAAGCTAAAAGAGATTGGTGTTGCGGTGTATTTTGAGAAAGAAAATTTAAATACAATGGATGAAAACAGTGAGATGGTTCTGACCATTCTCAGCAGCCTGGCTCAGGAAGAGAGCCGTTCTATCAGCACGAATGTGCATTGGGGCATTGCCAAAAGATATGAGAAAGGGGAAGTACGGGTCAATACAAACCGATTTCTGGGATTTACAAGAAATGAGCAGCATGACCTGATCCCAGATAATGAAGAGGCCATTACGGTCAGAAGAATTTTTCGTTATTATTATGAAGGAAACAGCGTGGGCGTGATTAAGAAACGGATGGAGGAAGAAGGATTCGAAACGGGAGCAGGGAAGAAACAATGGTGGGCTTCCGTCATTGACAGGATATTGGACAATGAAAAATATATGGGAGACGCATTACTACAAAAAACGTATACGGTAGACTTCCTTACTAAGAAACGTGTTAAAAATACGGGACAGCTGAACCAGTATTACGTAACTGACTGCGTTGATGCGCTCATACCGAAAAAAATCTATTTTAAAGTTCAAGAAATGAAGGCAGAGAAAAAGACACTGGGAGACCGTTCGTCTAAGCAGCAGAATCAGGTAAAGGGAAGAAGAAAAAGCAAATACGTTTTATCAGATATCCTGGTATGCGCAGAATGCGGCCATTACTATCGAAGAGTGCCATGGACCAACAGGCAGGGAGAAAAACGGTACGTATGGCGTTGTATTAATCGTTTGGAGCATGGAACGGAGTACTGTAAAAATTCGCCGACGATTGATGAAAAAAAGATACAGAGAGAGATTATGCAGACATTGGGAAACTTAAGTGCCGACTGCAGCGAGGAAGAGGAGATGTTAAAGGCAAAGCTGCTGGATCGCAGAGCGATATTTTACGAAGCATATGACGACGATGAACTGGAGCATATCGTGGAAGCACTGAATGAGCGATATGAATACTACCAGAAGATGCTCTCTGAGCCTGCCGCTGATCGGAAAGATGTGGCTAGAAGAATGCGTATTATAGAAGGGGAGATTCGGGACATAACGGAGGCAAGACAGCAGATAGCGGTTTATCGGGATTATAGACAAAGGTCTGGGTCATTTGTGAAAAATGATGAGGTTAAAAAGCGGTACAGGGATTTTGATGATGTGCTTGTTCGGCGGTTGGTGAAAAGGGTGGAGGTTGTTAATCAGGATAAATGTAATGTGGTGTTGAATTCAGGTCATACGATTGGGGTTTCGATGGAGATGAATACATAAGAAAAATGGAGGTTTAGTCTGGTATCCCTGAAAAATGGGATACCGGAAATAACTCATGGATTGCAGAATAAAAAAGAAAAAGCATATATGCATGCTGAGTTTTGTGTGTTTGTAGAGGTTATAAATGCTATGGTATCTACTTAAGATATATAGAAGCTTATAACGGTTAGCTGAATTGAAACTTTAAATTCTGTATGCAAGAGTAAATTCCACTCCCTCTTTGAAAGTATATTTTTTTAAAAGTTTTTGAGAGACAGATGCTGGATTTCGTGCTATAATTGGGACAAATTTCTGGGAAACTTTCTGTTTTGGGGTATGGTAAAGAGACCTCTGGAATTCTGGTGTGTAAGACTAAATTCCACAGATCGGCTTGAGAAAAGATATTTACCGGCCTGGCGGTGGTTTCTGATGTGATTTTACTTTTTCAGCAGCTTGGGTGACAGCATTATTTCATCGGGGGCGATGAATTTTAGCTGCAAGGCCTCGAGTATATCGGGGCCATATTTTTTTAGTGCCAGCTTGTATGGCGTTTCTCCGCCGAGGTTTTCTCGGGGAGCTGAATTAATATGATTCACAGCTTTTCTGATATCCCACTGTGTCAATGGTTCAAAACCGGTACCTTTTGGGAGAATCATGCGAAGCATGGTGTGGACGTTCTCGATGCCGCCTTTCTGGTTGCTGCGCATGGGGTCACAATAATAAATACTGGTTCTCTGCATGCCATCCGGAGCTGTTTCCAAACGGTCCGGAGCCCCGAATTCTCCGCCTCGGTCTGTCAGGATCAGGGGAAACACAGAGATAAATCCATAAGCCCCGCCTAACGATTTCTGTATCTGTTCAAATACAAGCCGGACAGCGCCGGGAGTACAGCGGTTCATGAGATGTGCAAGAAGCAGCTCTGTATCGGGAAAATATAGGGTAAGGATACATTTTAGAGAGCGTCTTAACAGATATACCGAGTTCCGGATGGTTGGTGAGGATCATGTAGGGGGACTGTCCCTGTTTGATCAAAGGAGTGACAACCGCATCAATGTGGTGCATTTCGGATCTGGATTTATTAACACCAGCCCGGGAAGAGGAAGGGAGTTCTTCGTAATGGCGCTGGGCAGCATGAGCATTGTAATCATACTTGGTTGGTAAGGTGCACAGGTTTTTCTTTGTGGTGTAGCCATTACAGGCAAAGGGAGCCCTGTACAACCGTCGGCAGGATTCCTTCTCAAACCGGGAGCACACCATGTTACATTTATGGCAGGAACGGCATAAAGTATCACAGATGATGAGCTTCTCACATGCATTTGTCTTTTTGCAGCGGAATCTGTGGATACAAAAGTTATAAGGATTATTAAAGCTTCCCTTATTCCAAGTGTTTTGGATCCAATGTAGCTTGATCTCCTTGGAGACAGTGGTCGGATCCTTGCATAGAAATTTTGTTATATCTTTCAGAGAACGGCCCTCATTTTAGGAGTGTTCTATGTAAAGGCGGTCATCAAGGGTAAGGTGCTTTTGATTGCCTGGGATTAGCTTGGACATAACGTACCTCCTATATCACCGCCAGAGCAACGACAAAGAGGTTACTATAAAACTGCAATATGGTCAAGACCTGTATGAAAGATTTAATTCTACTTGTGTAAGACTTAATTCTACTTGGAGACAAGGGAGTGGAATTTAATTTTTCATTTCAGGTAAGACAAAAATAATTAAATGTGGTAAAATGTATAAAAAGTAAAGTGTTATTACATATTTATAAAAATTATTAGTGCTTGTATAAGGGTATAAGTTTTTGAGGTGTCTTAACAAGAAGAATACTGCTTTCTGAGGGGATTAATAATTTGTTGACATTTTATTGTTTGATATATTAAAGAAAAAAATAATCGGAGGGACATAACAATGGCTAAAGCAAAAAAAGAGACAAAAGATCAGCCTGTCGAGCAGATACTGTGGGCATCTGCTGATAAGCTACGTAAAAATATGGATGCAGCAGAATATAAACATATCGTACTCGGTCTTGTTTTCTTAAAATATATTTCGGACAACTTTTCTGAGTTGTACCATAAACTTGTAGTCGGTGAAGGTGACTATGCTGGTGCAAATCCTGATGATCCCTATGAATACCGTGCGGAGAATGTATTTTATGTGCCGCCACAGGCTCGGTGGGACTATCTCAAAGGGCGAGCTAAGTTACCGTCCATTGGAAAAGATGTTGACGATGCCATGGAGGCAATCGAGAAGGACAACCCTTCTCTTAAGGGTGTATTGCCAAAAGAATACGCGAAGGAGAAGTTGGATAAGCAATCCCTCGGTGGTCTAATTGATATTATTAGTACTATAGCCCTTGGAGACAGTGTTTCCCGATCCAATGATGTACTTGGCAATGTTTACGAATATTTTCTCGGTCAGTTTGCCCTTGCGGAAGGCAAAAAGGGCGGACAATTCTATACACCACGTTGCGTTGTTCAGTTGCTGGTGGAAATGCTTGAACCATATGAAGGTCGCGTTTTGGATCCCTGCTGAGGCTCTGGAGGTATGTTTGTTCAGAGTGAAAAATTTATTGAGGCGCACGCCGACCGCTACAATGGAAAAGCCAAAGAAATTGATAAGTTATTTGATAAAGTTGTATCAGTTTATGGACAGGAAAGCAATCAAACAACTTGGCGGTTGTGCAAGATGAACCTTGCCCTACGTGGTATCGATAGTTCCAACGTAAAATGGAACAACGAAGGTTCTTTTCTTAACGACGCGCATCCCGACCTTAAGGCTGATTTCATCATCGCTAATCCACCTTTTAATGATAGCGACTGGAGCGGGGAATTGCTACGTTCGGACGGGCGCTGGCAATACAGCCGCGAAACCCCGCCGCCAGCAGGCAACGCTAATTATGCTTGGATTCAGCACTTTATTTATCATCTGAATCCAAAAGGTTCAGCAGGTTTCGTGCTAGCCAAAGGCTCACTTTCTTCTAAAACTAACGGCGAAGATAAGATACGTAAAGCACTTGTTGATGCGGGTTTGGTAGATTGCATCGTCAATCTTCCTACAAAGCTCTTTCTTAATACGCAGATTCCGGCCTGCCTGTGGTTTCTTTCTCGTGCAAAAGAAAGTGACCCGAAACACCCGCGGCGCGGTAAAATTTTATTTATCGACGCTCGAAACATGGGAAAAATGATAAACTGCCGTACGCGTGAACTTACAAACGGCTCGGCAAGCCCAGAAGAAAATGATATTAAGGTCATTGCGGATACATACCATGCTTGGAAATCTGGTGAAGGTTATAAGGACATACCAGGTTTTTGTAAGTCTGCATCTGTAATCGGTGACGATGGTGTTGCTGCACTTGATTATGTTCTTACACCGGGCCGATATATTGGTCTTCCAGACGATGAAGATGATTTCAATTTTACTGAGCGAGTTAAAGTACTTACTACCAAACTGGAAAGTCAGATGACTGAAAGTGTTGAGATTGATAAACTCATCCGTGCAAACCTTGCGAAAGTAGAGGTAAGCGTAGATGAGTGAATGGAGAGATGTACAACTTAAGGATGTTTTGCAGCCGAAGGGTTATATTCGTGGTCCTTTTGGCTCTGCATTGCGGAGAAATGATCTGTTAGACCATGGCATCCCTGTTTACGAGCAGCAGCATGCAATTTATGGCATCCGAGATTTTCGCTTCTATATTGATAATGAAAAATACGAAGCGATGCGGAGGTTCGCCACAATAACTGATGATATTATTATTAGTTGCTCTGGAACATTAGGGAGAGTGTCCAGAATAAAGGCAAATGATCCTAAAGGGATTATAAGCCAAGCCCTACTGCTGCTACGGGTGGATGCGCAGAAAATCCGTTCACGTTACCTTCAGTATTTCCTTTCGTCAAAAGAGGGCTTCAATGCGATGGTTTCGCGTTCAGGTGGATCTGTGCAAGTCAATCTTGCGCGACGAGAAATAATTGAAACAATCCCTTTTGGTCTGCCAGATTTGCAGGAGCAAGACCGAATCTTGGGTGTCCTTTCATCATTGGATGACAAAATAGAATTGCTTTGTAACCAGAACCGTATACTTGAATCTTTAGCGAAGACCTACTTTCGGCAATGGTTTGTTGAAAGCAAAACTCAAACAGGAAGGCTCGACAGTATTGCCAACATTACGATGGGTCAATCTCCTAAAGGTGACAGTTATAACGAAGAAGGTCTTGGCACTGTGTTTTTCCAAGGGAGAGCTGAGTTTGGTTGGAGATTCCCAACCATTCGTCTCTATACGACATCACCGCAACGTATGGCTCAAAAGGGTGATATTTTGATGAGTGTGCGTGCTCCCGTAGGTGACATCAATATCGCTATAATGGATTGCTGTATTGGACGAGGACTTGCCGCCATCCGTAGTGAGTACCCAACATTTACCTTATACGCCATTAAAGGGCAGGGCGACCAATTGGAGATTTTCAACGGCGAGGGTACTGTTTTTGGGTCAATTTCAAAAGATGGACTAAATGGTCTAAGCATTCCAATGCCCTCTAAAAAAAGAATTCAGGAGTTCGAAGACCGGTTTTCTATCCTTGATGAGAAAATTAAAGCAAACTCAGAGCAAGTCCTTACATTACAGAAGCTCCGCGACACTCTGCTCCCGAAACTCATTAGTGGCGAGATTCGCGTAAATCAATAGGAGGTGAACGTGAATGGCTAAACTGTGTGAATCCGCAGTAGAAGAAATGGCTATCGAAGAACTGCAAAGCCTCGGCTATACCTACATAGCTGGCGTAGATTTTGCGCCTGACGCTCCAAACTCTGACCGAAATAGTTATAGTGATATTCTGTTGATCAGTCGTCTTCAATCGGCACTTTTAAAGATAAATCCCACTGTTCCTGCTGAGGCGGTGCAGCGCGCGGCTAAAAAACTATCCCGTATAGCAACTTCTAACTTGCTTGCGGATAACGAAGAATTCCAAAAAATGCTTGTAGACGGTGTGCCTGTGGAATACCGCAAAAACGGAGACATCAAAGGTGATTATGTTCATGTAGTGGACTTTGAAAATCCTTTAAACAATGAGTTTTTAGTGGTTAACCAGTATACCATCGTCCAGAACAATAATAACAAGCGCACTGATGTATTACTATTTATCAATGGTATTCCTCTTGTTATCTTTGAACTGAAAAGCCCCACCGATGAAAATGCAACCTGTTACAAGGCTTTCGAGCAACTGCAAGCATATAAAGCTACAATACCGGGTTTATTTACATATAACGAGATATGTATTGTGTCCGACGGGTTGGAAGCAAAGGCAGGTTCACTCACAGCTCCCTATTCCCGCTTCAGCGTGTGGAAAACAAAGGATGGCATAAACGAAGCACCAAAGTTCTCGGATGAGCTGTCAACACTGATTCACGGGTTATGTACCCCTGAAACACTCATTGATTATATTCAGAACTTTGTAACCTACGAGAAAACGCAGACCGAAGACAAGGTTACACATATTGTCAAGGTGGAGACCGTCAAGAAAATAGCTGCATATCACCAGTATTATGCAGTAAATAAAGCGGTCGCCAGCACAATGGAAGCGTCAAAGGCTGGGGGCACTAAAAAGGCAGGCGTTATTTGGCATACGCAGGGTGCAGGTAAGTCTTTGTCAATGGTTTTCTATACAGGTAAAATTGTTCGAAGAATGCATAATCCAACAGTTTTAATTATTAACGATCGCAATGACCTTGACGATCAACTGTATGATACATTTGCGGGTAACAGTGGCCTTTTACGTCAACCTCCCAAACAGGCAGAAGGCTGCGAAGATTTGGAAACGCTACTGAAGGTTGCATCTGGCGGAATTATTTTCACTACAATCCAAAAGTTTATACCTGATAAAGACAAATCGGTCTATGAGTTGCTATCTGCCCGTGACAACATTGTAGTAATAGCAGATGAAGCACACCGTACCCAATATGGGTTCAATGCCAAACTCCGCGACATTAAAGAGAACGGAGAGGTTGTCGGCCAACGGATTGCTTATGGCTTTGCAAAGTATATTCGCGATGCGCTCCCTTATGCTACATTTATAGGATTCACAGGAACACCAGTCGAAAGGCAAGATGCAAACACACCTGCAGTGTTCGGCAACTACATTGATATTTATGATATTGCACAAGCAGTAGAGGATAAAGTTATAGTTCGCATTTTCTATGAAAGTCGTCTCGCCAAAGTTAATCTTACTGAAGAGGGGAAACAGCTTGTGGAGCAGTTCGATTCCGAGCTGGATGAGGTAGGAGAAGCAGACGAGGCCACCGCCGCAAAAATGAAATGGGCAAAGTTGGAGGCCATTGTTGGCAATGAGGAAAGAATAAGAATTCTTGCGAATGATATCGTCACTCATTTTGAAGAACGGCAAAAGGTAATTGAGGGAAAGGCGCTTGTTGTCGCAATGAGCCGCCGTATTGCAGTTGCTCTATATGATGCGATTATCAAATTACGCCCAGAATGGCACAATGACGACCTTGAGAAGGGTATTATCAAAATCGTCATGACTTCTAGTAGTTCAGACGGTGCAGCAATTCAAAGGCATCATACTACGAAATCGCAGAGGAAAGCTCTTGCCTTAAGACTGAAAGATGAAAACGACCCATTAAAAATAGTTATTGTGCGCGATATGTGGCTCACCGGCTTTGACGCTCCGTGCCTGAATACGATGTACATTGATAAGCCAATGAAAGACCATAACCTTATGCAGGCTATTGCCCGTGTCAATCGCGTGTTTAAAGATAAGCCTGGTGGCCTGATAGTAGATTACATTGGAATTGCTACAAATCTAAAAAAGGCACTAGGATTTTATGCTGAGAGCGGTGGAAAGGGCATACCTGCTGAAACACATCAGAAAGCCGTTGACATTATGTTGGAGAAACTAGAGGTCGTTCGTGGCATTTTACATGGGTTCGACTACTCATCGTTCTTCTCAAGCGTAGTCAGGGATAAGCTGTCACTTATATTGAAGGCGGAAGATTTTATCCTCGGCATATATGACGGCAAAAACCGTTATGTTCGTGAAGTTTCACTATTGGGGCAGTCCTATGCACTGGCAAAACCTGATCCTGCAACTTTTGAACACGCTGAGGAAATAGCATTCTTTCAAGCAGTAAAGGCTCGTCTGACAAAGTTTGAAACCAGCGGTGGTGGCGGTGATGAAAGCTACGATTCTGTTATTCGCAATATTGTCAACTTAGCTATTTCCTCCGATCAAGTTGTAGATATCTTCAGTGCTGCCGGGCTAGAAAAACCTGAACTTTCTATTCTTTCAGAAGATTTCTTAAAAGAAATTGAAGGAATGAAATATAAAAATGTTGCAATTGAATTACTCAAAAAGTTACTCTCTGATGAGATTAAAATTCGTTCTAAACACAATCTCGCAAAGTCAAAAACCTTAATGGAAATGCTTGATGGCGCAATAAAAAGGTATCAGAACAATCTGCTGACCACTGCTGAAATTATTGAAGAGCTTATTCGAATTGCTCGTGAAATTAATGCAGCGGATAAACGTGGTGAAGACATGGGGTTATCGGAAGATGAGTTGGCGTTTTATGATGCACTTGAAACCAATGATAGCGCGGTTGCAGTATTAGGCGATGAGCAGTTACGTGCGATTGCTCGTGAGGTTGCTGAAAAAGTTCGGAGTAATGCAACCATTGACTTTGCTATTAAAGAAACAGCCCGTGCTCGTATCATAGTTATGGTTCGCAGGGTATTAAACAAATATGGTTATCCACCCGACAAGCAGCCTGCTACTATTGACCTTATAATGAAACAAGCTGAAAACCTTGCTGATGTTTGGAGTGTTAAATGAGTTAGGGTAGTATTTAAGAGTGGTTATTTTAAACAAAACGCTGAAAGAAGCGGGAGTTGACGATTTTTATTGAGGTTCAGCATACAGAATCTCTATAAATAACTTTAATCAATTCCTCGTTAAAAATATCGAGCGCTATGTGTATTCGTGAGCGAAACTCGAAGAATTTCGCATCAATCACGTATTCTATTAAATAGTATTGAGGCTGGGGTTCGGTTATTAAAATGGTGTAAAGTATAATAGGATGAGATTAAAAGAGGAGAATAAATGGGTTATAGCTTTTTAGATTTGGCAAAAGAAGTATTAGAATACGAAAGCATCCCGCTGTCAGTAGAAGAAATTTGGGAAGCTGCTGGCAGAAATGGCTTACTGGAGAAACTGTCATCCTCCGGTACCCCCCCTTTCCGCACTCTGTCAGCAAGAATATATGTAGACCTTAAGAACAACCAGGATACTATATTTGAACAGGTAAGTAAACGCCCCGCAAAGTTCTTCCTGAAAGGTCAAACGGCAGGATTATAAACCAATGCAAACGTCCTTAATAGTTTCCATATCTGCCCGCTCCACCTGTGAAAGTGTATTCTTTTTGTATTTTCTATACTCTGCCTTTGCCTTTTTCATTGCCTGATCATGACTCACTTTTCCATATCCCGCAAGCAGCTTTCTATTACCTGATAATAAAATGGCATCCAACTGGTCAACATAATCTTTCATTCTTACGGTCTGATTTTGATGAATCTACATTTCAAATGTTAATGTTTTTAAACGGATTATAGGTTGGTAGTTAGTAAAAGGAGGTTAATACTATTACCTTTTAAAAAATATATGCGGATGATGAGCTGGCACAGGAGTCAATGATCCGGAAAATCCGGATAGTTCAAACAGAAGGTTCTCGTCAAGTGAATTGCGAAGTGATTCATTATAACTTGCAAATGATCATTGTAATCAGCTTTAAAGTGAACAACAACCGTGCTGTAAGATTCCGCAAATGGGCAGGTCAGATCGTTAAGGATTACACAATTCAAGGCTGGACGATGGACAAAGTGTTCGAAACAGATTACAAAAGTTTTACTAAGAAAACTAAGTGGCGCCTTTTGTCTGTTGTATAGATTGAAAGAGAGTTAGAGCAATTGTGCTACAACAGTGGCTATGCTGCTGAGAAAGTTGAGTAAATTATAAGATAATTTACTAATTGCCTAAATGATAAATCTTGAGGGAAATGAGGTGATAAAATGAATTTAAGTGATGATATAGAAAAAAAATCTCAAATGCTTATTTATACCACCGAGGATGGCTTGACAAAAATTGAAACGGCCTTTGACGGCGATACCGTCTGGTTGTCAAAGGCTCAGATGGCTGAATTATTTCAAAGGGATCGTTCAGTAATTTCAAAGCACATTAAAAATGTTTTTGAAGAAGGAGAACTCCAGAAAGCAGGCAATGTGCAAAATTTGCACATTGCAAATTCGGACAAGCCGGTAGAATTTTATAACCTCGATGTTATTATTTCCGTTGGCTATCGTGTGAAGTCAAAGCGTGGTACACAGTTTAGAATTTGGGCAACCAGTATTTTGAAGGAATATATGCGGAAGGGATTCGCTTTGGATGATGAACGGTTGAAGAACCTGGGCGGTGTCGGCTATTTCAAGGAATTGCTGGAACGCATCCGAGATATTCGTGCGTCAGAGAAAGTGTTTTACCGCCAGGTACTGGAAATTTATGCTACCAGTATTGACTATGATCCACATGCAGAGATTTCTATCCGTTTCTTTAAAAAAGTCCAGAATAAAATTCATTATGCGATTCATGGACAAACTGCAGCAGAGGTTATTTATACAAGAGCGGATGCAGAGGAAGAGTTTATGGGACTGACTACCTTCGCAGGAAAACAGCCTACATTAAAAGAAGCCGTTATAGCGAAGAATTATCTGGATGAGAAAGAACTTCGCGCTATGGGGCAGTTGGTATCCGGATATTTGGATTTTGCAGAGCGCCAGGCAGAGCGGGAACAAGTTATGACTATGCAGGACTGGTCAGACCATCTGGACCGTATTTTGACAATGAGTGGAGAGCAGTTGCTAGAAGGAAATGGAAGTATTTCACATAAACAGGCAGTTGATAAAGCAACAGATGAATATCGGAAATATAAAGCAAGGACACTTAGCGATGTGGAACAAGATTATTTGAATTCACTTCATTTTTTGCAAAAGAAAACAAATGAAAAGTAGTGTACCAGGTTATGGCACAATATAAAAACAGTACGAAGTTGAGACTTGAGAGAAAGTAGTAGGACTACGTTGGCAGAAGGAAAAATACTTTCGCCAAGGCATTATTCCGTCTTTCCGGCATCCGAATTACAGCCTCAGCAAATGTCGAAGTGGTGATAAAGATGACGTTTTGTGGTCGAAAGGAAAAATAGAGAGGTTGCACCACGAGATGTTGTGGTTTTGGAACGAAAAACAGGCGAAAAATATTTCTTTTGAATGGAAAGAAATATCCGATTTCAGTAACAGGAGAAGAATGTAGTTATTGTTTCAAAGAAAGAAACGAACTATGTCATATTATTTTAAATGTGATGCAATGAAGCAAGGCAGAGTATGGATATTTTGGGACTAAAACTGTATCAATATGGGGCTACGGTGGAGTTCTTTATTCATGCTACATTGAATCAGATATCACGCTACTCGCGGATAAGAAAATGTCCTGAAATTTTACAGACCTTAGATAAAATTCTCTCTGCTTTAAATGGGTGTAGCACGTCAGCATATAAAATGAGTTATGACTGGATGAAAGAGCATAACAGATGTTTTCTTATAGAGTTTCCAATGAGGCTGTGTAATATGGAAACTTATGCTCCAATTGATTATGATGGAGCTTGATACGAAATCGAGTCTTGTTTAACAGAAAGTGGATTTGACAGAGGTGATTACATAATGCATCAAATACCTCAAAATATATTGGATAACATGATGTTTTTGAAATGGTTATTGAGTATTTATTTTTATGATTCAGAGAAAATGGGTTCATTATTTCCGGGAGGATGTGTTGAACCAGATAAATTGAAATGTATAGAAGTGAAAGAAATATAAATAAAGATTCCCAATGTGTGCGGAGGAAACAATGATAAGGAAAATTGAAATAGTAATGGATGATTATTTTGAAATATTGAAGCATGTAAAAAAAGAATCACAGAGTCCCAATATAGATTAATGACAGCTGCAAATGTAGAAAGAAATATTTTGTTTTGGAATATTGGACGTATTATCGTAGAGCACAGTAGTTGGGGAAACAAGTTTGTTGAAACATTATCAAAAGATTTGCGTATGGAATATCCTGGAATTGAGGGATATTCTGTCCGGAATCTGAATTATATGAAGTAGTTTGCACTTAGGATTCCCACTGAAGAAGTTTTGCACCAAATGGGTGCAAAAATCAGCTGGAAAGCAATTCGAAGATTAATTGATAAAACGAATGATTTGGAAGAACATCTATGGTATACGAAAGAATGCTTAGAAAACGGGTGGTCAAGTGCAGTTTTAGAACACCAGATTGAAAGCCATTTATATGAGAGACAGGTATTGGTGGATAAAACAACAAATTTCAAGAATCAATTACTCCAGCCGCTTGATGAGCAGGCTGAAGAAATTATCAAAGATCCTTATATTTTTGATTTTGTGCGTCTGTACGACCATTAAAAGAGGTTGAGTTAGAAAATGAATTAGTACAGCAAATTACTAAACTGCTCTTGGAATTTGGTTCAGGATTTGCTTTTATGGGACATCAGTACCCAATTAAGGTTGGCTCAAGGGAATTTTTTATTGATTTATTGTTCTGCAATGTAAAACTCCACTGTTATTTTGTTGTCGAACTAAAAACTGTGGAATTTGAACCGGAATTTGCGGGAAAGTTATCGTTCTACTTATCGGCCATTGACGGAGAACTTAAGGGGAAGTATGATAATCCAACGATTGGTCTGCTCCTATGCAAAAGAAAGGATAAAATGGTAGCAGAATATGCTTTGAATGATATAAATAAGCCTACGGGGATCAGTGACTATAAATTGTCAAATGAGATATCGGCTGCTTTGAAAGAGAGTCTGCCTACTGTAGAGGATATCGAAAAAAGGATTAACGACTAATTTTGCACCCGGTGGGTGCAAAATTAAACTTGGATAAAGAGAGGTCTATTGATGGCAACGATAGTGCAGCCTAAAGGAATAGGAAAGCATCTTTGACTTAGAACTAAAGGTAGAACATTTATTCTTTATGAATTCATCAGTGAAGGATAAATTGAGAACACCAAAACACTCAATGGCCTTCCAAGTGGAACGAGTGATAGAATCAAGATTAGTATAGTATTTTCGAATATTTTCAACAACGAGGATTTGATAGTTAGTATGCCTGCTGTAGTTGGTAGGTGACATAACAAATGTCGCCCTTACTCCAAATGTTTAGCGCTTGTATGCAAACTGTACTTCTTAATAAATGGGCGCGAAGTTCTGCTTTTTGAATGAAGTTGTTAAGTAATTTTGTAAAAAAGTGGGGCGCTTTAATAAAATGAAATTTGAAGGCTTTGAATTTACTGGACTAGTGATTCTGAGAAAATATTAATTATTTAGGGGGAACACAATGAAATTATTTAAGATGATAGTCAGTAATTACAGGTGTTTTGGAAAAGAACCTACGGTTATTGAATTTGATGATTTAACCGGTTTTGTTGGTCATAATAGTAGCGGAAAGACTGCATTAATTACAGCTTTATTAAAGCTGTTTGGTGACAAAACTTCAGATAGACTTGTGGAACGTACAGATTTTTATATCCCTGTTAGTCAATGCCCTGAAAGTGTGATTAAAAATGAGTTATTTATAGAAGTGTATTTTACATTTAAAAAATCGTTAGAATCGGATAGCTCGATAGATATTCCTACTTTTTTTAATCATTTTGTTGTAGATGAGCCACAAGGTAGTCCATATTTGAGAATTAGACTAGACGCTACATGGGAAAAAAGTACTAATCCAGAAGGTATTATTGAAAGTCATATACATTATGTGACCACAGGCTCATTACAGATAAAGGAGTCTGATTTACAAGAGGCAAAACGTCAAGACTTAGAACGAATAAAGATGATTTATATACCTGCGATTAGGCAACCTAACGAACAGCTTAAAAATGTCTCAGGTTCTATTATGTACAGATTACTCAATAGTATAAAATGGTCAGATGAATCAAAAAACAAAATTCAGCAGAGAACAGAATTGGTGGAGAAAGCCTTTTTTGAGGAAAAATCCATAGAACTATTGGCGACTTCCTTAAATACACAATGGAAAGAATATCACAAGGATCAAAGGTACTCCAATGCAAAAATCAAATTTAATAATTCTGATTTAGAAACTATATTAAAGAAAGTTGAGGTTACCTTCTCACCTACTGAAACTACGAGAAGCTTTAAAAGTGATGAACTTGGCGATGGACTCA
>ERZ894229.637-NODE-637-length-26038-cov-13.0657_pt1 | contig 26038 bp, 25 predicted proteins | sample MGYA00380295_ERZ894229 | MGnify/ENA primary metagenome ERZ894229 (study PRJEB32331, sample SAMN06328479) | human gut metagenome | biome: human gut microbiome; feature: stool | host: Homo sapiens | collected 2014-09-17 ... | reverse complement strand
CCGAGAAGCAGCGCACCGAGCACCACCGCGATTATGATTTTAACGCCATCTGAGATATAAAAATCGCCGCTCTCGTTTCTGAGGGCGGCGTTCATGCGGGCGCGGGTCTGTATGGCTGCCATTTTAAGCATAGCTGGCTGATCTCCTTTTTCTGATGTATATCGTGGTCGTTACAACTGCTGTCACTGTTAAGAACAGCAGAATCACAGCAGGTTTCTTCATTCCGGCAGATCACCTCCTTTCACTGAATATTTTGGCCATCCTTATATGGGCATCACCTCCTTCAAACGAAAACGGATTAGAAGAAGGAACCCAGGGACTGGATGACTTCTACGGAAAGAACGACTACATAAATCAAAAGGATGCACAAAAGCATCAGCATGGAATATTTCTGCATCTGCTTCGGCCGTTTGGCAGCCTCTTTTTTCAAATTATTCTGTTCCACCTGCCGCAGGTCGAATGCGAGCATTTTAAAGTACATCTGCTGGTCATCTCCCCGCAGAGTCCCGATCAGGCCACGGACGATATCTGACAGCATGGTGCTGCCAATCCGGTTTTGAAAGCGCAGCAGTGCCTGCTCGTAGTTTCCTGTTTTCATGTCAGCGATGGTGGTATCCAGTTCTGTACCCAGTTCTGGTCCCGCGATACGCCTGTAAGAAATCAGAAGCTTCAGAACATCTCTGTCTGTGGCCAGGCTTTGCTGAATGCTGACCGCAAAACGGGCAAGTTCCGCTTCGATGGCCTTTTTGCGCTTTTTTACGATGTCAAAGACCTTATAGTAGGTGGCAAACCACATCAGTACAGCAAGACCAAGCATCAGCAGGCCTATCAGCGGAAACAGAAAGAAGAAGACTACGGAGCAGGCTGCCACCAGAAAAGCAGAAAGCAGGGCCTTCATGGTATATGCTTCCGGCGTAATGGAAAGTCCGGCAATGGACAATGCCTGAGAGAGTTTTCCTTTCCGGACAGGATCCAGGTGGAGAAGAAAGGAGCATTTTTCCGCAACTTTGGTCAGATATACATCAAAAAGATTTTCCTTTCCGTTTCCAGTTTGTTTCCTGGAGAGCAGCATCATGCGGGAGGTCCTCGATGTCGGTACATCCGCAATGGCACAGGATAAGTAGTAGCAGCCGATCCCGGCCAGGATACAGGCTGCCAGAATCAAAAGTTCGGTCATGGCAATCTCCTTTATAAAATTTATAAATATTCATAAATTTTCCGGCAATCAGGTCTGATATTCTACCGGTCTGGAAAGCTGCATGATCCGGGTAAAAGAGTACAGGATCAGAGCGGCGCAGACCGCAAGCGTAATTTTTCCAGGTACAGTGAACATAAGGGTATGAAACCAGGCTTCATTGAGCACATAAAGGAGAGGGATATTGCCCAAAACCAGAAACATCATGGTAATTGCTTCTTTCCGGGGCTCACTGATAATGGCTTCCAATTCAGATTGGACAATCCGGACATCTGAAAATTTCTGTACCGTAAAGGTCAGGGTATGCTTCATGCTCCGGTCACTTTGGCACTGAATAAGAGTATTGCACCACTCGTGAAAAATGCGATTGGGAAGACGCATCTTCAGGGAATTCAGGTTGGAGATCATATTTGCATTCAGCATTTCAGATTCCAAAAGGAAAGCCTCAAAGTGAGCCTTTACCGGAGGATTCAGGTAGGGCAGATTCTCGCGAACAGCCATAAGCAGGTCTTCGCTGCGCAGGTAACTGGTGGTGATGACGGATATCGCTGTCTCCAGCTCTTCGTTCAGGTGCTTCTGGTAGACAGTAGCGGTGGAACGCAGATACCAGATCGGGATGAACGCAAATCCGGCTCCCAGCACTGGAAGCAGAAATGGATTATCCAGGAGCAGGGCCAATACTGCACCGAGGGCAAACAAAAACAGGGAGAGACGTTTCAACAGGAGAAAGCGTCCTTCCCTGCCGGTGGCCTTCAGCAGCTGGTCGATTTCCATGGTTTCCCGGTTGAGAAAGCCTTTGGCTGGTTTCCCCAGGATGGTATCCATGTCATCCTGAAGCGTGCTTTTTCCGGAAAAGGTAAACACCTGCAGAAAGTCGTTGATACGGACCTGAAACAGGGAGAGCAGCCCATTAGCGATCAGAAGAAACAGGATAACCTGAATCCATTGCATATGATGAACCTCCTTTCCTGGCAGCTCTGGATTGGTTTGGAAGGAAGGGCTGAAGCAGATCAGCCGGAATCCCATGATCCAGCATCCTGCGCTGCAACGTTTCTGAGATACCCTGCAAACGTCTGTGCTTTCCGAATATGGTGGTAAGGCCATCAGGTCCGACCCGGTTATCCGTAACATCATAGCGGTAAAGGGAACGAAAATGCAGCTGGCCGGATATGTAATCCTCGCCTTCAATGATTTCCGTGATTTTTCTGGTTCCATCCTCCATCTGGCGGGTATAGACCACAATGGGATAGGCTTCCACCATGATCTGCATCAGGATTTCATCCTCCATGCTGTAACGGCGTTTGGCAAGGGTCATCATACGCCGATAGGTGGATGCGGCGGAGTTGCTGTGTATGGTGGTAACGACTGTGTGGCCGGTCCGGGAGCTTTCTGCGACAGAAAATGCTTCCTTTGCGGACCGCATTTCCCCCACGCCGATTACATCGGGGTGCTTCCGCAGCACTCTTTCCAACAGGGTGTCCTGATCAATGTCAAGAGCTGGATTCTCATGGGGCCTTGTGAGCAGATGGACCACACTGTTGACAGCCCGGCCGTTTTGGTCCCGTTTGATGAGGTCAAATTCACGGGATCCCTCCTCGATGGTGATCAGCCTTCGGTTATCCGGAACCATGGATAAAAGCCAGGCCATAACGGTGGTCTTTCCGGAACCTGTATTGCCCGAGATGCAGACAGAAACACCATAGCGGATGCAGCAGGTAAGAAAATCCAGCATTTCCTCCGTAGCGGAACGGGAGCAAAGCAGCTTTTGTCTGGAGACGGTTTGCTGATTGACAATCCGGATAGAGGCATTAATTCCGACCTCCTCGTCAACAATGGGAGCCTTGTCCACGGATATCCGGATATTCTTTCCAAGATAGCCGATGACAGAAGGCATGGTGTCGTCAATGACCATGCCGCAGGTATTCAGCAGACGCCTGGCCACATCCAGGGCATGCTGGGGGGAAAGAAAACGGTCCGGGATTTTCTCCGAGCGGCCGCCGCTTCGGATTACCTCTATGTCATCATAGGCATTGATGTTGATCTCTTCGATACCAGGCATGTCGAGCCATTTGCGCAGAAAGGAGATACCAGCCATATCTTCATACAGGGTGCTGCAGAGTTCCTCCGTACTCATACCTTCGATATGGTAAGAGCGGTTCTGAACATACCTGAAAATGAATTCCTGCAGAAGTTTTTGCGCCGCTTTCTGGTCACCTTCCGTAGACAGCTTATCTGCATGGTGCAGAGTGCAGTAGCGCTGGACATCCGCAAGGATCTGCTCATAGGTAATTGATTCCTTTTCTGCAGAAGAAAAGAACATTTCATTTAAGGATTCCATGCTGTTTTTTCTCCTTCCTTTGGACAGCTGAACCGGTTCCATCAGACTGCGTTTTTAAATCAGGCTCGTCCGAAATGTCTTCAGCTGGTATTTCCATCTCATCTGCCGGTTCAGAATATGTATCTGTACCGGACGGTTCCTGATCCTGCTTCTGGTTATCAGTTACCTTTTTCTGAACGAGCTTCAGAGCATTGATATAGCGCTGGTTGCAGTAACCAAGCACATGAAAAAGCCGTCCTTCCGTACCACAGCGCTCGATTTCTTTGGCGTAGGGCAGCAGGCCGTCAAATCCGCCAATGAGATGATCCAGTTCATCGAGCGCATGAAAAGGCCGTGCCAGTCCCGCAAAGGTAAGATGATCCTCGTAGTGGAATTTCGCGTCTGTCAGAAGCGGCTGGTGCGCCCGAAGGTAGCTGAGGCCTCTCAGATCCGGGGTAATAATTCTGACCGCCAGATCGGCGGCCTCGATTGCTGTTGGTGTAAAAAAATTGAGCATGTTGGAGCTGCAGTCCAAGATCAGGTAGTCCACCAGGCGCGAAGCTTCTGCCAGAAATAGACGGATCCTGTCATATTTCAGTTCCGGATATGAGTATGGGTTCTCTCCTGGAGCATATCCCATCAGGCCGATGAAGGGATAATCCTTCAGGACTGCAACGCGGGCTGCGATAACTGCTGTGTTGATCTCCAGGCTGGAGAGCACGGTCCCAATGGAGGATGAGGTCTCCAGGAGACGGTCCGGCATCCAGACAGGAAGCATGGGGGTAGCAGAGTCTGCGCTGATAATGATTGCCTTATCCTTTCCGGCCGTCAGGGTTTTGGCAAGGCAGCAGCAGAAGACCGATTTCCCGGATCCGGGATTTCCCCAGACAGTAATGATTTTTGCCATTCTTCCCTTGCCTCCCTATTCTTCTGCCTGTTCTGTTTCGGTATCTGTCCGGCCGGAGTTTTCCTGCGTTTCAGTTTCGGAGTCTGTCTGAGCTTCAGACATACCATTTTCATCCGAAAGGGAAGCGTTCAGAAATCCATCAGAGGAGGAACCGGAGCCATACAGTCCGGTCAATATGTCGCTCTGGCGGTCCAGAAGCTCCTGCGCAAGCGTTTCGTTTCCACGGCTGACAAGAGCGACGTGGAGAATCCCCTGGTTTTCGTATTGGGTCAGCAGCATTGCCTGCTCAGGCGTGACCTGCACGGTGATGGAGGCTGTCTGCTGTTTCTCTTCGTCTTCAGCCGGAGGGGTGGTATAGTCAATATCAAGACCATCCGCATCCGTGACAGAGAGCACCTCTACAAAGCGCAGTTCCGGGATATCGGTGACCGGTTCCAGAGCATTGGTATCATCATAATGGTACAGGCGGATGATGTCGCCGCTCTGCAGCTTATCTGAGAGGCCGGAGGCGAGCGTCTGCGTTGTAATGGATATGGCAACCATACCATCTGGAATCGTATTCAGGGTCTGGTCAGAGGAGATGGGCTGGCTGCTTACCATTTCAGGCAGGATATAGCTGCCGGGATATAGGTCAGTGGCAGCGTAGGTGCCAATCACATCGCCGGTGTGTCTGGCCGTATTGGCAGGCAGGTTAAAACTTCCGACCTCAACCAGCTCTACATCCGAGGCACAGATGAGCGATCCACGGGAGAGCGGGGAGGTAACGCGGACAATTTCGCAGGTGGCGCGAGCCTTCCCTGTGACAGCGGGAATGGCAATGATGGCAATGAGGGCAGCGAGCACAATGCTCAGGATGCCGTACAGGAACCGGTGATTCATTTTCATCTTCAATTTTCTCCTATCTGTAGTCTAAAAAGAGGCATGCTTTCTGCAGCAGCGCCGCTGAAAGAATAAAGAGAATAAAAATGGCCAGAAGTGTGAGAACACTTCCGGCCAGGAGCAGCAATACTATTTTCATGAAGTCCTTTCCTTTCTTCTGATCAGAGCATGAGCGGAAACAGAACTAGGCCCAGATATCCTGCAAACAGGTAGGGCGCAAAGGGGATGCTGGCAGGAGTGCTGCCCTTTATCATGTCCAGGAGCACCACATGCAGAAGGGCAAGCAGGCAGGACGACAGCAGAAGCAGCAGGATACCGGACAGGCCGAGGGGAATCCCCAAGAGTGCTACCAGCTTGATATCCCCGCCGCCGATTCCTCCGTTCGTAGCCAGGCAGATTATAAGCAGCAGGGATCCTCCTGCCAGAAACCCTAATAAGGATTCGCAGATGATTCCGACAGGGAGGCGGCCGCTTAATAGAGAAAGCGGAAAACTTAACAGACACCAGGGCAGAAACGCAAGTAGGGCAGCATTGCGGATCAGATGGTGTCTGTAATCATGCAGGGCAAAAAATAAGAGAGGAATGAGAGTGGCCAGCCGGTAGGCGGCAGTCAGGCTATTCACGTTTGCTGTACCAGTCGTCATACAGGCTGCCCTGAATCTGTATGGAGTCACTGACATTAAGCGACAGCATTCCCACCGGAGTCCATGCATCAATAATATAGGTATAAACGGTATAGGGAACGCCATCTGGATACCAGACCGGCGAAAAATGGACATTCCGGTTGTATGTGGAATATTCATTCGGCTGGAAAGTAAAATTCGTTGTCAGGCCGTTTCCGGAGGAGGGCTGCAGAAGCCGCCAGTAATCCTCATAAGAGAATTCCGAAAAATAGGATACGGCAGTCTGAACTGGGGTATAATGGGTTTCCGGCGCATTGACGGACAGACTGGCTGAAGCAATCTCTTTTACGCCATAGCCGCTTTTCATAATATCGCCTTCCGCTGTAGGCACAATATCGTCCGGATGTATCTCCATGGATCCGGTAAGAGAGGCGGAATAGGAGTTGGATTCAAACACATATTTCCCAAAATCCTTCCACTCCCCATTATCCACCCAGGAACCATGTGTTCTGTCACAGTCCGGCGGACAGTCGGAATCGTGGCCGGAAGGCACCCATTCCCAGTTTTCTATCCACCTCCAGTCAGGTTCCCAGTGCGCAGTCCAGACACTCCAGGAAGCCGTTCGTTTTTCCGGATTATTTGGCAGTGACGGCAGGGAAAAACGTGGGTTGGTATCGGTAGCCAAAGGATCCGGCGGCGGATTTTCATCCAGGGAGACAATCCTTGCTGTAAAACTGGTCTGCGCTGTGGATGCTCCGTCTACAGAAACCGTGATGGTCAGCTCCGTTGGCTCCGATGGAGTATGCCATTTCGTCCAGACTACCTGGAAGCCGCCAGCCGGGATTACAATATTAGTCACGGTATAGTCGCTTCCAATAATATGGAAAGTAACTTCCGCGGGATCGTCCGGATTGATCTCGACAGGAGTGGTCAGGGTAACGCTGGTGATCACGTCCGTATCCACACGGTAGGTATAGTCAACGGCTTCCAGGTCGGGTTCCGCTTCCGGCAGCTCCCGGTAGCTGACAATGCCGATTCCAAGCGCAGACAGAATTTCTTCGTCTGTAACCTTTCCGCTGATGGTTCCGGTCCAGGCCGGATATCCCAGGTCAGGCTCTTCCAGAAAGATGGACAGAGGGAGGTTCTGGTGTGTGAGGCTGGGCATCTTTCTGCGCAGAGTCCCACCGGACTGCTGATTATACAGGGCAGCTTCGGTTGCGGTCATGGCATAATTTTTCCCACCATGGACAAAGTAGGCAATCGGCTCGATCACCAGCTTATAGGATCCGGAAATCAGTTCGTCATAGGGGATCCCTGTTTTGGTGGATACCAGCTGGGCGGTATACTCGCTGCAAAAGTAACGCCGAATTGCTTCCATGCTCGCCTTGGAGCTGGTTCCGCTGATGATTCGGGGGAGGGCGATGCCTGGTTTGGAATAGCTGTAGGCTCCGGCCGGAGTGAGCGGCGTGCCGGAGGAATAGGACAGCTTACAGACTTTTCCAAAGTTGAGTATCTGATCGGGAATATTGGAATTGGAAAGGTCAAAGGGGGTAGAAACAACGGCTCCGTCGCTGGTCACGACGGTTACCCGTACTCCATCCTGTCCTCTCCAGACATCCGTGGATGTCCCGGACCCCATGCTTCCGCTGCCCCCATCCATGTTTCCCTCGCCTGACGCCGCTACCGGCAGGGCGGTGGAAAAGAGGAGGAGGGCGCAGAGTAAAAGTGGAAAAAACACTTTTTTTATTCGGTTCATGTGGATAACGGTCCTCCTTATAAAAAAAGATGGCCTGCAAGGCAGACCATCCGATTTATGAAGATTTTTATTCTGATATTCAGCCGCCGCCCATGGTGCCGACCTGTTTATTGATATCGCCTGTGCTGTCGATGGTATCCTGGTACGTAGGACCTACAGTGACCCAGCCGAAGACAGGGTCGTATACCTGACCAGCGTGGTCGGAATCCGTACCTGGAGCGGATCCATCCGGTTCCGCAGCGGGAGCAGAAGGTTCCCCAGGGACCGGATCAGCTGTTTCGGGATCAGAGGGAGGCGCGGACGGCTGCGGCGCTTCAGCGGAAGGATCCGGATACTCCGGATGGGTTTCCGGATTGGCAGGATCTCCGGAAGCGGAAGGCTTTTCGGCAGGAGCTTCCGAAACGTTTTCCTCCTGCAGTGTGCTGCCGGACAGGTCCGAGGTTACTTCAGATTCCCCTTCGGAAAGGACTGTCTGTGTCCGGGTGGGGGAAGAGCTTTCTTCTTCTGTCGGCTCGGTTGGAACGGTGACCGTCTCTTCTGGCGTATCAGACACGGACGGGGACATCCCCGGATCCGGAGCTGCATTTTCTGTCCAGGATCCAGCAGAATTACCGGTCTGTTCAGATGCAGGAGAAAAATCACTTTCCGGCTCCCTGGTCAGAAACCAGGCGCCGGCCAGGACGGCCAGACACAGGACAGCCAGCCCTGAGGCCGTCAAAACAACTTTTCCGGATGGAAGTTTCTTTTTCATAGGTGTTTCCTTTCCCTTTCATCAGATCTCTTTTCCATTTATACGATAAACAGGGCCAAAAGCCAACAGGTTTTTTAATATTTGGTATGATGCGATCCGGTCATGGTAATATGCTGCGTAATGGGCGGCAGAAGTCCGCCGAACATCCGGATCCGGAAGGTGGCGTCACAGGTGGCTTCGTATTCGATCCGGTCCTCATACTGATGAAACCGGAGATCAATATTTTCCACGGAATAATCTTCGCCCGTGAGCCGTACCCTTTCTTCCATGCCGTTGATGAAGCCGGCCCGGAGGGCATCCTCATAGGCGCTGCTGATATGCAGGTCAGCCATGTAGGAATCCAGGTTTGCCTCCCGCTGGGAGTGGTAAGTATCCGCATAGATCCGGGCGCTGACATTATTCAATTCCATCTTTGCCGCATTCCGGATGTTGATGCAGTTGATCTGGACAGAAAAGAACAGTAGCAGGAAGGAGAGCAGCATGTTGACGGCGAGGACAACAAAAATGGTGAAGATGGAAAGGTCACCGCGTTCATTCTGTAAAGGACTGTGTTTCATCTGCAGGTGCCTCCTATTTCCAATAATGCTCGCTGACTCCGGCTCCCTGTGCAACGATCCGGATGGGGACCAGGTTGAAGTTCCAGAACCCGCCGAGGTAGCATGTCCCGGATACGGTGACATAAAAAGGCGTTCCGATCTGGATCTGGTCGGTGGAGACCGGACTGTCCACGTGCCAGGTGAGTTCCTCTACCCAGTCCATCTGTCCGGAGAGAAAAGAAAAAAGGGAGTCCGTATCGCCATTGACACCGCCGTTCAGCTGGATTTGCTTGGTAAGTTGGTCAGCACAATGATCCATTTCCTGCTTGACGGAAATGATATGGAACACGTTCAGGATCAATGCGATCAGGATGACGGCCACCAGAATATAGATAAAGCTGCTGATGTAGGAGGCCTCGCCTTTTTCCGATTGGATCAGCCGTAGTGTGCGTTTCAATGGTTCACCTCTTTCTGACGGGGAGAAAAGGGCGCGGAAAGAAGCTTTTTCGGCTCCCTTGCGCACCCTGTGTTTGGGGGACATACTTATGATTTATCACGATACAGATTGTAGCATGGGAGAATGACGGTGTAAATTGCAGAAGGGTATCAATTTGCGACAGTTTTGTGCCAGTCTGGGAATTTGCATAACGCAGATTTGACAGAAAAGAAGGTGTTTATGTCAGAAAACAAAAAAGAGTTTATAAATTGATAAACTATAAGTACAATTTTGAGAAAAATATATAAATAATCATCATCTGAAAAGCAATATTGAGTTTTTAGTTTAAAGAGCAGGAAGTTTGAAATTGTTTAGTAATAGTATATACAGTCTATGAAAAAAATATCGAATAAAAGAAGCTGTAAAAATGTTTGAACTCAATTATAGATAGTTGACTAATAGGGGGAGGGGATTCCAATGTACTATATGAAATATTGAGATATGGAATATATGTAATCGAAATGATGAGAACACTTATAGTAGAGGGGAAAATGAGTATGAAAGTTAAGATTACTGTTATGGGATTATGTATGGCATTATTAATGAGCTTTTCTTTAAATGTAGCGGCTGCTGCTCCCGGGAAGAGCGTAAATGTAATTTAAACAGATAATAGCGATATATCATTTACATTCGCTGAAAAAGATGGACTTATCAACAGAGGAAATTTCTCACAAATTACAGCACACGAAAATGATGCAGGAGTGAAAGTGAATCTGCAGTTACTATCGAACATGGCAGGCAAAGAATATCAAATGGTATTTGACCTTCCAGAAGGCTCTAATTTGATTTTACCGCAAGGAGATCAAGCAGATGGATCAATTTTAATTCAAAGTAGTACAGGAGAACTAATTGGGGCCGTAGACCCGTTGACACTTTATGATACTGACGGAAATAAAGTGCAAGTATCGGTAAAGCTTCAAGGAAATGCTGTGTTGTATACGATTGATAATTTTGGAAATTCCGTTTCATATCCTCTGAGTGGGGGAATTACTGTATATGCAGATGCGAATTCGTTTTCAACATGGTTTCAATATGGCCACTGGCATATTAGAGATAATGGTATGAAAACATTGACGTTAATGCCGACTTCAGGATGGCATTCCCTAGATGTGACTACTGCGCAACTGAGCTGGTCTTGGGGAACTGTTAAAGCAAAATTTTCTGGGCATGCGTATTGGTATAACGAAACGGGATTATATGACCAATATTACTGTCATGTAGTTGGCTCTTTTATGAGGCCAGGTGAGGAGTGGGATTTGGAACCAGATCGACCAGCAGTTGGAACCGTAGCAACAATCCAAGCCAACTGCAATCCGTAAATATGCTACGAAAACAAAAAAATGAATGGACAATCTTCTAAAAAGTATATTATATTGTTTTTTTGTAGACAGTTGATTTGCTTCGCAGCTCTTTCGATTATCTTTAATATTTTGGGAATGGCGGGAAGTATAATTGATGTCTATGCAGATGCAGATGTCTTAAGTTTGGTTAGAGAATCTTTTTGGTGTAGTGATGGGATACAAATAGCTGCGTGTCTAATATTTGTTCTACTTTTATGGGATATCGTCAAAGTATGTCAATATTTTATTAAAACCTATTTATTGGAAAGACCTTACTTGTTGGGGATTAGTCGCATAAACATAGCTGCATGGATGATAATAATTCCATTCGTTATCATTGTTTCTTTTCAAGGTTGGAATATTATGCATACTTATGATAGAGCTGTTAGATGTGTAGAATATTATATAACCTTAGAAGATGTCAACCAAATGATTGAAGAAAAGCAGACAGAGATTTTATTCGTAACTCGGCGTGGTTGCCCGTATTGTGGAGATATGAAACAGAGATTGTTGAATATTTTACCAAAAGTAGATGTAACAATCGTGCATTATGATACTATTCTTGATCGGGAAAAACGTGCTGAAGAAATGTATAGCACTTTAAACACGCTTTCCGTAAAATCAGTTCCCATATTACTATTTATAGAAAATGGAGAAGTCAAGAATAGGCTGGATGCAACGGCAAGTGATGAAGCATTGAAAGATTTTTTAGAATTGAAAGCAGAATAAGTAATAGTGGGATGCCTTAAAAACTTTATTTAGCGATATCCCACAAATAAGCGTACTGAATAAGCTCGCCATTTGGCGGGCTTATTCAGTACGCTTGGCATTATATATTTCTTAAGGATGAAAGTTCCAAATCCGTCCGATAGTGAGAAAGTTATTGTTAATGATAGCGGAGCGAAGGGGAATTACTTAGCTTGAGAAAAAAACAACTGGAACCCTAGGAGCGATTTAATGAACAAGAGGAGACTAATATGAGATAAGCAGTGTTGCCCAGCGATAGCTGAGCAACACAAATAAGAACGAAACAGTTATTATAGATAGAAGCCTGAAATTATTTACCAAGAACCATACATCGGAATGTTGGATGCACCAGAAGCAATTTCCAGTCCAGTGTCAACGAATCCATATTTATCATTCCCATAGCTGGTAACCTGAACCCAAGCTCCACTGGAGCTTTCTACATAGTTAATTCCCTTCCACTCAGGGATAGAATCCCCCGCCATCGCTGTTCTGCATGCAACTCTGCGGTTTGCAGCAACGCTTCCCCAAGAAGTTTTGTCGGTACGATAAATTGTAGATGTCCTACGCATAATAAAGGTGAAAAAGGTTTCACCATTAATCACTACAGTTCCGTAGGGGTAATCAGTGCATTCAGTCATTGCGCCATTGGGGGGATTGATAATAAAACCATCTCTTACAGGGCCGGCAGCCGACTTGAATCTGATAAGATTGATTGCTCCATCACCACCCCAGTTTGCATTGTAGCCAAAAGCTTCTCTGCTAGAAATGGTTCCAATCTGAGTAGAACCATTTCTATCAGAATATACAGGAATGGTAATTCCACTTTTGTTTACACAAAATGCATTTGACATGTAAATATCCTCCTTATTTTTATTGATAACCGATTATCTAACTTATATAAAGGATTATTAGTTCTCATTGTAAACTTAATTTGGAAAAATTACTTACTGGGATGATATGAAAATTAAAAAGAGATATCGTTATTGTTTCTTGGGATTGAAGATATTATAATTGTAAGAACTTACAATTAACTCGAAAGAATATTTTTTTACAGAAAACTGTATTTTTTTGATAGTAAAATGAACATCTTTCAATGTATGATATAATCAATATATTTTACCATCTGGAGGATACAAAATGAAAAATGTACGAGGATTACTGCTGTTATGTTTTGTCGCAATTTGTATCTGCGGTGGATGTGGAGAGAAAACAGAAACTGTGGAAATGAGTGAATTACCGGATATTTCGACAGAAGAATCAAATGCCGGTTTTCTGACACCCTATTTTACCTATACGCTGAATCACCCATATCAGAAAAATACGAGATATACTGAAACTTCAGTATATGTATCTACTTCGGATGGCTTATACAGAAAATATACTGGAGGGGATACCTGGATAAAAATGGATGATGGTAATATTATGTTGGGAGATGTTTACGAAGGAAAAATGTATTATGGAAAAGGGACTCAGGTTCGTGCAATCAATTTGGAAACAAACGATATAGAAGATATTGCGGACTGTGATGAGAAAGTCGAAAATGTAACTATATTTGAAGAGGCGAACGGAGAGAGGATTATACATTATATTCATCCAGACAGATATGTGGAAGCCTATCTGTTAAATGAGGATTATATGCCGGTACAAAGACTAACGAATACAGACGATTATGGATATTATGGCGGGGCAAATAATTACCATTATTTGAAAACTGAACTGGGATGGCCAGATACCCAGATTGAACAATCCCCCTCTTCCTATGTCGAAGAAATTGACCCCTGTTTCAGTACAAGGCAGTACGGGAGAAGGTATGGCTCTAACTGGAAACCTGGTATTAATAATCGGGAATTATGGAGAAGATGCGAAAATGACATTACATTTATAACGCTGTTTTTTAAAGAATGCCTGATTACACATTGGGGAAGCGTTTATTACGATAAAAGCGAAATAAAAAATATATACATGATAACGCATGAAAACTGGGACCAGAAGCAAATGTGGGACGGTATTACCTATGGAGATTTTGATCTGGTTAATTATGATAACGATTATATTTATGGTATTTATCAGAGGGATGAGGATTCTGAAAAGTATGTTGCGAGAATTCCATATAAGGGAAGTGGTATAGAATTATTGTTTACTGCGGAGGATATGGCTGAAAACCAGTTTGATGTTGGACTGGAATGGATTTATTATAAAAATTGTAGCAATGAATTTATAAGGATAAACATGGAGACACTGAAACAGGAAAAGATTGGAAATTAAGTTTTTATTACGCAGTGAACTGATGTACGGAGAATAGGATAAAAAGGATATATGAAAAAATATGAAGTCATTTTGGGGGTTATTGGCATTTGTGTCCTGTCTAGTCTGAATGGTTGTATGAAGAGAAGTGATGCGGCCTTTGCAGAAAAATCTGAGCTTTCTTCCGAAAAAGAAATGACAGTAGCGGAAATTTCTACTGCAGATGTAAAAAGTGGCATTACCAATCATGTTCCCACTCAGGAAGAAGTAGAAAAAAAGCGGGATGAGGTTTTAAATGGTATGGGAGAAGAAGAGATTGGCCATCTGAAAGAAGCAATTAAGGTGGAAAATCTGGCACTGGAGAATTCTTTTGTGTGGGATAATCTTGAAAGGAGGCTTTCTGATCCGGAAAGCCTGATGTGGAACCTGATTGATAAAACTGGTCTTGTTCAAATTGGCTGGGAATATGATCCGGAGGTTTATCAGGAAAAGAAGACTGATGAAATGACAATGGACGAGTTCCTGGAGAAGTACGGAAAACCGGTTATGACAGATAATGACAAAGATGCGGATGCTTTTTGCAGGAAGATGGAGAAACTGAAAAGTACAATAAAGAATAAAGCCTTAAGAAAAGATTTTGATCATCTCATTTCGAATATGCGTTCGGCTAAGGAAACGCATGATGTAACATATATCCGGAATGTTTATGAAATTCTGCATGATATGGATTATTATCTGCTTCGGTATGGTCCGACAGAAATGAAGCCATATGTTTCTGATCTGTCGCTGGTATGCACTTACTATGGTGTACTTGAAGTCTATAAAGAGTAATACTATTTAAAGTTTCTTCGCATTGCTGAAAAAAATTCTGTATACAAAGGAGAGAGCAAGTGCCCTCTCCTTTGTATGAGATTATTTTTGGGGAATATTGATGATCTTAGCTTAATGGATTAGTTTTATAATACCAAATGCAGCGAGGCATTAAATTATGCATATAAACATAATATTCACCTTCTGCAATACCATCTTTATAAAGCATTAACTGGACCAGTTCATCTCCAACATATACTTTGAGAGTACCTTGCTGGTTGTCGCCGCTTGTTGACCCGCCGGGATAATAATTATAATCGATGACGTAATAATCCGTATTTTCATCGCTATCGCCCTGCCAACTGGAGAATGAGTCATACCAGGAAGCTAAATTACAGAGGCTCTCTTTCTGCCATTCCGATAAAGTTGGAATTTTGGAGAATACACTCTCAATTCCTTTAGACTTAACAATGCCTAAAGCGGAATCATAGGAGATTCTTAGGAACCTATACAGGTTAAGTTCTCCATTTCTATCTGCCTCAACCATTTCCATAAAAAATGCAAGGGCACTGCCTGTATTCCCGCATAGAGATGCCAGAAATACTGCAGTTTCATCGGACTTATTCATGGAATTAATCTTTTCCTGGGTAAATTTTGTGTAGGCTTTAAATTCCAAAGTATATTCGTCCTTGTTTGTTTCAAATGGAGAAGAAAAGTCGAAGAGGCCGTTTTCATCCATTAATGAATCATAAGCATATCTATATTCCTCCTTCCTCCTTAAATTTCTTAATCCATAACGGATACTCTCGCATAATGCTTCATTCTCTTCTTCGATTCGGAGCTGGTTTAGCACAGCTTCCATTGCTGCTTCAACACATCTGTCCTGTTCAGATAGGATTTTTGAGTCGTACCTCTGAATTTGTGCAAAAGTAGGGATTTCAGGAGGTAAAGCGTCAAATGAATTCTGTCCAGAATCCCTTCCTGATGAAATTAGATTATCTACATCTATTGTTTCACCATCTACCGTATAGGATACTGTAGAAATCTGGTCAAAAGCCCAGTTTGTAGGTAGAAGATAACCTAAATTTCCACTATAGCCTGTGGACATATCAGATACAAAACTGTATACAGCATATCCATTGTCACTCACACGGGAACAGATGTTCCTTGGACCATATACACCAACACGATAACCCTTACTATTTTGTTCACCGGAAAAAACCTGTGATATTCTGCTAAAGTATGGCAGAATATTACTGGTTACTTCATTGTCTACTGCATCAAAATCGACTGCAAAATAGATAACGGTACCCTCTTTAAAACCGAGATCTTCTGCATTATTTAAGGCAGCAACAGCATCTCCAAATCCTCTTATTGAATTGAAGTAGTCTTTATTATTTCCACTTGTCTGATAGATTGGGAAAATACTCATACCTGCGTTTACGATTATATCTCGCTCTTCCAGTGTGAGACGTTTCCAGCTTCCGCCACCAATATATCGACCAATACAGGTTCTTCCGTCGGCGGCCAGCGCCTCCGCAATTTTGCTGGTCAGCGGATAAGCTCTGTCACAGGCTGTCCCTTTACGATCTCTGTTACCGCAACTGATTAACAGGGAGGCCCATGTGTCTTTTCCAGCTATTCCATCGGCAGTAAGGCCTACAAATGCTTGGAATGATTTAACAGCATTATACATTGCATCATCATATACACCGGAAAAGTCAAGCTCACATCTGTTACAGTACAGCGCGTACTGCATGATTAAGACTATATTTGGATCATACGCTCCACCTTTTTTCAATGTGGGACAGCTCGCCAGAGTCCCGGAACCGAAGATTCCGTCAGCGTCTACACCAATCTCCAGCTGCAATGCTGTAATGAGACCTTTATTTGTGAATTTACCATATACTCCGTCACAAGGGATTAGATCCATGTGATTAGAATATTTACGATTCAGACTTTGCTGAATGGTTCTGACCATTTCTTTTCCGCCAGAAATCAAGCGAAAACTTTCTGTATTCAGCAGTGCTTTGATTATTTTTGAAGTTGCTACACCAGTCGTCTCAGTAAAACCTGCATCGCTCTCAAAACTTTTGATACCATTAATTGTACCGTTCCCGTAAAGACCATCAAATCCTCCGGCAGAATATCCTTTACAGTACATTGCTCCCTGCAAAAGATAAACAAGATTTCGGTTTTTGGGGATGCTGGTGTCGATATTGGCAGAAATTGTACCGATTGCCGACAAAGTACCGTTTCCTATAACTCCATCGACAGTAACATTTGTCTCAATCTGAAAACCACGTACAATAGCTTTGATTGTGGCATTTCCTGTGATTCCATCTTCTGTAACAGCGGGAAACGAACCATGTCCTCCATAAGTGGCATTTAACCAACGTTGAACTTCATATACTCTTTGATCCATATGTAAGAGTCTCCTTTCTACAAATATAAGCTTCTGCAGATGCTTATAATATAGAAAGGCAATTTTTACTTAAATGTAAATATCAATAAAGGTTTATTTCAAAAAAAGAGACCGTTACTGAAAATGCTTCAGAACGGTCTCTCTTTTAAAACATAAATAGGGGAGTTTTGGTACTGTCTTTCTAAGGAAAACTGACATTTATATCAGTTTTACCTTATCTGAAGCTTACCAGAACCCATTGGCCGCACAGGTAGCCTCACAAGTGCCACTGCAGGTAGCAGAGCAAGCTCCAGTACATAAACCTCTGCAAACCTGATCAGCACACTGCGGATCAACTCTGAGCATTTCTTCTGATGACAGAAGCTCTTCAAGCTTACTATCGTACATGATTTACCTCCTTTCCCGGAAAGCATTTTATTGCTGCCTCCTGATTTTGTTGAACGAAAAGATTTTTATACAGGTCAGAATATTTTAATAAATACTCGTGTGTGCCATCTATTATTATCTTTCCGTTCTCCATTACAAAAATCTGTCTACCCATCTGTGCGGATGCAATCCGATGGGTGGCATGTATGATAATTCTGGATCTGGCAAGCTCCAAAAGAATTAGATTTATTTCGGCTTCGGAGCTGCCGTCCAGTTCAGAGGTGATTTCATCAAACAACAGGATTGGGGCTTCACTTACAAGTATCCGTGCGATATTCAGCTTCTGCCTTTGTCCGTTGGACAGGGTAATTCCATTTGCGCCTACTAGGGTATGGTATCCATCTGGAAGTGATTCAATATAGTTTGATAGCCCTGTCTGCTGATAAGCTTCCCGTATCCTGCTGTCATCAATATCGTCATAAAAGAATCGAATATTGTCAAAAAAAGACATATTCTCTATATAAGGTAATCCTGAAATGTATTTAACTGATTTCCTCAGTTCATTCGGCGGAATACTCTGAAGATCTCGGCCGCCGATCAGGATTTGTCCTGAATAGGAATCATAATAGCCTGCTAAAAGTTTTAGTAAGGTGCTTTTTCCGGATCCGTTTTTCCCGACTATGGTGTATAGTCCGGGAACGGATATTTCCATGGTTATATCTTTTAATATCGTCCGCCCAGAATGATAGGAGAATGACAGATATTTTGTTTCGATTTCGTTTAAATCGCATAACTGTGGTTTGGCAGGAAACTGATAATTTTCAGAAGGAAGATTTTCTATTTCCTGTATCCGCTGTATGCTCACCATAACATTTTGAGATTCCATATTCAGGTTCAGAATTCGATTTACCTCCCGTGTCAGTTGCGAGATATAGCTCATAAAGGCGGCCATGCTTCCGAGAGTGAAAGACTGATTCCATATCAGGCCTGCGGAACAGTAAAGCAAGGTAAAAGAAGAAATATTGGAAATAATTCCTCCTATAAAGGCAGAACAAGAACTGATCTGTTTCTCTCTGTAAGTGATCTTCCATTGTTCTTTCATATAATCTGCGAATCTGTATTTGTATTTGGCTTCAATGCCAAAAGGACGGAATGCCATAATGTTACTCAGTATTTGTACCTGAAAAGAGTAGAATCGGTCCCGGAAGCGTCTTTGACATTCCTGAATTGCTTTGTATTTTTTCTTGAAATAGTAATTGAAAAGGATGGAGAGTGGCAGGAACAGTAAAGCAATCCCGGCCAATGTATTTGATATCCCAAGAATAAAAAATAAAGCGATTGTTGTATTCATGATGATAGTCAGAATGGAGGTCAGCAGGTTGATATAGAAGGACGTTATAATTTCTACATCTCCATTTAACCGGGAAACTAATTCGCCGCTTTCTCTGCTTTCTATTTCTGCACATTTCAGGGAAATAATCGAATCAAACAGATTTCTTTTCAGGCGGAAGGAGAGCAGAAAGGAAACCCATTCCCCATAAAATTTTTCAACGATACTCAGCAAAAGGGATAACAGAGAACCAGTAAAATATATCATAAAAAGGATATAAAAATCTTTTTTCCGATATCCAGAAATATAATCAATAAGCCGTCCATAAAGAAAAGGCAGTGAACTGGTAATGGCAATGCCAAGCCCCAGAATAAGTATTAGCACAGCAAGATATTTTTTCTGCTCTTTTAAATGCTTGTGAGTAAATTTTCTGAATTCTCTGCTTCCAGGTGTTCTATTTGTATCACACAAGCTGGACATCCTCCGCGTATTCGGTCCAGATAAAGCATACCCATGTTTTGCCAGGACTGAGCTGAATGCGTTCTCCGTTTTCGTCAACATAGATGGCAGGATCGTCATCGGCAGCGCGTGACCAGGTCCCATTTATCATTTTCCCTTGGGTGAAGACCTGCACTGGATAGCCATCGTCTCCATGACAACGAAAGGCCAGATAATCATTTTGGTCTCAGACTTCTCCATAACAATACTGCAGGATCACATTATCATATGTAAGCTGTTCGCCAGTTTCTTCGTCAATATGAGGACCACCATACTGGTATCGGTAATATTTCCCATCTTCGTAGATAAAGTATGCCTGGATTTTTCCATATCCGTTCATTGCCGAGGTAGATTGTCCACCTGGATAAATCTCTGTTACATCTGGCATATCCTGATACAGGGTATCTATCTGATGAGAAAATTGGAATTTGGGAGTAAAGCTGTCTTCATATTCTTTGTTATAGCCAAAATTTTCGACATCCTTCAGGATATCAGGACCGGTTGTGGCGACATTATGGGGAGCTTTTCTGTCAGAAGTTCTGTAATAGGCATATCTGGCAGGGCGATCAATCCCTTCAACGGCTGCACTGACGGTATCAACCCGACCACTGTTAAGCAGTTCTCCCACGTAGGGCGTTGCCTGCCCAAAGTGGCAATAAATAGCATCATGTTCCATGGCACAGTAAACAAAATAATCTCGGCTGCTGCGGACATAACCTATTTTTTCAATGTCTTCCCAATCTTCAAAGATTCCCATTAAGCGCGTAATGCGGGATTCCACTGGCGCTTCATAGATAACGGAAGCTTTTGCGATACCATATTGCGGGCAGCCAGCCTCAATATTATTCAGCATGACAGCAATCGGCCTTTTCTTCTGCAGCTCTTCCGCGACAGGAAGGCCGGTTAGGTAGCTGGTATATGCCGGTTCTGTGGAAATAGTTGAAGTTTCCACTTCAGTGCTTTCTTTTGATTGAGGAATACTTTCTATGGGCAAAGGTTCAATATGTTCCAGTTCTTTCCCGCAGGCGGTTATGGTCATAAAGACAAGCAGTAAGGCCGCTAATCTGGTTCGGTTATTCTTTTTCATTTTAATCCTTTCTTTCATCTGTCTGGATTACTTCTCTGGTACTGAAGTTGATATACAGTTTTTCCTTTTCCCAACCATTTTCTGTTGAAAGGTGTTCCCACCATTCCTGATAATTTTGCATGAGCTTTTTATAATCCTGTTTCAGCGCAGAAAAGAGATTGGCCTGCTTTTCTCTGTCAATAATCAAAGAGAGATTTTCCATGGCAACTTTTTTTTCGTAAAGTTCCAAAATCGCATCTGTTTCACGTTCATTTAATATTTTCAGTGTCTGTTCCATATGCACCTCATTTGACGGAATAAATTTTCATGGTTAGAGCTTATAAAAAGAATATGGCGAATCATAGGCTCCAGGTATATTGGAGATTGGATCCATGTAGGTGATATCCGGTATTTGTTCACCGGTCCATGAAATATCTGTCTGATATTTCTGGCTGATTTCCCGCTCAATATGGCTCTTCCGGCACTGGTAGGACGGTGATACATTCACCTCTGCAGTTGCCTTCTTATTCTCGTATATACAGTTTCTACACTGATAAGCATCACAGACCTGACAGATGGGATGATAGGAAATGCTGTATAGCTGTGGATTTTTATGATTTGTGATCCCATGCTGAAGGTTCCCAATGGACTGTTCTAAGTTACTTTCATATAGTCCCACGCAGGTATAGATCTCTCCATCCGGAGCGAGGGTAAAAGAACGTTCACCAGCTTTGCAGTTACTGAAATTTTTCAGTTAAAGCCTGTCAGTTATCAGATTGCATTCTTTACGTGGATAACCGGCTAAATACTTTTCGATTTTAAGTAACTGCATTTTGTATTCCTGTTCTGGGAAAGCCGGGCTGAGTTCATGAATATTGACATTAACTCTTTGGGCGCTTTCTAGGAGAGAAACTACTGTGCCAGCAAGAATACCAATATTTGATTCTCTTACATTCAGTACACAGTTATTTATCTGAATCCCATCAATTTTATCTATTTCATCGGCTTCAAATACCGGAAGGACATTACAATATTTTTGAGAGGCTTCCTCATATAAAGCGCCGGAAACCATATGGCAAACACTAAATTCATCGATCTGAGGAAGAGAAATGTCGATGACTCGATCTTTGGGATGAACCAAAACTGCTTCAAAAAAATTTTCTATGCAATAATTCAGGCCATTTTCCAGAGTATTATGGTCCATAACGGAACTTTCCGTTACTTTACTGTTACAATAACTGCAAAAATTGACATATTGATCGGATAAAAGAAAGTACATCTTTCTACGTTCCGGATGCCAGTTCCTTTTGATGCCATAGCGCTTTTGAAGCTGCGCAAAATAATATTCATTGGCGCGTACACGGGCCTTGTGCATTTTACAAATGTATTTGGCGCGCTGAAAGTTGGTATCTGTATCCGCTTCATCATAATTAAATCCCTGACAGTGATTACACCCCTGTCCTACAGGGCAAGACAGACATTCCACATCACTTTGGTAACGATTGCTGGCAACCATAAAAGGTCTGATTTTCTCCAGGTCAAGTCCCTGTTCTATATCGCCGATCAGCCACTCCTTTTTGTGATTCAGGGAATAGTCTTTATAGCGGATACAAGGGTAGATTTTACCATCTGGCCCCAGAGCGATCATTTTACCGGCGCCGCAGGTGGGTTTATCCAAGAACTGCTCCTTCAGAAATCCTCCAATGCTGTCAGAAAAGAAAGAACAGCGCACTTTTCCATAAAGCTTGTTATCCAGAATGTAATCTGCAAGCTGCCGGAGCTGAGTTTCCAGAATGGCGTCGTCACTTTCCTTCCAGACATCTTCAAAAACTACATTGGCAGAAACCTCTGTAATACCCAAATTCCACAGGTTGATAATACTGTCTTTTAAATAGATCAGATCATCGCTGGCATAGGTTACTTTGGTATTAGGGGAGAATTCCTTCAGGTATAAAGGAATATTGGCTGCCACATGATCATATGACCCAGTTCCATCAGGAAAAACCCGTTGAAGATCGTGCTTCTCTTTATTACCATCAATAGTCAGACAGACGGATACTTTACCTTTATTTTTCATTAAGAAATTCTGGACTTTTTCACTGTCGAAATTGATCCCGTTTGTAGAAAAATTGAATCGATAATTCCAAAACCATGGGTGATTCAGTTCGTAAGTTCTAATTATGAAATAATCGCAGATCTGGTCAATAAGATCCACTTCAAGAAAGGGTTCACCACCAATAAAATCAAGAATGACGGCGGGACCGCAATGTACTTTGCTACTTAGGATATAATCAATAAAATTACGCGCCACATCAAAGCTCATTTTGTTATTGGCGGATTTATGAGTGATATAGCAGTATTTACATCTCAGGTTGCAGTCCTCCGTAACAACAAAGGAGATAGATTGTGCGGCTCCATCACGCCATGTTGGAACACCCCGTCCAATTTTGTAATTTTCTACACCCATTTTACCCTCCGTTATTTTAGCAAGTTGCATAAGAAAAATAATATAATTTATCAATAATTATAATTTTTTTGTTTGTAGATATAGGAATATGTCAAAAAAACCCCAAAATATGATAAAAATGCGGATTGAAATCAATAAGAGATTTTCTGGCAAAATGAGGAGCACATATGGTTTACATATACAATAACTGAGGAGGCAGCAATTCCCTCTTTACAACAAAGAAGAAGGTTGCTATTATTATATCAAACGTATGTTCGATATGGAGGTGGAAGTGAATGGGGACTGCATATAAAATGGGAGAGGAATGTCCGGTGAACATTCCGATACAGATGATGGCTGTGACGGATACATCAGGAATTATGAATCCACTAAGGTTTCGCTTGGAATCAGAAGAACATGAAATAATAGCAGTTCCAATAAAAAGCGTTATTTCGAAAGGCGAGAAAAATTACGTAGGGATTCGAGAAAAACAGTATATTTGCACTGTTGAAATGGAGAAAAAAATCAGAACGGTGGAGATTCGTTATAGCGTTGATACTCAAAAATGGAGGATATTTCAATTTTTGTCTTGAGGTGACAGAAAATGATCTATGTGTTTCATGTGGATGCCAATAGTGCATTTTTGAGCTGGTCGGCCTCATATCGAGTCAATATTCTTGGCGAGCGGGTGGATCTTCGTACTGTTCCGAGTATTGTAGGAGGCGATCAGGAAAAAAGACATGGGATTGTCTTAGCTAAAAGCATACCTGCAAAAAGATATGAAATAAAGACTGGAGAGGCAATCGTAACAGCAAAGCAGAAATGTCCTTCTTTAATTGTCATACCGCCTGATTATAATTTATATGTAAAAGCTTCCAGAGCCCTCATTGAAAAACTTAAACAGTATTCTGATCAGGTAATCCAATACAGTATAGACGAAGCATGGGCTGTATTTGATGGATTTGAGAGTCTATACGGTCAAGGGCAGATGGTAGCTTTTGCACATCGGTTAAAAGATGAAATCAAGAGAGAACTCGGATTTACTGTAAACATTGGGGTTTCTGTAAATTTTTTGCTGGCCAAGATGGCAGGAGATTTTAAAAAGCCGGATCAGGTTCATACACTTTTCCCCTCTGAGATAGAGAGAAAATTGTGGCCACTTCCAGTTTCAGAGTTGTTTGGCGTTGGCAGAGCTACAACGGTAAAGCTGCATAGAATAGGATTATATACCATAGGGGATCTTGCGGCTGCAGATGAGAGCTATATTTTGGCGATGTTGAAGAAGCCGGGGCAGATATTACAGAGATATGCTAGGGGCGGTGATCTGGAAGCTTATACGTTCACTCCGGCAAATAAAGGATACGGAAACAGTCTGACCGCGCCGCAGGACGTCATTTCTGAAGAATATGCGAGGCATCTGTTGTTATCGCTGGCAGAAACGATAGGAGCCAGGCTGAGGGAGGATAATGTTACGATCCGGGTAGTATGTGTCCACATCACCACGTTCGAGTTTGTGTACTACCATAAACAGATGCAGCTTATGACGGCGACGAATGTAACAGAAGAAATCTATCGAGCGGCATGTCGGGTATTCCATGATTTATGGGATAAGCATACCCCGATCCGGCAAATAGGGATTCATACATCAAAGGTTGAAACAGATGCCGGAAGACAATATAATTTATTTGACCTTCAAAAATATGACCGATTAGAGAAACTGGATCGTACCATAGATAATATACGGAAAAAATACGGAGAAGATTCTGTTTTTCGGGCATGCTATTTGGGCAGTAACGTCTCCCACATGGGAGGCGGATTGGATAAGGAAAGACGAACCGGCGTGACGGTCGGGATTGATGTAGATAAAGAAAATACTCACAATATATAGGGGAAGTTATGTGTGGAAGATTTTATGTGGATGATGAGACAGCCAGAGATATTGAGAGAATTGTAAGAAAAATTGACAGAGAACTGTGGAAAAATGGAGATATCCATCCCTCGGAACAGGCATTTGCCTTGCAGGTTACTGATGATGGCAAAGAAATCGAAGCAATACGGCAAAGCTGGGGATATACTATGTCTGGCAGAACCAGCTTGATCTTTAATGCTAGATCAGAAACAGTTCAGCAAAAACCGGTTTTCAGAACGGACTTTGAATACAGGAGGGCCGTTATTCCAGCAAAAAAATTCTATGAATGGAAAGCGGTAGACAGGAAGAATAAGGAAAAGTATGAATTTTATGATGAAAGGGGTTCTCTATATTTGGCAGCCATTTTTCATTTGTCAGATCAAGGCAAACAGTTTACTATCATAACCAGACCAGCAGCAGGGTGTATGGTCGGGATTCATGACAGAATGCCTCTGATTTTAGAAAAAGAAGATATTGAAGAGTGGCTCTTTTCGAAGAAATCGGCGTGTAAACTTTTGGAAAAGTGCTTTGAGCAGTTACACAGACGAAAAAGTGATACAGGGGGTTATCAACAGCTTAGTCTGTTTGGCTGATAGAAATGGTAAAGAAAGACTATAATTTAAGTATATATTATAGTAGACGGTCCATATAAGCAGCTGCACCCAAGTAAAAGTATTATGGTTGTATAGATATAAGATGTTTGTTAAGATATAAATATCGTACAATTTGATAAAATGGAGGGGGCGTTACATGAATATACTGGTTATTGGTAATGGATTTGATTTGGCGCATGGATTGCCAACTAAATATAGGGATTTTATTTACTTTACGGATAGAGTAATAGCCTATTACGAAGATAAGTATAAAGAAGAGTTTACATTTACTGAAATGTTTTGTAAGTACGAAAAAGGAGTTAGAAATTTTTGCGATAACACATCTAAAAAAGGATCTGTAGAAGAGTTGATAAGCCTTACTGAAGATAATTGTTGGTATAATTACTTTAGGGAAGAATTAAGGGAAAATGAACCTTGCGAGGAAAATGAATCTTATGAGAAAAATGAAGGGTGGGTAGACTTTGAAGAATCGATCTCTCATGTCATTCAGGTAATGGATAGAATGAGAAAACGTGTAAAATCGCAGAAAAATTTATGGCAAACGGATATAAAACTTTTAGGTGAGATAATAACAAAATATGAAAATTATAAATATTATACCGTGAACGATATAAAGGAAATAAAAGAGAGGCTATTAACAGATTTAAATAGGCTAATTAGAGGGCTGGAAATTTATCTGGTTGAGTACGTTGGCTGTATAGATGTATCACCCAAATTACCGTATTTGAGTAAACGTCAAATCCTCCGCCCCCTGTTATGAAAACGCCGCTTATCTGCGGCGTT
>ERZ894229.636-NODE-636-length-26044-cov-19.9963_pt1 | contig 26044 bp, 29 predicted proteins | sample MGYA00380295_ERZ894229 | MGnify/ENA primary metagenome ERZ894229 (study PRJEB32331, sample SAMN06328479) | human gut metagenome | biome: human gut microbiome; feature: stool | host: Homo sapiens | collected 2014-09-17 ... | reverse complement strand
GACCACGGACGAAAGGAAGTATGGCGTGGCGTTTCCTACCTTATGAGCTTTACACTATGATGCGCTATTTGCAATTCGATATGCTGGTGGATCGAGGTATGCGTCACTTTGATTCCTGGGCTGCATCCTTTGGCGAGAAGGTCACGGCGGTGGAGTTGAAACCGGAAGGGACAGGTTTCCGGGCAAAGACCCGGTTTGCCCGGTTCTTTAACCTCCCGGAGCTGATGAACCTATGGAAAGAAGCTGCTGACATTCAGACGGCGGATATGCTGAAACTCCCTGTGCCGGAGGCGGAGTACATCACGATCTCCACGGAACCCAGCGAAGCGCAGAAAGAGATGGTCCAGGCATTGGCTGAACGTGCCGAATTAGTCCGCCAGGGCAAAGTGGAACCTACTCAGGACAATATGTTGAAGATCACCTCGGATGGACGCAAGCTGGCTCTTGACCAGCGGATTGCCAATCCTCTGCTGCCGGACGACCCTGGCAGCAAAGTAAACGCTTGTGTTGAGAACGTGTTCAACATCTGGCAGGAGAGCGCGGAAACGCTGGGGACGCAGCTTATCTTCTCCGATTTGTCCACGCCGAAGGGCAAGGCGGAGCGCAAGCCTGCCAAGGGAAAGGAGGATGATGCCGACCAGGAGCAGGAGGACGAAGTTGACGAGGAAACGGTGCGGCTGGAAACCAGCGTCTATGAGGATATTCGGGACAAGCTGATCGCCAAGGGTGTACCAGCGGAGGAAATCGCTTTTATCCATCAGGCCAACACCGAAGCGCAGAAGGAGGAATTATTTTCTAAAGTCCGTGACGGGAAGGTGCGGATTCTGCTGGGCAGTACACAGAAAATGGGAGCCGGTACGAATTGTCAGACAAAACTTATCGCCTCCCATGATTTGGACTGTCCGTGGAGGCCCGCTGATCTGGAACAACGGGCAGGGCGCATTATCCGGCGCGGCAACGAAAACAAAAAGGTGAAAATTTTCCGCTATGTCACCAAGGGGACCTTTGATGCCTATAATTGGGGACTGGTGGAGAACAAACAGAAGTTTATTGGTCAGGTCATGACCAGCAAATCCCCCGCGCGGTCCATTGAGGATGTGGATGCCACCGCCCTTTCCTATGCCGAGGTCAAGATGATCGCTACCGGGGACCCCCGCATTAAGGAAAAGATGGACCTGGACATTCAGGTTGCCAAGCTGAAAATGTTGAAGTCCAACCATATGGCGCAGAAGTACGAGATGGAGGATATGGTAATTCGGCACTATCCCAAGAAGATGGCCGAGGCGCAGATGTTCATTGAGGCTCTTTCCGGCGACCTGCCTGTTTTGGAGGCTCACCCGATCAAGGATGATGCCTTTTCCATGACCGTCCAAGGTAAGACATACACCGAGCGCAAAGAGGCGGGGCTGGCTATCGTTGCCGCCTGCAAGACCATTACCGACCCGAAGAAGGTCCTTGACCTGGGCGAGTACCGGGGCTTTCCCATGCAGCTTCACTTTGACGGTGCGAAGTTTAGGGTGACGATGAAGCAAAATCTGACCTATACCGCAGAATTGTCTGACGATGTAGTAGGCAACATCCTCCGTATCAATAACGCTCTGGAAAAGATACCCAAGAATCTGGAAGGGCAGAAACGGGGGCTGGAAAACCTTCAGAAAGATTTGGAGACGGCGAGGCAGGAAGTTGAGAAGCCATTTCCCCAGGAGGCGGAGCTGGAAACGAAATCCGCCCGGTTGTCTCAACTGAACATTGAACTGGATAACGATGGCGGCGCGGGATTGCCGTCTCGGGATGGTAATGAGGCCCCGGCGCGGGATGGCTCCAATCCGCCCATGCCCCAGGGTGATAAACCGTCCATCATCCAGTCGATACGTTCCTACACCGCACCCGCCCCGGCATCTCCCAGCATGGAAAAAAGCCAGCGAAGGGAGGCGGTGCTGTGAGAAGGAACGAGGGCCGCACGGTGGGCCTATACACGAAGGTGTCCCCGGAGGAAAAGGAGGTGATCGACCAGAAAATGGCCCTCCTGGGGACCAGCAATCTGCGGGCATATCTCAGGAAGATGGCGGTGGACGGTTACATCGTCCAGTTGGATATGAGCAGCGTGGTGGAGCTGGTGAAGCTGCTGCGCTCCATTTCCAGCAACGTGAACCAAATCGCCCGCCGGTGCAACAGCACCCGAAACCTCTACACTCAGGATGTGGAAGATCTGCGCAAAGGTTACACGGAAGTCTGGCAGGGCATCAATGACCTGCTGAAAAAATTTGAAACGCTGTGACTATGGTGGCGGCGGGAGCATTTTCAGATGTTCTCGCCGCCGCTTTTTTCGTATTGGGGGTGATTTTTATTCCAGGCGTTTCTAAAGAACAGATCGCACAAGCAAAGGAGTGGGACCTGCTTTCCTATTTGCAAACCCATGAGCCGCAGGAACTAAAGCGATGCGGCCCTCACGAATACTGTACCCGGACCCATGACAGCCTTAAAATCTCTCACGGAAAATGGTGCTGGAACAGCCGGGGCATCGGAGGCCGGACGGCGCTGGACTATCTCATTAAGGTCCGGGGGATGGACTTTGTGGGTGCGGTGGAGGCCCTGTGCGGCTACCGCGCCCCGCCGCCCCAGGAGCGGCCCGCGCCAAAGCCGCCGAAGCCCTTCAAATTGCCAGAAGCCAGCCGCTTTCCCTCTATGATGCTGGCCTATCTGCAAAGCCGGGGCATCCATCCCGACCTGATCTCCGCGTGTATCAAAAACGGTTCTCTCTATGAGAGCCGCCGTTATCAGAACTGCGTCTTTGTCGGCAGGGACACAGAGGGCCGCGCCCGGTTTGCCTGTCTGCGGGGAACACGGGACAACTTTCGGATTGATGTGGAGAGCAGCGACAAGCGGTATAATTTTTCTTTGCCAGCCGCCGATCCGAAATGTCCCAGGCTGGCCGTGGCGGAAAGTCCCATTGACGCACTCTCCCTGGCTACGCTGGTGAAGCTGTCCGGGGACGATTGGCAGAGCAGCCATTACATTTCCCTCGGAGGGACCGCTCCCCGCGCTATGCTCCAATTTCTCCACGATCATTCGCACGTTACCCAGGTCAGCCTATGCCTGGACAATGACAAGGCCGGGATGGTGGGCATGGACCGATTGGAGCAGGCTATCCGGGAGGACCCAGAACTGTCCAAGCGGGTGACGCTGATCTACCACAACCCGCCGCCTGCGGAGCATGGAAAGGACTATAATGAATTTCTCTGCGCCCATGTCCAGGCGGTTCGGCAACAACAGCAGCAACGAGCAGAAGTACGTTGATAGCAAAAAATCATCAGGGCTTTACTCAAAAGACCCTGATGATTTTTTAAGACTTCTTTCCTGTGGGGAAGGTTGAATTTAACAAGTCGCCTGCCCGCACTCCCAAGGCATCCGCAATATTATACAGCACTTCAAGAGAAAAGGGACGCACAATGTTCGGTGCCTCTATGGAACTCAAATGGGAACGGCTGATTTTTGCTTTCTCCGCCAATTTCTCCTGAGATAGTCCCTGCATCTTACGCAAACTTGCTATCGTCAATCCCAGCTCTATAAATCGGTCACGATTGCAAAATTCTACTTCCTTGCTCATGCCTTGTTCCCTCCGAAATTTGTTTACCTCATTATAAAATTATCCCCTCTCTTTTTCCGCTTTTGTTGTTGAGCTATTGACTAATATTTTGAGCAATCGTGTAATATGAAGTGCGGATGCACTTTGGAAAGGAGGAATCCGTGGCAATCTCCAATATAATCCCCCGGAAAACAATGCGGAACCGTACCCAGCAGCAGTCCATGGCGGAGCGCCACGACTACGACCAGAAAGCAGAGAAAACTAATGATGGAGAACTGGTGTCCTCCTATATGTGTTCGCCGGAAACTGCTGCTGAAGAATTTGAGATCAGCAAAAAATTATACTTCCAGCTTACCGGGCGCAGTCAGCCCGTGGGCCGGGATGTGCTGATGTACCGTATTATCCAATCTTTCAAGCCGGGAGAGATCAGCCCGGAGGATGCCAACCGCATCGGCTATGAACTGGCGATGAAGTACACCAAAGGCCAGCATCAATTTGTCGTGGCTACCCATGTGGATAAGGCCCACATTCACACGCATATTGAGATCAACAGCACCAATCTTAATTGTGATGGCAAACTCCGGGATGTGAAACAGTCTGCCCTTGTCCTGCGGCGGCTCAATGATGAACTGTGCAGGGCGCACGGCCTCTCTGTGATTGAGAACCCGAAGCCCAGCGCAAAAAAGCAGAAGGAAATGGCGGCAACGAAGTATGGCACCAGCCATAAGGAGCAGTTGCGGCAGACCATCGACCGGGTTCTTCCCACCTGCCAGGGGTACGATGATTTTCTGGCAAAAATGCGGGCCGAAGGTTACGAAATCAAGGAGGGCAAAATGCTGTCCTTCCGCGCCCCCGGCTGGGACCGCTTTACTCGTTCCTCGAAGCTGGGGAGCGACTATACCAAAGAAGTCTTGCGAGAGCGCAGCACCACCCGTCGCGGGCGTACTGCGGAGGCGAAAAAGCCCCTTCTGCGGAATGGCCGGAAGGTCAATATGCTGATTGACATTCAAGCGAAGATGGCGGCTGGAAAGGGCGCTGGCTATGAACGGTGGGCAAAGGTTTTCAATCTGAAAGAGGCGGCTAAGACTTTGAATTTTCTGGTTGAGAACGGCTTGACCGATTATGATGAACTGGCGGCACGGGCGGAGCAGGCCGGTGATCGCTTTGACGATGTTTCCCGCCGCATCAAGCAGTTGGAGGCGCGGATGGCCGAGGTTGCCCAGCTCAAGACCCATATCATCAATTACTCCAAGACGCGAGAGATCTACGCGGCCTACAAAAAATCCCGCCACAAAAAAGAATTTCTGGCGGAGCATGGGGACGAGATCGCTCAGCATGAGGCGGCGAAAAAAGCCTTTGACGCCCTGGGCGGCAAGCCCATTCCAAAGGTGGCCCAGCTTTCCCAGGAGTACGCCGCTCTGCTGGCTGAGAAGCAGGAACAGTATACCGAGTACAAGGCCCTCCGACAAGATATGATCGACTACCGGACCATGAAGCAGAATGTTGACAAAATCCTTGGCTTGGAGCCAGAGGAACAGACGCAGCAACAAGAACAGACGTCGGAGCGGTGACTATGCAAAAACAGCACCGTGCTTTTCCGGCACGGTGCTGTTTTTCTTTTTATCACGGAGATTGCTTTGAACTGCGGGACGGCGGTATGTCTTTGAAAAATTCTTCATAGCTGACATTGAAAACCTGTTGCAGTCCGACCAGATCATTTACAAAAATATTGCCCCGTCCCATTTCTATGAGCGAATAGGTGCTACGGCTGAGTGGGGAACCTAAGACCTGCAATTTGGCTACGGTCTGTTCCTGTGTTAGACCGCAGGAAAGGCGGATTCTTTTTATATTCTCCCCTAATATTTCGTTGCCCAGCAGCTTTGACATAGCAATCTCCAAAAATGGCCTTAAATTTCATCTCCATTGTATCAATATTCCCTTTATTTCTTGCTTATAGCTATAAGCAAGCGTATAATTTGATTCAGCGGGTTAGAATGAAAGACAAAGGCTGGATGTGCTATGATTTTGATAAAGAAGAAAGGTTGTAATTGATATGATGATCTACACCGAAGATGTAAGGAAAGAGCTGGACGCCATTCTCAAAGCCTTTGAGAGTTACATTGACGGCCAGAACTACTTTGATATAGTCTACTCCAAAAAAATCGGCTATGTCTGGATTGTGGTTGACGAACCTGGAGCCGCCGGAGCGGAACTGCTTGACACGCCGGAGGCCATGCTGGATAACCTTTTTAATGACATTATCAACGATGTAGTTGCCCCGCGTGAAAGCACCAGCCTTACAGAAGCCCATGCTCTGACGGAGAGCGAGGAAGCGGAGTGCCGCCGGAGGATCGCCGCTATCCTGCGGACGATTGAGGGCGGCGCGGATGAATACCTCGACTACCTGGACGGCTATCTAAAGGACTACCAGGAGCGTTACCATGAAAACGCTGAATAAGGTCTGTGCGTTCACGGGCCACCGCCCGAATAAACTCCCGTGGCGCTATGATGAAACGGACAGCCGATGTGTGGCTCTGAAAGCGGTCTTGACGGAGCAGATCGGCTTACTGGCCGGGACAGGCTATACTCAATTTTTGTCCGGGATGGCCGAAGCGACCGATACATGGTCCGCCCTGTCCGTCCTCTCCCTGCGCGAGAAAAATCCCGCGATAAAGCTACATTGTATTCTCCCCTGCACAGCGCAGGCAGAGAAGTGGTCAGCTTCATCGCGGGAACTTTACCGCTCCATCTTGGAGCGGGCCGATTCTGTTGTCTATGTCAGTCGGGACTATCACAAAAATTGTATGCTGGAGCGCAACCGCTTTATGGTGGAACACGCCTCCGCTCTGCTGGCCGTTTATAACGGAGTGCGGCGCAGCGGGACCGGCGCAACTGTGAACTATGCCCGTCAGATGGGCCGGGAGATCATCGTAATCGACCCCATCACCCGGCTGATCTCCCGTGGGGAATCTGCGCCGTCCCCGGCGCACCCTTGATCGGCGCGGAACGCGCCGACTACTTCCTGCGCGGATGTGCAGGAATGAGCGACCGAAGGGAGCGGAAAAGCCACGCCGAAGGCGTGTTCGACCGGACGCAGAGCGTCCGGTCCGGGGCTTGGGGGAACCCCAACAAGCTGCATCGGAATATCGAAAACGATATTCCGATGCCCTGCTTGCTTTCGATTAGCAATTGCCATTTTGCCCCCGGTGTAGTATACTGGTTCAAAACCCGTATTTTGCGGAGGTAGCACGAAGGCGGACGTTGAAAAACGCACTGCCGCCCGGTTCGCGGCGGATTGGAAAGGCCGGGACATTGACCTGTCGCGGGGGTACAAGTAGTCTGACAGGACTATTACAATTTTCGCACTCTTGATTAGGGCTGTCCTTTAGAGGAGGCGGGCTTTTTTGACGATAAATTAGGGGTGTGAAAAAATAGAAAGACACGGCATAACCTCCTAAGCGGCTGTCGTATCTTTCAAGTAGAAAGAGCCGATAACCGCATTTGCTCTGCGCGTTATCGGCTCTGCGTCTATGCGTCTGGCTCTTTGATAACTGAAACTATAAAATTGTTTACATTGATTAAAATTTCGTGTCTACACTTGGGACAGAAGAGGGGAAAGTTTTTTAGATCTGTGTCTACTCGCATTTTTATACGGGGCTTACTGCCACAAGTGGGACACAGTAACCATTCAAAACCTTTTTCGCGGACATTCTGTGCCATTTTTCTATCACCACTCCTGGGCGCATCAGCTCATATCCCTATCTCTCTATCTATCCACATTTTTTTCGCTATGGCAACAGACAGTGTTGTTATGACAGCAGCCAGCAAGAGGAAAATCAGGCTGATCCCTTCTCTTGCTACGGTGTAAACATCAAAATATTTCAGCGGAGTAAAATAGTACAGCAGCCGAAATTCCAGAAGTTCAGCAACGATGTAAACGCCATAGCATCCCAACAGTAATCCCGTTCCGAACAGGGCCGTTCTTTTGTATGTTTTACTGAGGCTGGATACCAGAAATGCGAGGGCGAACAAAACGATTGTTGTCAGAAACATTCCCATCGTAGTTGTAATGGCAGCTCCCCGATTTTCAAGCCCGCCTAAAGGCCGAACGGATGCGAAATAGTTACATAGGCCGCTGAATACTGTAAGTACAAGCAGATTGCATACACTGGCAAATATCTTAGCCATAACAATCTGGCCCCGGTTCACTGGCTTTGTAAAGATGTATTCCGCTGTCCCCTGCGTCTTCTCTTTAACCATGCAGGAGATACCGAGGTAGACCGCATAGCTATAAACCAGAATTGCGACCCAATAATAAATGCAGCCATACCATCCCATTGGTGAAGTCATTTCTTCTGTTGCTCCGGCCATGATCGTCAAAATCTCTGGAAATGCGTGTATCAGCCCTGCCAGTTCCTCCAGGTTCTCCTGTAAAGAAAGATACTCGAAGTAAGCGAAGGCGCACAGGAGCAGAACGATTCCCATCCAGATCAACAGAAGTTTTCTTGTGAGGCACAGTTCTTTTTTCAGTAACGCTTTCATTTCCCAGCCTCCTACGCTGCAAATTTAACGTCTCTTTTCAGCAGGGCCATGTACGCGAAAATAAAAGAGGCCGCTGCTAACAGCAGATACAGAAACAGACAATTCCATTCATAAAAACCATTCTCATGGATTGCCGATGGATTAAAATAAGAAAGCGGGGACAAAAGCCCAATCACGCGGTTATCTATCGTTCTGGAAAACGCTGTGATGCAATATGCCACGACAGCGACCAGCCCAGCAGTCAGCAGAGGAGAACGGTTATTCGGTCTGACGCTGCCCCATAGAAGTCCCAGCCCGCCAAAGAGCAGAGTAACGAGAACAAAGGATGCCGCCAGCAAAAGAAACTCTGACAACAAAAATCCCGGCCGAAACAGCGACATAGTCATGAACGATGCAGTTAAATAGGCAACTCCCACCACACATACACCAACCAGCACACACAGCGCCTTGCCGCAGTAAATAGCTTTCCGCCCACAGGGTTTTGTAAATAGATACTCCGCCGTATTTTCGGTACATTCCTTGGTATACATGGACAAGCCCAGGTACATACCGAAAATACCACCGGCAATCATAAAAAATGAATTGAGAAAGGAATACATCCCCAGCGGTTCTGTCAGCATGGAAAGGGAAACGCCGACCGTTTCAAAGAAACCGCCCTGGGCAAAATTATCCGACAAACCTCCGGGCGCTCCGATCATGTCATAGTAAACCGGGGTCATGGAAAAAATGCTGACAGCAAGAACAGCGGCCCAAATCAGGATATATTTCCGGTTTCGTTTCCATTCGTATCGAAAAATGACCATGATTTTGCCTCCTACTCATAATAGTGGAGGAATATTTCTTCCAGCGAGGGTTCCTCAATCAAAATATCCTCCAACTGCAACTGGTGAAGTTTGTCCATGATAGTCATGGCGCTGCCGTTAAACATGAACGACACAGAGTTTTTGTCCTGACCCCGCTCAAGATTAGCAACACCGGGAATCGAGAAGAAATTGTCTGCAATCGCCTCACTGGCGGTTAGAGAAATCTTTTTATATCCATTTTCCCGCAAGGCATCCATAGATTGAACGCTGACAAGTTTTCCTTCTCGCAGGATCGCTACCCGGTCACATAACTTTTGCACTTCACTTAGCACATGGGAGGACAGAAAAATCGTCATGCCCCGTTTATTTTCTTCCCGCAGGATGTCATAAAAGGTTTGCTGAATCAGCGGGTCAAGTCCGCTGGTAGGCTCGTCCATAATCAGCAGTTTGGGGGCGGGCAGCAGAGCGGACACGATACCGACCTTTTTCTTGTTGCCCAGCGATAAGTCTCTGATTTTTCTGGATAAATCCAGGTTCAGCCTCTCCGCAAGTTCCGCCATCCGGCTGTGGCAGTCCATACCATACAAATCCGCCGTGTATTGGAGCATATCTTTTACTTTCAAATCGTTGTAATAGCAATTCTCGCTGGGAAGATAGCCCACATTTCTGGCAATCTCGGCAGCGTATTGACTGCAATCCAGCCCGAAGATGGAGGCATGGCCCCCGGTAGGATTCAGCAGTCCCATCAGGGTGCGGATCGTGGTGGATTTTCCCGCGCCATTCGGCCCGATAAAGCCGAAAATCTCACCCGCATTGACAGAGAATGTAACACCGTCAATACCCCGCCGTTTTCCATAGCTCTTTGTCAGCTTATCCAGAACAATGACAGGCTCACTCATTTTAGGTATTCCTCCTGATAGAAATTGTTTTTCAGCATATCCAGAATTTTTCTGAATTGTTCCATCATTTCCCCATAGTCCATTTCCTTATTTTGACTGTAATGAACAACCATTCCTTCCCCCATCAGTATCAGCATCCGCAAGACCAACTCCGGATCGGCGGCGCATTTGAATTTTGCTCTATCTTGCTCTTTGAGTATCATAAGCTCAGTATCCTGTGTGGCTGTTTCAAATTGCGGAGTAAGGAAAGCCTGGACTTCCGGGGATTTGTCCATCCGAGCGGCGGCAATAAATTGGGAAATATAGGGATTTTGCTTTAAGTTGTCTACTTTCATCACACTGGCTGCCCAAACCCGCTCAAAGAAATCTGTATTGCTATCCAACAGTTTGTGGTCGTATGCCTGGGTCATGTTGTCTTTGCAATAGTGAAACAGATATTCATACAGAGCCTGCTTAGTCCCAAAATACTGGAATAAAGACGCCTTGGAAATACCTGCCTCAATCGCTATGTCCCTAATTGATGCTTTCTCATATCCGAATTTTGCGAAGCAGGACAGTGCCGCGTTTCTGATTTTTACCTGTTTGTGTTCTGGAAGTGCTAAAAATTTTTCCATATGCCGCTCCTTTCTCCAGCCAACTGGTTTTGCCTCACTCCGTCGTTTCTTCAAGCTGGTTCTCAATCAGAGAAACCGCAATCTCGAAAGCCCTTATCCGCCTTTTGGTCAAGGTTATTTGAGACTGATACCGCCGGGAATTTTCTTTTGCCTCCAAGGTTTTTAATGCCTCCCGCAGTTTGTGTAGGGTAGAGTCAATCTGTCGTTTCGCTTCTGTCAAATCGTCTTTTGTATAGCCCATATGTTTCTCTCCTTTAATGACCGAATCGGTTATCCGCGAATAGTGTATCATAAATAACCGATTCTGTCAACAGTGGTTTCCTAATTCTATCTGTAAACGGCAATCAGGGCGAGTGTCTTGACATTCGCCTTTACGGCCACAGCCTCACGCTTTTCCTGTTGCGCTATCCGGTATTGAGCGTAAAGTTTTTTCTTCCGCTCCGCCAGCTCCCGGCGCTCCTTTTTGAGAACGTCCATTTTCGAGAGCTTGGTCCCATCCAGTGTCTCATTGATCGCAGCCTTGGCCGCCCGGTAGGAGGCCAGCGCCTCCTCATGCTCCGCCAGATATTTCTTGTTATACAGGGCCGCCTTGTACCCATCGAACACGGGCCGGGTCTTGGCGTAGTTCACCACCGCGCCTATTCGCTCGGTTTGTCAAGGGCATAGTGTGGAAATTCCGAAAAAATTATGATGCGTCCAGTTCCCGGCGGATAAGGCGGTTGATTTTATCGCTCATGGTTTCCCTGCTGGTGGTGCTGAAATGGAACGACACCTCGAAGATGGTATTGCCAATCCTCCGCACCATAGAGGGCGGCGGCGCGTCCGGGGCGGGTGGAGCGTTGCCGCCCTCCGTCACGGGCAGGGGGAAGGCGTTGCCTTCCCTGCTGGTGCCGTCACTCACCTCCGGCGCGGGGGTGGTGGTGCTGGTGATTGCTGTGCTGGGGTCGTTGGTCATAAGGTGCTGTTTGTCCTGCGGGTCGCGGCGGTAGCCATAGGGGACGCTCCCCGAACAGCGCAGCCCCTTCTCCATGCGTGACTTGAAAATGGCCTGTATCTTCCGGCTGGAGTCGCGGGCGTAAAATTCGTTCATGATGTTCAAAAATGGGGTGAAGTCATTATCGCCCTGCTTGTCGCTGTCGATACCATTGTTGACGGCGATGAAAGTCAGATGATGAAGGAAACCGAGGATGTAGTGTATATGTCCCTGGACTTCCTACCGCTAGTTTTAAGCATTTGTGATATTAACAGAAGAAAGGACAAATATGGAACATCAAATGGATAAAAAAACGATGCCTAGACAGGTAATGCAGGTTATTTCCATAGCGGAATCCCTATTCCATAATCAAATATTAGGGATATATTTATATGGGTCTGCAACAGTGGGAGGTTTACACCCGGACAGCGATATAGATATATTGATTATTATCACACAAGATATGAGCGACCACATAAGGGACAATTTGACAAAGCAATTATTAACTGTTTCCAGTTCAGTAGGGTGCATAGAAAAAAGACCTTTGGAAGTCACGATTATCAGTCAAAATGATATTGTTCCGTGGAATTTTCCGCCAAGATGTGAATATATGTACGGAGAATGGCTGCGGGAAGAAATGGAAGCTGGAAAAAGCCCTCAACCATGCTATGACCCGGATATAGCTATTTTATTATGGCAGGCAAGAAAAACCAGTGTGACATTGAAAGGTATGGAAAGCATTAAATTACTTCCCTTTATTTCGTTCCAAGAAATAAAAAGAGCAATTCAATCCTCTCTGCCTGGTTTGATTTCCAGTTTTGATGGTGACGAAAGAAATGTATTATTGACATTATCCCGTATGTGGTATACATTGGAAACGGAAGAAATAGCTTCAAAAGATATTGCCGCTGAATGGGTCTTGCCCCAATTGCCGGAGACGCTTTCCACACCGCTTAAAATTGCGAAAGAAGCCTATTTGGGAAACCTGTCTGATAAATGGGAAAATGCGGATAAGAATACACTTGCGCTTATAGAATTTATAAAGTGTCGGATTGAGGGCAGTATAAATTAAATTTGCAAAGTCAGCAGTGATAGTTAATAGCAGGATGAAAACCAATGGCATTTCTAGTCAAAAAGGAGGATAACAATATATGCTAAGTCCGAAAGAAGTAGTAAATAAATGGGTAGACGCTTTTAATGCCAGCGATGTAGACATGATTGTTAGTCTGTATGATAATAATGCAACAAACTATCAAGTTGCAAATGAACCTGTTGTAGGAGTTGTGGCTATTAGAGAAATGTTTGCAAATGAATTTTCAACTGCAAAAATGGTTTGTATTGTGGAAAATATTTTTGAAGATGGGCAATGGTCAATCCTCGAATGGCGTGATCCATTGGGGTTACGGGGGTGTGGTTTTTTCAGGTAGTGAATGGGAAAATTTTATTCCAGCGAGGCTATTGGGATAAGCTCTCATTTTTGAAACAGCACAATCTTCCAATAGAGTAAATATGACATTTTAGGAGAAAATATGGAATATCGGACATTGGAAAATACAGATTCCGCTTGTATATACGAAGCATTTACGCAGGCATTTTCTGATTATCAGGTTTCAGTTGATATGCCTTTTAAATCTTTGCTCTTATCTTTGGCATTTTGAAAACGGCCAGTATTATGCCGTGCAAAGAGGATAGAAAGAAATTTCCAAAAATTCTCCACCTATTCGTCTTCTCTAAAGTGATTTGTGACTTATATCTCTCCGAAATTTCTTTACAGCATCAGTATCTTCCCTTGACAAAGGCAAACAAAAATAATGGACTGTCAACCTTACGCAAAACACCGCTTCCGTTAAAATCGGAGCGGTGTTTTTGTATGGCCTCTGCGCAGTGTCCAGAGGTTTCCGGCGGGTTTGAGGGCACTCCAGCAAGCAGGGCAAGTGTCTTGACACTTGCCCTGCTTGCTGTTTAGTGACATCCCTGATAATCAGCTAAATATGAGGTAACTTAAAAACTGGATACAGTTTCTCCCATTTCCTGTTTTGCTTTTTAATAATAGAACTTAATGTTGCTTTAATCCATCTGTCCCCTGGCCCTTGCCGCTATGGGTACAAGAAACAACGCAGGCAGCAGCAAAAATGCCGTACACACCAGCCCCCATGAAACAGAAGCCTGCTGGGCTACCAATCCAACAATAGGGCCGCCAATAATCTGCCCAAAAGAATCCAATTGCCCACTGGTGGAAAAGACTGTGGCACGCATTTTTTCATCAACATGGTCGTTCATCCAGGCGGTCAGCACAGGCTCTTTCATCGTGCGCATCAATCCAGCCAGGAGGAACACGCCCAGCATGAACCAGAAGCTTCTGCTAAGGGCAAAAAGAGCCAGGCAGATCATGTATCCGGCGCAGGTAAACATCACCAAGCCAGTGCGGCTGACCGTTCCCCGTTTCTCTATGTGGGAGATAAGCAGCTGTGAGGCAAAAATACCCAAGGCGCTCCCGATCAGGTTCATGACACCAAACCAAGTGACGCTGTTCAACAGGCCAATGGCGGGCATGACGGTATCTTCCAGGAAGTGGGCAGTGGAGAGCCGGTCAAAGCCTTCACTGGCGAGTCCTCCGCACAGGGTGATTGCCAGCAAAGCCAGCAACACAGGCGCGCCCTTTACAAAGCTGAAATTCAGCTTGAACAGGCTCGCAAAGTCTTTGAGCAGACCCTGCCTTTCCTCCAGGGCGGGGGAAAAGTTCGTTTCCGGCATAATACGAGTGAACACCAATCCCAAAAACAGATACAGTACACCCGCCAGGATGAGGGGCAGTTGCAGATTGATATTCCCCAGTAAGGTACCCGATACCACGCCGACCACACTGCCCAACTGCGCCAGCTGACCGCCGCGCAGAAACACCTCGTCCATGGACTTGCCGGTTTCTTCCGAGGCGATCCATGCTTCCAGCGCACCTGTGATAAAGGTATCGCCACAGCCCCATACGATTTGGGCAAGCAGCACCGTGGCAAACCAGGGCAGCGCTCCCTCCATGACAAAACCAATGCCATATAAAAATATACCAATCAGTACGGAACGGCGGCGGCTGTACAGGTCAGCCACCACACCAGTGGGAATCTCCAGCAAAAAGCAGGCGGTTTCCAGAACCGTCCCTACCAGCACAAGCTGGAAAGCGTTGAGCCGCACAACATTCAGATGGTACACAACAGAAAGCACCGTGGCCATGGAAAGCAACAGGGAAAACAAAAAGCGGAACAGAAGATAGACAGAATAAGCGTTTATTTTTTTAGCGGACATGAAGTTACATTCTCCTTTACGAATCAGTGGGTGTTTTTGTTTCCGGTTTAAAACAGGCCCCTGACTGTCGCATGGGACGGGCGAACTTCTCGACCCTTTCTAAACACATTTTTAGAGAAGTACACCCGAAACGCCACTATGGAATGGCCTGTTTTGCTTTTTACAGTTTGCCATGATGATTCCTCCTAATACTATAATGCAGAACAGCCGATCACTGCTCTGCTGATTATTATACCTAATACTTTTCAAAACGTCAACCTTGCTCCTGCTAAAACCGGCAGGGGCAGGCGCAGTTTTGGTGTCCTACGCCAACGGGAAGATTGATGCCCTGGACAGCCGCCGCCAAGGGCTGCGGCGCTGAACGTGGAGGCTGTCTCTCCGCAAAAGATTGAGTATCTGTCCTCCCACCTGGGGAATTGGGACAACGTCAACTTTGACGACCGGCGACAAGTGGCCGATATTATTCTCTCCCAGGTCTACGCCACCGGGGAACGCGTTTCCTTTGAGTGGAAAATCTGATTTTTTGCTCCCAGTATTTTATCATTTGGAGTGCTTGCCCTTGTCAAGTGAAGCTATCGCCGCTGCATATCTTGAAATTCCAGCACTACATTATTTAGCACCACTAAAATATTTCGACATTTACGCAGTAGCAGTGGACGGAATACAGATCTCATCTTTGCTGTTGACTGCAATAGTCGCAATCAGTTCTACTATGGCCGCTCAAAAAGTTTGGGCTGCCAGAAAAATTTGAATAAACTATTTTTCCAAAGTACTTGACAATGTTGAGTAGTATGGGTATAATGACAGCACAAAGTACTTAATTTTACTTAGTACTAGATTGGAGGTGAAGCAGTGAACAAGGAGATGTTGAAAGGCATAATTGATATTCTCATTCTAAGTGTCCTAAAAGAGCGGGACAGCTACGGTTATGAAATATCAAAGATAATCAAAACACAGTCTGGTAATTGTTTCGAAATATTGGAAGCCACCATGTATCTCTCGTTGAAAAGATTGGAAAATCAGGGATTTATTAAAGGGTATTCTGGAAGTGAAACAGGTGGCGGCAGACGAAAATATTTTACCATAACAGATTTGGGAATCGAACATCTGGCACAGCTTTCTGCCGATTGGAAGCAGATGGTGCAGCTTGTCAGCAAATTTATTAAAATAAATGAGTAACAGGAGGTTTCTATGAACAGAATGAAAGATTTTTTCGACATAAAAATGATAAAATATCCATGGCTTCTCGTGCTTTCTATGACAACATTTGTAGCAGCTTTATATTTTGACCGAGCGTATTTTAGTAACTTTCCAAAGGGCGAACTGGTTTTATTTGGTGCAGTTTTTATAATTGCTTTTATATGGAGCATTTTGAACTACGTAGGCCACTTACAGGTTCGATCTATTTACGGGAAGTTTGACAGTATTGAGGATTTCATCAGTTGCCTTTCTATGAAAAAAGAAGAAAAAGAAGAACTTGCAGAATATCTATACGATTTTGTCAAAGATATGGAAGAAAATGGGGCTAATCACGAGGCCGCAGTGAAAACAGCAATCGGTCAGTTTCAAGTAAAAGAAATTACTGAAAGAGATGGGGATTTGATTGAAACGAAGCCTCATTACTATCTGTTTGGCTACACAGCAAATACCATATTGATTGTAGAACATGACCCAGACGTAATCAGCATTTCAGATCATATCATCGAAATGGGGCCGCAGTCGGGAAAGAAGGGAGGACAAATGACTTTTTCGGGAAGTTATTCTTGCTTTTGCTCCTCTACATCATTAACGGCGCAATATTTGGCACAGCGAAAGGCACTTAAAAAAGCGCCGCGCAAGGCCAATGGATGGTTTCAAATCACAAATGCTAACTTGTTTAATCTGTGTAATGTAAACGTAAATGTGCCAAAAGGCGTCATGACCGTTGTAACAGGAGTAGCAGGATCAGGCAAGAGTACCCTGTTTAACCGCATTTTTCCTGTAAGCTATCCAGAGTGTATTGTTGTGGATCAGAAATCTATCACAACAAATCGGCGTTCCAATGTGGCAACCTTTATCGACGCTTTCGACGATATTCGCGGGTTGTTCAGCAAAGAAAACAATGTTGATCCATCTTGGTTTTCGCTTAACTCCAAAGGAGCCTGTCCGAATTGTAAAGGGCTGGGTACGGTTGAATATGATTTGGCTTTCATGGAAAATGTGACTGAGGTTTGCGAGGTTTGTAATGGAAAACGGTTTATTCCAAAGGTGTTGAATTACACCTGCTGTCAGAAGAATATCAGCGACATTTTGCAAATGAGCATCAACGAGGCCCTTGACTTTTTTGATAGAGGTAGCATCCGGGAGAAAATAGTTCCCTTACAGAAAGTAGGATTAGGATTCTTCTTTCCTTTCTCAATGTCTTGAACAGTTTTAATCGCCAATCCAGTCTGATCTGCCAGCTTCTGCTGGGTAAGCCCGCACTCCTTTCGTGCGGCGTGGATGCGTTGGCCTAAAAAGACAAATTTGGTTTCCGGCATAGTAACTCACCTCAAATATATTCTATCGTACCGATTGCCGGAAATACATTCCCTTGAAATATGTGACAATTACATACTTTAGCGCCTATTTTTGAGGCGGAAAAGGTCCTGTTGAAAGCATTAAAAAAAACGCTTTTCACAGCAGGGCCTATTCGTGTTGCCGTCTGTGAACTGCCAATAAGGAGTATCATGGGCGGCTTGTTTATTTTGGGAGACAAATTCTTAAAAAAATCACAGTTTCCTCACGGGAACTTTATACTCAAGAATCGGTATCAAAGTATATATTAAAGTGGTTCTTTGATGCCTACCCTATTGTAAGCAAGCAGAGCGCCAGGAAGTGCAGAAAACTTCCTGGCGCTTTCTTTTGTCGATTTTGGCCGAACCCTGTCGGCAACAACCGTGAATCAGCACACATTTGTACTGGCAAATGGTATGCCGCCCGCGCTCCGACCCCGGAAATCTGGACCTGGACCCAACCACATTCAGATTTTCGGAGGTACTGAAATGAACAGCAGTAAAAAAATCGGTTTTCCCCACAAGAATTTTTCCATACCTGAAAGCACCTTTCAAGTTATCCCTTTAAGATTAGTCGTAGGGAGTAACAGCAAGGGGGTGAAAGCATGAGCGCAAACGAACGCCGTCAACATTTGCTGGCCGAGCTGTTTTCTAACAGGCACGATACCTGTGAAAACTTGGCCCGCAAATTGAACGTGACCACGCGAACAATTTACAGCGACGTCGAATTGCTCATGTGTTCTTACCCCATTGAGGCAGTACGGGGACGTTATGGTGGTGTCAAAGTCTCTGATTGGTTTTATCCGAGCAGTACGGCTCTTGGCCCCAAGCAATTCGCCCTGCTGGTCAAGCTGAGAAATCAGCTCAGCGGGGACGATCTCATTGTACTTAACAGCATCCTCGTCCAATTCGCTCCCTGACGCATACACCAGCACCTTGAAAAACAACGGGACAAGCTCCCGTTCATATTCAGTATGTAAGTGCTGCATCCTGCATCAGCCGTTCAATCGCAAAGACTACCTGCGGGCCAGGGCCGGAGAAAAGGAGGTGATTCCTTTCCGCTCCCTGCCCGTCAAAACGATAACATCAAAGGTACGAGCGACACCTGGGCGGCTTGTCCGGCATTGGTAACGCCGCAGACGCGGGATGCACCGCAAAAACCCGTATCGCAGGGTAAAAGGGAGGTACTGAGGGATTGGCCTGGGCAGCTTAGTCACCTGCCGTCACCGTCTGTTGGTATCGCGCCGCCGCACCAGGGCGGGCTTACATATTCCCGTGCCGGGGGATAGCAGCAGGGCGGTCATGCCGCCTGATAATACGGCACAGATTCTAACGAAAGGGTATCAAAGGGAACCCGCGCCGGTCACTTCCTCACAGAAAGAGGACACAACCAGGACCGGCGCGGTTCTTCCCGCCCAACAGCCGGATGAAAGACCTGACGCCATAGGCGGACTATGGCCCCAGGTGTTCCATCCGGCGAGGATGAATTATCAAAAGGCCGGAGGCCAGGGAGGTGAGACTGTGCTGGTTCAAATCAGCGAAATCAAGATCAATCCGGGACGGCGGGAGGCCAGAACGGAAGATATTCGGGAGTTGGCGGACAGCATTTCAGAGCTTGGCTTGCTCAATCCAATCACGCTTGACTGCGGACATATCCTGATTGCCGGACTTCATCGGTTGGAGGCGGCAAAGCTTCTGGGTTGGACGGAAATCGAGTGTACGGTCAGCGGCTTGGAGGGCCTGCAAGCGGAACTGGCAGAGATAGACGAGAACTTTGTCCGTGCCGATCTATCCCCCATGGACTATGGTAATCTACTTCTGCGCCGGAAAGAGATATACGAATTGCTCCACCCGGAAACCAAAAATGGCGGTGATCGTAAGAGTGAGAAAATCAGAAGTGCAAAATGCACATCTGATTCTGCAAAGTCGTTTGTAGACGATACTGCCGAGAAATTAGGCGTTGACCCCAGCACCGTAAGACGCCAGCTTCAAACGGCAAGGGATTTGACACCAGAAGCAAAAGACATTATTAAGGATACCAAAATCACAAAAGCAGACGCTTTGAAACTCTCCCGGCTGGCACCAGAGCAGCAGAGTGAAGCGGCCAATTTGCTGGTATCAGGTGATATTCGTTCTATGGACGAATACCAGCCGCCACCCGCAGAGCCGGAGCCAGCGCCGCCGCCAGAGGCCCCTATGCCGCCTGCTGTTCCCTATTCGTCCAGCGGCAGGCATTACGCCTCTTTTGAGGAATCCATAGCCGATCTGAAAAACCACGATAAAGATTGCAGCTATACCCCGGATGCGCTGCTAGCCGAGCTGGATTCTTTCATCCAAAAATTCCAAAAGGAATTTGAATGGTATAGCGACCCCTTCTGCACAGTCGTTTTCCCGGATATAACGCCTGTGCAATTTGATTATCTGAAAAAGCGGTTTGGTACGATCTCAACCGCCATACATGATTTACTGCAACAAATGAAAAGGAGCATGAAAGTATGAGCTACCGCAAAAGACACGCCCCGCCCAAGCCGGACCGGGCGGAACAGCAGACTTTCCTTCCCCTCCCCGAAGTGGAGTATAGCAATCCCGGCGCTATCCGTACTCTCTCCACCAGCCGTCTGACCTCCGGCCTGCCCTACCAGCGGCCCGTGGAGCAGAAGGATGTGGACAAGATCATCCGGGAGTGGAGTGGCCGCGAACTGTCCCCGGTGGTTGTCAGCTTTCGGGACGGCAAATTCAATGTGCTGGACGGCCAGCACCGCATTGAGGCCATGCGGCAGATGGCGGGCGGCAAGGATGTGATCGTCCCCTGCATCATCCATACCGGCCTGACCTATGCGGAAGAAGCGGAAATGTATGCCAAGCTGGACACAGACAAGAAGCGTCTGACCCTGCGGCAGCATACCAAGGCCGTGGTTGAAGCTGGATCAGACGCAAAGATTATGGAGGTCAAGCGTCTGGTGGAGGACGGCGGTTTTACCTGGGCATTGGAGGCACAGACCGGAGAACCCTTTGAGATCGCCGCCGTCCGCGCCCTTATCAATGCTTACCAGCTTTTGGGCGGTAACGCTTTTTCACGGATGCTGGCGCTGATGGCCGGAGCATGGCAGGGTACGCCCAATTCTTTGAAAGCCTCCATGCTCTCCGGTATGGCTCTATTCGTCAAGACCTATGAGATGGAACTGAGCGACCGGGCCTTTGTCCGGCGTATGTCCATCGTCAGCCCGGACGAGATTATCCGGCAAGGGCGTATTGACTATAACACCGCTCTGCGCTTTGCCCGTATCATCCGAGACAAGTACAACGGCCAGCAGAGCGGCGGTCTGGAACTGCCCTACCGCTTCAAACGCTGAAAGGGGGATACGAACATGAAACAATGTCCTTATACCTTAGAGCAGCTTAAAGCCATGCAAGCCGTGGATGTTCGGACCGTGGACCGGTCCACTTTGCGGGATATTCGGGATGTGAAGGTCAACACCGACCTGCCCAAGCAGGAGCGGATTCTGGATTTCATGCGTCAGATCGGCAATCCCTACTGTTACCGCCACGGAAAATATGTGGTGAAGGTCAGCTTTACCGAAACGGATGTGACCTTGGAGGACATACTGCTGTCCTACATACGTTCAAAATGCTGAAAATAACTTTTTTGCAAAACACTCTGGACTTTGCCGAAAAGTTATGTTAATATAGCGGCAAAACAGGATGCCCCAGCGCGCTCCTGCTGTTAAAGTGTTTTGCTGATTTCACTTTAACGGTTAGGAGCGTAGAGTATGAAGCACAATGCTGAACAGGTTTGGAATACCTGCGGTTATGTCCGTCTGTCCCGCGAGGACGGCGACAAGGAGGAAAGCAACAGTGTCACGGGTCAGAAAGACTTGATCCGTGACTATATGACGCGCCACCCGGAGCTGCGGGAGTGCGGCATGAAGGTGGACGATGGTTTCACCGGCTCCAATTTTGACCGGCCAGCCTTTCAAGAAATGATGGCCGAAGTCAAAGCTGGCAATATCAACTGCATCGTAGTGAAGGACTTGTCCCGGTTTGGTCGGGACCACCTTGAAGCGGGCGAGTATCTGGAACGGATTTTTCCCTTCCTGGGCGTTCGCTTTATCGCCATCAACGACAACTACGACAGTCTGAACAGCAATTCGGAGTCCGATGAACTGATCGTCCCGTTCAAAAACCTCATAAACGAGGCATATTGCCGGGATACCTCGATCAAGATTCGGAGCCAGCTTGAAATCAAACGCAAACGCGGAGATTTCATTGGCTCTTTTGCTGTTTTTGGATACCGGAAGGACCCGGCGGATCATCATCATCTGCTGGTAGACGAATACGCAGCCGATATAGTGCGGGATATTTTTCGGTGGAAATTGGAAGGGCTGAGTGCGGGAGATATTGCCATCCGGCTAAACGACGATGGTATTCCCACCCCCATGGACTATAAGCAGTCTCAGGGTATCAATTACTCTACATCATTCCGCGTAAAGGAGAAGTCCGAGTGGAGCGCCGGAATGATACTGCGGATATTGAAGAACCCGGTTTATATCGGCGTACTGGAACAGGGCCGGGTAACGACCCCCAGCTACCGGGTCAAGCGGTTGGTCAACAAGCCCCGTGAAGAATGGGCAGTCGTTGAGAACTGCCATGAGGCAATCATTGGCCGCTATGACTTTGAAAGTGTTCAGAAGGTGCTTGCCTTGGATGCCCGGACCACGGAAAGCGGGCAAACGGTAGATTTATTTTCCGGCATGGTGAACTGCGGCGAGTGCGGCGGGGCCATGATACGGAAAACGGTCCCCTCCGGCAAAAAGAAATATACCTATTTCGTCTGTGCCACACACAAAAACGAAAAAACCTGCTTTTCTCACAGTATACGAGACACGGCGCTCACTGAAATTGTGCTTGATTTTCTGAAAAAGCACATCCGTGATGTGATCGACCTGGCTGATCTGCTGGCACTGACCGACACGGCCCAGCTCCAAAAGGCCAAGGTCCAGAAGTTGCGGGAACGTCTGGATGCGAAGGAGACAGAAATTGACCGCTTTCATCGGCTTCTGTGTTCTCTCTATGAAAATCTGGCAGACGGCCTGATCGACCAGTCAGAATATCAGAACTTAAAAAAGAGCTACACCAATCGCCGCGCTCACGCGGAGGAACAGGCCGATGCCATCCGGGAGGAAATGGAGCAGGAGCTGAACAACTCCGATCAGGGGCTTGGGTGGGTGGAACAGTTTCGCACATACCAGAACATTGAAACGCTTGACCGCCCTGCCGTGGTACGGATGATTGAGCGCATCCTGATTTTCCGTGACCGCCGTGTGGAAATCATCTACCGCTGGCAGAATGAATTTCAGTGGCAAACGGAACTGCTGTTGCAGGCCCAGCGCCAGCTCCCTGGAAGGGAGGCGGTCTGACATGGCGAGAACCAAACGGAAAGTCAACCCCATCCTTCCGGCACCTGTCCCGAAACTTGAAACAGCGTCCACTTTCCAGGTGGCAGGGTATGTCCGCCTCTCTACTGAGGACAGCGGAAAAATTGGCATGGATGTGATAGAAGCCCAAAAGGAATTGGTTTCAAGCTACATTGACCAGCAGCCGGATATGCAGCTCCATAGGATATACTGTGACAACGGCTGGACCGGGACAAACTTTGAGCGTCCAGGATTTGAGTGCCTGATGAATGATGTGCGCTCTGGCAAAGTCAACTGCATCGTTGTGAAGGATTTGTCCCGCTTTGGCCGCAATTACAAGGAGGCCGGTCACTATCTGGAGCATATTTTCCCCTATTTAGGAGTTCGCTTTGTAGCGATCAACGACCATTTTGATACTGCCAATCGAGGTATCCAAGACGGCTACATTGTTCCTCTGACCAATATTCTGAACGAGAGTTACAGTCGGGATATATCCCGAAAAATATCCAGCGCCATCAAGACAAAGGAGCTGCACGGCGACTTTAGAGGACCGTTTGCTCCATACGGCTATTCCAAGTGTCCCACGGACCATAGCAAGCTGGAGATCAACCCGGAAACGGCCCCAATCGTTACGGAAATATTCGCTCTGCGGGTGCAGGGGATGGGGTACACGGGAATCGCCCGTTTGCTCAACAAGCGCGGCATACCAGCCCCAGGCGCTTATCTCTATCAGAAGGGTCTTTCGGATCGGGAAACCTACCGGGACGCACTGTGGACCGCCTGGAACATGAAAACAATTCTTCACAGCGAGGTCTATTTAGGGCATCTGATTCAAGGAAAGCGCACCCAGGCGTCCTACAAGCGCAAACGCGAGGAACGGTATGCCCCTGCTGACGAGTGGCGCGTTGTTCGGAATACCCACGCTCCGATCATAGACGAAGCCACCTTTGCGGCGGTGCAGAAGTTGGCCCGGCAGAGTAAGGCCAGCTTTGAGGCCATGCCGGGGAAGGGTGCGGCGGATGATCTGAAAACACCTAACCTGTTCAAAAAGCTGATCTACTGCGCCGACTGTGGAAAAGCGATGAACCGCCGCCACCTCTACTCCCGAAAAACGGAGGGCAGGGTCTACTATTATAGCTATCAGTGTGTGACCTCTCAAAAGCTGCCGGACGCCTGTACGCCCAAGAACCTGATGGAGACGGAATTGCTGGCTGTTGTTTCCGGCGCTATACGCCAGCATATGGACACGATCACGGCATTAGAAAAACGGGTATCTGCGGAATATGCGGCTATATCAAAGGAAAAGAAACGCACGATTGACAGGCAGATCGCCCAAGTGAAGCAAGAACAGTCCCGCAGCCAGAATCTTTTGGAGGGCCTATACCAGAATTTAGTGGAGGGGCTGCTGACCCGTGAGGAATACCCATCCATGAAAGCCCACTATCAAAAGCGGTATGATGATGCGACACGGCGGTTGGAAGATTTGAATACCCAGCTTCAGCAGTTGGAGCGGTATAGCCCATCCAATCCCATGTTTGCAGTCTGCCGGACCTTGCGTGATACGGAAGGCTTGTCAGAAGAATTGATTCACCGGATGATAGCCAGAATTGAAGTCCATGATGAAAACTGCCTGGATATAAAAATGTTCTATCAAGACGAGGTTGAAGCCCTGCTCCGCTTTTTGCGGGAAGGGGGGACAAGCCTGTGACCATCGCAATCTATGTCCGGCTGTCCCTGGAGGATGGCACAGACCAGGAATCCGCCAGCATTGTCAACCAAAGACATTTGCTGCTGGACTTCATTCGGAATACACCTGATTTGTATGGTGCAAAGGTAGTGGAGTATTCTGACGATGGTTATAGTGGGAAAAACTTTGACCGTCCTGGTGTGCAGGCGTTGTTGAAAGCGGCGCTGAGCGGGGAAATTCAATGTATTCTGGTAAAGGACATTTCCAGGTTTGGCAGAGATTACATCACTGTGGGGAACTATATCACCCGTGTGTTTCCGTTCAAGGGCCTGCGCTTTATTGCGGTCAATGATAATTTTGACAGCAGCCGCAAAGGGGATATAGACAGTCTGGACAGAGCGTTTCGTGCGCTGATCTATGATCTGTATAGCCGGGATATTTCCAAGAAGGTCAAGAGCGCAAAGCTGCGGCTTGCCCAGCGAGGCATCAACATCAATCCGGTTGCCCCTTACGGCTATCTGAAGGACCCCGGCGATAAGCACAAACTCATTCCGGACCCCAAGACCGCGCCAACCGTCCAGCGCATTTTTGCTCTGGTAGCGGGCGGGACTTCTACGGAAAAAGTAGCGGAAATTCTTAATACTGAGGGAATCCCCACTCCTTCACAGAGTAAAGTGGGGACTTCCAGCAGTCATGCAAACTGGAATCCGAACTATTGGCGCAGGGCGACAATCGACTGGATCATCCGGGACCGTCAGTATATCGGCAGCATGGTGTACGGGAAACGTGTCCGGCCCCGCATAGGTGTTCATCAGCAGTTGACGGCCAAGCTGGAGGATTGGATCATCGTTCCTGACCGCCACGAACCGCTGGTGTCAAAGGAACTGTTTGCCAAAGCGCAGGAACGGCTTGGCGGAGAACAGCGGCAGTTGTCTACACACAACAAGTGGAAAAATCCTCTGAGCAAGAAAGTGTATTGCGGTGCCTGTGGGTATGCCATTGTCCGACGCGGCACCAAAAACCGCTATTACTGCTGTCAAACACCGCGCACGGTGCCGGGGATGATGTGTTATTCAGAGAAAATCTTTGAATCGGAGATTCTGGATGTTGTTACGGAGGCCATTCGCCAGCAAGCCCGGTGTGTGGCGGATGCACAGCGGCTCATGGAACAGGAAAAGGAAGCGCAGGAGGCGGCTATGGCGCTCCTGCGTAAGAAGGTCAAAAAGCTGGAAGTTCTGCAAAGGGAACTTACCCAGAAAATTGAAAAGCTATATGAAGATGTAGTAGACGGTTTGCTCTCCCGCGATGCGTACACAGCACAAAAGGCCCGCCTTGTGGAGCAGCGTGATGATGCACATAGGGCTGAGACTGAAATTCAAGCGGAAATATTTGAACAGGCCCGTGACCGCTCTATCTATATGGAGCGATACCAACTCTATGATGATATGGAGGTTTTACCTGATGATGCAATAGCCGATCTGCTTGATCGAGTTACGGTCTGGCCGGATGGCCGCTTAGAGATTTCGCTGAAATTCCTTGACGAATTATCTGTCTCGCCTGGGTCAGAGCAGGGAATGAAAGCCGCTGAATAGGCATCTATAAAAATTTCAAAAAATATTAGTTCTGACTTGACATTAGCAGATTTGAGGCACCCGTATATCAAGCACACGACAAAAAATATAATTTTGAAAAGCA
>ERZ894229.632-NODE-632-length-26152-cov-13.1824_pt1 | contig 26152 bp, 7 predicted proteins | sample MGYA00380295_ERZ894229 | MGnify/ENA primary metagenome ERZ894229 (study PRJEB32331, sample SAMN06328479) | human gut metagenome | biome: human gut microbiome; feature: stool | host: Homo sapiens | collected 2014-09-17 ... | reverse complement strand
TGGAAGTCAATATGCACAACGGCTGAATATATAATCCAGGACAGGAAAGAGAGAGCAGCACTGTTTTTATACGATAGGAAATTTCATTTCCTATCGTATAAAAACCTCCGGTGGATCGCACTCGCGCGCATGATGCGTACCGCATCAGGGCGCACACTTTTTCATAATAGAATGAACATTAAGGAGCGTAAAAATATATAAAATGTATAAAGAATTAGAAAATAATAAAAAGACAGACAAACAGAAGAGAAAAAATGGTAAAGATGTATGGAGTTTTTGAAAAAATAATTATATTTTATACAAATAAACCATAAAAAAGAAATTGAAAAACCATAAAAAAATATTAAATGGTCATTTTTGCATAGAATTTATTAAAAAATGAATGGAACAGGATTGCTGTATATACGATAATGTAAGTGTTTTCATCAACAACTAAAGGCAAAATGACGAAGGAGGTTAATTATGAAAAGGAAAACGCTTCGTAAGGCGGTTGCCGTGGCTGCTGCTGCGGTGATGGCCATGGGAACGCTTGCCGGCTGCGGAAGCAGTAATACAGCAGAAAGCACAGCGGCTGCGGAAACAACTGAAAGCACGGCTTCTTCTGAAGCAGCAGAAAGCACTGCTGCAGGAGAAACGACAGAAACCGCATCCACGTCCACGGGCGGCGGAATGGACAGCTGGGAGCCGTTTGCAGAGAATGTAACCCTTCAGGTTCCTGTTTATGACAGAGGCGTGGAAGGTGTGCCGGATGTGGTAGATAACTACTGGACCCAGTGGATTCAGGAGAATTTCGGCGATCAGTGGAATATTACCGTGGAATTCGTTCCGATCACCCGGAACGATGTTATGACGGATTATGCACTGCTTGCATCTTCGGGAACGCTTCCCACCATGCTGACGGAGTTTGACTTCCCCAAGCTGGCGCAGTGGGCAAACGATGGTTATCTCACACCGATCGACATGAATGAGTTCGCATCTGTGGCGCCTACCTATTATAACAGAATGGTGGAGCAGAACCAGCTGGATTATACCGCGATCAACGGAGATACCTATTTTGTAATGGGCGAGAGCACATATTATGAGACGGCTCATACCTGGCAGGTGTTCGTTCGTATGGACTGGCTGGAGCAGGTTGGTTATGATCATGTTCCTACCACCCGTGAAGAGTATCTGGATGCCATGCAGAAGATCATGGATGCGGGTATCTGTGAACATCCCGGCGGAGGCAGCATGCTGACCGGTCTTGGTTCCGACCAGAACCACAGCTACAGAACCCTTCCTCAGGATGAAGCCGAATGGGCAATGTACGGAGACTACAACATCGTATCCCTTGGCTGGGCGCCCAACAAGGAGCTGATCCGGGATAAGAATGAGGAATACAATCTGGGAATCATGAACCCTGAATATTACGTTACCGACAGCGAGACGGAGAAAGCAAACTTCATTAACGGCGGTCAGTACGCATTCGGCGGATATATTTCCTCCAGCATGGACTGGCTGACTTCCTTCTATGAGCAGAATCCGGATGCCAAGCTGGCAATCGTGCCTGCGGCGGCAGGACTGGCAGGTTCCTACGGCGATACGGCCGCTTACCGTGCGAACAACCCGTTCGGCGTAATCGTCGGCTTCTCCTCCAGCGCTTCGGAAGATGAGATCAGGGCGGCATGGATGTATCTGGAATGGATGAGCCAGGAGGATGTGCTTCAGACGCTGCAGTGGGGTGTTGAAGGCGAAAACTATACCGTGGATGAGGATGGAAATAAGGTGAGCGTCAGCGATTACAGCGGCGACTATCAGCAGGGCTACAACAACAACGGCGACTATACGTCCGTAGTTACGAACGCGAGAATCACCGGTGATCCGGAAACGGATATCAGAAGCAGCTTCCCTCAGGATCTTCCTCAGAGCGAAGAGCTGACTCAGCAGATCATTGACTTCTACAATGATCGTGTGGAGCTTGCGGCAGAAGGAATGGCAATTGTAGACTGCCAGTTCTATACGGCGATTGAAGCGGAAAGCGATTACAGAGACACGCTCAGCTCCCTGTACACGCAGTATCGTGATGAGCTGACCATGTGCGATCCGGATGAATTCGATTCTCTCTATGATCAGAGAGCGCAGGAGTATCTGGATGCCGGATATCAGGCCATCATCGATGAGAGACTCGAAGCCTATGAAGCCGGTCAGACAACCAGGCTTGCGCAGTAAGAAAAAAGAACTGTATAAAATTAAAAAAATAGCATTGCGGCGGCAGTTCCTGCATAAGGCGGGGCTGCCGCCGCGCCTTATGATATGCAGAAAACAGCCTTGAGAAAGCCACCCCCATGTGTTAAGATTATCTGATAAGGACCTGCTTTTATGGGAAGGCGGACCGGCTGCCGGACGGCGGCCTGCTCAAAATAAAAGCGATGTCCGGAATGGGGATTTTTTGAATGGAACAGTTATCGACAGCATGGCCCGTTCTGCTGACCGCGGGCGGCATTCTTATTCTGGCTCTGGCTGCCATTTTTACGGTCAGGTTTTTCAGGAACCGCAGCCGGGGGTCGGAAATGGATGATATGGAGGGCCATGAGTTTGAATACTTCTGTGCGGATCTGCTGAAAGACAACGGGTTTGCAGAGGTGGAGGTGACGAGGGGGAGCGGAGATTACGGCGTGGACATTCTGGCCGAGAAGGATGGAATCACCTATGCGGTACAGTGCAAATGCCATACGGACCCGATTGGCATCAGGGCGGTTCAGGAAGTCTATGCGGGCCGGGATTATTATGACAGGATGGTAGGGGTGGTCATGACCAACCAGTACTTTACATCCGCAGCCGTACATGCGGCCGAAAAGCTGAAAATTCTTCTGTGGGACCGGGGATATGTGGAGGCAATGATGGAAGAGAAGGAGTGACGGCATGGCCTTTGTGGAATTTAAAAATGTGAAAAAAGTCTATCACATGGGAGAAGTGGACATCGAAGCGCTGAGAGATGTGAATTTTGAAATTGAGGAAGGAGAGTTCTGCGTAATCGTCGGGGCGTCCGGAGCGGGCAAAACGACGATCCTGAACATTCTGGGCGGGATGGACACTCTGTCGGAGGGAAGCGTCATTCTGGATGGAAAGGAGATTTCTTCCTATAACCAGAAGCAGCTCACCACCTACCGCAGATATGACATCGGCTTTGTATTCCAGTTCTACAATCTGATTCAGAACCTTACGGCGCTGGAAAACGTGGAGCTGGCCTCTCAGATTTCAAAGGAGCCTCTGGATGCGGCGGAGACGCTTAAGAAAGTGGGACTGGGGGACCGGATCGGGAACTTCCCGGCACAGCTTTCCGGCGGAGAACAGCAGAGAGTCGCCATCGCCAGAGCACTTGCGAAGAACCCCAAGCTGCTCCTGTGTGACGAGCCGACGGGGGCGCTGGATTACAACACCGGAAAGGCGGTGCTGAAGCTCCTGCAGGATACCTGCCGGAATACGGGAATGACCGTTGTGGTGATCACGCATAACCAGGCGCTGACCGCCATGGCCGACCGGATCATCCGGGTAAAAAACGGGACGGTGCAGAGCATGGAGATCAATGAACATATCACTCCGGTAGAAGAGATCGAGTGGTAAGGCCCGGATTGGAGATATCATGAAATCTACCATAATGAAAACAACATTGAGGGAGATTCGGGAGAGCCTGGGGCGTTACGTGGCGATTCTTGCCATTGTGGCGCTGGGTGTTGGGCTGTATGTGGGACTGACGGTGACGACGCCGGACATGCTGGCTGCCGGAGAAAACTATCTGGAAGAAAATAAACTGTACGACCTGCGGCTGGTTTCCACCATCGGTTATGATGATGAAGCGGTGGAGACGCTGAATGAACAGGACGGGGTGCAGATCGCCGAAGGGGAGATCTATACGGATTTTCTTGCGGTGGAGGAAAACGGTGAAGAGAGCGTGCTTCGCGCCCATTCCATGCTGTGGAAGCTGAACCAGACCGTGGTGACGGCCGGGAGAAAGCCCACAGCCGGAAATGAATGCATGGTGGATGCGCAGGCTTACGGAAAGGATGCGCTGGGTACGACGATCCGGGTATCGGAGAATAACGATGAGGATACGGCGGATATGTTCCGCTATACGGAATATACCATTGTCGGGCTGTGCAATTCCTCCTACTATGTCAACTATGAGCGCGGAACGACGTCGCTCGGAAGCGGAAGGCTGAAGGGCTTTGTCTACATTCCGAAGGACGGCTTCAACACGGATTACTATACGGATATCTATGTATTTCTGGAAGACCGGTACGAGCTGTACAGCCAGGAATACGACGATGCGGTGGATGCGGCCGTGGACTGGGTGGAGCCGCTGGCAGAAGATCTGGCGCAGGAGCGTTATCTGACCCTGAAGGAGGACGCCCAGTGGCAGATCGAGGACGGCGAACGGCAGCTTGCCGAAAACCGGGCGGAAGCGGAGTCCGAATTTGCGGACGCCAGGCAGGAACTGGAGGACGCGGAACAGGAAATCGCGGACGGACAGCAGGAGATCGACGATGGCTGGGCGGAGATCGCGGACGCCAGACAGGAGATCGAGGATAACCGGGCGACTTTGGCGGAGTCCAGACAGGAGCTGGAGGACGGGCAGACGGAACTTGCGGATGGAGAGTCTGAGCTTGCAGACCAGCGGACTGCTGCGGCTGATCTGGACGACGAGGACGAAAGAGAAAATATGGAGGCCGGTCTGGATCTGGCAGAAGCACAGCTTCGCGGAAACGAGGCACAGCTGGAGGCCGGACTGGGACTTGCCAACATGGGCCAGGCACAGCTGGAGGCCGGGGAGGATCAGATCGCCCGGAACGAGGAACGGCTGCGAGAGGCGGAAGCGGATCTGGCGGATGCCAGAGAAGAGCTGGACGACGGCTGGGCGGAATATGAGGAAAACCTGCAGAGCTTTGAAGAACAGATGGCAGAGGCGGAAGCGGATCTGGAGGACGCCAGGCAGGAACTCGCTGATCTTAAGGAGCCGGATACCTATGTCCTTACCAGGGATGAAAATATCGGTTATGCCTGTTACGAAAGCGATTCCAGCATTGTCAAAGGAATCGCGGGCGTATTTCCGGTATTCTTTTTCCTGGTGGCGGCGCTGGTCTGCATGACCACCATGGCCCGTATGGTGGAGGAGCAGAGAACCCAGATCGGCGTGCTGAAGGCGCTGGGCTATGGAAAGGGACGGATCATGGGAAAATATCTGTTCTACTCCGGGAGCGCTGCCCTGATCGGCTGTCTGATCGGCTTCTTTGTGGGATCCTGGCTGTTCCCCACGGTGATCTGGTTTGCCTATGGGATCATGTACCAGATGGGAGATTTCGTGATTCTGCTGGACTGGCGGCTGGCGGCGGTGTCGCTCGCGGTTGCCATTCTGTGTTCCATGGGAACCACCTGGGCCACCTGCCGGTATGAGCTTTCCGATGTGGCCGCGCAGCTCATGCGGCCGAAGGCGCCCAAGAGCGGCAAACGCATTTTCCTGGAGAAAATTCCTTTTCTATGGAATCATATGTCGTTTCTGGTCAAGGTATCGGCAAGAAACATTTTTCGTTATAAACAGCGTTTTTTCATGATGGTGTTCGGAATCGGCGGCTGTACGGCCCTGCTGCTGACGGGGTTCGGCGTCAAGGATTCCATCAGCGGCATCATCGATAATCAGTATGGGGAAATCCAGATCAACGATCTCAATGTGACCTTCAGCGATGCCTATGCGCAGGAGGATCGGACGGAATACGAGGAGGTCATGGGACAGATTGCGGAAGGATATACCATTTCCTATGAAGAGAGCGCCGATCTGCTGCATGAGGATGAAACGGAGTCCGTAACGCTTGTCGTGCCTCAGAAACCGGAGGAGATGGGGGCTTATCTGGATCTTCATACGGAAAGCGGAGAGTCCATTCCCTGGCCGGGAGAAGGGGAAACGGTACTCACCGCGAAGCTCGCGGAAAAGAGCGGACTGAGCGTGGGCGATGAAGCGGTTCTGGAGGATGAGGATGGGAACAGCCTGACGGTTACGGTTTCCGGAATCAGTGAAAACTATATCTATAATTATGCGTATCTTTCTCCGGAAACCTGGACGGCACAGACCGGAGAGGAGCCGGAATATCAGACCTCCTATATAAATATGAAGGAGGGACAGGATATCCACGAGGCTTCCGCCGCCATCATGAACTGCGATGGAATTGCCAGCGTGACGGCCTATGAAGACATGCGCACCCGTTTTGGCAGCATGATGGAAAGCATGGACTATGTGGTGCTTGTGATCATCGTCTGTGCCGGCGCGCTCGCCTTCATCGTGCTGTACAACCTGACGAATATCAATATCACCGAAAGGCTTCGGGAAATCGCGACGATTAAGGTGCTGGGCTTTTACCGGAACGAGACGGCGAGTTATGTGTTCCGGGAGAACCTGATTCTGACGGGGCTGGGAATTCTGGCCGGACTGGTCATGGGAAAATATCTGCACAGCTTCGTCATGTCTCAGATTGACATTGATATGATCACATTTGACGTACACATTGCCCCGATGAGCATTCTTTACAGCATCATACTGACATTTGTGTTCGCGGTGTTCGTCTGCGGAGTGATGAACAGAAAGCTGGATGCCATCAATATGGCGGAATCCATGAAATCCATTGAATAAAATGAGAAAAAGGCCGCCTGCAGGCGGAAGCGCGAACCGGGAGTTCGCGCTGAAGGAGGAACGGAATGGATATCAATGAAACGCTCAATGAAGTGCTGGTAAAGCTGTTCCGTGATATCAATACAATTGAGGAAAGGGCGATCCGGACGGAAGAATACCGGGATATGACCGCAAACGATATGCATGTGATTGAGGCCATCGGAACCGGAGAGCCCAAAAACATGACCACTGTGGCAAAGCTTCTGTCCGTCACTACGGGAACGCTGACCATTTCCATGAACTCTCTGGTGAAGAAAGGATATGTTCAGCGTGTGCGCAGCGAGGAGGACCGTCGTGTGGTGCTGGTATCCCTGACGGAAAAGGGAAAGAGGGCTTTTGACCACCACAAACGCTTTCATGACGAGATGATCCGTCAGGTCCTCAAAGGACTTGACGGGGAGGAGCAGGAGATTCTCCGAAAAGCGCTCCTGAACCTGATGGACTTTTTTGAAAAGAGGAAGGGATGAGCCGCCGCGCTTTTGCGGCGGACGGATATTCCCGCAGAAGCGGAAAAACAGCCCGTGTTCATCCCTGCTCTGGCTGCGCTTCCAGGCGCTGTACATCCAGGCTCTGTGTCCCCGGACGCTGCGCCTGCAGTCGGTTTTCCAGATTCGTAAAATCAGAAGGCCCCGTCTGCAGAAGGAAGGTATGAAAGCGCAGATCGGAATACTGATCCTTCCACAGTTCCTGCGCTTCTTCCTTCAGAGAAAGGATTTCCAGATAACTGAGATAATACTTTAAGTAGGTGGTTGGCTCCCTGCGGATATAGTCATAAATGGCATCTGCTGTCGCGGTGTCGGAAATGCCAAAGGCGGCCAGAGAGCGGAAGACATCCTCCCGATCGGCGCCATAATAATGGATGGACAGATCCAGAAGACAGTAGAGGTTGATCTGAAGGTTCCGCTCCAGACACAGAAGCTGGACGAGAACCTGATCGGCTTCGGAGCCGCCGTTTTCCAGAAGCACCTCTGCGGCGTAGCCATAGGAAAGATTTTCCACATAATAGGCCCAGCCCTCCACAAAACCGCTGAAGGAAAGGACGCCCCGCACCGGATTATCGGTTATGGAATTCTCATAAAGCCGGCTGTAAACGGTCTGATACAGATGGCCCGGATAGCCCTCATGAGCCAGCGTTGTATAGAGCTCCAGGCCGGTTCTGGTGGAAGCCGGGTTGATATAAATCACATTTTCACTCAGAGCATCCAGCGGAGGTGTCAGATAGAATGCGGGTGAGGTATAGCTCTGCAGGCTTTCGGAAACTGTCCTGACAGTACAGGAGACAGGCGTATCAGTGAGCGCGGAAAGCGGGGGAAAGTCATCCTGCATGCGCTGTTGCAGATCCGTCAGAATTTCCTGTGCATCCTCAATGGGAAACGGAAACAGGGTGGAGGCGTAGTCCGGCGTATGCCCGGTAAGCTGCCGGTAGCGGCCGGAAAGCTCCTGAAGCTCCTGCATGTCAGCCTGAAGCTGTTCGGAAAGAAGGCGCGTGATTTCCTCCGGCGTTCTGGAAGATCCCGTATTGCGTTTCAGCAGACAGGTATAATAAACGATTCCGCCGGAAACCCGTCCAAGCCCTCCTTCATACAGTCCGCTTCCGGAAAGAAGAAAAATGGTGTCTCCCAGCGATTCATAGGCAGGCGCGGCCACCGTTTTTAACAGCCTGTCATTTTCTGAAACATATTTCTCCCGTTCTTCCCCATCCACTTTTCCCATTTCTATCAGCTGGTCCAGCCGCTCTGTAAAGGTGGTCTGCAGAAAATGCGTTCCGCCCTCCAGCAGCGTTTCATCCAGAATGGCATCGCACTGCCTTACCACTTCGGCCGCATCCTCTTCGGTCATGAAAAGTCCTGCGGCGGCCTTTTCTTTTTCATATTCTCCCAGACTTTCCAGATAAAGCGGAATGCTCTCCAGAATTTCCAGATAATCCTCCAGATCCTCCCTGCTCCGGAAGGCATATTCTGCCAGAAGTACAGGGAGTTCTATATGCATGCCTGAGGTTGGAGACAGCGGTTCTTCAAAATACTCGCACTGCGCTCCGGCCAGTTCATTTTCCAGCCAGGAAGTCAAAAGAGACAGGGTATAGGCATCCTGTTCATCCAGCTTTTCCGGATCAATTTTCCAGAGAGCGGTGAGCAGATTCTCCATGACAGCCGCGCCTGCCTGCCTTTCCGGCCTGGAATAGACAGGAAGCGTGGCCGGAGAAGGGCCTTCCAGCCAGGGGGATGGATCGGCCAGCGTATAGTGAAGGCTCAGACTGTCTCCGGTCAGAGAAGACGTGAAAAAATTTTCCGTCACCTGCCGAAAGCGCCTGACATCGCTGTTCAGAAAAAAATAAAGAAATACGGCGGCAAAGCCGAGAAAAAAGATGGCAGTAAACAGACAGGGGAATTTCTTTTTCAATCGAATGTCCTGATGCGCTTTTTTATCAGTTTATGAAGGGAAATGAGTAGGAATGACAGAGAAAAAATCAACAAATATGTAGTAACGAATATAAAATATCGAATTATTGACAACTTTGTGAAATGATTGTATGATATCCATAACTACATGGCAAAAATTGGTTTATTTGACCATAAGTTTGACCGGGATGAATCAATTTTTCAAGACTATGGAGGCAGAGGGTTGATGAAAAGAGTAAAAAGATGGAAAAAAATTGTCGTAATGCTACTGATTATGGGCATGTTTCTGGAAAACACGGGTGTCTCGATGGCAGCCGGAATTTCAGAGAATGCGGTAACGGAAGAAACGGAAACTCCGTCAGCAGAAACTCCGCCGTCGGAGACGCCGGGAAGCGAGACTCCATCGGAAGAGACATCGGAAGCGGAGTCCCCGTCTGAGGAGACATCGGAAGCGGAGTCCCCGTCTGAGGAGACATCGGAAGCGGAGCCTCCGACGGAAGAGACCGGAACCGGAACAGAAACCGGAACGGAGACCGGAACAGAAACAGAAACCGGTACAGAGACGGAAACAGGAACAGAAACGGAAACGGAGACCGGAACAGAAACAGAAACCGGTACAGAGACGGAAACAGGAACAGAAACCGAAACGGAGACGGAAACGGAAACCGAAACGGAGACGGAAACCGAAACCGAAACGGAAACCGAAATGGAGACAGAGACAGAGACAGAAACCGCCGGAACCGGTGAGCAGGTGCTTGTGGATGAAGCGAGCGGGATCAGACTGACCTTCAAAGACGGCGCTTTTCCGGAAGGCGCGGCGCTGACCGTAACGGAGAAGGCGGAAGGGGAATACCCGGAAGGCGCTTTGAGCGCAATAGAAGAAAAGCTGGAGCAGGAAGGAAGAATGCTTGAAAACTTTGTGCTCTATGATATTGACCTGGGCGGAGCCGAAATAAACGGCAGCGTTGAGGTTGGACTTCCTGTACCCGGAGACTGGGATGGGATCATTGACGCCTGGTACATAGACGAATCAGGGGCTGTCACCTATATGGAGGGGGAGATTGCAGAGGATTCCTATGTCTTTTCTACGGACCACTTCAGTCTGTATGGGTTGAGCTGCAGCAGGGAAGGAAGAAAAGCGAACCGGCTGGTCAGAAACGATTATGGAAGCTTCGCTGATATGGCAGAGGCTTATTATGGGGAAAATGCGACCGATCCTCAGGCTGTAGGAAGCGTGAGCGTCAGCCGTTATGATGATCTTGGAAATGAACTTCGTGCCGGAGAGAAGCTTACGCTCAGGATATCCTATAATCTGGAAGCAGCGCCCACTTTCGATTATGGGAACGGCGCTCTGCCGCTCTTTGATTTCTATAAAGATACAAAAATAAAAATAAAACTGCCGGAGGGAATATCCATTACCAAACAGGATGGCGATGGAACTCTGTCAGGGGTCGGAAGCTATGCGGAAGATCCTGAAAATCCGGGGACCTGGATTCTGACTCTGGAATATGACAGCATCAGTGCGCAGTCCGGCAGAAATGGTTCCTTTTCCGTAAATTTACTGCTTGAGGGGAACGGTACGCTTGAAATCGGGAAAACATTCTCGTTTGATAACGACATGGTGTCCCTGGAAACAACCTTCACCGTGCTGGATAAATCGACGGATCCTTATACGGACGGGAAGTCCTATACCAAAGAGGAGACGGGAAGCAGTGAAATTGACGCAGTGAAAACGGTTTCCGATGATGAGTGGACATTATCCAAGAGCTATATATCACCATATGATGTTTCAGCGGATGGCGCATCTGTGACCGTCCGTTTCCGGATTGCAGTTGGCCTGCGGGGAGAGGATGGCAGTGTGATTTCAGATCCGCAGACATATGGACGTAACGGGCGGGTACCCTTTGAAGCCATTTCATTAACAGAGAACCTGCAGGTAACGAACAGGGAAGGAGAGGAGATTCATCCTGACAGTATTACTGTAACGCCTCAATTTGGCAGTCAAACCGGAACGACGTTTACAGAAGGACAAGCTGTGACGATCCAGACGGATACCTGCGGGGCGCACAATATATCGGGAGTGGATGCCTCTGCCCCTTATTATTCCGTTTATCTGGTGGATGTGGTGTATCCTTATGAGGATTTTATCGCCGATTATTCGGATAAAAATCAGGAACCGCTTACGGTAAACAATGAAGCGGTTTTAAACTATCAGTTAAAGGGTGGAAGCAGCAAGACGCAATCCGCAGAAGCGGAAGCGGAGGTAGGAGAAGTGACCAAACCGGCCGCTCTTACCGTGGAAAAGTACATTACGGATGCGGGAGGAAACTCTTCCAAGCTTTATGCCGGCTCAGGATGGAACCCGGTATCCGGCGCTGCGGTTTTTTCCATTCAGGGAGAAGGGGGAAAGTCCGTTACTCTGTATACGCAGAATGCGGACGGTACCTATACGAAGATTGAGTCAGACGGTAAAGTGAAGATTGATCCGAAGGATACCTCTTCCGCCGCCAATGTGGGAACAGATGGAACCATTACGGTTTATCTGGATCCGGGAACCTATACGGTGACAGAGACTGGGGTGCCTTCGCATACGAAAGGTCTCACCCCGGCAGCTGAGGTTGTCCTGACTGCCGGAAATACCAGTACGGTGCGCTTCTACAATCAGGAACTTCTGAATGCGGTCATTGTGCAAAAGACCGGTAAAGAGGATGGAAGCACCAGTGCTCTGGAGGGAGCGGAATTCGGGCTGTACAAAGATGCAGCGTGTAAGAATTTGATCGAATCAAAAGAGACGGGCAGCGACGGGCAGGCCGTCTTCGACAGACTGGAGCCTGGCACCTACTATGTCAGAGAGATCAGCGCGCCTGAGGGTTATATTGCAGATTTGCAGATTTATACGGCGAAAGTATCCGAAAATCAGCCCGTTACGATTACAAGCGTAAATGTGCATAACAGCGCTTATGTCAGACTTCAGAAGAAGTATTACTATGTCACGGGTGGTGTGTATCAGAATGTTAACACAAACTATCAGGAATTTAACGGCTGTTTTGAGCTTCAGAAGAAGGAGGGAGGCAGCTGGACGTCTGTTAGTACAGGGCTCAGTCTGACACCGGAGGGAAACTGGACCAACAACAGTGGACTTCCCGTATATGACGACTCCGGCGAACCGATTATCTATCGGTTTAAGGAGACGCTGCCGGAGGGCTGGCACGCCGGAACAGACTTTGTGGAAAAGGTGGAAGGGGAGGATAGAGTTGTTTATTCCGGGGAATTTACGTTGACAGAACAGATAGGAAAAGGGACCGGCGGCGCAAAGGAGATTACGATAAACAACGACCGCAACGGTAGCTTTACGCTCACCAAGAAATTTTATAAAGCGGATAGTACAGGAATAGTGGAGGATAAACTACAGGAGGCTTCCTTCCAGCTTTACCGGCAAGCGGGAGAAAACGGTGAGATTCATCTGTATGATGATACGGTTTATACAACGGGAGAGACAGGAAGCTTTACCGTCCGCGATCTGCCCAGAGAAACATCGAGAGGAATACCGTATTTCTATTACTGGGTAGAAACAGACAGGGAGGATGACTACCGGCTTGCGGACACAGTTTCCATTACAGTGGACGGAAAAACCCTGCAGGCCCTTGGACCCTACACCTTTGCCAAAGTGGGTGAAGGAGAGGTTAATCTGTCCCAGGAAATCATTGCCCGGAACATTCAGCAGAAGGTTCCGGTGGTGGTAAAGAAGGTTCAGGAGGGAACGCAGAAGTTTGTTGACGGGGCTGCTTTCAGCGTCTATCGTAAAAGCACAGAAAGTGGACCGGAAACGGCGGTTCGGGAAGATATTTCCATAGAAAATGCGAATGGCGCACTTCTGCTTCTGGAGCCGGGGTACATTTACCGGTTTGAAGAAACGACGGTTCCGAAGGGTTATCAGGACGTAACGGATAAGAAGGATCTGACGCTGGATCTTACGGATATAGAAACGGTGGATGAGAATACGCAGGAGTATGCCGTCACGCTGGAGAACCGTCCGGATCCTTCCATTACCGTGGAGAAAACCAGACTGAGCACGGCGGGGACTTCTTTTGTTACGCTGGACGGTGTGGAATTTGAAATTTACACAAAAGAGAATGATAATTTCGTCCGGGCCAAAGGATATGACGGAGAGGCGCTGTCGCTGAAGTCAGGCAGCAGGGTGCAGCTTCCGGCAGGAACCTATTATCTGCGGGAGGTGGTGCCGGATGGAAATCCCAATCAGGTCTTGGATCCGGAGGAGTTTTTCGATCTCTACAAAGAGTTGTGTGATGAGAAGATCGGACCGGAGAAGGACAGAGAAGGAAAGGTTTATTTCGGTCCCTATACAGTAACAGAAGAGGAAGAAACCTGGGATCTGGGAGAGATTCCGAACTATTCCGAACTGGGCCGGGCCGTTGTGACCAAGACGGCAGCGGACAGGAATAGCGGGCTCGGAGGCGCTGTATTAAAGATTTACCGGAAGGACAGCGAGGGAAAAGAGATCCCTCTCGGAATGAACGGAACAGACCTCACCGTGACCAGCGGAATAAACGGACAGGCCGTCGTCACGGGTCTGCCCATCTATGATGAGGATGGAAGCAAATACACCTACTATGTGAAGGAGACGGAAGCGCCTTCCGGCTATTATGTGAGCGACACGGAGCTGTCCTTTACGCTCAGCGCGGGAGAAACGGTCTCGGTAGGGATGGATGGCAAGCCGCTTGTAATTGTGAATCAGCCGGAAACCAGCCTGACGATCCATAAGGAATATTATAATGCCTGGGAATACCAGTTCACGAATAAAAGCTATCGGCTGCCGGGAACGGTGATCGCGCTTTACCGGTGGAACGAGGACACACAGGTCTATGATCTTATGGAAACGGGAACCACGGATTCCACAGGCGCAGTGACCTTTGACGGCCTGACCCAGGAGGATACCTATGTTGCTGTGGAAGTCTGCGTCCCGGATGAGGAGGCCTATGAGTACCTGGAGCCGAAATGGGGTTCCTATCTGAAGAGGAATTATGCCGGAGCGGAGGATACGCTTCCGCAGACCCTGACAAAGGAGGAACTGGGAAAATATTATTATGTTACCAAGAAAGCGGCTTCCGGTGATCCGGCTCAGGGACAGACGGAGACCATGACCAATATCGAAAGCTGGACGCAGCTGCATGTTCTCAAGTATAAGTATCAGACGGAAGAGGACAGGAAAAATGATAAGAAGACCCCTGCCAATCATGCGAAATTCGTCCTGTACCAGCAGATTCTTCCTGACGGGGCGGGGACAGAGCTTTCCTTCGCAGAGAAAAACTGTACAGAGATCGGAAGCTACAGCAGCGGTACGCTCTATGATGAAGACGGCGTCAGACAGGACGGCTGGTTTGCCACCGATATTCTGAAGGTGAGAGAAAATGTGGTTTACTGGCTGGTGGAAACCGAGGGCGGCCCCAGCGCGGAAATCAAGCCGGAAAATCAGATCATTCTGATCAGACCGGAAGGAAGTGCGTATACCAACAATACGAAAAATACGCTGAACGGTGCAGACGGCAGTGTGGTATGTACGGGGGTTGAAACGTATCACAGAAATGCAATCACTTCCATGGAGGTAGAGAACGATCCGCCCAAGGGCGAGGGAGAGCTTCGCTATGCGTCGGTCCGCATTGCCAAATGGGCGGGAGCCTATGATCCGGACAGCGGAGATCGGACGGAAAAGTATACTCCTCTCGGAAATGTGAAATTTGACCTCTGGCTTGCGGATCAAAACGGCAATCTGGTGGAAAAGCTGGATGTGCTGACAGTTGGCCTGGATAACACGGAGAATCCAGAAAATCTGACAGCCTGGGCGGCGTCGGAATCCTTTGATTTTGATGTGCTGAAGGATACCTATGGAGAGAGGAATCAGGGGGAAGAGGACATCATCTGGCTGGATGAGGAGACCAATATCGGCTATGCCCGTGTGGCTATAGTGGAGAGTTCTGCGCCAACAGGCTACATTGCGGACACGGATACCTACTATATGCTCATGTGCTTTGCGCCGAAGGAAGCGGACGAACCTTATTCGGAAACCTTCAATGATGCCTATTACATAAAGACAGCGGAGGAGAAGGTCCCGCTCGCCTCTGAGCAGCAGGGGATCGTGTGGGCAGTAGATGCCAATGATGTGGACGGAAAACCCATAAAAAGCATAGCAGATGTGGAGGGAGTAGATGACAGATACCGTCTGGTCAACTGGCCCACGGATAATTTCGCGGTGACAGTGCGCAAATATGGTTATCAGCCTGTCGAGGAAACCTTAAACATGACCTCCCGGGAGCTGGATTCCTATTTTGAAAGTCATTCCGGAAGAGTGACCCTTTCCGGCGTCCGGATGAAGCTGCAGCGTTATGATTCTAAGCGGAAGCAATGGAGAGATTATGATTATAACAGCCTTACCTATGAAGGAAACGCATCTTTTACGACAAACAGCGCGGGCAGTTTTTCCTTCCCGAATGGGCTGAACATTGGCTGGTACCGGATCATTGAGCTGAACGGTGATGCGGATTACGAAAATATTTATACGGGAAAAGCGCTGAATGGAGGAGCGGATATCCGCAATGCGGCAGCACTGTATTTTGATGTGAGCAGTGAAAACCTGAATCTGAGCATGTACAATCCGGCAAAGCTGTCCCTGGAGCTGGAGAAGACGGATATGGACGAGACGGCGGTGAAGGGAGCGACATTTACCCTGACCTCCGGAAATACGGTTCTGGAGGGCGAGCCTACGGGAGAAGACGGCAGTACGGTGATCTCCGGTATCGGAACAGGGACGTGGAAGCTGACGGAAAGCGTATCGGGATATTCCGATGATTATTTTACGAAATATTTTGAAGACAGCTATCCGGAAGAAAAATACCCCGGCCTTTCTGCCCTCGTGGGAAGCGGACTGTCTCTGGGGTATACGACCGCGCTTACAACAGAGGAAAACGGTCTTCCCGATGTTGTAATCACGGAGATCACAGATTTCGGAGATTACGGGCTGACCGGAACGGCTTCTCTGACGATTCGGAACCCGAAGCTGGTCTCTCTGACCGTCAGGAAGATTGATGAGGATCAGAAAAATGGGGAAGTTCCTCTGTCCGGCGCAGTATTTCAGGTGGAATATCAGCCCTTTGCATCGATTCAGGGATCCCAGACGGCTGGGGACAGCTGGACGGTTGTAAAGGACGGATCCGGAAAAGCACAATTTACGACTGGAGCGGAGGGAACCTTTACCCTTTCCGGGCAGCAGCCTGGCATCTATCGGATTACGGAGCTACAGGCGCCGTCCGGTTATGAAAAGATAGAAAATGAAACGGTAATGCTTGTGGCTCTGACTGGCGGTCTGGATATTACAGAAGTAAAAACCGCGGATAGCACTACCATTCCGGTATCTGAAAAGGAGACGGAGGCAGAGCTTACCTTTGAAAACCGTAAGCTGACATCCCTTGAGATATCCAAGGAACTGACCGGTCTGCCGCTTCCGAAAGGAACCTCGAAATCCTTTACCTTTACATTATACGAAAGCGAGACAGCAGAAAAAGCGGCGGGAACGGGAATTGTTCGAATAAACGTAGGGAATGACGGGACCGTTACGATGACACCGGCGGAAATCGGCGGACTCTCACAGGGGAAAACCTATTATCTGGAGGAAAGTTCCTTTGATACACAGGAATTTGTCCTGACCGGTGCGAAGGATACCCAAACGGGTGCAGACCTGAAAGAAATACAGGGTGGAGCCGGAGGCGGCAGACGTCTCTTCAAAGTGACCATTCCTTCGGACGGCAGTCAGGCCGAAGTGACGGTAACGAATCAGTCCCTTTATGCGCAGTTTACCTTATTGAAGGTAAACGGGGACAATGGATCGCCGCTTTCCGAGGCAGAATTTGAGGTGTACCGACTGGAAAACGAAGGAATGCCGGAGGAAACGAAAACAAAGCTGACGGGCGATGAGATTCAGTGGACCATAGAAGGAGTAAACGGCGAATATCAGGCGAGGATCCTTCTGGACGACGTGAACGGAGAAACCTTCCTGATCCATGAGACGAAGGCTCCGGAGGGTTATCTCCTTCCGGAGGAGGATACGGGCGATGTGAGAATTGAACTGAAGCCGGGAGACGACAAGAAGCATGGAGTATGGACTTCAGGACAATCGGATGAGGCGCTGAGAAATGAGTTGGTGGTGCCCAACTATAACGGGGCGAGCGTAAAGCTGACCAAGTACAATAATGTCAGAGAGAGTCTGGCGCACGATCCCCTTGACGGGGTGACCTTTGCCGTTTATAACCAGACAGCCAGCGGCTGGGTGATTATGAACCATAACGAGACCACTGATGCATCGGGAGTGATTAACTGGACGCTTCCCGGCGGCGGTATTTATGCGGTGGCGGAGGTTGGCGAAACGGCAGGCTATACCGGTCTGGAAAGCGTCTGGACGGAAGGAGAACAGGGGACGGCTCTGCAGACGGAAACGCTGGAAGACGGCACGGTTCTTTATGTGTTAAATGGCGGGGAATCTCTGACAGCAGGCAGCTCCTATGCCTATCAGGCCTATAACGAACCTTATCTGGAGCTGGAGATCCAAAAGCGGGATGTGAGCGGAGCCGCGGTGGTTCCCGAAGCCGAGGTTTCGGTTTATGAGATTCCCGAGACGATGGAGGAGGCACTGACAGGGGAAGAACTGACAGAGGAACAGCTGCAGACGTTGATGACGGAGGAGAATCTGATCGTATCCGGTGTGCGGACGAGTAAGAGCGGCAGCGGATATACCTTCGCGGACAGATCAGTAAATTCCGCATTGGGAACGGTCGTATCCGGAAGGTCCTATCTGGTGGTGGAAACCGCCGTCAGAGCTTCCGGCAGCGGTACCTACGATTCCATCATAAAGGATGACAGCCGGGTGGTATGGTATCAGGTACATGCCATTCCGGAAGGAGATACCGAAAAGCAGGTGGTAACGCTTAAAAATGTCCTGGGACATGCGGACGTGAAGCTTGACAAGACGACAGATACACCGGAAATTTCAGGCAGCCTGCTGGAGCTGGGAGAAGGAGAGACAAAGACCGTATCTTATACGTTAAGCCCTGCGGTGGGAGACAACAGCTATGCCCTGGATTCCTTTGTGCTGAAGGATACCGGACTGGAGGCATACCATAAGGGCTCCGGCGGGAATAATACGAAGCTGGATTTTGACAGCTATCTGAAGGAGAAATATACGGTTCGAACCGTGACGGTTGGCGCGGCGAGCCATGAAGTGGGAAATTACAGTCTGGATAATCCAACGGCAGCAGGGGTCATCTCCGCAAAGGTAACCTTCCTGGGATTTGACGGAAATCCGGTTTATGAAGAGACGATTTCTTCGCTGAGCGGAAACGAAAGAACCGTGGTTTTGCCGGAGGGAAATAAAAAAGCGGCTTCTGTGGAGATTTCCTATTACGCGCAGAGCTTCCGGGAAGAAACGGGCTATGCGCTCGGGCAGAATTTCAGGCCCGGAGATGTGAAGCTTACGATAGAGCTTGGAAAGCAGACGGACGGAGCGCAGGTACAGTCCATTGACCTCATTGTGAACAAGTCTGAGGCGGAGATTGCCTATCGCAGATGGAATGAGGAAGGAATTCAGGCGGAAGAGCCCGTAACAGAAAAAGCGGAAGCTGAGGCACAAAATACTTTTGGCTCCATAAGCGCGCCCACCGTATTCATAAGCAAAACGGCGGCACAAAGCCAGGTGAATATCGACGATGAGCTGACCTATACGGTTACGCTTACCAATGAATCTGCTTCCGGTTCAGGCACTGCAATGAAAAACCCCATCGTTGTGGATCTGCTGCCGCAGGGAACGGAGCTGGTATCCATGGCGCAGGGAGAGATCAGTGGCAATGGCGGTTCTAGTTTCAGCGGTTTCCGTTACCGGTCAGAATCGGATGGTGGAAATACGGCAGGCCTGGCATTTCTGACGGGAGAACTTGCGCCTGGTGACAGTGTGTCCGTTGCGGTTACGGTTAAGATAGCCACATCTGTGGTCCGCTACGGGAATGTACTGACCAACCATGTGTATGTAACCAGCGACGTAAGGGGAGCGCAGAACGTGGATAATCCGGCGGCGGCTTCCTTCCGAAATACGAACGGAGAATGGGCGGAGCCTCTTTCCAGGGTGGCTTCCGGACTTGAAGCAGACAGGCTGGCATCTCTGACCAATATGCTGGATGACATTGGAGGATATGGATATATTTCCGCTTCTGCAAATGTGGAATGGCATTCCACCTCCAATATGGCCACATCGAAATCCGGATATGGAGACCTGGATGAGGCAGAAGGAAGGACCTACAGCACCACGAGAGTGGCGACAGCCTCCAATAACGGATGGGTGGATTTCCGGCTGACGGTCAGCAATGCTTCCAGCACGGAGGGTGTGGCAAAGCTGGCGCTTGTCGATGTGCTTCCGGCGGAAGGAGACCGGGTGAGCGGAGGAACCGAGCGGCACAGCCAGTGGCCTCTCAGTTTTGATGGAAATATAAATGTTTACAAATTAAATGCGAATGGAACAACGGATAAGATAACAGGATATAAGCTATATTATTACACTGGAAACCTCGAAGCCGGAAATTCAGGGGCTTATGCGGCCGTCTATGAAGCGGTAGAGAACGCTCATAACAGCTGTCCGGACGGCTGGACGGATAACATCCCGGAGAATAAGTCAGACATCAAGGCATTTATTATTGTTTTGAACGATGACGTATATCTGGGAAGCAACGAAAGCCTGTTCGTGGAGTACCGCACGAGAGTAAAGGAGTATGGAGCGGAGGAGCTGGAAAGCGTTGCCTATCTGAACGCGGTGAACAGCTTTGCAACCTCTTACAGCTATTACATCTTGGGAGAGCAAAACCCGGAGGACGCAAAACCGAACGACGGCATCATCGGTTCCAACAGCGTATCCGCCACCATACAGCAGGAGCCTGTGAATGTGGGAGGACATGTCTGGATTGACAGGAATGAGAACGGTATATGGGATGAAAACGAGGATATCTCAGATCTGTCTGAATATAAAATCATTCAGGATCTGATGGACAAGATTGAAATCCGTCTGTATACCTATAACAATGCGACGGACCAGTCCATACAGAGTACTCCTTATGAACATCCGAATGCGGTTGATGTTGATGAGAATGCCAAATGGAATACATGGCTGGCGGATGCAAATTTCGTGTTTACGGGTCTGTATTCTGCGGCGCTTGAGACGGGTGTGACTGAAGGTGAGGCATATGATGGCGGAAACAGACTGATTATCAGCAAGCTGAAGGGAGCGAATCCGTATACCTATACCATATCCGTTACGCTTCCGGAAGAAATCGCAGGAAAGTTTGCGTTTACGGATCCGTTTGTCGAGTCAGAAGGAGGAAGATCCAGACATCCGGATCAGATTACAGATAAAGAAAAGACGGACAGCAACTTTACAAAACAGAGTGCGACGGCAGGAACCTCGGAGCGTTTCTACCTGTGGCCTGTTACGAATACCTTTGATAATACAAAGGATGTGGGGCTTATGCTCCACCGCGATCTGAAGATTACCAAGACGGCTGCGGACGATCCGAATACTAAGATTGAGGGTGCGCAATTTAAGGTATATGGTCCCTTCGCGGCTGGAACAGGCGCATCATCGGATCTGAAAGGGTTGACGCCTATAACTGGAACAACAGGGGAAGACGGTACGCTTCTGGTTCCTGGCCTTCAGTGGTTCAGTGAATATGTCATCGTGGAAACTGCTGCTGCGGGCGGTTATGACCTGAAGGATGCGGCTGCGTCAGGAACAAACATTGAGGCAATTGCTGGAAAGGAGAATACATGGCTTCTGAAGATCCCCGGAACGGAAAGTCTGGTGCGTGAAGAGAGCATGACCGTGACGAATGTCCGCAGGACGACGACCGATATTGAAGCTTCCAAGACACTGACCGGGAAGGAGCTGACAGAAGGAGCGTTCCAGTTTGATCTTCTGGACGAGGATGGCAGTACAGTTCTTCGGAGTGTGAGCAATGCTGCAAATGGAACGATTATCTTCCAGGATATTCCTCTGGAAGGCAAAGGAGCACATACCTTCTATATCCGGGAGCAGATTCCGGAAGGAGGAAAGCTAAACGGTGTAACCTATGATGATACGGTTTACAGAGTCGTGGTTACCACCGTGTGGAATGAGACAGAACAGAAGCTGGAAGTGGAGTCCATTCAATATTATGCGGATGGTTCAGAGACGCCTTCTGTTGATGGGGCGAAATTTGAAAATATTTATGAAGCCACCGGAAGCTGGACGCCGGAAGGTACAAAGGTACTTACCGGAAGAGATATGAAGCAGGGAGAGACCTTTACCTTCTCTGTGACGGAGACGATGAAAGACGGCACTGATAACACCGATAAGGTGGAGGTGGTAAGCACCGGAAGCGTCAGAGGCGGAAAGGATGGAGTAACGTCAGTGATCATATTTACACCGATCAGCTATTCATTGTTGGATGTTGGTATTCACACCTATACCATAACAGAAGACAAGGGTGGGACAACCGACGGGGGGCTGAGTTATGATAAAGCTTCCTTTACCGTAACCGTGAAGGTGAGCGACAATGGAGACGGAACGCTGACGGCGAAGCCGGTGGATCCGGAGAGCGAACAGGAGGTTACTCCGGACATACAGTTTAAGAACACCTATATACCGGCTCCTGTTTCCTATGCGCCTGCGGTAAAGAAGACGCTTACGGGCCATGTGCTTCCAGAGGAAACTAAGAACTTTACCTTTACTCTGGCGAAGGGAAGCTTTACGCCGGAGAACGGAGCAAAGCTGCCGGAGAAAACGGACGTGACCCTGCAGGTGAATGGGAAAAATCTTCCGGCGTCAGCGAACGGAACCTTCGGGGAAGTGAAATTTACGAAAGCGGGAACCTATACCTTTACCATAACAGAGACTCCCGGAACGGAAACCGGATATACTTATGATCCGGCTGAATGGACGCTGACCGTGGAGGTAACGGATGACCAGAATGGAAAGCTCTCCATTGCCCAGACCTATCAAAGCAGTGTGGTGGATACACAGGAGAGCACAACAGAAGCGGCCTTTACCAATATCTATCAGCCTCAGCCGACAACAACGACACTGAAGGTGTCCAAGGCGGTAACGGGAGAAGAAATGCCGGAGGCCGTGACATTTGCTTTCAACCTGGCCTATGATGGAAATGATGCGGCTGTGGATGGTGTGATCATGCCGGATGTGACAAGGAAGGAGATTACGGTCAGCCAGAGTGAAGAGGCCGGCAGGAAAAGCGCAGAATTTGACGCCATTACATTCAATAAGGCAGGTACCTTTATTTTCCTGATTACGGAAGAAGTGGAAAATCTGCCCGAAGGATATGATCGGGGAATCGTGAAGACAAAACAGGCGCAGGTGACTGTGGTAGATCGGAACGGGGCGCTTGCAGTGACGGATGTTACTTATTACGTAACGGATCCGGAAGAAAAAGGAGCCTCGAAAGATGCCGCAGCGTTCACGAACCGATATAATACGGTGGATACCGTATTCACTCCACAGGTGACGAAGAGCCTGAGCGGAGATACGCCGCCCGGAGCGAAGATGTTTACCTTCTCCATCGAAGAGAAGGAAGACTATGGGGACAGCGTGACCATGCCGACACCGCCAACAACCTCGATCACCTTTAATGGAGAAACAGGAGAAGGAAGAACGGCATCCTTTGGAACGATCACATTTACAAAAGCCGGTACCTATGTCTTTACGATTAAGGAAGAATCGGGTACTGCCAATGATGGGTACACTTATGACGATGCGGAATGGACATTGACCGTTGAAGTGGAAGACAAAGGCGGCAGGCTTGAGGTGAAGAGCTACAGCTATGCGAAGGATGGTACGGTGCAGCAGGGAGCAGTGGCGGCTTCCTTTGAAAACGAATACCATGTGAAGCCGGTTGATTACACGCCGCAGGTGGTGAAAACCATGAAACAGGGAGGCGATGTCAGGCCCGCAGATAAGACCTTTGAATTTACTCTGGTACCCGGCCAGAACAACCCGACAGGCGGTGCGGAAATAGAAAGCAATGATACGACAGCATCGGTAACCGTTCCCGCAGGAAGTGAAACCGGGAAAGAAATAAGGCCTGGTACGGATTCCTTTGGAAAGATCACATTTAAACAGAGGGGAACCTATACCTTCCTTATTCAGGAAAAGGCAGGTGAAACGGATAAGGGTTATACGTATGATACTGCTTTATGGACATTAACCGTGGTGGTAGACGACGTGAACAGCCAGCTTACGGTGACGAGCCATACCTACACTAAGGCGGGCGTTTCCGAAACGGAGGCAGCGAAATTTGAAAACGATTATCATGTGAAACCGACTCATTATACGCCGAAGGTGGAAAAGGTGATGGCCGGAGAAACCAACCGGCCGGAAACGGTAAGTTTTACCTTTACGCTGACGCCGGATGAGAATAATCAGGAAGGCGCACAAATTGCAGAGGACGGAAAGCAGGCGGTTATACAGATAACACCTGCGGATCAGACTGCAAAAGAAGCTTCTTTCGGTCAGATCACCTTTACGAAGGCAGGGGAGTACCGGTTCCAGATTCAGGAAGAAGATAATGATGTAAACGGTTATACCTGTGATACTGAGCCATGGACTCTGACGCTTGTGGTAGAGGATAAGAACGGTCAGCTTGATGTGACAAGCCATACATACACAAGAAATGGAGATGCGGACCAGGAGGAGCATGCGGTATTTACAAATAAATATCAGGTGAAGCCCGTGACCTATGAGCCGAAGGTAAAAAAAGCCGTAACGGGAGACGTACCGGCTGGCAAAGACGCTGAATTCAGCTTTAAGCTGAAGCTGACAAAGGCGGATCCTGTTGATGGTGTGGATATGACCTCTCAGGATGAAAAAGAGGTGAAGGTTACCGGAAATGGAGAAAAGCTCTTTGAAAAGATTACTTTCAGCCGCGCCGGAACCTATGAATTCCAGATCCGGGAGGAGAAAGGAAATAAGCCGGGGTACAGCTATGATGGAAATATCTGGAACCTGACCATCACTGTGAAAGATGTGGGTGGCGAGCTTCAAATTGAAAGCAGCTCCTATATCCAGCAGCGGCCTGGTACACTTACCAGTACAACAGAGGCGGAATTCACCAATGAATATGCGACGACAAAGACCACATATACACCAGGAATATCCAAGGAGATTACCGGTGACCGCATATCAGCAGATTCTCTTTTCCACTTTACGCTGACGCCGGATGCAAATAATCCGGAGGGAGCTTCTCTGGAAAGCCCGGATACGCTTAAAACGCAGGTGGAAGGGGCAAAGGCTGCAGCCTTTGAGGCAATTACCTTTACCAAAGCCGGAACCTATATCTTTACGATTACAGAAGAGAATGATGGCGTACCGGGATATACCTACGACAATGCGGCCTGGACGTTGAAAGTAACAGTGGAAGATAAAGACAGCATTCTGACTGTGACGGAGACCAGTTATACGAAAGAGGGTGGAACAGAAGAGAAGGAGAATGAAGCAGCATTTACCAACGAATACCAGGTAACTCCCGCAGAATATACGCCGCAGGTAAGAAAAACGGTGACCGGAGAACTTCCGGATGGAAAGCGGGATGCCTTCCGCTTCCAGATGACAGCAAGGACGGATAATCCGGAGGGAGCCGTTTTCACGGGAAATACCACGGTGCAGGTGAACGGAAGCGGAACCACGGCATTTGGAACGATCCGCTTTGAACAGCCGGGAACCTACCGGTTTGAGATCAGAGAGATCGACGATAAAGTGAACGGCTACCAGTATGATGGAAGCGTCTGGACGCTGACCATTGTGGTGAAGGATACGAATGCGGTTCTCAGCGTGGAAAGCGCGGTTTATACGAAGCAGGATGGAACTTCCGCTTCGGATATGGCGGTATTCCAGAATCACTATACGCCGGAAGCCGAGCCTCATGAGGATGATGACGACAGCAGCAGTCCGGGAACGGCGTCCTACACGCCGCAGGTGGGAAAGCAGGTGACGGGTATTCTTCCTTCCGCTGACACAATGTTCCGCTTTATCCTTCAGGCGGCTGCGGATAACCCGGAAGGCGCGGCGCTGGAAAGCCAGGAGGCTGTCAGAACGGGAGCCGGAACGGCGGCCTTTGGAAAGATTACCTTCTCCAGACCCGGGACCTATCGGTTTAACATCTGGGAGGAAGACAGAGGAGAAACGGGTTATACCTATGACAAGAATATCTGGCTGCTGACCGTTACGGTCGAGAACGTGGACGGAAGCCTGAAAGTTACCTCCGCTGTATACAGCGTGCCGGGAACGGAAATCACGAATACGGCAGCTGCGCAGTTTGTCAATCAGTACAGCGTCGCACAGGTCATTTCAAGCGGCGTGCAGACCGGAGATAACGCGAAGATCTTACAGACACTGGCAGCCCTGCTGATTTCGGGCCTGGTAATTGTGATTCTTCTTCTGGCTTACCGGAAACGGAGAAAGGACGAAAAAAAGTAAGACAGTAACTGAAAATTGACTGTACAGAAGGAATAATGAAGCAGGAGGCCGTTGGCGGCCTCCTGCTTCTGCGTCTGGGCTGAGGATGCCTGCCAGATGCACGCTTGAAGAATAAAGCGGCGCAGTCTGTCAGGCGGGAAAACAGGGTGGCGGCTCATCCCTGTGAATTTTCATAATCCACCAGGAACTGCCGGACATAATCCGTTCTCAGACTGAGTATGGCTGCAATTTCCTGATCTGTCTTTCCATCCATATGAAGCCGGATGATATCAAGAGCCATTTTGGCGCCTTCTTCCCGCCCCAGTTCAATATTTTCTCTATCTCTCTGCATCAACGTCATGTATTCCACCTCCATTTTGGGGTTTATATCCTTCAGTATAGCATTGTCTGGATGAGATGTCAGTAAAAAATGAATGAAAATACATACCCTTATATGAGAAAATTCAGTTTTCCTGATACTGCTTCGCCTGTGCCATGAACATACGATAA
>ERZ894229.631-NODE-631-length-26201-cov-28.0802_pt1 | contig 26201 bp, 13 predicted proteins | sample MGYA00380295_ERZ894229 | MGnify/ENA primary metagenome ERZ894229 (study PRJEB32331, sample SAMN06328479) | human gut metagenome | biome: human gut microbiome; feature: stool | host: Homo sapiens | collected 2014-09-17 ... | reverse complement strand
AGGCACTGTGTGCCCGCCGTAGGCGCGAAAGGCACTGTGTGCCCGCCGTAGGCGCGAGAGGCACAGTGTGCCCGCGAAAGACGCTGCGCGTCCGCGAGAGGCACTGCGTGCCTGCGTCCTGACCGGAGGTCTGTAAAAATGACTGCTTTTCTTTGGAATTTGGAATCATTTATTCAATAGAGTTTATTTCAGTATTTTGTTATAAATTATAATGATTTCAAACGAATTATAGGATGGTGTGTACAAAATAACCTTAAAATTTTGTCCAGTTTTTCTGTTGACCCTCTTTTTGTGATTCGCTATCATTGTAATGTATTATTGCGAATAATTAAAAGTACGCTTTAATGATTCACTCAAAAAGGTAAACTTTTTGGGACGGTAGTTGCCCGTGGAGAAAGGAGGGGCGGTATCAGAGGCAACACAGAAGGAAAGGTTGGGATGGGGAAAACCATCCTAATAATCAAGGAGGAGAAGATGAAAAAACTAAAAAAGGTACTCGCACTTTGCCTGTCCGCAGCGATCCTGCTGACGTCGATCCCGTTTGGGACAGCTATGGGCGCGGCCCGGGAACCGGAAATTGTAGCCGGCGGGTATGAGATCGATATGGCCGATCTCCCGAAGGTGCATTTTGCCGAGCACCCGGAATGGGAAGAGCTTTACGATGCAGCCTGGGAATCCCACAAGAGCAACATCCGCAAAGCAAGAGCAGTCCTCAACCCGGAGGAGCCCTACTATGTGGACGAAGCGTTCAGCGATATGATCTTTGTGTGGGATACGCTGCTGATGATGATGTTTGACAAATACGGCATCCATCAGTTCCCCACTCTGCAAGCAATGGACAATTTCTACTATTGGCAGGTCGATAATCCCGGCCAGCCGGACGACGGCTTCATCGCGCGTGAGATCAGCGAGATCACGGGCGAGAATGCCAGCTACAATGGCGGATACGACGATCCGCTTTCCGTCAACCCGCCCCTGTTTGCCTGGGCCGAATGGCAGCAGTATCAGGTGCATGGGGATAAATCGCGCTTTACCAAGGTGATCGATGGGAAGACCGTCTTGGAGCGCATTGTCTCCCACTTCGATTTTATCAAGCGCACGCGCTTGATGGACAACGGGCTGTATGGCAAGACCACCGGCCTGGCCAACGGCTTTGACAACACGCCGAACCAAGACTATGGTTCAAAGGAACAGACGTACAACGACCTGAGCATCCAGCAGGCGCAGTCCGCCTACTACATCGCCAAGATCGCCCATGAGATCGGCGATACAGAGACGGAGGAGCGCTTCCAGAAGGAGTATGAGGACCTCACGGCCCTGATCAACGAAAAGCTCTGGTCCGAAGAAGGGCAGTTCTATTTCAACCTGGATAAAGACCAGCAGTTCACGAACGTGCCTACCCCGACCGGCCTGTGGGCGCTGTCCGCACACGTGGCGACGCCGGAACGCGCCGACGCGATGGTCCGGAACTATGCGTTGAACTCCGAAAAGATGTTCCGTCCGCAGGGCCTGTCCACAGTTACCTATGACTGGCCGTCCTTCTATCCCACCGGCAAGTATTGGAACGGTGCGGTTTGGGCGCCGTCTTCGTTCCAGTACATCAAGGGCCTGGAGTATTACGGCTACCGTGAGCTGGCCTTTGGGGAGGCGCTCCGCCATCTGGAGGCCCTCTCGGACGTCTACCAGGCGGGCAAGACCGATTCCGTGATCGGCAGCGCTACGTTCTGGGAGAACTATTCCAGCGAATATACCCGCCAGGGCGACCCCGCCCGCAGCAACTTTGTCGGTTGGACGGGCGCGCTGGCCATCGGCGTCATCATCGAGGACATCCTGGGCATCGATCTGAACGCCCCGGAAAACACGGTGAATTGGGATCTCCGTTTGACCGAGGAAAATGGTATCAGCAATCTGTATATGTGCCACGACGGGCAGCCCGTCCGCGTTTCCCTCTCCATGGAGGAGCGTACCGGGTCGGAATCCCCGGCGGATATCACCGTTACAGCGACTGAACCGGTCACCCTGCACGTGCTCAACGGCGACGTAGAGGTCACGTTGGATGTCCCGGCGGGCACCACCAACTACCACATCGACGGCGTGGAGGATGAGGCAGAGCCGTATTTGAGCGCGGCCGCGCATCCGTTCCAGGCGGACGACGCTTCCTTGACGAAAGAAGCGCTCGACGCCAACGCAGCGGATTATGTCGTTTTCAGCACCGAGACCGACGAATCCATCGATGACGGCCTCCAGTATCAGGCCGGCAAGAAGGCTGGGCTGATTACAAATGTCAACACGGTTGGCTTCCGTGCGGACAGCAGCCAAAGCCCGGTGGAACTCTCCACCAGCGCAGAGATGGAAGCCCTCGGCTTCTCCGGCGCGCAGAGCCTGACCAAGGGCGCCTATTCGCTCGGCGAGGAAGGCTTTATGTTTACGGTCCCGGCGACCAATGAGAGCAAGACCGTGAAGCTGATCGTAGGCGTGCAGAATACGACCGCCACCTTGACGGCCGCTTTGTCCGACGCCAGCTCTCCGCGTGTAAGCCGCACGCTGTATGGCGGTGAAGAAGAGAGCACCTATGTGGTGGAGATCCCGTACCGCGCGGGCGGCGACGAAGACCGCCATCTGCTGGTGCAGTATGAGGCGGAGCGCGCCTCCAAGGGATCGGGTTCCGTCTCCATCAAGGGAATCATCCTCGAAGACGGCGGCGAGCCGCTGCCGGCAGATGTGGAGAATGTTTCCCTCGCGGCTGGCAACCAGACCATCACCGTTTCGGCGGATAACACGGATGCGTTCGACAGCTACAAGATCTATGTCGGCGAAGACCGTGCAAACCTGTCCGACGTGCGTACGGCCGATACCCTCCCCTATGTGATCGAGGGATTGGACAACTATAAGCGCTACTATGTGGCGGTTTCCGGCGTGAAGGACGGCGTGGAAGGCGCCCTGAGCGAGGTCGTCAGCGAAGTCCCCGAAGAGTCGCCGCGCTCCGCGCGTGAGCGTGCCTATGCCGACTACGAGGCCGCCCGTGACACCATTTTGAATGGCAACACCGGATTTGACGCTTTGTACAGATCCCTGAATTTTGACGTCACCGGCCCCATCTACGGCACCACATTTACCTTTACCAGCACCATGAACGGCCAGGACACCGGCCTGATGGACAACGGTTCTGTGGTGTGCCCCACCCAGCCGCAGCCGGATCAAAGCGGCGAGCTGACGATTCTGGCCACGTATGAGGGCGAGACTGTAAAGATCGTTGAGAATGTGACCGTCCTGTCCCTGGCATACGACGAAAAGCCGTATGTATCCGGCATGATGACCTCCGCGATGGGCACCACCATCGACCTTACCGCAGAGGGCACCAAGGACTGGGCGCAGTTCAACGCAGACGATGTGGATGTCTACGCAAGAAAGGATACCGAAAACACCATCTCCGGCCTGCGCCGTCTGGTGGAAGGCGGGGTTGACCACGCCGTCGATATGCCTTTGTACTACACGGCTACCGACGCAAAGGATACGCAGCCGACCAGCCAGACCTGCATCACCTCCCGCGGTGAAGAGGGCAAAGCGGGCTTTGAGTTTAACCTCCCTTACAGCGATAAGATGCAGCACGCGAACCTGTATGTTTCCTCCTGGAACGCCACCACGCGCGTGGAAGTCCTGGTGAACGGCAGCGTGATGTACACGGCCACCTATGGTGGAAGCGACGGTTGGGATGTGCGCAAGATCAGCCTTGATTATAAGCTGATGGACCCGAGCGACGAGCTCCTCGTCCGCCAGATCCTTGTCACGTCCAACACGGGCGGCCCTGGCGGCAGCGTCGGCCTCCCGGCTGTAACGCTGGCGGAGACCGACGGGGAGATCCCGGAACCGTCCAACGATTACGCAGTTGGGACAACGGAAAATGCCTCCGGCACGACCGTTGACCTCACCGCAGAGGGCACAACCGATTGGGCGCAGTTCCCGACAAAGTATGCCGATGACTACGCCAAGAAGAATACCGAAACGGTTATCACGAATTTCCACCGCCTGGTGTCCGACGACACGCCTTATGCGGTGGACGTCGCCAAGGATATGCAGCTGAGCTTTACCGCCAGCGATGCGGCCGAAGGCACCCAGCCGAAGAATCAGTGGGCGATCACCTGCCGCGGCCCGGAAAGACAGGCTGGCTTTGCGTTTAACCTGCCGACGGCCGGCACGGTGCAGCATGTGAACATCTATGCAGGTTCCTGGAGTGCCATCTGCGAAGTGCAGCTGCTCATCGACGGGCAAGTGCGCTACACCACAACGTACGGCAATTCGAGCGGATGGGATGTCCAGAAGATCGGCATTGACTACTGGGCGGAAGATCCGGAGAGCACCGTGGAAGTCCGGATGGTCATGAACGAGTCCCTCGCTTCCATCGATGTCGGCGGCAGCATTGCGCTGGGCGCCGTTACCTTGGCCGACACGGGCGAGCAGCCGCCGGAGGTGGACGAGCCCGAGGTCATTGACAATGATTTCAACATCCGCTTTACCAATACGCTCCCGGATTCCATCAACCTGACGGAAGAGGGCGGCAAGGATTGGATGCTGTTCAACAGCGTGGACGGCGAAGCGGCCTATGAGCGCAAGAATGTGGAGCCTTCCATCAAGGATTTCACCATCTTTGATACCGAAAAGGCCCCGCACCGCGTGAACAACAGCGAATACGACACCGTGTATTCCTTCACGGACGGCACGCCGACCGCGAGCATGGAGAACCAGAAGCCTTACCTGGTCGTGGAAGACGTGGACAACGGCGTCAGCTTTACGTTGCCGGGCGGCGAAAACCGCCACGAGGCGAAGATCACCATCGGCAACTGGCACTCCGATATGGTCGTGGAAATGACCTCCGGCGATAAGACGGCTTCCTATGCGTATGAAGTCCTCGAGCCGACGGAGTACGGAATGTTTACGCTCACGTATCGCTCCGCAGAGGATGTAAATGTGCGCATTTACAACCGGTCTGTAACCAGAGAACGGTATGGCAACTTCAGCATTACAGCGATCATGCTGAACGAGGTTTACAGCATTGCAGCGGAAGAAGCGGAAGGCGGTTCGGTCAAGCTCACCCGCAGCAGTGCAAACGCAGGGGAGACGGTGGACGTATTTGTCGAGCCGGACCCGAATTACCATCTGGTTTCGCTGGCATACCGCACAGCGGACGGCGAACTTGTCCCGATTGAGAACAACCGCTTTGTGATGCCGAATGAGGACGTCACCGTTGTCGCGGAATTTGCCCGCCAGTCCCGTATGCTGACGGTGGGCTACAGCGCCGGTGTGGACCTCGTGGTTACCAGCGATGTAGAACCCATTGTGGATGCTGCCGGCATCTATGCGGCCAACATTGAGGCGGGTACGCCGGTCACCTTTACCTTTACGCCGTCCCGCGAGGGAAGCACCTTTGTGGGCGCGTATGTGAACGGGGAGCCGGTGGACTTCACTTCGGACAGCGTGACCTATACGTACACGGTGCCGGATGAAAATTCCAACCTGTCCTTTACCTTTGACATTGTAAACAAGTCCGTATTGGCGCAGACCATCTCCATTGCAGAAGAGCTGGTCGGCGGCGACGAATATGCAAATGCAGTCGAGAGCGTTCAGAAGGCGGTCGATCGGGCCCTGGAGAACGCGAAAGAGGTCTATGACGATACATCCGCTACCCAGGCAGAGGTCAACGAGGCCTGGTCGGATCTGCTCGACGCCCTGCACTATCTGTCGTTCGAAAAGGGCGATTTGACCGAGCTGGGCTACTTGATCGATCTGGCGGAGAGCATCGACACCGACGAATTCACCAGCGAGACCGTGGAAGCCTTCCAGGCGGCCCTGGATGCGGCGAAGGACGTCTATGACGACGGCAACGACGCCCTGGCGGTCGATGTGGAAAAGGCATGGCAGGATCTCTATGACGCTATGCTCGCTTTGAGCCGCACAGCGGATAAGAGCAGCTTGAACGCCGTTTTGACACAGGCAAACCTGGTGATGGAAGAGATCGACAAATATGTCGAGGGCAGCGAAGAAACCCTGCGCAATGCTATTGACGCGGCCCAGGCTGTGATGGACGACGCATCCGCCACCCAGGCAGAGGTCGACGCAGCGGCGGAAGCGCTTGCGAAGGTGCTCGCGGACCTGCGTAAGATCCCGAGCAAGGAAGAGCTTCTCGAACTGCTTTCCGAGCTGGAACAGCTCGATCTCACCAAGTACACCGCGTCCAGTGCGGCGGTGATGCAGGCGCAGATCAACCTGCTCCGTGCAACGGTGGAAGACGCGAATGCAACCGGCGAGGAGTATGCAGCGGTCTACTACAGCGCCAAGGAAGCGAAGGAAAACCTCGTGCTGGCAGACCGGGACACCAGCAACAATAAGGGTTCCGGCAGCACGTCTGCGAATATTGGCAACGCATACGGCGCAGCAGGCGTTGTGGCCGCAGGCCAGAACGTTGTGAACGCCAGCGTGCGCAGCGACACGACCGTGGACTTCACGCTCAAGAGAGGCAGCGCATACTGCTTCAAGATGACGGTGGTCAACGGCAACAACCTGACGCCGAGCTTCACAGTCGGCAACGGCGATGTGCTGAAGACCCAGTTCGTGGCGAAGGTCGGCAACGACTACTATTACAGAGTCTATGCGATCGGCACGCCGGGCCAGAGCACGGGCGTTTATACGACCCTGCCGGGCAATGCCCCAGTTAAACACTGTGCGGTGACGATTGGCTAAGTGCTTTCGTAGGACTTCCTACGTGGAGCACAAAACAAACCAATCGCGGTTTGCTTCCGTGGTTGCCGCCGTAGGCGCGAAAGACGCTGCGCGTCCGCGTAAGACGTTGCACGTCCTGTCAAGCACTGTGCAGTGACAATCGGCTAATTTAAAAGGAAAAGGAAGGCATCTTCCCCATAACCAACGAGGGCCCAGCCCGGGAGTTTTCCCGAGGCTGGGCCCTTTTGTGTTTTCCACCGCTATTTTCAACCGGCTGTGCGGGAACCGTGGATTTTCTCCCCTTCTTGCTTTTTATAAAGCGACTCGCTCGCTTGCGTAGAGCTTCCCCTGTGGAGCGGAAAGCAAACTCTTTGCGGTTTGCTTTCTTAGGGAACGCCGTAGGCGCGAAAAGACGCCGTGCGTCCGCGAAGGAGATGTTACGTCCGGTTATAATAGACAAATAATGGATTTTTTTTGCACAATTACAGATTTAGCGTTTTATGGTTAGTATAAATATACTCTTTTTTGAGAATATATTGCATATTTATGCTCTTTTTAAGATGCAAATGTTTTCTGAAGAATCATCATTCAAAGGTAAAATCAGTTACTTTTGAATAAGAACCTAAGAAATTTAAACCCAATTTTTGAATTCCTCATAAAAAGCGCAGTGGAGATAATTCCCAAAGTTTTGACATGATAGAGCTTCATGCAACATTCATAAAAAATTGACTTTAAAACGAAATAAAAATATAATATAAATGCATTATATTCTGTGAACAAAATTTTTTGCAAAAAAGGAGGGGTGCAGAAACAGTCCTATAGGAAAAATCCATGAAAACAGTTTGGAAAGAAGGAGATGTACGAATGAAAAAGAGCGGCAGCAGGCTGTTATCGATGCTTCTGGCGTTTGCCTTGATTTTGAGCAGCCTGAGTTCCCTCGCGTTTGCAGCAACCGAGGAGCAACCGGCCAACGGCGCGAACTTGGCGTTGAACAAGACGACAACCGCCAGCGGCACAGAAGCCAGCACAAGTTTTTATCCCCAAAACGCCACGGACGGCGATATGGGAACCCGCTGGTCCCATGACGGAATCCGCGCCAACCCGCCGAGATGGCTGAAGGTCGATCTGGGCGAGACCATGACCTTCCGCCAGTTCAAGATTTTCTGGGAAGCAGCGTATGCTTCCGGCTATCAGATCCAGGTTTCGGACGACGATAGCGCCTACACGGACGTCTATTCCACGACGACCGGCCAGGGCAGGAATGAAGTCATCACCCTGGACACCCCCGTGACGGGCCGCTATGTCCGGCTGTATTGCACCCAGGCGCCGGCCGATACTTGGGACGGCGTTTCGATCTATGAGTTTGAAATCTACAACTTTACCGATGAGGAAATGGTGGACGACGCCATTGCAGGGATTTCTGTACCGGCGATCGTAAACCACGACTTCACCCTTCCGGTTGGAACCGACGAAGGCGTGAAGATTTCCTGGACCTGTGACAGCGACCTGCTTGCCATCGACGCCGAGACCGGGGCAGTCACCGTGACCGCGCCGGAAGAGAGCACCGACGTCACCCTGACGGCGACCGTCGCCTTTGGCACGTGCTCCAAAGAGGTCCCCTACACGGCCAATGTGCGCAGCGAAGCGGAGCGCCAGGTGGAATACCAGGTGTATCCGCTCCCGCAGAAGATGACGCTGGGCGAAGAGAACATGACCATCTCCGAAGCGGTCAACGTCATCATGGAGTCCGGCATCAGTGAGGTTACGAAGGCGCGCTTGGAAGAGGTCCTCTCCGAGGCTGGCCTGACCTACAGCTACAGCGATGCGGCTGTCGAGGGCGCAACCAACCTGTACATCGGCATCAACGGCTCCGGGGAAGCGGCGGACAACTACGCGACCGCCAACAATGTCCCGCGCGACGTATTCACCGAGGGCGAGGACAAGTTCGACATGGAAATCGTCCAGTTGGACGCTGCGAACAACATCCTGCTGTTGGGCAAGGACGACGACGCGGCATTCTACTCCATCGCCACTTTGGAGCAGGTGCTTCCCCAGTCCATGAACGGCAAATATACCACCGTCCTGTTTGAGGACTATGCGAATAAGCAGTACCGCGGCATGGTCGAAGGGTTCTACGGCTATCCGTGGACCGTGGAGGCCCGCCTCGACTGGTTTGAATTCGCCAAGAAGTACAAGATGAACATCTTCGTCTATGGACCGAAGGGCGACCCGTACCATCTGGGCCTGTGGGACGAGGAATATCCCACGTCCGTCACCGAGGACGAGCGCAAGCGCGGCGTTTTGACGCAGGACGACATCCGCGCCCTGGCGGAGGAGTCCAAGAAGTGCAACATCGACTTTGTCTGGGTGGCGCATCCCGCCATGCAGAGAAGGCTCGACATGAGCAGCAACGCCACGGTTGACCAGGAGATCACCAACCGCCTGATGCCGAAGTTCAACAGCCTGTATGAGCTCGGCGTGCGCGAGTTCGGTATCTTCATGGACGACATCACCATCGGCGAGGGCTTGCAGCAGAGATACACGCAGCCGTACCTGATTGACCAGGTCCAGCGGCGTCTGTATGAAACCTACAACACCCCGGACGCGGCGGAAGAGGATAAGGTCAAGCCGCTGTTCTACACGCCGACGTGGTACACCTACGGCCTGGGCTATGCAGATATGCAGAACCAGTGCATGGAGGCGTTCAAACAGTCCAACGTGCATGAGGACGTTGTGATCTGCTTCACCGGCGACGCCGTGTGCGGCCCGATCAACAACAGCTCCTGCGAAAACTTTGCCACCCGCACCGGCCGCAAGCCGTGCATCTGGTGGAACTACCCGGTAAACGACTATGCGGACGCACAGCTCTTTACCGACCGCATCGACGCCAACTTCACCGTCGGCACCGACACCACGGAGTGCGTGGGCGTCCTGTCCAACCCGATGAACCAGGCGGAAGCCTCCCGCATCGCCTTCTTCGGCGTGGCGGACTTTGCTTGGAACACCGCGAACTTTGATTCCCAGCAGAGCTGGGAGGATTCCTTCCCGTATCTGATCGAAGAGGGAATCGGCGATGTTTCCCGCGAGGAGCTCGCGGCGGCATACAAGATCGTTGCAAAGAACATCGTCACCACGCCGGAGTCCAAGGATATGCAGGAGCTCTACACGAAGTTCCAGGCAGAATATCCGCTGGGCGATATGACCACGGCGACAAAGATGAAAGACGTCTTCCACGAGCTCAACGAAGCGATTGCCACCATCCGCCTCATGCAGGACTGCGGCAATGCGGAATATGAGCGCCTGTATACGGACCTTGAGGGCAACCTCAACAAGCTCTCCGATATGGCGACCGTGATTGAAAACAGCCTGACCATCCTTTTGACGGACGACGAAGACGCCGCTTGGGCAGCTTACAATGCCGCCAGCGAGATCAAGAACAACGAGCTTTCCAACAGCAGAAACCCGCGCTATGTGGTCCATGCAATGGAAGGCGCCGGCACCGACTATAGCTATGCGGATTACCAGGCGGATCCTTCGAAGACCTATATGAAACCGTTTGTCAACACGGTCTTTGAACTGGCGACGAATAAGATCTCCGACGTAGAGCCGGTGGCGACCGTGCCGCAGCTATTCACCAACATTCCGGAGGCGGACTTCGCCGTCGCGGATGCAGGCAGCTCTGTTACGGTTTCCGGCCTGGAAGGTGTTGTCCTCCAGAGCAATGAATACGTCGGCGTGATCTTCAACAAGATCCGCACCCTGACCGGGTTTGCCGATCCGGCGGCCGAGGGCTTGACGCTCGAATCCTCCATGGATGGGAAGACCTGGACCGCCTATGCCGGCGAAGAGGTGCCGGAAGCGGCGTTTGTCCGCGTCAAGAACAACACCAGCGAAGCAATCGCCCTCGGCGCAGATACGCTGGCCTGGAGCCTGCGGCCCATCGCAGAGTTTGTGGGCGCCTCCTGCAGCGTAGAGCTGTATCAGCCGGCAAACTACCCGCTGAGCAACTTGACCGACGGCAACTATGACACCAAGATGTGGACTAACGGCGCACAGGGCGTGGGCCAGACGGTCACGATGGAATACACCGACATCATCAATACCAACGAAGTGAAGCTGGTCTTTGGAAGCGGGGACCGCGCGGCGGGAGCCGTTGTTGAGATTTCCGCGGACAACCTCGAATGGACCGAGATCGGTTCCTTCACAGCGGCCGACCTGGTGGCGGAAGGCAGCTCCTATACGTACACCTGCAACGGCAACGGACAGCCGGCCAAGTATGTGCGTATGCGCCTGACCCAGGACAGCTCCCAGTGGCTGCAGCTCTTTGAGTTCGAAGTCAATAAGGGCGAAGAACTCGGCGGCGCGATCCCGGTCGCTGTCACCAACGACGGCCAGGATGCAGGCGTTGTATGCGACCGCACGGTTTCCACCACCTTTACCGCTACCGATGCGGGTTATGTGGAGTATCAGCTGATCCATGGGCAGAAGGTCGATGAGATCACCGTCCTGTTCCAGGGGACGGAATCCGAAGCGGAGAAACCGGCTGTTGAGATTCAGACCGACGGCGAATGGGTCAAGGTCGGCGAACTCAATGAAAATCCGGCGAAATTCGATGTCTCGGCCTATACAAACGTAACGGCCGTCAAGGTCTCTTGGAATGCGGAGAACATCCCGACCATCATGGAGATCATGGAAAAGGGCGATGCGTATGCAGAGCCGAACCGCGTATCCCTGTATGAGGCGGTCGCGACAGCGGAAGGCCTCTCGCAGGACGACTTCACCGAGGACGAGTGGGCAGCCATTCAGGAAGCGCTCACAGCGGCAAAGGCGGAGCTGAACGGCGAAAGCACGCAGGAAGCCGTCGATGCAGCGGACACCGCTCTGAAAGTGGCCATGGGAGAAATCGAGCCCACCGCGCACACCCTTACCGTGAAGTTCACCACCAACGCGCAGCTGGATGACAGCGACGCGATCCTGGCGAACCTGACGGGCACCTATACGGAAGAACTGTTCCCGGGCGATGCGTACGCATTCCGGTTCGTACCGCGTGTGGACGGCCGCGAATTTGCAGCCATCACCGTGGACGGGGAAGAGGTCCTGTTTGACGATACGACCGATACCGCGGCGTATGTCTGCGAAGGGACCATGGGTTATACCGGCAAGACCGTCACCATTTCCTTTGTCGTGGTCGACAAGCAGGTCCTGCGCCAGTCCATCACGATTGCAGAAGAATTGATGGCGGGCGAAGAGTTTGAGGCAGCTGTCCCGAGCGTCCAGAAGGCGATCCAGAAGGCGTACGACGCGGCTGTCGCTGTAGAAGCGGATAAGACCGCCGTCCAGGCCGAAATCAACGGCGCTTGGAGCGAGTTGCTCGATGCCCTGCAGCTGCTGTCCTTTGAAGCGGGCGACAAAACGCTCCTGGGCGAGTTGCTCGATCAGGCGAACCTGATCCAGGAGGGCGGCTATACGGAGAGCTCCTGGGATGCCTTCACAGAGGCGCGCGAGCAGGCACAGGAAGTCTATGACGACCCGGACGCACTGGAACAGGATGTCCAGGACGCTTACGACGCCCTGATCGACGCGATCGATGGCCTTGCCTTTGCGGGCGACCTCAGCGGCTTGCAGATGCTGGTCGATGAGGCGCACGAAATTGAGGCCAACCTCGATAAGTACCTCGACCTCGACAACGACGACTTTAAGACCTTCCGCGATGCGTTGGCCCGTGCAGAAGAAGTGCTGGCTATGACCACGCCGGAACAGGCGGTCATCGACGAGGCGGCGATCGCCCTCTCCAACGCCATGAGCGCCATGCGTCTGATCCCGGACAAGGAGGAACTGGCAAACCTCGTGGGCGAGGCGGAAGCGATCAACCGCAGCCAGTTCACGAGCGGAAGCCTCTCCAAGCTGGATAGAGCCGTCGGTAAAGCGAAGCAGGTCCTGAACGCAGAGGATGCAACGCAGGAGCAGGTCAACGAGGCGTACACCGCGCTTTCCAATGCGCTGGACACGCTGGAGAAGAAGACGGAGACCCAGAAGACCTCCGGCAGCTCTTCCTCCTACAACTGGAACCTCTATGGGCCGGCCGGCATCGTTGCGGCGAATGGCAATGCCCTCGCGCCGTATGTGGTCTCCGACACGACCGTGGACTTTACGGTCCGCAGAGGAACCGCTTATTGCTTCAAGATGACGGTGATGAACAGCAACACGCTTGTCCCGAGCTTTACGGTGGGCAACGGCGATGTGCTCAAGACGCAGTATGTCACCCGCATTGGGAACGACTTCTACTTCCGCGTTTGGGCGATCGGCACAGCGGGCGAGAGCGCCGGTGTGTATACCACCCTGCCGGGCAATGCCCCAGTCAAACACTGCACCGTGAAAATTGCGTAAGTGCTTGCAAAGGAAACGCCATAAGAACAAGATGGCACATGTGCCCGCTTGTAGGCGCGAACGGTAAGCAGATGCGTAAAAGCAGAAAGACCGCACGAAATCATAGACAAGGATGTTCCTGAAACTCCTTTTACACAAGCAGCCCCCGGACGGATTTGTCCGGGGGCTGCAATCTTTGTTTTTAGGAGGGGCAGGGGTTCAAGCATGTGGGGGAATCCGCTATTGCCCAACAGCCTGTTTTTGAGGGCGCTGCGGGAGCCACCGCCCGCTGCGGTACCGGATAAAAAAGAGGACCGCGCGGAATCCCCAATCCGCAAACATCGCAATCCAGACGCCCATAACGCCTAAGTGGAAACCCAGCACCAGCACATAGCTCAGCCCGATGCGGAATGCCCACATGGAAAAGACAGCGGTCACCATGGTGAATTTGACGTCGGACGCCGCACGCAGCGCGTTGGGAAGGGCAAAGGCAACCGGCCAAATAATCATGGCAAAGCTGTGTACCACGATCAACGCCACCGCGATGGAGGATGCTTCCGGCGAGAGGTTGTAAATGCCCACAAGGGGCGTGCTGAGGGCGGTCAAAAGGACGGCTAGGACCGCCAAAATCCCATAGTTTACTTTGAGAAGATAATTTGTGTATTGCCTGGCCTGTGCGTGTTCCCCCGCGCCGACGCATTGCCCGATCACGGTTACCATGCCAAGCCCGATGGCGGTGCCGGGCAGGTATTCAAATTGGACCAGGTTATTCGCCACGGCAAATCCCGCAATCGAGGCGGTACCCAAAGACGACACAAGGCTCTGCACCAGGATTTTCCCGAGCTGAAACATGCTGTTTTCCATTCCAGCCGGGACGCCAATGCGCAGGATGTTGCGGATCATCTGGGGATGAAACCCGAGGCGCAGGCGCCTATCCACGTGGATCAAATGATCGGGATTGCGCACAATCACGAGCATGATGATCCCAGCCGTAGCACGTGAGACGACCGTGGGGATTCCCACGCCAGCCACACCCATGTGGAGGCCATATACACATAGGGCATTTCCCACGACATTGATCGCGTTCATGCACAGGGAGGTGTTCATCGACACTTTGGAATTCCCCATGGAACGATACAGCGCCGCGCAGGCATCGTATATCGCGAGGAATGGGTAGGAAACCGCAGAGAGAAAGAAATAGGTTTGCGCGTTGCTCATCACATCCGCCTCGATGCTTCCGAAGATCAAGGCGAGCAGGGAGCGGTTGCCCACCAGCGCCACGATCATGATAAAGACAGAGAGCAAGAACGTGGAGAGCAGCAACTGGTTTGCCGCAACAGAGGCGTTTTTTGCGTCTTTTTTCCCAAGGTATTGGGAACAGACCACCGCGCCGCCCGTGGAAAGCGCCGCCAGAAGCTGGATGATCAGCGTGCTGATCGAATCTACCAAAGATACGCCGGAGACAGCCGCCTCCCCCACCGCGGAAACCATGACCACGTCTGCCATGCCGACTAAGACAGCCAGGATCTGCTCGATAATCAAAGGGATCAGAAGGCGGCGGAGGTCCTTTTTTGAAAACAATACGATCACCTGGATTCAACGAACCCACGGCAAACGATCCGGAGCGGCCGCCTCCGGATTTTTTGCGATGGATTCGATGGGATTTGTTTTTCAACAGATCTTGCGAAACCTGTTGAAAAGAAGAACATAACGATTATACGAGCTTTTGCTGAAATCTGCAAGAAAGGCCGCCGGCCCATGCAATCTTTTTTTGGAGCCCATCGCCGGCAAAAGGACAAGAATCGAAAAATGGTTTTCGTGTCCCATACCACGAACGCCTGTAAAACCGTGGAAAGGGAGCCGGTCCGTTGCCAAGGATTTTGGCCTTTTTGCCATTTCATAACAATTTATTCATAATTCGATCACCTAACGATCACCTTGCATTGCTAAACTGTTAATCACGTATATGGGAGCGTATCGAATCGCCCACCGGACTTTTTCCGCGGGGAAAAGCCTTTTCTGTGCGGATTGCGCTCCCTGAAATTTTGAAACCGGAGGGACGCATATGATTGAGGTGAAAAACCTCACAAAGCGGTATGGTTCCAACCTCGCTTTGAACCATATCCATTTTTCCCTGGAGGAGGGAACCATCCTCGGGTTCCTCGGTCCAAACGGCGCCGGGAAATCCACCACCATGAACATCATCACGGGGTATCTCTCCCCAACAGAGGGCAGCATCACCGTCGATGGGTTCGATACCCTGGAAAACCCGTTGGAGGCGAAAAAGCGCATCGGCTACCTGCCGGAGATCCCCCCTCTGTATACGGACATGACCGTCAAGGAATACCTGAACTTTATGTACGACCTGAAAAAGGTGAAGCTCCCCCGCAAGGAGCACATTGCGGAGATCTGCTCGCTGGTCAAGATCGACGACGTATATGGCCGCCTGATCGCCAACCTATCCAAGGGCTACCGCCAGCGCGTGGGCATCGCCCAGGCCCTGCTGGGCAACCCGCCGGTCCTGATCCTGGACGAACCGACCGTGGGCCTCGATCCCAAGCAGATCATTGAGATCCGCAACCTCATCAAGAGCTTGGGCCGCAAGCACACGGTCATCCTCAGCTCCCACATCCTGTCCGAAGTGCAGGCCGTGTGCGAGCGCGTGATCGTGATCAACCGCGGTTCGATTGTCGCGGACGGCACCCCGGACAGCCTGGCGCACAGCCTTTCCAACGAAAACCGCCTGCTCCTGCGCATGGAGGGCGAGGAAAAGGCCATCAAGCAGGGGCTTCATTCCCTGCGGGGTGTCAAAGAGGTGGACGCCTATGGCGAAAAAGAACCCGGCGTCTATGAATTCTCTGTGGAGGGCAATGAAGGGACCGACCTGCGGCGGCCGGTCTTTGCGCTGGCTGCGCAGAACCATTGGCCCATCCTCTCTATGAAGAACACCGACCTCACATTGGAAGATGTGTTCCTGCGCCTGACCAGCGACCTGTATGACCATCAGGAGACGGCGCAGCCCTCTGAAATTCTCGACGGAAAGGAGGGGGCGTAATGGGCGCAGTCTATAAAAGAGAGATGCGGTCGTATTTTACTTCTCCCATCGGCTATGTGGTGGCGGCAGTCCTGTTTGCCCTGTATGGGTTCTATTATTACTCCGTCATGCTGTCCGGCTCCACCTATTACATCTCCACATTTGTCTACAGCAATATGTTCATTTGGAGCATGATGCTCCTGCCCATCCTGACTATGCGCGTGTTCAGTGAAGAGCAAAAGAACCGCACCGACCAAGCCCTGCTCACCGCGCCGGTGGGGGTTGGCTCCATCGTCCTGGGCAAATTCTTCGCCTCTGCCACGGTCTATGCCATCATCCTGGTGGGAAGCCTCATCCCCGCCATTGTCATTGGGTTCTTTTCATCGCCCAATTGGGTGTTGATCCTTGGCACCGTGATCGGCTCCTTCCTGTATGGCATCGCAATCCTGGCCATCGGCACGTTTGTCTCCTCTCTGACACAGAGCCAGATCGTGGCCGCCATCGGCACCTTTGGCATCTCCATCCTGTTGGTGGTGATCGACCAGCTCACGAGCATTATCAGCAACCAGGTAGTGGTCCAGGTGTTGAACTGGCTGTCCTTCAACAGCCGGTATACCCCCTTCACCACGGGTACCTTTCATATTGCCAGTATCGTGTTCTTCCTCAGCGTGGCGGCGGTCTTCCTGTTCCTGACCGCACGCAAGCTGGAGAGCCGCCGTTGGAGCTAAAGGAGGGAAAACAGATGGACAACGAAAACAAAAACCCCTTGACGCCGGAGGAGGAATCCACACCGGCGCAGGAAGCAATCGAACCGGCCGGGCCGGAATCCCCGGCAGCCGAAATACCCGCAGAAGAAACGCAAACCGCCTCCGAACCGGACGGCACGCAGGGGGAGGCCCCTGCGGAGGAAACGTCCACATCCAGCCAGGACGCAGCGGATGGGGAACCGCCCATGCAGGACGAACAGGAGCCTTCCGAAGCGCTCGCCCCCGTGCCGGAGGCGGATACAGAAAAGCCGCAAAAGCCAAAGAAGCCGAAGAAAGATAGCCACAAAGGGAAATACCGCGGGATTTCCTTGGCAATGACCGCCGGCTTCCTGGTGGTGGTCATCCTTCTCAACGTGGTCGTCAGCCTGTTGGCGGAGCGCTATCCCTCCATGAACCTGGACCTCACCGAGGGCCATGTCAACACCCTTTCGGACAGCGCGGCGGAAATCGCCTCCAACGTGCAGAACCCAACCACCATCTACATCATGGCGAGCGAGGATATCGCAAAATCCGATACCCTGTTGGCCGAATATGGGATTAAATACAGCCAGGTCAGCGCCCTGGCGGAAAAGATGGCGGAGCGCAATTCCAATATCTCCGTGGAATACATCGACCTGGACCAAAACCCGGCCTTCGCTTCGGAATATCAGGACGACGGCCTGATGACCGCGGATGTCCTGGTCAAGACGGACAAACGCTACCGCGTACTGGCCTACACGGACCTGTTCGATGTACAGTACAGCCAAACCGGGATGGTCGCCTATTCCATGGTGGACAGCGCGCTGGCTTCGGCTGTCAGCTCGGTCAACGCGGATACCCTCCCGCTGGCGGTGTTTGACACCGGGCACAACGAGATGATGGACACCACGCTCTATAAAAACCTGTTGACCAGCAACAACTTTGAAACGCAGGAGATCAACCTCCTGACCGACGAGATCCCGGAGAACGCGCAGCTCTTTGTGCTGGCGACCCCGGCGACTGACTACACCCCGGACGAGATTGAAAAGCTGGAAGCCTTCCTGAACGACGAGAGCAAGGCGTCCGACCGCTCCCTGCTGGTGACCTTCTATCCGGGCCAGGACGCCCTACCCAACCTGACGGACTTCCTAAAGGAATGGGGCTTGGATGTCCAGCAATCCACGCAGGTTGTGGAAACCGACCCCAATAGCTACATCACGAGTGACCCGTCGTACCTGCTGGCCAACCAGAGTGGCGACATCACCCTCAGCCGCGCCACTTCGGACTACGGCTACCTCCTGATGCCGCAGAGCTGCCCGATCAACCTGCTGTTTGACGAACGCAACGGCATCACAACGCATACGCTTGCGACCAGCAGCAGTTCGGCGTTCCTCTATGACGGCACTGAAGAGAGCATCAGCAACCCGCAGACCGGCGAACACACCCTGGCGGCGTTGGCGCAAAAGACCATCACCACGGGCGAAGGGGAAGCCACCGCCAATGTGGTTGCGCTGGGCAGCACCTTTATGTTCGTGGACGGCATCATCAATTCCAATACGTTTGGCGATGGGCGCTATCTGACGGATCTCGCCAAGTACGTCACCGGTACGGAGGGCGAAACAACCGCGGTGGAAACGCGCCAGGTGCAGACCTCCATTGCGGACATCTCCATGAGCCTGTTGCAGGTCATGGCCTTTGGCCTTGGCATCTTTACCATTTTGATTCCGTTGATCGTCGTCGTGATCGGCGTAGTAGTGTACTATAGAAGGAGGAGGCTGTAATGAAACCAGCGACCAGAAATCTGCTCATTCTCGGCGTATGCATTGTTGTATTGGGCGGCGCCCTGGCCGCTCTAATGCTGACCGGCGGCGAAACGGACGCCTCCACCACCAGCTCCTCCCAGGACATCGCCCTGTTAAACCGGGAGGAGGCGGACGTCGCCTCCATTGAGGTGACAAACACAAGCGGCGTGTTTACCATTGTCCCGGCGGAAGAGCAGCCGGAAAGCAGCGCTGCGGGCAGCAGCGCTTCGGAGGAGGCTTCCAGCGACGCTTCCGGGGCTACTTCTTCGGACGCCGAAGAGGAAATCAACTTCTCCATCCAGGAATTGGAGGGACTCCCGCAGGACAGCTACGCGGTCAACAGCGCCGCAGAAGGCGGCTGGCAGCTCTTTGCCACCAAAAAGATTGGTGCGGTAAGCAACCTTGCGGATTTCGGCCTTTCCACCCCGCAGGCGACGGTCAAGGTTACCTTTCAAAATGGGGATACCTATGCCTATGAGATCGGCAATGCCTCCGTGGAGGACAGCACCGCTTATTATGTGCGCGGGCAGGGCGCGGAGGACGTCTATGTGGCAAGCGTGCCGCTCGCCTATCTCCAGGATAAGACGGGGTTCCTGTCCCGCCAGGTGCTGGATTTCAGCAGCCTTAAAACCGACGCTTCCGCACCGTTCCGCAAGCTGGTGCTGAGCGGGACGGCGCTTGCGGAACCCATCACGCTCCAACAGGGCGAGGGGACCCTGTATCTGATGACGGAGCCAAAGCAAATGGATGCAGATACCGAGACGGTCAAGTCCTTGACGGATCTGCTGTCGTGCTTGACTGCGGGCGGCGTGAAAGCGCTGCATCCAGACCAGGACGCCCTGCGGGAATACGGGCTGGATAACCCGACCAATGTGATCCAGATGACTACAACGGACGGCGAGGAGTATACGCTCATGGCCGGGGCGGAGAAGGACGGGAACCGCATGGTGATGCTGGACGGTGTGGACATCGTATACCGCATTTTGGAGGACAGCCTCACCCCCTGGACAAGCTTGACGACGCCGTTTGACGTGCAGAGCAAGGTCCTGCTGACCCGGAGCGTGGAGTCTGTGCAGTCGCTCTCCATTACGCTGGACGGGGACATGGTCTACCGTTGGGATGTGACGCGGACAACGGACGAGGAGAAGTCCACGGAGGACACCACGTATTACAACTATACGGTTGCCGACACCTCCGGGACGGAGACCGATTACACCGCCTTTACCAACCTCTACCAGACGTTGACCGGCGAGACGGTTTTGGAGGACGCCGAAGACGCCCAGCCCTCCGGGACACCGCTCTTCCGGGCGGAAGTTGCCTATTACGACGGGCTTCCGACCAACACGCTGGAGTTCTATGCGGATGGGGAGCGTAACTGCCTGGTGGTGCTGGACAACGTTGTGCGCGGTTTGGTGCCGAGAAGCGACCTCGAGGCCTTCCAGGAGGCCGTGGAGGGCGCAGCGCAATAACCGGCGATCGAAAGACACACTTCATCAAGTTTTATCATACAACACAAGAGCGGACGGTACAGCTTGTACCGTCCGCTCTTGTTCGATATGGACCGATATTACAGCACATCTGTGTTTACGAAAAATACATGCATGGCAATGCTCTTTATAAAAGAATTTTTAGCCATCTATTTTGGTTCCATTATGTAGAGAGAAGAAAAATACATCCGAAAGAAGAGCACCTATCTCACGCTTGCTGGGCTCTTTATGGTTGGCAAAGCCGGGCGGGGATACTTCTACTTGTCCCCGCCCGGTTTTTTGATGCCAGCGCGTCAACCGCCCTGCGCAGACTCCCGGAGCGGCTCGCAGGGAAGCCGCATCTCTCCGGAGAACCCCTCGCCCGGCGCGGTACGCGCGGTAAATTGCCCGCCGTGGGTCTCGGTGATGCGGCGGACGAGGAAGAGGCCCAGCCCATGGGCGCGCTTCGGCGCGTAGGGGGCGTTCAATACAGAGGCGAGCTTTTGCGGGTCCGCGCCAACCCCGTCGTCACGGACGGAAAGGAGGCAGGTATTTGTCCCATCCCGGCGCACGGAGACCCGGATGGCGCACCCCTGCGGGTTGTGCAGGACGCTGTTTTGCAACAGATTGGTCAGCGCGCGCAAAAGCAACCGCTCGTCCCCCTGCAAGCGGATGGATTCGTCCACCTCCTCCAGTTCTATCCCGCAGGGATTTTCCGGCATCGCGTTCATAAAATCGGTCACGGCGCGGCGGACGAGCTTTGCCGGGCGCAGCCATTGGCGTTCCAGGGGCTGCATGTCGTATTCCAGGCGGGACACCAGGTTCAGGTCGCTGACCAGGTCGCGCAGGCGGACCCCCTGCCGGCAGATCACCGCGGCCTGCTCCTGCTCCGGCGGCGGGAGTGCGGGATCGTCCTGCAATTCGCCCGCATAGCCGAGGATCACGGAGAGGGGCGTGCGGATGTCGTGCGAGATGCCCGCGATCCAGTTGGCGCGCGCCTCGTCCTTTTTCCGCAGCGCGTCGTCGCGGCGCTGCAATTCGCCGGAAGCCGCATTGATCCCGGCTGCCACCTCGCGCAGACTGCCGCGCTCCACCAGCTGCACCGGTTCGCCGCGCGCCAGGCAGGACAGCCCGTGCAAAATCGGGCGTACCGGCCGAACCGTCCACCAGCAGAGGAATGCATAGATCAGGATCGCCACCAGGACATTGCCCACCAGGAACAGCAGCACACATTCAAAGATCGTCCGGGCGTCCTGCTCTGCAAAATTGAGCGTGTAGCGCATATACGACCCCTTGGGGTATCCGGTCACCACCAGGCCGTCCGGGTGTTCCCAGCAAAAGACGGGGTAATCCTGTAAATAGTACCGGGTAAACCCAGCGACGTCCCTCGGGGTGTAGGAGAGCGGGATCTCCTCCGGCAGGTCCATGGACCAGATCACATTCCCGTTGTCGTCCAAGAGCATGGCCCAGGCGCTGTGCGCGCGCAATTCTTCCACGACGGATGGGGCCAGCTGGTATTCGCCGTCCTGTTTGGTCAGGCCCTCCACGGTGTCCCGCACCGCCCAGGTGGGGGAGAAGTCCTCGTCGCCCTCGTGCGTATCGTACAGGACGCGCAGATAGACCGTCAGGCCGGCGATGTTCGCCACAAAGAAGACCAGGAAACAGACGAACAGGCCGATCAAAAAGCGCCCTAAGAAGCGCTGGATACTTTTCAAGATGGACACCTCCTGCAGGGCAATCCCTTTTGTTTATCGATGGGAGATAGCTTTTAAAATAGGTTTTTCTGAAGATTCCTTTCAAGACAACGCAATGCGAGCCGCCAGTGTAGGCGCTGGGGCGCTTTTGAAACTGCTTGCTCTAAGGGCCGCATGCCGCGCAACGCTGCGCGGCGGCTGCAAACGGCGTTTGCAGGAAAGCGGCGGTTTGCCCGCCGCTTTGCGGCCCGGCCCAGGTTAGGCGTTCTTCGTGGGCGCCAATTGCAGTTTATAACCCAGGCCGCGCGCGGTCAATAGATACTGCGGATGGGACGGGTCCTGTTCCAGCTTTTCACGCATCCGGCGGATGTGCACCATCAGGGTGTTTTCATAGCCGTAGAGGTCGTCGCCCCAGGCGGCCTGGCAGAGCGCATCGCTTGTGACAATGCGGTTGCGGTTCTCATAGAGCTTCTTTAAAAGCGCATGTTCCTTCGCGGTGAGCGTCCACTCCCGCCCGTCCTGCGCGCGGACCAGGGACGCGCCCAAATCGACCGTGCGGTCCCCCAGCGAGAAGGCCGGAAGCTGCTCCTGGCGGATCGGGACATAGACCCGCCGCAGGATCGCTGTGATGCGCAAAGTCAACTCTTTTGGAAGGAACGGCTTGACGATGTAGTCGTCCGCCCCCATCCCCAGGCCGATCAGCCGGTCCTCGTCCTCCCCGCGCGCGGTCAGGAATACCACCGGCAGGGGCGAAATAGCGCGCATCTGCTGCATCAACGAAAAGCCGTCCCCGTCTGGCAGCATCACGTCCAACACCGCCAGGTCGGGTTTTACCGCGCGCAGTTGTTCCATGGCGCGGGCGCAGTCGGGCGCGAGGAACACGCGGGTAAAGCCTTCCCGCCGCAGGATCTCGTCCACCATGCGCAGCAGCTGCGGTTGGTCGTCCACCACCAGGATTTTCTTTTCCTTGAGTTCATCCATGGGAATCCCTACTTTCGATTTGAAAATTTCTAAGGCCACGCGATTTGAAAACATGCAGCCCCACATCCCGCGCCGCAAAGCGGCGAGCTTTTGTGGCGCTATGAGGTTATCTAAAACATCCAGTCCGTTGAAAGCCCTGGCCTTTACAGAAAACTCCCGAAACCATTTAGTTGTTGTTTCAATGTTTTCTCAGGCGTCGAAAGGCGGCGAGCTTTTGCGAAGCTGGCTTCCGTTTCCGCCGGGAGGTTATCGTGAGGTTATTATAACACACCTGTATTTCCCGTTTCACGCCGCAACCCTTTTTGTAAGTCTGCCGTAAGGTTTTGTGCAGCTTCCTGTAAGGAACCCGCGCTATGCTATATCCAGTCAATCAAAAAGGAGGCGTTCCTATGGAACGGATGAAACGGAGATTCGGCGTCCTGGCGGTGATCGCTCTCGTGGCGATTGCCTTTGCCGCAGTGAGTGCCTTTGCAAGCCGGGCGGTCTATCAAAACAGTATTCCCGCCTATTACGCGGGATTGGTATAAGGGGGTGCGGGGATGGAGACGATCGTAAGTACGGAAGGGTTATCCAAAGAATACGGCGGTGTATTCCGCGTCAAACATGTGGATTTGCAGATTCGCGAAGGGGAGGTCTACGGCTTCCTGGGGCCCAACGGCGCAGGGAAATCCACGACCATGAAAATGCTGTTGGGCCTGGTAAAACCGACCCAGGGCACGGTACATCTCTTTGGGAAACAGATGAACGACAAAAACCGGGTGGAAATTCTGCGCCAGACCGGGGCGTTGATCGAATCGCCGTCGTACTACGGGCATTTGACCGGCATGGAAAATCTGCGCGTCATGCAGAAGCTGCTGGACATCCCGGAGAAAAACCTGCGGGAGGCCCTCCGGATTGTCCGTCTGGAAAACCAGGCCGGTAAAAAGGTGAGCCACTATTCGCTGGGGATGAAGCAGCGCCTGGGCATTGCGATGGCGCTGATGCGGTTTCCGAAGCTGCTGGTCTTGGACGAACCCACCAACGGGCTGGACCCGGCCGGGATTGAGGAGATCCGGGAGCTCATCAAGGCGTTGCCGCAGCAGTATGGCATGACGGTGATGCTGTCCAGCCATCTGCTGGCGGAGGTCGACCAGATGGCGACCGCCGTGGGGATCATCGACCACGGCGAGCTGATTTTCCAAAACAGCCTGGAAGTCCTGCGGAGGAAGAGCGCCCATTATGTGGCTGTCCGGACACAGGACCCGGAGGAGGCCGCGCGCCTGTTGGAACGGTACCGCCCCAAACGGGAGGCCGGATGGCTGCTGCTGGAAAATCTGAGCGACGCTGCGGTGGCGCAGATCAACCAACAATTGGTTTGCAGCGGCGTGCAGGTGTTCCGCATTGAAGAGCGGCAGCGCAGCCTGGAGGAGATCTTCCTCGATCTCACCGGAAAGGAAGGCGCGCTATGATCCGTTACCTTTCCTTGGAGTTCTATAAGATCCGGCGGCGCGGCGTCTTCTTGACCGCACTGCTGCTCTGCGGCGTGGAGGGGGCCTGGACAGCCTATTCCGTGCAGAGCTATTTTGAAGAAAACGGCGCAAACCTGATCTGGAACAACCTGTTTACCAATCTGGCGATGCTGCACGGCCTGTTCCTTCCTCTGGCGATCGCGGTCCTTTCCAGCCGCATCTGCGACATGGAACACAAGGGCGACACCTGGAAGCTGCTCGGCGCCGCTGCGGAACCCATGGGCAAGCTGTATTTTGCCAAATTCCTCTGCACGTTCCTTCTCCTGACCGTCACCCTGGTGCTGGAGCTGGCCGCGCTATTGACGTTTGCCGCATGGAGGGGGTTCCCGGGCCCAATCCCCGTAGGACTGGTGGGAAAGGTCTTTTTGGGGACCATGCTCGTGAGCGTATTTGTGTTGGCGCTGCAACAATGGATTGCCATGGCGGTGCCCAATCAACTGGTCGCATTGATTGTCGGCATGGCCGGGTCGTTCCTTGGGCTTGTGGGCGCGTTGTTTCCGCCGCAGGTGCGCGCATTTTTGCCGTGGTGCGGTTATGCGGAATTGTCCTCCGTGCAGGCGGTCCCGTTGGGGGACCACGAGTGGCAGTATTTGGCGATGGACCCCAACATCGTCCCAGCGCTCTTGGTGTTTGTCCTGGGGATCATCGTATATTTCCTGGGAAAGCGCCGCCTTTGCCGGAAAGAGTTTTAGGAGGGATATGCCATGTTGAGACATGCAGTTGCGGCGGAGGGCCGCAAGCTGAAAGGGTCGTGCATTTGGCTTGCGTTTCTGTTTTTACCTGCGTTCAGCGTCTTTGTTGGGTGCGCCAACTTTTCGATGAACCGGGAGATTTTGACAAACGAATGGCAAAGCCTGTGGACCCAGGTCAGCCTGTTTTATGGGGACCTGTTCCTGGCGGTATTGCTCTCCATCTATGCCGCCTATGCGTGGCGGTTGGAGCATTTAAACCACAACTGGAACACGCTGATGACCGCCCCCGTCCCGGTGCGCAACATTTTCTGGAGCAAATTCCTGGTGATTGCGGGCCTGAGTTTTGTGACGCAGGTGCTCTTTTTTGCCCTGTATCTGGCGGCTGGGTTCTATTTTGGCTTCCAGTCCCCGGTGCCGCCGGATGTGATCCGCTGGTTCCTGTGCGCATGGATTGGCTCCCTCCCGGTTGCGGCGATGCAGCTCTTTTTTGCCATGCGCATCCGGAGCTTTGCGGTGCCGGTGGGGATCGGGTTTGCTTGCAGCGTCGTTGGGTTCCTATTGGCTGCAAAGGGCTGGTGGGCTTGTTTCCCCAACGCCCTGGTGATTGCAGGGATGGGCGCTGTCAGCCAGGAGGCGTTGGGACAAGTGGATATGGGGATTTTCTTCGTGATGTGCGCCGTATTTACAGCGCTGTTCTGTGGCCTGTCCCTTCTTGTCCTCAAAAGGGCCGATGTCAAAAGCTGACCTCCGGTCGGGACGCGGACGCACGGCGTCTTTCGCGCCTACGGCGGGCACGCAGTGCCTTTTCGCGGACCTCCGGTCAGGACGCGGGCACACAGTGCCTTTTCGCGCCTACGGCGTTCCCTAAGAAAGCAAGCTGCGAGGAGTTTATTTTCCGCTCCGCAGGGGAAGCTCTACGGAAGCAAGCAAATCGTTTCACAAAGGCCAGAAAGGAGGAAATCCACTCTTCCCACACGACATCCGGAAAACAGCAGCGAAAAACACAGAAGGACCCAGCCCTAGGAAATCTCCCGGGGCTGGGTCCTTGCAGTTTATCGGGAAGAAGTCTTCCTTTTTATTTTCGATTAGCCAATGGTTACAGCACAATGCTTCGTAGCGTTCTGGCCCGGCAGGGTGGTGTAAACGCCCGTGCTCTGGCCCGGCGTGCCGATGGCATAGACTCTGTAGTAGTAGTCGTTGCCGATCTTCGCCACGAACT
>ERZ894229.630-NODE-630-length-26255-cov-8.34416_pt1 | contig 26255 bp, 25 predicted proteins | sample MGYA00380295_ERZ894229 | MGnify/ENA primary metagenome ERZ894229 (study PRJEB32331, sample SAMN06328479) | human gut metagenome | biome: human gut microbiome; feature: stool | host: Homo sapiens | collected 2014-09-17 ... | reverse complement strand
TTCCTGTATGGTTCTATATTCTTTTGGCATAATTAGAAGTCCTCCTTCCCGAATGCACCGGCGATCTCTTCACTCAGTTCATTCATGATCTTTTCATACTCGGTTTCGATATTCTCTACCGTAGTATATTTATAACGGCCGATCTTTTCTCTGACATCCATGCTAAGCAGCACTTTCATGGAAGCGCCCTTGTTCAGAGCTTCTAAGGACTGCTCATAGAACGCCAGCACCAGTTTCATCATCAGATACTGTTTCCGGAGTGGCGTATAGGTATCTACTTCATGGAAGGAGTTCTGGTGCAGGAAGTCTTCACGGATAGATCTTGCAGCTTCCATTTTCAGACGGTCTGTCGGCGACAGGGCGTCCATACCTACCATCTGCACGATCTCTTCCAGCTCTGCCTCGTCCTGCAGAAGGCTCATCATCTTCTGACGGTCTTCCATCCAGTCCTCTGCTACCGTGCTGTTAAACCAATCGCTGACATTATCCAGATACAGGGAGTAACTGGTCAGCCAGTTGATGGCCGGGAAATGTCTCTTGTATGCCAGGTTGGAATCCAGTCCCCAGAATACCTTTACGATACGGAGGGTTGCCTGGGATACCGGCTCGGAAGTATCACCACCCGGAGGAGATACGGCTCCGATTACGGACAGGGAACCTTCTCTTCCCTCTTTTCCAAGAGAAACCACGTGTCCGGCTCTTTCATAGAACTCTGCCAGACGGGATCCCAAATATGCCGGGTAACCTTCCTCACCAGGCATTTCTTCCAGACGTCCGGACATCTCACGAAGGGCTTCCGCCCAGCGGGATGTGGAGTCTGCCATCAGGGCTACCGAATATCCCATATCACGGAAATACTCTGCAATCGTGATTCCTGTATAGATAGAAGCCTCACGGGCTGCAAACGGCATATCCGAAGTGTTGGCGATCAGAACGGTCCGCTCCATCAAAGAACGTCCGGTCTTCGGGTCTTTCAGCTCCGGGAACTCGTTCAGAACGTCGGTCATCTCATTTCCACGCTCTCCGCATCCAATATAAACCACGATATCAGCTTCCGCCCATTTTGCCAGCTGATGCTGGATGACTGTTTTTCCACTTCCGAAAGGTCCGGGAACCGCAGCCACACCGCCTTTTGCGATAGGGAAGAAGGTGTCAACGACACGCTGTCCGGTAACCAGCGGCTTATCAAGCGGCAGCTTCTTCACATACGGACGGCCTCTTCTTACCGGCCATTTCTGGACCATGGTAAGTTCCTTGTCTCCGTCTTTGGTCTCGATCACGGCGATCACGTCTTCTACCGTATACTCACCGGATTTGATTTCTTTTACGGTACCTTCCACGCCATAGGGAACCATGATCTTCTGCTGCACGATGGCAGTTTCCTGTACGGTTCCCAACACGTCTCCGGCTTCTACTTCGTCTCCGGCCTTTGCCACCGGGACGAACTCCCATTTCTTATCTCTCTTCAGGGCAGCTACCTCTACACCTCTCTGCAGGTTGTTGCCTGAAATCTTCATAATATCGTCAAGCGGACGCTGGATTCCGTCATAGATACTGGAGATCAGTCCTGGTCCCAGTTCTACGGACATCGGCGCTCCGGTAGACTCTACCGGCTCGCCCGGGCCAAGGCCTGACGTCTCCTCATATACCTGGATCGACGCCTCGTCTCCGTGCATCTCGATGATCTCACCGATCAGACGCTGCTTGCTTACACGTACAACGTCAGACATGTTCGCATCGCGCATGCCGGATGCAATGACCAGCGGTCCTGCTACTTTTTTTATCGTACCTGTACTACTCATAATGGACGAATCACCTCTACTTTCTTAGTTACTGAATAAGATATCAGAGCCTACCGCCTGTTCCACAGACTTCTTGACTCCCCGCACTCCGTTTCCGGTATTTCCGGAAATTCCCGGAATTTCTATGATTGCCGGAATCAGCTGATTCTGATATCTTGCAATCTCATGCTTCATTCCTGCCGCCAGCGCTTCTGTGATATAGATGATTCCATATCCTCCCGCCGCCAGCTCCTGTAATCGTTCTCCGGCTTCCTCCTGGGCCGTCACGGGAAATGTATCCAGTCCCAGCGCCGCAAAGCCGTAGATACTGTCATAATCGCCTACTACTGCAATCTTATACATACATCTCCCTTACCCTTTCTCGGATTGAATCATCCGGTAAGTCATTGAGTTTGCCGGAAAGAATGATTCGTACCGTTTTTATTTCATTTTGTCTGGCAATCACATAGGCGATTACAGGTCCTATCGTAAATGCCTGATATTTCTGCGGACTGATCGTCTGAATGATCCGGTTGTCGCACCAGCGTTCAAATGCAGACGGCGATTCCGCAAGCGCCTCTGCTCCTTCCGCATAGGCTGTGCCCTGCAGGTAATCGCGGATCGCATCCATGCCGCCAAGCGCTGCTTTTGCAAGCTGGTCTACATTCACACTTTCACACTCTGCCATAGCCCGCTTCATAAACTCGATTGATTTCGCGGTTTTCTGTGAACGGACAGCGATCTTGATATCCGCCACGGCCACCGTAGACTCCGCATAATCACGGATGATTGCGGCGTCCGAGCGTTTCCCCGCCTCATAGATGGCGTCTAGCGCCGCCCGGTCAATGATGCAGTCGCACAACTGTCCGTCCCCGGTATGGAGAAGTGACTCGTAAGCCTCTTCTGCCGCATGCTGCATATATGCCGGAAGTCTTCCGAACTCCTTTTCCCGAACGATCTCGGACATGACACTTCCCGGGATCTGCACATCCTCATAATAGATATGCTGGATCTTTGCTCCCGTACATGCCTCTTTCACCGCAGCTTTCAGGTTATGGAAAATCTTCGGATAGGAAAGTACTGCAAAATGCTCCATGTCAATATGCAGATCCTTTACGACCTCCCAGATCTTCTCTTCCTCTCTGGTCAGCATCGCCTCTGCATTGCCGGAGCTCTCACTGTCTCCCCAGCCCTTTTCCTCCAGAAACTGCAGGCACTGTCCGTAATCCTGGCAGGCAATGAGCTGCTCGATCGTACTGCCTGAAAACAGTCCAACCTCCAGGGCACGTATGCGCGCAACCGCGTAGGTATATTGTTCGCTCATTTTATTCCTCCCATCTGGTTACGCCTGTAAAAATACTAATTGGTGCACAATGTCGGACAGTTCGTCTTTCTTTGCATCAAACATGGCCCGGATCGTACAGTTTTCTTCAATCCCGCCATAAATCAGAATAAATCCGTTGTCAATCTTTCTGCCTTCCCTGGACAGTCTTAAGCTACCGCCCTTTGAAGCCGCGGTTTCAGAAACCTTTGCTTCAAATCCATCCGGCAGCCTTGCTAGGTCAGCCGCAGAAAAGCAGATCTCCCCTTCCTGGGGCAGCGCATACTTTTCTACCATTTTCAGGAGCATAGAAAAATACTCCTCCTCACTCATGGCTTTTACCTTTTCGTATGCTTTCTCCAGCACTTCGGCGATCACTTCCTGCTTTGCAGCCAGGATCTTGGTCCTCTTCTGCAGGTCGATCGAGGACACCATGCGCTCCTGATAATTCGCCACGTCTTCCTCTGCCTTCTTCTGGATGCTCTCTGTCTGCTTTGCCGCATCTTCTTTTGCCAGGCGGATCATCTCGTCTGCCTGTGCGTTTGCCTCGGAGATCTTCTCCTCGGCAGCTTTCTTTGCTTCGTCCAGGATCTGACTTTTCATTTTATCTAATCCAGTCATAAACCCTTGCACTCCTTTTTTTGATTTCTGCTGCTTTTCGTTTCCTGTGACTAAACCTGGATCGCAGTAACTGCCAGGATAGAAATCAGAAGTGAAAGGATCGCGTAGGTCTCAACCATTGCCGGGAACAGCATGGCTTTACCAAACTGATCTGGTTTCTTTGCAATAATGCCGATCGCTGCCGCGGAACACTGTCCCTGGGATTTTCCTGAGATCAGTCCTACAATACCTACCGGGAGGCACGCTGCCAGGATCAGAAGTCCGGTCTGCGGTGTCAGCTCTGCCGCGCCGCCGCCTAAGAGACCGATCTTGGAAAGTGTGATAAATCCTACCAAAAGTCCGTAGATACCCTGTGTACCAGGCAGAAGCTGCATAACAAGAACCTTTGCAAATTTACTCGGATCTTCTGTTACAACTCCGGAAGCCGCCTGTCCCGCGATACCTACACCAAGCGCAGAGCCCGCGCCTGCCAGAAATACTGCTGCCGCCGCACCAAGAAGTGCATATACCAGTCCTAAATTATCCCATATACTCATGATTAACGTTCCTCCTTAATATCTACATATTTTGTATCTGTTTCAAACGGTTCAAACGGCCGTCCGCCGCCTTCATAGAATTTTCCGAAGAATTCTACAAACTGGAGACGATTGGTGTGTACATATGCCCCCAGAAGGTTGATCGAAAGGTTCATTGCATGACCGATGACGAAAATGATCGCAAATCCGATGGCTCCTACAATTCCTCCGCCCAGCATGCTTCCCATCTGATTAACTACGGATGCGATAACACCTGTCGCAAGGCCAAGGGCCAGCAGACGGGAATACGACAGCACGTCGCTGAGCCATCCTGTGATATTGTAAATATCATACGCACCAAGCGCCAGCCGCAGCACCGGATTTTTGCTGGATCTTCCTGACATCAGCAGAAGTCCGACAGCACCGATAATAGACAGTGCCTTTGCCAGTGTATTAAGCACTGGCGGGAATACGATCTTCACCTGTGCGATCGATGCAAAGATGTCCGACGGGATCAGCATCATGATCAGGCCGATCAGGAAGATAAACCACAGTACCACATCGCAGAAGAAATCCAGGTACTGTTTATCCTTGATCTGCATATAGCCCTTGATCCCAAGGCCCACAAACAGGTGTACCAGTCCAAAGGCCATAGAATAGATCAGAAGCTTCATCGGATCATTAAGTGGTGCGAACCAAAGCGGCGGCACAGACACTTCCACCCCAAAGAAGGTTCTTCCGATCACATCCACCGCATCGCCGAAATATCCTGAAAACAGGATTCCCCATACGATGGTGGAAAGTCCGCAGAACATAAACAGCTTTATCGACTTGTGCATACTGGCGCTCATCCGCGGATATCTCTTGAGTACCACGAAGCATGCGATAGCAACAATCGCTCCATATGCCGCATCTGAGAGCATCATTCCGAAGAAGAACACGTAGAAAAATGACATGATCGTCGTCGGGTCAAACTCCCCTTTATGCGGAAGTCCATACGCCTCCAGCACACCTTCCACGCTGGAAGAAAATGCATTGTTCTGGAGTACGGTCGGCGGTTCCTCGTCTTCCTTCAGTTCATCAATGTCGATCACGCAGTCGTAATGCTCACCGATGGCCTTTTCCACTGCCCCGGCCGCCTTCTTCGGAATATAACCGCTGATCACGAAGGTTCTCTGTGACTGCGGAAGGGTTCCGAGGATCTCATACTTCTTCGCCCTCATCCGGTAATAATCGCCGATCACCTTCAGCTCTTCCCGGAATTTGGCACATCCTTTGATTTCCTCTTCAATCTCTTCGATCTTCTTATTCAGTTGTTCAATTTTCGTTTTTAACTCTGCCGTTTCTTTCGCCGGCACCGCATGTACGGTCTGCGAAGGCTTTGCAAATCCTGCCGCCCTTAAGGCCTCTTCCACTGCCCCGGCATCTGCCTTCAAACATAATACAGCCAGATATGTGGCATCCTGATCACTGTTTATGATCTCTACATCCACGGCATCTGTTTGTGCTTCCCCGGTCTGGATCTGTTCATAGACCGATTCCAGAGTCGTTTCTCCCGGCATGGTCCCCAGAAGCATCGCCGTCTTCCCGGTGCCTTTGCAGTTCATCGGCACATCCAGGGAAAGCCACGGCACAAGAGCTTCGATCTGATTTTCCAGCTTTGCACTCTCGGCCTTATGCTCGGCAATTTCTTTATTGCAGGCAACAATCCTTTCGGCTTTTTCCAGAATTTCTTCCTTTTTCGCCGTGATCTTTGCAAATTGGTCGGATTCTACCAGCTTCTTGCCTTCCAGGCTGGCAAACATAGACTTCTTTTCCGGTGCATAGGCATCCAGGATATCGAGTGCTGATTCGGAAAGCGACGCTTTCTTTTCAAAGCTCTGCCTGGCGCTTATGGTATCCATCTTTTCAAAGCCGTCTTCGTCTTCTGCAACCTGGCTCATTTCCATGATGCCCATTGACTGTATCTTTTCCAAGATTGCCTTTCGGTCTTTTTTCAGCGCGCAGATACTGATTCTTTGCATCTGCAAAACTGCCATAGCCTCATCCCTCCTTCTTTTTGCATTTTTCTGGCTTCTCATTCAAGCGAAAATAGGTCAGACGAGTCTTGCGATCACCGCAGATACAGCCGCATCCTCCTTGGCTAGCGCTGTCCCCCTTAAAGATGCAATTTGCTCTTCCGTTTCCTTCAATGCATCCTGCATCGTTTGTGTCCCAACTTCTTTTGCTGACGACAGACTGGCCTCTGCCTTTTCCTTAGCGTCCCTGACCGCATCTTCCTTGATCTTTGCAGCCTTTTTTGACGCTTCTTCAAGAATCCCCGCACATCTGGCATCCGCGTCTTTTATGATCTCTTCTGCCTCGCGCTCTGTCTCCTTGATGGTCTGAATGGTTTCTTCTACCATCTGTCTGTTCACCACCTCTCTCAATATGAGTCCTGTAGTTACGATTATAATATGAATTTTAACAAAAGTCTAGCACGATGAATAATCTTACAATATTTCTTGCATTTTACCATTTTAATCTGTGTAAATGTCCCTCCAGATTCAGCCCTGCAAACTGGTTCTGGCGGAGCGCTTCATACAAAATGATTGCTGCGGAATTACCGAGATTCAAGGACCGGATATCTCCGATCATCGGAATCCTGATGCAGTCTTCTTTATGCTGTACCAAAATCTCTTCCGGTATACCTGCGCTCTCTTTTCCGAACATAATATAACAGTCCGGTTCATACCGGACTTCTGTATAGACCTTTGCCGCTTTGGTGGTTGCCATATAAATTTTTGCTCCAGGATTCTTCTCCAGGAAATCTTGATAATCAATGTAGGTTTCCACATCCAGATCATCCCAGTAATCCATACCTGCACGCTTCAGATTCTTCTCATTCAGCCGGAAGCCAAGCGGCTCGATAAGATGCAGTTTCGTGCCGGTCGCCACGCAGGTCCGCCCGATGTTTCCTGTATTAGACGGAATTTCTGGCTCAAGCAGTACAATATGAAACATATAGCGCCCTCCTTTTATCAACATTTTAAATAAATGAAGGGCGCTCGTCAATATACACATTTGTTAAAAATGTATCATTATTTTTTCTACTTTTTACTAATTTTATCAATTTTTTACAATATTTTTGCCAATTCATCCGGCGCCGGACGGTCAATATACCGGATATCTTCCCCATTTCGGATAATTTTATCGTTATTATTGGCAATTTCACCAATTACCGTTCCCCGGATTCCCTGTTCTGCCAGCAGTCTTTCTACACGGCTTTCTTCATCCGTTACGATCAGAAAACATCCTTCTGAGCGCAGCTGGTAAGGATTCAAGCGATAACATTCACAGATCTCAATGGTCTCCTGCAAGATCGGAAATTTTTTCAGATCCAGTGAAATCCCTTTTCCCGCTGCCTTTGCCAGATACCACAGCGCTGCCAGGATTCCTCCTTCCCCCACCGGATATACGAAAGCATCCGTAATCTCTTCTATTTCTTCCTCAGAACAGACATTCCTTTCCTCACCCCGGGCCTTCGCCTGCATAAGGAAGGCCGGTGCAAATTTCTGTTCCAGCTCCCCTCTCTTCTTTTCCAGGACACACAGCATCCCGTCCAGTCCGATCCATCCGGTCAGAATGATCTTTTGTCCGGCCCGGAAGCTCTGCTCTTTTGCTTCTGTATTTCTCATATATTACCGCCCTTCCCGCCCGCTGTCTCTATAAGGACTGGGCCTGACTGATCGCCGCGCTGATCTGCGCCTGATCCTGAGACGCGATCGCGTCCCGCACTATTTTTGATTTCGCCGGGTCATCCGATGCCGTTCCCACCAGGATGATCTGATCCGACTTTTCATACACACTCTGATTGATGACTTCCCGGGATTCTTCCACGCCATCCTGGTATACCACCTTCCACAGCTGGGCCGTAGTACCGGTGTGAGGGCTGCCGGAATACTCCATGCTTCCAAGCGCCGCTTCTGCATCTTCTTTATATACTACACTGTATTCCTCTGTTTCCAGAGTTTCGCTCTCATATTCTACCGTCCGGCCCTCCGGACGTGTATCCTTTCCGTAAATAGTAAAGCGCATCTGATTGGCCGCGTCGATCTCACCTGCAATATAAATAGGCGTGTCATAATTATTGGTAAAAACAAAGTCCAGGATCCCTTCCGCAATCGCCGCATCCCTGGACGGCTTCACATAATTCACCAGCATCGAGTGAGGATATCTCTTATCCACCTGCAGCTCCGCATACAGGACCGCATTGTATAAAGTGGTCGAAACCTGGCAGATCCCGCCTCCGTAGGAATCCACCACCTGTCCGTTCTCATAGGATCCCGCTTCTACATATCCATGCTCCGCATCATAGGGCGCCGTGGCATCACAGACAGACAGGCTTTCTCCCGGCATGAGTATGGTGCCGTTCAGTTTTCCAACACCGGTGCTTAAGTTCTGCCACCTGTCTCCGCCCCCGGCATCCGTAGAAAAACTTCCGAGCTCATCTTCGATGGTCGCAAGATCTGCCGCCTTGATCTTTGGTTCCTCCTTGACCAATGTAAGATCAACTGACAGATCCTCATGGTCCCAGTTTTTTTCTATAAACTGCTCCATACTCTCAATGGACGCCTCTACATCCACCGTATAGCCTTCTTTCTCCTCCACGACAGAAAAGGAGCCTTCTCCCGTACGCTCAATGTATGCATTTTCCGCCCGCACCGTAAGCGGTACCGCCCGCTCATCTATCACAGCCTTTGCCGTCTCCGGATCCAGCCGCATCGCCTCTTTCACTACATGCTTTTCCTTAGACAGTCCCCGGATCTCGCGGAATCTTTGTACCACCGACCCTTTCTTGCCATAATCCATTGCCTGCTTTACCAGCTGGTCTGCATCCTTGTACTTAAGCCCCAGCTCCCCAAGACTTGCTTTTGCAGATTTTTCGCCCACACCCATGGTCACCATATTCCCCAGATGCTCCTGGTGGTGGGCGTCTACCGCCTGCCTTGCTTCCTTTTCCTTCATACCGGAAACATCCAGCGTCCCGATATATACATTTTGAAGAACCCGGTTCTGCGGAAAGCGGTTTACATAATGCCGAAGCCCGCCATAAACGATCCCGCAGACCGCAAAAAAGCATACAAAAACCAGGCCGCACACCAGGTACGCCCTTTGCTTCTTCATTCGTGCTATTTTTTTATTTCTTTGGATTCTGCTCTTCAGCCGCCTATCCGACATACTTGTCCCCCAGACTCTTTTCCTTTCCTTACTGCAGATTTTATACCATCAGATACGGGATCACCATTGTCGCGACCATGGCCACAATAACTACAATGATGACAATAGCGATCATTCTTCTGGTTCTTTTGTTATTAAAATTCATAGGTTCTCTCCTTCTCTATTCTCTATGATACAGGTTCTTGCTTCCTGATTCAATGGGTTTCTTTCCAGATAATCGAATAATACATATTGCTTTTCTTTCTCAAAATACTCCAGATGCGTCATCCTCCGCATCTGATTTTTATCATACTTTTCATATTCCGGCAGATATTTTCTTAGCCGATCCTCGTCTTCATAAAACGCCCGCCGGATTTCTTTCGTCATCTTCGGCTCCCCGGCAAAGGGCGGCCTGGTCTTTGCATTTTCCCTCAGATAATAATCGTAAATGAGCCATTCCCGGATTTCTTCCTCCTTATCCGGAAACTTCTCCTTTACAAAATCCAGGAATATTTCATATCTTGCACTGCGTTTATGCTGGACATCCCAGATCCCCCGGCTCTGATAATATCTCCACAGGCCCTTATACATCGAAAATGCGGACGCAAAGCAGTTTTCCATAGCTTCTACTGTATGAGTAAACTGGCGGCTGTTATAATACACCTCTACCATCTCTTCCACGCCTTTCAGGCAGAGTATATCCTCATAGGAGAGCCAGTGTGTCTTCAGCACCTCATAAGGCGGCCTGCTCTTACAGACCAGCCCGTACGCTTCTTCCTGTTCTTTCATATAAGAGCCTTTTAGCACCTTCAAAAATCCAAGCTGAAGCTGATCCGGCCTCAGTCTGTACACCTCGTCAAAGGATCTTTGGAAGCTTTCCAGATCCTCATAAGGAAGGCCGGCAATCAGATCCAGATGCTGGTGGATATTTCCGGCTTTTCGGATACGCCTCACGGCCGTTCCTACTTTTTCAAGATCCATCTTTCTTCGGATTTCCCGGATTGTCTCCGGATTGGTCGACTGCACGCCAATTTCCAGCTGTATCAGCCCCGGACGCATCCCGCTGATCAGCGCGATCTCCTCCTCATCTAAAAGATCCGCCGCAATCTCAAAATGAAAATTTGTCTTTCCCCGGTCATGTTCTTTGATATAACGCCAGATCTCCATGGCATGTCCATGCACCAGGTTAAAGGTCCTGTCCACAAATTTTACCTGCGGCACCTCCCGGTCGATCAGGAACTGAAGCTCTCTCTTCACCAGAGAAAGATCCCGGAACCTCAGCTTTTTATCTATGGAAGACAGACAATAGCTGCAGGAAAACGGGCAGCCCCTGCTGGATTCATAGTATATGATCCGGTTCCGGAAATTTTCCAGATTTTCATAGACGAAGGGAACCTTGCTAAGGTCGATGGGCGGCCTCCATGGATTCTCTGTGATTTCTCCGCCGCGGCTCCGAAAAGAAATTCCCTTGATCCCGGCAAGTGCCTCCTCAAAAGAGCTCTCTTCTTCGCAGCTTCTGTCCCGGTACGCCCGGACAAGTTCTTGAAAGGTTTCTTCCCCTTCCCCTTTCATCACTCCTTTTACCTGCGCAAAGCGGCGCAGTACGTCTTCCGCGTCATAGGAAACCTCGGGGCCTCCCAGCCAGATTTCCGTCTCCGGACAGAGCTTGGCAAATTCACGCGCCAGGCTTTTTATCAACTCTATATTCCAGATATAACAGGAAAAGCACAGCACATCCGGCTTTCTCCGATACAGATCTCCCAGGATGGCGTCCTCTGTCTGATTGATCGTGTATTCGGCGATCTCCACACAGGAATCCTTCACATAGGCCTTCAGGCTGTAGACCGCCAGGTTTGAATGAATATATTTTGCATTAACTGCCGTCAAAAGTATCCTCATATTCTTGACATTTCCTCCGAAATAGGGTAAAATTAAAGCTCGTGCAGCCGGGGTGTTAGCGGTACCTTGTACCTGCAATCCGCTATAGCAGGGGTGATATTGCGCAGAGGGCACAGCTTTGCAGAGCTGCCCTTGACAAGTGGCATTGAGGCTTGGGTCTTACGCGACGGAAATCCGTGAACCGTGTCAGGTCGGGAACGAAGCAGCACTAAACGGAACCTTCCGGGTGCCGTAAGGGTGCCTGGGCTGAGTTAACTATCAAGGTAACGTCTGTGAATCTGCGCTCGAAGCGCAATGCACGATTTTTTTCTTTTCACGCAGTTCTTTAAAAAATGCTTTCATCATCTGACTGCATTCTTCCCCCAGCATTCCCGTCTGAAGCTCCGCCTGATGATTGAATTCCTTCATCTGAAGCAGGTTAAGGATTGATCCCGCACAGCCTGCCTTGGGATTCATACAGCCCACCACGACCCTCGTAAGCCGGGACTGTACAATGGCACCGGCACACATCTGACAGGGTTCCAGCGTCACATACATCGTACAGCCCTCCAGTCTCCAGTCATTCATCCTTTTGCTGGCTTTCCGGATCGCGATCATCTCTGCATGTGCCAGTGTATTTTTATCAATGGTTCTCCTGTTGTATCCTCTTCCGATAATCTTATCCTGATAGACAATCACACAGCCGATAGGCACCTCACCAAGCGCATAGGCCTTCTTTGCCTGCCGGATTGCCTCCTTCATGTATTTTTCATCCTTCTCCCGAGCTTCTGTCTGTTCTTCCATCTGTTTTCTCCCGTTCTATAGCGGCCACTTTGCGGCCACTGTTTTATGTCCGCGGACAGAGCGGTGTCTGCCTTCGCACACACCGGCACCAGTACCCAAACTTTTCTTCCGGCTCCTGTTCTTCTTCACTTAAATCCACTTCAATATCGCATCTGCGGATAAACTCCGGGAATCCGAATGCCTCCGCCGCCTTTGCTTCTTTGGGGTGAAAGATCCCCGGTACTCCCAGCCGCAGCCATTCTCCGTCATCCAGAAATACCAGGTGATGATAGTTGAAATAGCCATGCAGAAGAAAGCTGTTGTTGGAAAGCTTCCACTCACACCGGGGAAGCCTGGCCAGATCATTTCTCTGGATCTTCTGACAGCGAAATCCTCCCTTGGATATCTGGATCTCTTCTGTCTCCTCCACTTCCTGTCTTTCTTCCGTTTCCTCTAATGTCTTTTCCTCTGCCGTCTCTTCCTCTGCTGTCTCTTCCTCCGCCGTTTCTTCTGCCGGTTCTTCCGCCGGTTCTTCTTCCCTGGTTCCTTCATCCGGATCCCAGATCCGCATAGCGCCTATATCAGGCTGTTTCTCATCCCATACCGCCGCAAATCTTCTGCCATCGCCGCTCTCCAGGATAATTCCGTTGATACGGTCAAAATTCTCCCGTCCCCCGGTATCTCCACTGGTAAAATACATCCGGTAATTAATGGCAGGGTTCACATTCTCTGCATCCCCCTGCCATATTCCGACACATTCCCCATCCTCTACGAAAAACAGGTACAATTTCAGGACTTTTGCCTCTCCCAGATTCAGGCCCTTTCCATGGATATGGAGCACACAGTCCTCCACTCCCTGCTCCGCCTTTACAAAGCCCACATTCCGGAGCTTTTTTCCCTGTTCATACTCGTACAAATAACGAATAAACCGCTTCACTCTTTTCTTTCCTCCATGCTGGTTCATTTACCACAATCTATTCCCCCGCATGTGGAAATATACCTAGATCATCGCCTTCAGCTCCTGGTACAGCCTCTTGGCATAGCTGTCTGTCATTCCGCAGATATAGTCTGTCACTAACAGAATCCTCAGATACAGCTTCTCCACCTCTGACTTCCCTCTGGCGTGATAGTGATACGCATTTTTATAATTATTAGAAATAAAATAAACCATCCTCTGATCTATAGAATTCAATGACTGAGACGGATCGTCATATTTGATGGCCGCCCTCATAAACTGATCCATCAGATCATTAAGGATCACTGCTTCCTTTACCTCCATCCGGTAAATCGTCTCCGAGGTAAATACCTTTCGGTTGGCAAGATCCCCCAGCAGATCCATCAGCTTTTCTCCAAAGGTCTGATAGAAGAGATCGTGACAGTATGTTCCGCTCATGATCTCTCTGTAATTGGATGTAAATCCAAAAGTTGCACAGCTGATCAAAAATCCCTGCACCCGGACAATCCAGTTTTTCACCGCATATTCCTCCGGATCAGCTATGCCCTTTTCAAAGGCCCGGCGGTAATATTCCTCCAGCTTATCCGCTGCCTGGAACGCACCGTCCTGATTCTTTAAATATCCATCCTGCAGAACCTTTAGTTCCCTCAGAAGCCTGGAATAGCTGATAAACCCTTTTACAAAAGCATCTTCTATATCGCCGGTTTTATAGGCAATGTCATCCGCAGCTTCCAGGATAAATGTGAGAGGATGCCGGCATCCGCAGGCGCCCGTCTCTTTTTCAACCTCTTCAAAGATCTGCCGGTCCGCCAGATAATACCCCATCTTCTTTGTTTTAACATCCCCGGAATCCGCATCCACTTCCACAGATGACACCGGATATTTTAAAATAGTCCCAAGAAGTGCATAGGTCAGATTCATTCCATTTTCATCGACCAGGAAATGAAGCTTTGTCACCAGCCGCAGCGCCTGGGCATTTCCCTCAAAATGGTAAAAATCCTCCCGCATCTGTGGCACGAGCACCTGGTCCAGAGGCTTTCCGTGGTAGGTAAGCCTTGGAAGGTTCCGCTGGAACCACTCCCGGATGGCAATCTCTCCGAAATGCCCGAAAGGCGGATTGCCAATATCATGGATCAGCCCCGCACATTGCAGGATATGACAGATATCCTCTTTCATCCTCGGAGTGAAACTGGAATCTTTCTTATATTCCAATATGTTTTCTCCGATATTCTGTCCCAGAGATTTGGCAAATGAAGAAACCTCCAGGGAATGTGTCAGTCTGGTCCGGATAAAATCACTTTTATCCAGAGGGAACACCTGCGTCTTGTCCTGCAGCCGTCTGAACGACGCGCTTCCGATTATCCGGTGATAGTCCTTCTCGAACTCACTTCTTAAGTCTGTATTTTTATAACGGCGTGTCTTCCCCGCACTTTCCCTGCTTCTTTTTGTTGATAATAATTGTTCCCAGTTCAATCTTTTACGCCCTCTTTAGTCCAGATAGATCGGCGGCACGTAATCCTTGCCAAGCAGTGCCTTTTTTCGCTCCTGATATCCCAGGAATGCCCACTCGGTCATATCAGTCCAGGTATGTGTGCCTCTGTCATAAACCTGCACATAGCCGATGCGGGTCGGATGCATCCGGACACTGTTGCTTTTGTATTCTCTTCCGGTATAAGGATTAATATCCCCTTTCTCCAGATCCTCTTCTTCGGCTGTGAACTCCTCAAGCTCTGCAAGCGCTGCTTCTCTGGCGCTTCTTTCCGCCTCATCCTCTTCTGCCTCTTCCTCATAGAGCAGCGGTTCTTCCTGTTCCAGCACATATTCTTCTGTTACAGCCTCTGCTACCGGCTCCGGCGTACGGATCTGAACGTCTGCCGACTCGTTTTCTGCTTCCTGCGTCATTTCCTCTGCAGGCGCCGGCTCTTCGGATTTCTCTTCTGCTTTTTTCTCTTCCGGCTTCCGGATGCGGCGCAGCAGATACTCCCTCCAGCCATGCTTCTTTTCTTCTTTTTTAGGCCCCTGCTTTTCTTTCGCCTTTTCCTCTTCCCTGTGTGGTTCCTCTTCTTTTTCTTCTTCCTCTGCGGCAACCTCTTCAAGGAGCTCTGCCACCGGCTCTTCCAGCGGCGGAAGTTCTCCCTGTTCCCGCTCGATCATTGCGTCCAGTTCTTCGTGGATATCCACCAGTTCCCCGATGGTTATATCCCGTTCCTGCACCTCTGCCGGCCCGGCAGCTGTCTCTTCCGGCTCCTCCGGGGCCGCGGCGTCCGCATACATCTCTGCAGGCTGCTCTTCCCAGACTTCTGCCGGTTTCTCCCAGGTCTCTGTCTGTGCATGATTATTCTGTGCTTTTTCTATGGAAACGCCGTCTTCTCCAAGAATACTGAGCTGAAATGGGCAATCAAGAATCTCGGCGATCATACGCATGTCCTGCTCCTGGAAATTATCCCGCCCCAGTCTCTGGGTCAGATTCTGGCGCGACATTTTCTTTCCGGTACGTTCCTCAATGGTCTCTGCGAGTTCCTTGATTGTCATGCCCCTGCGGCTTAAGATGATTTTCACTTGTTCTCCAAATGTTAAATCCAGCATAACATGTCCTCCTTATTAATTTGAATTTTATACTCTCCCGACAGGTCTTATCTTTCGTGTAAACTATTCTATTTCTTGATAAACCCAGTCTTTTCCCTTTTACTATTCTATCACCTGCCCGAAGCCTCGTCAACTACTCCTTCCCTGTCAAGCTCCGTCAGATGAAGCTCCTCGTCAATCCGGGAATCCGTTGTACATACCGCCATCCTGCCAGGAATCTGCGGATGTGAATATTCGCAGTAATGATATATACCCGGATATTCCCCCGGCTGTTTCCCAAGCACCGGTCTTCCCGTGCCGTCCCAGTCTATCCGGAACGCTCTGGTACTAAGTCCCATCCCCCTTCGGGTGGCTTTCATAAAGCTCTCCTTCAGAACCCAGTAACGGTAAAACAATTCCTTTCGCTCCTCTTCGCTGTCTGTTCCTATTATATGTGCATATTCCTCCCCGCAAAAAAAGCGCTTTGCAACTTTCTCCCGGTATTCTCCTATCATCTCCAGATCGCAGCCCACCTGCGCCTCTTTGCAGTCACTGAAGGCGCACAGCACATATTCCCCGGAGTGGGACAGATTGAAGGGTGTATCTTCTCCCAGCTTCTCCTGTTGCTGCAGCCTGGTCCAAAGAGACCACGCTCCCACACTCTGGGCTTTTGCATTTTCACTCTTGAGGCGGTCTGCTTTTTCCTTTCTCCATTCCGGCAGCTTTTCATAATAAAATGCATAATTCGTTTTATCAAAAAGCGGCGTAATCCGTGCCGCCCAGACTTTCACCATCTTTTTTTCTCCTGCTTTTTGTGTTATGATATGGGATACCAAAAGGGTCTTGACCCATGCTTTCATTATAGGGTCCTGCCTGTCATTTTACAAGCAGTCCCTTTTCTTTTGTTATTGGTGAAATTTTTTCGAAATGGTTGACATCTTCCGTATATTAAGGTAGTATACTATTGTTTTCACACTTTAAATAGCTAAAATTTTACAGTGTAAATATTTCAATATTATCATACAAATTTTTCCTGGAGGGACTTATTATGATTATCGTATTAAAACCACGTGCAAAGCAGGATGATATTACCCGTGTTGAACAGATGGTCAAGAGAAAAGGACTGGACACCCACATTGTTGTCGGTTCCGAGATGACCATCATCGGCTGTATCGGAGACACCACCCAGGTGGATCCTAAGCTTTTCGAGGTTGATTCTGCCGTCGACAAGGTCATGCACGTTCAGGAGCCATATAAACTTGCCAACCGCGCCTTTCATCCAGAGGATTCTGTCATTGATGTCTCGGGAGTAAAAATCGGCGGCGGACATCTTGGACTGATTGCCGGTCCATGTTCTGTAGAATCCGTAGATCAGGTTATGGAAATCGCAAAGGCCGTTAAGGCCTCCGGCGCCAACCTCCTGCGGGGCGGGGCATTTAAGCCGCGTACAAGCCCTTATTCATTCCAGGGGCTTGGCTTAAAGGGACTGGATATTCTCTGTGAGGTAAGAGAGGCCACCGGTCTTCCTATTGTTACCGAGCTGATGTCTACAGATTATCTGGATCTTTTTAACGAGAAGGTGGATCTGATCCAGATCGGCGCACGGAACATGCAGAATTTTGATCTTCTGAAACAGCTGGGACAGGTAGACCGTCCCATCCTGTTAAAGAGAGGCCTGAACGCTACCTATGAGGAATGGATCATGTCTGCGGAATACATTATGGCATCCGGTAATGAAAATGTCATCTTATGCGAGCGCGGAATCCGCACCTTTGAAACCTATACCAGGAACACGCTGGATCTCCAGAGCATTCCGGTCCTGCGCCGTCTGACTCATCTTCCGGTCATCGTAGACCCAAGCCATGCCGGCGGAAAATGGTGGCTGGTAGATTCCATGGCAAAGGCCTCTGTAGCCGCCGGAGCTGACGGACTGATGATCGAGGTTCACAACAACCCGGAATGTGCTCTGTGCGATGGCGCTCAGTCGCTGAAACCAAAAAAATATGACGATCTGATCAAAGAGGTTTCCCAAATTGCCAAAGTTGTCGGAAAAATCCTGTAATTACAGCTAATTCCCAAAAGCAGATGCTAAGAAAGGGGACGCGGATTATGAAACTTACCGTAAACCTGGGGGCAGACAGCTACCCTATTTATATTGAAAACCATATCCTGGAACATGCCCTTACCTACATTTCGGAAATATTTTCCGGGAAAAGGATCATGATCATCTCTGATGACCAGGTCTATCCCCGGTATGGCAGCGCTCTGAAAGCTAATCTGGAAGCCCAGTATGAATGTTTCCACCTGGAGCTTCCCCACGGGGAAACTACAAAAAACTTCAAGACTCTTCCCGTGCTTTACAGTGCCATGCTGGACGCCGGAATTTCCCGTAGCGACCTGGTCATTGCTCTTGGCGGAGGTGTCATCGGCGACCTGGCAGGATTTGCCGCCGCCAGCTATATGCGCGGCGTAAAGCTGGTACAGATACCCACCTCTCTCCTTGCACAGGTGGATTCCTCCGTAGGGGGAAAGGTGGCCGTTGATCTTCCTCAGGGGAAAAATCTGGTAGGAGCCTTTTATCAGCCCTCCCTGGTCCTGATCGATCCCTCGGTCCTTGACACCCTGGACACCAGATTCGTAAACGACGGCATGGGCGAAGTCATAAAATATGGATGCATCAAGGACCGGGAGCTTTTCGACCTGCTTGCCTCCTACAGTTCATTTGAGGATCTGAAGCCCAGACTCGCCGAAATTATCGGCCGCTGCGTCGACATCAAGCGCTGCGTTGTGGAAAAGGATCAATTCGATACCGGCGAGCGGATGCTCCTAAATTTTGGCCACACCCTGGCCCACGCTATCGAGCAATTCCACCACTATGAGCGGGAAAGCCACGGTGAAGCGGTCAGCATCGGCATGTATCAGATTTCTTTGCTGGCAGAGCATGAAAACCTGACCCGTCCCGGGACCGCAGATCAGATCCTGAAGGTCCTTGATATTTACGGTCTTCCCCATTCCTGCGGAATCCCTCTTACAGAGTTAACAGAGGCCATGACCCGGGACAAAAAAAATCTGAATAATAAATTGAACCTGATCCTGCTGAACGAAATCGGCGTCAGCCGTATCTATCCGGCTTCCATTGATTTCTTCCACAGTGACCGGATCGTATAATATTTACAGCTATTGGAGGGATATAAATGAGATTAAAAGATAAAGTCGCCATCGTCACCGGTGCCGGAAAGGGAATCGGCCGGGCCGCCGCACTTGCCGCGGCAGCCGAAGGAGCCACTGTTGTCGCAGTCGCCCGTACACAGTCCGACCTGGATGAAACAGTACGGCTGATCCGGGAAAAGGGCGGAACAGCATCCTCGCTCTCCCGGGACCTGACCTGCGGAGAACAGGCCGCATCTATGGTGGACAGTGTCCTGCAGATGTATGGCCGTATCGATATCCTGATCAACAATGCAGGCGGCTATCCGAAGGAAATTTATGAAGGCAGGGAACATCAGGCGATCCGGCTCTGGGAGTGGAGCGAAGAGCAGTGGGATCAGATTATCCGCACCAACCTCCGGATTCCTTTCTTATGCATGAAGCATGTGATTCCTGTCATGATCCGTCAGGGAAGCGGCAAGATCGTCAGCGTATCCTCCCGCATGGGCCGCATTGCCTCTCAAATGGGCGCCTATTCTGTCGCCAAGGGCGGAATCGTTACCATGACCAAAACTGCTGCTATCCAGACTCAGGAATACGGCATCCAGGTCAACGCTGTTGCTCCCGGCATGGTAGATACGCCGGGCCAGCGGGTTTACAACCACTCTGTGGGACAGGACGATGCCGTTATGGGCAGCGCCGACGACGTGGCCAGAGCCATTGTCTACCTGCTCTGCGATGCTCCGGACGTGATGACCGGGCAGTGCATCGATCTGTTTACTACGTTATAATAGGGAAATAGAGATGGGGATTAAAAGAAATCCCCATCTCCACTTTATAGTCTCTTTTCAATTTCTCTTGCTACTGTTTCCCAAAGTTCCACCAAATAGTCAGTTCCACTGGGGTATTGATCGAAGCGAATTTCCATCTGTCCAATTTCTTCTATCAATCTCATTACATATTCTCTATCTGTCATGGTTTCCAACATTTCTAATATTCTAACATCCAGCATAGCGTCTTCCATGATCGGAAGCCGCATTGACTCCACCGGATCCCCATTTTTCCCCGGGTATACAATAAACGGATCCCCCGAAGGAAACGAATCCTCGCCGTCATTGGTCCTATACGGATCTATTTTATGTATGGAATACTGACTATTATAAAAATTGTATCCCCAATGCAAAAATCCTTCCATCTGAAACTTGTATAATTGTACCCCTAAAATCCTGTTTCTCCAGGCTGGCATCGCAATATAGCGATTACTTACCCTATTCCCCTGGGCACAGCAGTAATAGACCCATCCATCCTTTAAGCCATGATCTAAAAATTCATGGATTGAGTCATTGGTCGGTACCGGTTTTTTTACGATTCCCCGATCGTAAAGCTCTACATGACTTAAAGCATCAATCACCGGACATTCCCCAATATAAGGACTTACCATATTCCAAGCCTTCTGATAAGTATCTGAATTATAAATAGTTGGTTCATCAGATACATGAAAATACGTATGTTCCAGAATTCCTTCTTCCTTCAGCTCTGCAATCAAGGTCGGCAAAAACGCATCCAAAAACTCTTGATACCCACCATCTGCCACAGGGGTATGCCAACCAAATATTTTCTCTATCTTCCCGTCCACCTCAGCAACAACTTTAGGGGGGAATTTTGCACCCCACTGTGCAAACAGGTGCGACATTTCAAAGTATTCAAAACCAATCTCCTTACACATCCGAATCCATCTATGGAAACGGGAATACTCAAACTCATAACTCTTCCCACATTTTTTCACTCCCACCAATTGAAAGGTAGTCCTCTCCCCTCCAATAAGCGTATCCAACGCCGGCGTAAACAAGGCTGTAAAAATCATATTGACACCTCTCTCATGGGCCTTCTTCAAAAATTTTTCCATGATTTCCCAGTGTTTTTCTGAAAACACCTCAATTTCATAATAATCCGCCAAGCAGTCCGGATGAAACCATTCCGTATGCAGAAGTTTCTGTTTAGGAAGCTTTGCTTGCACAACATGTATTATCATCCGTTTTCTCGCCACCTCTTTTCCATCATCCCCTGTAAAGACTAATATCATTTCCCGGTCTCCACTCTTTGCATTTTCTGGAATTTTGCAGTCAATCCACAATGCCCTCCATTGCTCAATAATCACCTGCATCCCTCCTGGAAACTCTGACAGAATATCTGGATATAATCCCGGTTCTGTTTCGATATATTCCGCATCATGTTTTCTCTCACACGGAAAATAAACCGGTACATAATCTACTTTGCGAATCATTACATCTCCTTCAAAATTTCCTTGCACAGATACAGATACATATGGATTTCTTGTCGCCTGTTCCGTAGTCTGGTTCACATAATAATTCCCATGAAAACAATAAGCCACCTGGAAAGATACCCTCTGCCCTTGGAAACCAGTGATTCTCTGAATCTGTCTTTCCTTTAAAGGGCCTCCCTTTGGCATGATTTTCTCCATAGAGCTGACGATTCGGACATCATAATCATTCATAGCAAATCTCCTTTCTTATTATCCTTTTATTCCGCTTAAAGCAATTCCTTCTACAAATTTTCTCTGCAGGAAACAATATAATACAAACGGAAATACAAACGCTGTCGTTGCTCCTGCCATTACTAACCCATAATTTGTCCCATAATTGGTCTGCAACATGGACAATGCCAGAGTCAGTGGCTTCATCTCATCCTTTGTTATCATGACCAAAGGCCAGATAAAATCATTCCACGATGTAATAAACGTGAAAATAATCAAAGATATAATAACCGGCTTGGATAATGGAATAATAATTCTGGTAAATATTTTTAATTCCCCACACCCATCTATCCGGGCCGAATCAATCAATTCGTCCGGAATCCCTTCCATAAATTGACGCATTAGAAACACTCCAAATGCATCTAGAATTATCAAGAAGAGCGAGGGATACGTATTTAAAAGATTCATCTCTTTCATTATTGTAAATACAGGAATTAAAATCACCTGTCCTGGCAACATTAAAGTCGCCAAATAAATCCAAAAAATCCCTTCTTTCAATGGAAATTTCTTTTTCGCAAATGCGTACCCTGCTAGTGTCGAAATAATAACATTAAAAAAGCAAGCACAAGAAACTACGATCACACTATTTTTCACATATGTCAGTATCGAATAGCTAGAAAACAGGTTTTCATAATTCCGAAGATCCATCGTCGAAAAGTCAAAGGATGCCGACATGATCCTTTTTTGTGTAAATGAGGTGAGAATCATAAACACAAACGGATACAAACTGATAACCACTAAAACCATGAGTATCATATAGATAACCCATCTGCTGATTTGTACTCTTTTCATCTTTTTTTTCATACTCTCAGCCTCCGTTTCTTCTGTTCCTTTTCTTGAAATACTACTTTCTGTAAGAAGGAAATAAACAGCACCACGGCCAGCAATACCATAGACACCGCACTTGCATATCCCATTTTATAATCCTTGAAAGCTGAATTGTAAATCGTGAGCACCAGCGTCATTGTTGCCCGTCCCGGTCCACCGCCTGTCAGAGTATATACCAGATCAAATACTTGGAAAGACCATATAGTCCCCAACGTCACAACCAGATATGTAATCGGCTTCAACATTGGAAGTGTAATTGAAAAGAACTGTCGGACACTTCCTGCGCCGTCTACTTTAGCCGCCTCATAAAGGTCACTGGGGATATCCATCATTCCTGCATAAAAAATGACCATAAAATATCCCACATTCTTCCAAATACCTATTAAACATACAGAAAAAAGTGCCGGCCAGCTACTACCAAGCCAGTTAATCGGATCAAACCCAAAAATTCCTGCTATAGAATTAATCACCCCTTCAGGATTACTGGATAACAAAAGCCTCCATACCGCAGCTGTAAGGATCATAGACGTGATGACCGGAACAAACAATACACTCCTCACTAGACTTCCATATGTATTCCTGCATTTACTCGCCAAAAGATATGCAATCACCATAGATAATATTGTCTGTACTGGAACTACGATTACCGTATAGATAGCTGTATTGATCAACGACGATATCAGATACGGATCCTCTACAAGACTTTTATAGTTGGACACCCCCACGAACTCCGGTGCCTGGATAACATTATAGTCTGTAAAGCTATATCCTGCCGTCATAAAAATCGGAATTACATGAAACGCCAGTAAAAGGACAAAACTTGGAAGGATAAACAGGTATCCACTCAAAGAACTTCTTTTTATTTTTCCTTTTCTCATTTTTGTCTCCTCCTTTAAAAAATGCAGGCCGCTTCCATGGCCTGCATTTTGCAGCGCTTATTCTTTATTCATTCAAAATTGTATCCGCATAAGAAACCGTCTCACTAATCACACTGTCCGGCTCCATTTCTCCCATCATCATCAGTTGTAGATTCTGATATAAAGTGTCATAAATCTTTGAACTCCCTTTTGCTGGTGAAAGGCTGTGAAGCGCATCTCCATCTTCTGCATATACTGCCTCAAAAGCTGGGTTATCATTGTATTCTTCGTCCTTTGCAATGGGTGCAAATTTTGCAGATTTATGATATTCTGCCATAGATTCTCCACTCAACATATACTGAATTAATTTAAAGGCAAGTTCTTTGTCTTCTGCATTGGACATTAAAACCAATGAATCCGATGCTACAAAAGTTCCTTTTTCTTCATTTGTAAGACTAGTAATAAATCCCCAGTTTACGCCAGCCGTGTCAAAATTTGCAGTGCTGGTAGTTTCCATTTCTACAAAAGCAGTCTTTCCCTCACAGAAGTAGCTGATACAGTCGTCTTCCGTCAGACTGGTTACGATGTCCGGCAGAATACCTTCTGTAAATCTCAAATCATAGAGGAACTGTATCGCTTCCTTTCCCGCCTCGCTGTCAATAGTCATGGCTGTTCCATCTTCGTTAAACAGCGACCCTCCACTCTGCCATAAGTACGGATAGTATGAGGTATTTAATGTACTGATCGAAGGATTTCCCCAACGTTGCACAAATGGATAAACTTCACTGCTACCGTCGGCTCCCACCTTAATCTGTTTACACAAGTCGATGAACTGGTCCCATGTACAATTTGCCGGAACATCCGTGATTCCATTTGCCGCCAAAATGTCCTTGTTGTAGCACATAACTACTGCATTTCCTACAATCATTGGCAAACAATACTGCTTTCCTTCAATAAAGCCGTTTTCCAGATAAAGATAATTATCCCGATCCTTATCTGTCAGATACTCATCCAGCGGCTCAATCGCCCCCATATCTATAAAGTCCCCTATCATTTCCATATACATATACCCAACATCCGGTCCTTCCCCAGAAGTAATCCCTGTAAGGTACTTTTCTTCATAATTGCCCCAAGGCACAATCTCCACATTAACCGTCACATCATTTTCTTCCTCAAATCCATCCATAATCTTATCCCAGACTTCTTTATCGTCCTGGTTCGCACTAAGTGGTGGAAGCCAAACATCTAGACTTTTTGCTCCCGATTCAGATTTTTCTTCTGAGCCAGGACCACTGTTTTGCCCACACCCTGCTAGCATAGAGCCGGTCATAGCTAAACATAGTACTGCTGAAATCATCTTCTTTGAAATCTTTCTCATAGACTTCTCCTTCCTTTCTTTACTTTTTAACAGCTTTACCACCAAGATGCATCTTCTCAGGCATTTCTGCTTTTTGATTTATAATTTCATTATACGGATTTTTCATTCTCTTTAAATAAACAAAAATTGCACAAAACGCGCATTTGTATTGTTTTGTGCAATTTTATTTATTTTTTACTTTATATTTTCACTTATTTTAAATATTTATGTTTATATTTTCTGTCCTTTTTACCTTTTTATAACTATAAACAAATTTTGATTTTATAGACAGATTAACTTTTTTTGTCATTTTGTCCTCTTCTGATACACCCCTGGTGTTGTATTTTCATATTTTTTAAAAATTCTGATAAAATGAATATCGCTGGTGAATCCCACCTTTTCTGCAATCTCTTTTACAGTTAATTCCTCTGTTCCCATAATTTTCTTTGCCTTATCGATCCTCAAACGGTTCATATATTCCACAACACCAATTCCATACTCCTCTTTAAAAACTTTTGAAACATATGACGTGCTTACATTCACTTGCTCAGAAATATAACACAAACCAAGATAATGCTGATTATAATTCCCTTCTATAATTCGTTTAATTCTATGTGCAAGTTTATCTTTCTGACTGGAAGTATATTGCCCATTCATCTGTTCCATACATTCCAGCACATTCTTTAAGCAGTCTGCTGTCTCATTTACCCCGGCACATTTTTTTAATTTACGCAATTCTTCAATATATAAAATTTCACGATGCTTTTGTTCTTCCTCTCCAATACACTGCAGTACCCCGTTTACCACTGCGTATTGCCGACTCATTCGAAGATAAGAATCTTCTGGTGTACAGACGTAAACCTCGAACAACTCTTTTATCATTTCCGCTGCATTTCCATATTCCCGAAAGGTCAATGCCTTTTTCCAACGTTCGAAAAGAAGATTACCTGCTCTCCCTCTAGAAAATGTCACATCTTCTCCCTTCTCTTTATGCTTCCACCAGATTACTGTCTGTTCATAAATTGAAACTATCTGTTCTGCAGACATAAATTCCTCACTATATCTACTTTTCACTTCCCGTCCACAAATTTCCTGCAACTTTTCTTTTAACTTTTCTTTCAGGTCAGTCTCACAGGTATCATAATTTATAAGAAACACCGCTGTCTCACCAAAGACAGCCGGTATGACATCTACACATCCCCACTCTTCTTCCAAGTCTTTTCCAGTGCAAATTATCCATTCTTTTACAGTTCTCTTATTTTTTTCAAAAGATATATCTACCAGGATAAATCGAAAGTACATATAATCCTGGGCAATTCCACCCGACTGCAAAAGATTATTAATTGTTCCAGAATCTTCTATCCTCTGGTTTAAAATTTCCGCCAATGCACTTTCTTTCATAGACCACAATACTTTTTCATTCAAATTGTAAATGGTCTGTTCAATTGTACGTTGCTGTTTACGCCCAAGATACAGCGACAACAAAAGTCCCAGCAAAGTACAGATAACAATCCCCGCAATTAGAAAATACTGAATTGGAATAATACGGGAGATCAGTGCGGCTTTATTGCTAATTACCACATAACGGAACCCTCCATATTCCGAAGCTGCACTCCAACCTATATAAGTATTATTTTCTATTTTCCGCATACCTGAGTCTGCCTCTTCGAAAAGTGGTGAAATTTCTTTTTTCTCGGGAAGGTTGGAATCCGTCCCCATCTGATATAGTTGATTATCTTCCGTAAAAACCGCAATAGATGTACTCCCGTCATGAGGCAATGTCATATCCAAAAGACGAACAAATTCTTCCCCATTAACCTCAATTACTAGAACAGATTTTGGCAATCCTGCTTTTCCCACCGGCATCTGTTGCCGAAAATATAACTGTTCATTC
>ERZ894229.627-NODE-627-length-26294-cov-10.7636_pt1 | contig 26294 bp, 14 predicted proteins | sample MGYA00380295_ERZ894229 | MGnify/ENA primary metagenome ERZ894229 (study PRJEB32331, sample SAMN06328479) | human gut metagenome | biome: human gut microbiome; feature: stool | host: Homo sapiens | collected 2014-09-17 ... | reverse complement strand
AGCGTAAAGTCAATAAAAAATGAGGACCTGATAAACGGAAAAGAGTATACCGTGCGGGTGCAGTCTGTAAACGGGGCGTGGAGAAGCGGTTACAGCACGGCTGTGAAGGTGACGCCGGAAGCCTCCAAACGGCCTGATCCGCCGGAGGGAATTACGGTAAAGGGCAGTTACCGCAGCCTCGATGTGTCCTGGAAAAAGATGAAGGATACGGATACGTATTCTCTGTTTTACCGGGAATACGATGATGCCGACGGTAAATACACCAGAATCGACAACATTGAAAATACCAGCCAGATGATCCAGAATCTAAAGGATGAAACAAAGTACGATATCTATCTGACCGGTACGAACAAAATTGGGGAAAGTGCGCCTTCCATGCACTACAGCGGAACGACCGAGAGCGTCAATGCCCCCATAACGCCAAACTACAAACTGATCAATGTGGCAGGGGAGAATGGCGGAACCGAACATATCAAGGCGGTAAACAATCACGGCGGAAATGCCGACAGTGAGTTTGCGATTGTGGACAACGATATGGTATCTGCGTGGGTGCGCAACGACTGGGATGCGGGCTGCGTTTACCCGGGAGAATCAAAATCACCAACGGTGACCCTCGACGACAGCTATACGATGGACACCGTGGTCCTTATTCCGGATCCGGCTCAGAAGTTTGCATATACCAATGCGACCTTCTTCTACTGGCCGGAGGGAAGCAGCACACAGGTGCAGGCAGCAGGCACCTTCAGCAGAAAAACCAGCTCTAACGGAAAAGTATATTATGAATTCCAGACGAAACAGCCGGTAACGACAGACCGGGTTCAGGTTAGACTGACGGCAGGATACGGTGCGGCCAACAGAATCAGCATTGCGGAGATGAAATTCTATCACTACGATCCGATTGAGCATGAGGTATACGATCTGTTTGCAGACGATATGCACATTTCTTTGAAGGAAGGGGTGACTCAGGAGCTTATTAGCAGTCTGAGGGCGCGTCTGGATGAGAAGGATGAGGTAAGCGGGGAATTCCATCCGAAGAAAGAGATTCTGGAGAGAGAACTGGATACGGCAGAACAGCTTTTAACGGATGAGGCTCTGGCTGGAATTCTTACTATAGATAATCACGTAACGAAAAATGCGGACGGCAATATTACTTTTAAAGGCGGATTAAACGCCTGGCAGCCGCTTGGCATCACAGCCATGGCCGGAGACACGGTGCTGGTCTATGTGGGCAGCCCGTCCAGGAAGACTGGAGACAGCACGAATCTGCGCCTTATAGCGACTCAGTATCACGGGGAATCCAGCGCATGGTCGAACACGATCGGCACGCTGAAAGCGGGAATCAATGAGATAACCATCCCCCAGATCACTGCCCTCGACGTGGAGCAGGGCGGACAGCTTTACATCGAATATACCGGTGATCAGGATAAGGAGACCTACAGTGTGAGAGTCAGCGGAGGAAATCACATTCCAACGCTGGATATAACAAGAGCTTCCGATTCCAATGCGAAGAGAGCCCTGGTGACGAAGTATGTGGAAGATCTGGAGGCCAGCACAGCGGAGCTGGAAGCAGACCATGAGAACCATAAAAAAGCGCATGACGGAGACTGGAGCGCTGCGCGGAAAAACTGTATTCTGGGCGCCACGGATATCGTAACGAGATATATGATGTATTCCGTTTCCTCCCAGCAGATACTCGCCGGATTATCAGGCGGAACTACGGAGGAAAAGGCGGAGCAGCTGTATCAGGCGCTGACGGCGGCCGATGAGATGGTAAATCTCTTCTACCAGCACAAGGGACTGAGCAGTGATCCCGATGCCGGAGTGAAAAATAAACTGCCGGTTAGCCGGCTGAATCTGCGCTACCAGAGGATGTTTGCAGGCGCATTTATGTATGCGGGCGGACTGCATATCGGAATCGAGTGGGGATCCGTACCGGGCCTTACAAAGTCCGTACCGGTGAAGACAACGCCGGAAGGCAAATACGAAAGCGGCCAGTACTTTGGCTGGGGCATCGCTCATGAGATCGGCCATGAAATTAATGAAGGCGCATATGCCATAGCCGAAATCACCAATAACTACTTCTCTGTGCTGGCGCAGGCCCGTGATACGAATGACAGCGTGCGGTTCCAGTATCCGGAGGTTTATAAGAAGGTGACGTCGGGCGTAACGGGGCGGTCCTCCAATGTATTTACACAGCTGGGATTATACTGGCAGCTTCATCTTGCATACGATATGGGCGGTTATAACTATAAAACGTACGATACGTATAAGGAACAGTTCAACAATCTGTTCTTTGCCAGAGTAGATTCCTACGTAAGAAATCCGGGATCGGCGCCGAAGCCGGGCAACGTGGCGTTAAGCGTAAGCGGAGATGTGGACAACAAGCTCATGCGTCTGGCTTGTGCGGCGGCTGAAAAGAATATTCTGGAGTTTTTCGAACGCTGGGGTATGGTGCCGGATGAGAACACAAGGAAGTACGCGGAGCAGTTTGAGAAAGAGACAAGAGCGATCTGGTTTGTAAACGATGAGGCAAGGGCTTACGTGCTGGAGAACGGCAAAAATGGTTCTGTCGCAGCCAGCGCCACGGTCGAGGCTGACTTAAGCTACAGGCCGAATTCCAACGAGGTGACAATTCATCTCGGAAGCCAGTCGAAGCAGCCGGAGGCAATGCTGGGATACGAAATCTACCGTTCCGAAACCATCAAGAGCCATGTAGAGAAGAAACCGGTCGGCTTTGTGACCGCGGACCAGACAGAATTTGTCGATTCCATTTCTACTATTAACAACAGAGTTTTCACCTACGAAGTGGTAGGCTACGACAAGTACTTAAATGCCACAAAACCGGTGGTACTGGAGCCGGTTAAAGTCTCCCACGGCGGTGTGATTGATAAGTCAGACTGGACCGTGACCACAAACATGGTCTCGGCAGAGGACAAAGTGGATGAGGAGATAAATCCGGATGTGGTAACCATGGAGGCCATCGGAAAGGTCATCGACAACGATGCAGGAACCACCTATACAGGAAAGACGGTAGCCGGAAGTAACGGAAAAGTACCTGCGGCCTCTGTCACCATTCACTTAAACAGAGAAGAGACCATCACCGGTTTCACGTATAAGCTGAGTAAGGCGGATAACGCGGCCGGAAGTCCGATCGGCAATTTTAAAGTGGAGATCAGCGATACCGGCGCAGATGGTTCCTGGACCCAGGTCAAGGCCGGAACCTTCGCCGTAGCGCAGGGACAGCTGGCGAACGGCAGTCAGACCGTCTATTTTAACAAGAATGACGACACCTGGCTGTATGCCTATGACACCTCATACGTAAGGATTACGGCGGTGGACCAGAAGGGAACCGATATTTCCATTTCGGAGATTGATCTGCTGGGGCAGACCGGAGACGACATCGACTTTGGTCAGACGGATTCGATTGGCCTTTTGAAAGAGGATTACCATGCCGGACATGGAGAGAGCGGCGAGGCCGTTATTCCGGCGGGCTCCCTCCTGTTCACAGGAACGTATAAAGGGAATCCGGCGTACAATGTGGTCCTGCTGTATGATGAGCAGGGAAAGATTGTGGGCGGTACCGATGCAGAAGGAAATATATTGGCAGCACAGATGATCTTTGCGGAAGTGCCGGAGCACGGAGAACTGGGTGAGACCAGCAGCGGAACGTGGATCTATTACATCGAACCCGAAAACCTTAAAAATGCCGCTCTTCCAAAACGTGTGAGAGCGGAGCTCTACCGGGTAGACAACGCACATGACAACAGGGGAGAACGTCTTGTCAGCAACACTCTGTTTGTCGATGTGCCGGAGACACTGCCGGAGATCGAGATAAAAGCACAGGACTGAACGTACAGGAGGAGAAAATATGTTGCAGCGACTTATGAATAAGAAAGTAATAATTGGCCTGCTGGGAATCCTGATCCTGCTTGCAGCGTTTGGCCGTATTATGACAACACCGGCGGAGGAATACCGGTTTGTCACATGGGAAAAGGGAACCAATGATCATGAAGTAAAAGTGAGTATCATGCTTTCTGCACGGGAGGACGTGCAGAAAGCGGGAACCTTTCAGGTTCAGCTCGGCGTTGCCTCCGATGATTCGGATGGGATAGAGAGCATAGATTTTAAGTTCGACAGCGCTATAAAAAACAATTCTGATATTACGGTGCAGTCGTATCGCTATAACCGGGATAACGGAACATTTACGATCTACGTATCGGGGACAGCGGATGATATCCTGAAAAAGGGTACTGCGTTGAATCTTGGAACGATTGTGGTAACCGCGGACAGTGATGTGACGTTTTCGGTTAAGACGGAAGGCTGCAAAGTAGCCGATGAATCGTTTACGGAAAGAACGCTCACTGTGTTCGGAAGTCAGGACGATTATACGGTTAAGCGGGATGCGGCAGATGATGAGACGCCGGATGGCACGGCACCGGATGAGACGCCGGACGGAACGACGCCGGACGAGACGCCGGATGGAACGGTACCGGACGAGACGCCGGACGAAACGACGCCGGACGAGACACCGGATGGCACGGCACCGGACGAGACGCCGGACGGCAATGTACCGGAAGAAAAGCCAGAGCGGGAAGATTCCTCAAACAGTGTGTGGAATGATCCGGAAGAAACGAGCGGAAGCTGGAAGGCAAAGGACGGAATCTGGAACTTCGAAAAGGAGGACGGTACCTATGCGCAGAGCGAGTGGATCAAAGTCGGCGGAGAATGGTACTGGATCGGTGCTGACGGCCGGATGATTACCGGTTGGATTCATTTAAACAATGTCTGGTATTTCTGCAGCCCGTCAGGGGCAATGAAGACCGGATGGGTCAATACCGGAGACCACTGGTTCTATTTCAACCCGTCCGGAGCGATGAAGACCGGCTGGGTTCAGGAAAAAGGCTATTGGTATTATATGGGAGAATCCGGAGCGATGAAGACCGGATGGGTTCAGACAGACGGAAAGTGGTACTACCTGGATGAATCCGGCCATATGCTGGCAGATACAGTGACACCGGATGGCGGCAGAGTCGATAAAAATGGTGTCAGGGTCGATTGAACAGCAGAATAAATGGAATAACAGAATAAAAAATGCGAGGGACTGTTTTAGGAGTATTCTTAAAACAGTCCCTCTTCTGGTATTAAACGCTTACAATTTTGAGCGCATCCGTTATCGCTGTTTCATTTTCCTGCACAAAATGAAACAGTTTTGCCGCATCCTCCGTGCAGCACACGTCGGAAATTCCGGTGGACCAGGTATCTTGTCTGCAATGCAGTGCTATGATGCCAGTATACCATATAAAGAAGTCGGGAGGCTGCTCATTCACTATTCTGCCAGGAAAATGATCACGGCTTCCCTTGGACTGCCCTGCTTGCTTATATACAAATAAACATAAGTTTGCCTGGTATGGAGTTTGATATTTCATTCAGGCCATGGTAAAATAGAAGCTAAATAAATGGATCGAATGAAAAAGGTGGTTGAGATATGATGGAGCAATTATCGCTTTTTGATGACCGGGCTGCCGTGGGGCCGCTGGCAAGCAGGTTGAGACCGAGTGGGATGGAAGAGTTTGTAGGCCAGAAGCACCTCCTGGGAGAGGGGAAGGTGCTGCGCCGGATTATTGATCAGGACATGGTGTGTTCCATGATCTTCTGGGGACCGCCGGGAGTGGGAAAGACCACGCTGGCCAGAATTATCGCCAACCGGACCAGGGCTTCCTTCGTGGATTTTTCCGCCGTCACAAGCGGAATAAAGGAAATAAAGGAAGTGATGGCCCAGGCGGAGCGGGACCGTCATATAGGTCTGCGTACGCTCGTATTTGTGGACGAGATCCACCGCTTTAATAAGGCCCAGCAGGACGCATTTCTTCCCTATGTGGAAAAGGGAAGTATCATCCTGATCGGAGCAACGACGGAGAATCCCTCGTTCGAGATTAACGCGGCTCTTCTCTCGAGATGCAAGGTTTTCGTACTCCAGGCACTCCAGACCGATGACCTGGTAATGCTTCTGCACCATGCCTTGACGAGTCCTCTCGGGCTGGGGGATCAGAGAATCGGGATTACGGAGGACATGCTCCGGATGATCGCTCAGTTTGCCAATGGTGACGCGAGAACGGCACTCAATACGCTGGAGATGGCAGTCTTAAACGGGGAGATCAGCGCGGAGGAAACTACGGTGACAGCCGAGGTGCTGGAGCAGTGCATCAGCCGTAAGTCCCTTCTGTACGATAAAAATGGCGAAGAGCACTACAACCTGATTTCCGCCCTTCACAAATCCATGAGAAACAGTGATCCGGACGCGGCGCTATACTGGCTCGCCCGTATGCTGGAGGCCGGAGAAGATCCGCTCTATGTGGCAAGGCGGCTGATCCGTTTTGCCAGCGAGGATATCGGCATGGCGGACAGCCAGGCGCTTACTCTGGCGGTCTCTGCCTATCAGGCCTGCCATTTTAACGGGATGCCTGAGTGCAACGTCAATCTGGCACACACGGTGATCTATCTGTCCATGGCACCGAAATCCAACTCCGCCTACGCGGGCTACGAACACTGCAAGGAGGACGCCCTGCATACACTGGCAGAGCCGGTTCCCTTAGTGATCCGCAACGCGCCGACGGGACTGATGAAGGAGCTGCATTACGGAGAAGGCTACCAGTACGCCCACCAGACAGAGGACAAAATCGCCGCCATGCAGTGTATGCCTGACTCCCTGAAAGACCGGACGTATTATGTCCCCACGGAAGAGGGGAATGAGAAGGCGGCGAAGAAGCGGCTGGAGGAAGTGAAGGCATGGAGAGAGGCGCATGGGATGTAAGGGCAGGCAGTAAAGAATTATTTTCTGCGGATTGAAGCTGCGGTTGTGGTAAGCTGGCTGAGTGAAATTACTGATTATTTGGTGATTTCACTCAGCTTTTTTAATTCATTTCCTGCAAAAATAATGCCTGAGAGCTGCCAGTACAAAATTTAAAAAAAAAAGATCGTTTCATTATAGATACTACAAACGACTGACTTATAAGCAGGTGAGCGTTTGAAACGTCTGATTAATTGAAAATAGGCGTTATAAACGCTCGGAAATACTTTTGTCGTGAATTATGATTATTATCAGGAGGTATTATAATGAATGAGCAATTTATACGTAGTCGGCTTTCCGGATTACGAGAAGAAAAACAGGTCTCAGAGCGAAAGATGAGCTTGGATTTAGGACACAGTACCAGCTATATTCGTAGTATCACCTCTGGCAGAACGCTTCCGTCAATGAGTGAGTTCCTTTATATATGTGAGTATCTTGGAATTACGCCAATGGAATTTTTTAATGATAGAAATAACACTTCGCTAATGCAGCAAAAAGCAATTGATTATATTTATTCAATGCCGGAAAAAGATGTATGGCTGATGCTTGAATTCATTGAGAGAGTAAAAGATAAGGATCTATAGCTTACCGGGCAGGAGGGTATGGAGGATTACCATATTTCTTTGTAAAGGGGAGAGGAAATGATATGATTTCAATTGCCATTTGTGATGATGATAATGATTTCCGATTGTTACTTAGGGATGCAGTTTATAAAATGATAGAGAGTCATGGAGAGCAAGCTGTTATTGAAGACTTTTCAGATGGCCAGATATGCCTTTCACAGCTTGGGAGCAGAAAATTTAACATTCTCTTTCTGGATATAGAGATGCCGGGAATGGACGGCTTTTCCATGGCCGGGAAAATGCAAAAGAGTTATCCAAACATAGTATTGATTTTCGTCTCTTCCCATGAAAGCCTGGTTTTCCAGTCATATGAATACGATACATTCTGGTTTATGCGTAAGAGTGCGTTGATAACCGATTTGAAAAAAGCAATTGATAAGTATTTTGCGCGTATCGTTTATAATGAATTATATTATGTGGTAAATGCACAAAAAGTCTATTATAAAGACATTCTGTATATCGAATGCAATGGGCATTTGATTACAATTAAAACAGCAGACAGAACTTATAGCATGTGCGGCAGCCTTAAAAAATTGGAGGAAGAATTAACGCCCTATCAATTTATTCGTGTACATAAGAGTTTTTTGGTAAATATGAAGCAGATCAATGTGATTCATAATGATAAAATAATCCTTACCGATAACAGCAGTGTATTACTTAGCAAATCTCGGAGAGCAGAGGTTAGAAAACTGTATTTTAGAGGAGGCGCTTAAACATGGGGTGATGATCGAACTGATTGCAAATGCTGCGACATCCATAATTGGGATTCATTTTATTAGCCGGTATTGTCAGCCAAAGTATGCGGGGAGAACCAGAATCCTTTACAAAATGTCCGGTGTCCTTGCTTATTTTACAACCGTATCGGTTTTGAATTTTCTTATGCCCTTTGAGGGGGTACTGGGACTGGCATATCTTCTCGTAATGCTTTTGTATGCCCGCATCGCCTGTAAAGGGAATATAGTTGAACATGCCCTTGGAACCATGATATGGGCGTGCATTATTCTCTTCTCCACAGTACCGGTGTTTGAATTTACAACTCTCATTACGAACCATAATATTAATAATTTATTGATGTCCAATTATTATCTGAGGACAGAGATGCTGACTGCAGTAACAATTCTGAAATTCATATTATGCAATTTCATGTTAATGATTAAGAAAAACAAAGGCCTTTTTCTGAATAAAAATGAAGGTTACGTTCTCATTGGCTTTTGTTTCCTTATTCTGTTTCTGACATTAGGTTTTTTTTCGATGGAACTGACCTGGGAAAATGAAGTAATACGTCACTTTACGTCTCTATTTCTCCTGCTTGGCACGATGCTTATGATTTTGCTTATTTATAATGTGTTTAACAGCTTGAGCAGTCACAATTTGAAGGAGATTTCCCGGAGCTATACCAATAAGGCGATTGGAATGCAGGGAGAATACGTGAAGGATATTGAAAACTTAAATAAGAGATTACAGATTCAGAGACATGATACCCGGGGGCATTACGTTGCTTTACATATGTTTTTACAGTCTGGCTTGTATGAAGAGGCTGCAAGATATCTGGAAGAGCTGGAAGACAATGAGAAGAAGTATAATGAATTGCCGGATCTGACGGATAATGATGGACTGAATGCTATCTTGTATAAGTCCTGTTTGGACTGTGAATCAATGGGGATTACATTAACCTGCATCATTCATGCGGAAGTAAAGAGAATAAAGAACAGTGATATGGGGATTCTGATGTATAATTTGATGACAAATGCAATAGAGGCCACTTCCATGGCGGATAAAAAAGAAATTGATTTGGAGATTGGAAACTATCACGGATATTTGAAATGTAAAATGAGCAACACTGTACAGGAGTCCGTACTTAAGAAAAATCCAAAGCTTAAAACAAGTAAAAGGGATAAAGAATACCATGGATTTGGGATGGAAAGCATTCACCAGGTAATAGAAAAATACAACGGTCACTATGATCATTGGGAAGCCGACGGAAAATTCATTCAGGAATTATATCTGGAATATCCTTCATAAAGAAGAAAAAATGATAGCAAAGCAGGTGAGACTGTTGATCTGTAAGCTTTCGGCCATGCTGGCTGGTATGCTGGAACGAGAAAAAATTATTAGAGCTGAAGACAGGGCTGTGTATGAATATGGTTTTCAAATAACCATTGCAAATATTACGAATGCCTTAATCGTATTGTTAATTGGTCTTATAACGCATTCGATTGTGAGGGTTCTTATATTCTATACAGTTTTTCTTAGTATGCGGATGTTTTGCGGCGGATTCCATGCAAAAACATATACCCGGTGTTTCTGTCTGTTTGGTACAACCTGCCTGTTATGTACGGTTGCGGGCTATGGAGTTATGGAATTTACTAATGTACTGTCAGCTGCAGTGATATCTGTAGTTTTGCAGGGACTGTGTCTGTATCAGATGGCGCCGGTTGAAAATGAGAATCATCCACTCAGTAAAGCGGAAAAAAAGAAGTTTCGAAGTTACAGTATGATTGTGTTTGTATTTTGGGTTCTGATTATGTTCTTGATGTATACAAACAAGTATTACATGATCGCAGCGGTTATCTCAGTCACGCTGCTATCTGTATCAATACTAATGTTAATAGCAAAACAAAAGCGGGGAGGTAAAACAGATGGGTATGAAGAAGAAAGGTCTTGAGATATTAGCAAAGATTGCGTCCAATGCTGCGAAACGAGCAGAAGGAAGAGCATCCGAGTGGGGCGGCTACCAGCCAAAACGTCCGGTAAGAAAGTAAATTAAATATGACAGGGGCCAGTGAAGAGAGCTGCCGCACGGATCAAATTATCGTGTGGCAGCTCTCTTTTTATATCCGTAAACAGGAATGAAATTTACCACCGGTATTAATAAAAATCCCGTTTATGCAATATTTGTCCCGTTTATGCAAGACGTATTGAAATATTTTATGTTCGTGATTTAATAGTAGCAAAGAGACGTGATTCTAGAAGAGAAGGGGGGAAGCACTATGAGAAAAAACTGAAATGATAAGTGTTGTAAAATGTTGGCTTAATTTTGTACCAATCCGCTCAATAATAAAATCTTTCAATGGGAATGAAGGGGAAAAGTTATGAATCGAAAATACAAAAGATTATATGGCCAGTTCAGCCGGCGCTTTTTAAGCTTCCTGCTGATTTTTACCATGGTTGCACCGGACATGATGCCTATGGTATCCTACGCAGCCGAGTATCTGAATAACCAGCCGCGATATGTCAATTTTGAACGTCCGGAGAAGCTTTCCATAGAGGATTTGGAGCTTGCCAGTGATTCAGATGCAACAAAGGAAGAGACAAAAACGCAGAATGATTCTGGGGCTGATAACTCCAAAGATATAAGTGAAGTAAAACCAGCCACTCCATCCAATGCGGACTTAAGAGAACCGGAGAATTTCTATGAGCCGCTTGAGATTGAGGAACCGGAGGGCAGACTCGTTCAGTTCAACGACAATTTCCGTACCTATGAGGTAGGGGAGCGCAGCTACGTTACCGTGATGGGAGGATACTCCGGCCTTTACAAGGATGAAGATGGGAAGATATCGCGTGTAGACAACACACTGGTTTCTTCCGAAACAAAAATACAGATGGAACGGTCTGCCGCCTATATACTCGAAGGAGATGACCCCTCCGGTATGGAGGAGGATTCTGCTCTGTTCTATGAGGAGGAAAGCGAAGAGATCCCGTCTGTCTACAAAAATGCTTCCGGCGCGATTGATGTGACCATCCCGTCAAAACCGACCTCCTCCAGGGGCATTAAGGTGGCGCTGGCCTCCAGCTCTGATGCGATTGAGATGATTCCCTCTGGCGGCATTTTTAAAAAGAGTGCTGCAGCAGGAAATGCGATTCGCTATAATAACGTCTATCCCGGCATAGATATTCAATATACCCTGCGCGGAGATACGGTAAAAGAAGATATTATTCTTCTGGAACCTACGGATCAGAATACATTTTCCTACGAGGTAAGGACCTCCGGGTTAAAGGCCGCACAGTCCGGAAAGAATATTATATTTTACAGGACAAGCAGGAAATCGCCTGTATTTCTCTTAGAGGCGCCTTATATGATCGATGCCGCCGGCGAGACGAGCACCGATTTATCTATGAAGCTGGGACGTGGGTCGAATGGCAGCTACGAGATATCCGTCACTGCAGATAAAAAATGGCTGGATGCAGAAGAGCGGCAGTATCCGGTACGGATTGATCCGGCCACCGCAGTTCCGTCAAATGAGTTTATCTTTGCAATGGCATCACAGGGCCAGCCGAATGCCATATTTAACTGGGATGGAAATGCATATGTTGGCTATGCAGACAGCAATTTAAAGAATTGCCGCCAATACGTTGCATTTAATGAAAATGACTGCGAAAGCATTACCTCTATGCTGCAGGATGCGAACGCGGTCTGCAGCAGTGCGATATTTACCGTCACAGCCAGGACCAACAACAGCAGCAATGCAAATGTATTTACCGTCGGTACGCCCACTGTGGGCTGGGATGCCCATAAAATCAACTGGAATGGAGCTCCGCCCTTTACAGAGACCGGAATCAGACAGTCAGCGCCGGGCGAGAACATGGCTATGGACTTTGATATTACAGAGACCATGAACAGCTGGATCACAGGGAAGACACCACAGGCCGGATTTGTCATTAAGGCAGACCAGGAACCCGGTGCTGATACGCCGCAGGAACTGCGCGTTCCCGGTGAGATTCTGTATAACAGAAAAGACGCCATGGGTCCGAAGATCACCGTGGAATGGGAGGGGGACAACCCTGGAGGCAATCCGGAAGACTACCCGGTAGCAGACACGACTATTACCGTGACGCCATCCGTCAGAAAAACCGATATCGAGGGCGGCTCTGCCACCGGTGTCCTGGCTCATGGAAAAACTACCGGCGATGCTGAGGTAACCTGGGAACTGATTGACACATCAACCGGTGAGAATGTGACAGGCAGCAAGGCCACCGGTGAGGATACCGTCCTGTATCCCAAATTCGATCTGGCGGGTCTGGAGCATGATTTTACCGTGATCCCGAAATCGAACTGGCAAAGCGACGGCATTGATTTAGAATCGCTTAAGACAAACACAGTCTACCAGTTTAAAGCAGAAGCTGAGGCGGAGATAAAGGATGAATCTGGAGAACCTGCCGGAGAGACAGAAAAATCCGGAGAGAAGCTCTCGGATACCTTCCTGATCTATCATGTTCAGCAGGATGATCTCGTTCAGCGAATTGCGAGGCATTATAAAGTAAATCCCAATACGATTGCAAAGGACAATCATATCTACTTAAATCAGTTGACAGAGATGGATACGTATCTTTTTATCCGCAATCCTGATCCCGATGCGGGAGAGTACAACTTTGAGAATCTGACGCCATGGGAAGAACTGGTGTTATCAGGGCTGCTGCAGGGGGCGGGCGTATACTGTTCCTTTGGTTTCGAGCCTGTCAACTTAAATACCGGAAACTTCTATATGTCACAGACAGATGCGCTGCTTACAGAGCTTGGCGGGGATTTTGAAGTACAGAGGGCCTACAACTCCTTACTGCCGGACAACCGTTCTGAATTTGGCCGGGGGTGGAGCGGCTCCTTTGGCGAACATTTAACCATGCTTCCGGATGGAAGAATATTGTACCGCCAGAACGATGGCGCGATGCTGCCATTTACCAGGGAAGACGATATTTACAAAGGGCCGGAGGGGTATGATCTCGTATTAAAGCCTCTGGATTCCTTCGACGTAGTTCTTCCGGAAATTCCAAAACCGCCGGTAGCGACTGCCTCTGAGGCGTCCTACGCAGCAGAGAAACCGATGCTCCTGGCAGACGATGAAACAGCAAATGACGAAAATGAGACAGAGCCTGGAACACCGGAAGAACCGGAAAATCCGGAGGATTCTGAAAATTCCGGAAACTCAAAGCCCAGTGTTGCCGGATGGGAACTCAGCTATCTGGATGGCTCCAGCCTCCTGTTTGATAATGCAGGTTTCCTGCACTATAAGAAGGACAGAAAAGGAAACACCACGACTTATACCTATGATAATGATTACAGACTGACAGAGGTAAGGACTGCGTCAGGAAAAATCTTTGATGTGGAGATGGATGACCACGACCGGATTACCTCCATTACGCTGCCGGATGGGGAGGCAGTTTCTTACGAATACGATGAAGATGGCCGGTTGATTTCTGTGACTGATCCGGAAGGCGGAATCCGCCGTTATGAGTATGACGATGAGAACCGCATGACTGCGTGGTATGATGAGAATGGAAACAGGGTTATTCAGAACACGTATGATGATGAGAACCGTGTAATCTCCCAGGTGGATGCCAGTGGAAATACGGCAGCGCTGGAATATTTTGACGACCACACCATCACCACTGATAATAAGGGAAATAGAACGGTATACTGGTTCGATGAGCAGAAGCGTACCACAAAGATCGTGTATCCGGATGGTTCTTCGATAGCCAGAGAATATGATGCGTCGGGCCATCTTGCTTCTGAAACGGATGAACTGGGAGTTACGACCTCCTATGCCTACGATGATAATGGAAACGTTCTGACCATCACCAGAGAAGACGGCAGCCAGGCTTCCTACACCTACAACGAACAGAATCAGCCGCTGACTGCCACGGATTACGAAGGGAATACTACTTCATTTATCTATGATGAACAGGGAAATCTGCTCTCTATGACAGATGCGGAAGGGAACACTGTCTCCTGGAGCTACGATGAAGTAAACCGCATGATCTCCATGACAGACGGAAATGGCGGAACCAGTACGTATACGTATGACGGAGCCGTCCCTGTGAGCTATACCGACGGAGAGGGAAATACGTATACCTTCACCTATGATGAGATGAACCGTCAGCTGACAGCCGGCGACCCGCTGGGCAGCTCCGAGGTATTTGTCTATGATCGGAAAGGCCGGCGTGTTTCAGAGACTGCGAAAGATGGTGGAACGACCAGCTACGAGTTCGATCCTGCCGGCTGTGTTCTGTCGATTACGGACGCCATGGGTGTGAAAACAGATTTCACCTATGACCGGATGTACAACATTCTGTCCGGTACGGATGCCATGGGAAATACCCTGACCTATGAGTACGATGAAAACTATAACAAAGTGAGAGAAACCGATGCCAAAGGCAATATCACTTCCTACGCTTATGACAGCCGCGACCGCCTGATAAAAGTAACCGATGCCCTCGGAAATGATATGACCTACACATTAGACGGCAAAGGACATACAACTGCAGCAACAGACCGTCTGGGAAATACGGTAAAAGCAGGATATCACAAGCTCCTTGGCGTTCCCGTTACGATGGAAGACGCCCTGGGAAATACCGTGTATTACCGGTATGACCGGAATGGAAATGTGAAGAAGACCATCTATCCGGACGGAAGTGAAGTTTCCTACACGTATGACCGTGCCGGCCATATCGTCAGCACGACCGCACAGAATGGCCTTGTAACGGCGATGTCCTATGATGGAAACGGCAATATCATTCGGATCACTGATGATGAAACCCGCGTCTATACATTTGAGTATGACCGCAGCAATCGTCTGGTCAGAAGTGTGGATCCGCTGGGCGGTGTTACGGAATATACGTATGATGCGGCCGGAAACCAGACCGGGACAACCGATGGCAACGGCCACAATACCGAATACGCTTATGACGCGGCCGGAAGACTGAAGGAGATCACCGACGCTCTGGGGCAGACCACCGGCAGCGATTACGATTTGAATGGAAGAACATTAAAGACAACAGACGCGTTGGGAAACAGCAGTACATACCATTATGACGTTCTTGGCCAGATGCGGGCCGTCACCGACGCGGCCGGAAGCGTGACCGCCATGGATTACGATTCTCTCGGCAACGTCTTAAAGATGACCGATGCATTAAAGGGTGAGACCTCCATGGAGTACGACGCGTTAAGCCGTACCGTTAAGATGACTGACGCCATGAGCGGGGCATATGCCTATGAGTATGACGCGGAAGGCAATCTGATCAGCATGACCATGCCGGATGGAGACAAGGTTTCCATGGAATATGATGCAAAGGGCCAGATGAGTGCCAGCACCGACGAGGCAGGGGTGGAGACCACCTATGAATACGATTCCATGGGGCGGATAGTAAAAGCTTCTGATAATACCGGAAATACCATGGTCTACGAATATGACCTTGCCGGAAATCTGATCAAACAGACGGATACGATCGGAAGAGCTGCGGTCTATGAATATGACAAGTTTAACCGCCTGATCCGCGCGACCGGAACCGACGGGGCGGCGACAGAGTATGAATATGACGCCCTCGACCGCCTGATCCGTGTCACTGAGGCCGATGGAACGGCCACATCCTACGAATACGACAAGGTAGGAAACGTGATCGGGATCACAGAGCCGGGCGAAGCTGTCTATACCTACGCATACGACGCCATCAACCGGATTACCGGAAAGGTTGACCCGCTGGGAGCAGCGACTGCATTTGCCTACGATGCAAACGGTAATCTGACGGAGGCTACAGATGGAAACGGAGTAAAAAACGCATATTCGTATGATGTCCTGAACCGCATGACTGCACTGCAGGATGGAAATGGCAATAGTACCGGTTATGAGTACGATGAACTGTCCCGCCTCCTTTCCATTACAACACCGGAGGGAAGTAAGCAGGAGTACCGTTACGATGCGTTAAGCCGCATGACGAAGGCAAAGGATGCCAATGGACTGATTACGGAATACCAGTATGATGTGATGGGCAATCTGGTAAAGGAAATATCGCCGAAGGGGGCGGAGACCAGCTATACCTACGATAAGCACGACGAATTAACGAGTATCACCGACGCCATGGGGAATGTAACCGCCTATGAGGTGGACTTAAACCGCATGGTAACGAAGATGACACAGAAAAATGGCGGAGAGTATGCGTATACATATGACGCCGTCCACCGCCTGACTGGAATTACAACACCACTGGGACTAAATCGCCGCTTTACGTATGATAATGGTGACAATATCACAAAGGATACAGACAGCCTTGGCCGTACCACGGTCTTTGAATACGATATTATGCACCGGATGACGAAGGCAGTCAACGCAAAGGGCGGAGTGGAGACCTACGAGTATGACATACGCGGTAATTTAAATGCGGTGACGAATGCCATGGGCCATAAGAACACCTACGTCTATGACCTGATTGACCAGATGAAGGAAAGCGTGGATCCGGAAGGAAAGGCGACGAAGTTTACCTATGACATGGTAGGAAATGTAACTTCTGTAACGAGGCCGGGAGACCGCACCACCAGCTACGCGTATGATAACAACTACAATATAACGGCGCTGACAGACCCGAAGGGCTATATTTACAGGAATACTTACGATAAGGACAACCGGCAGATTACGGCAGCTGACCCGCTGAACCAGACACAGTCTGTTACCTATGATGCGGGAAGCAGAATTACAGCCCTGACCGATAAGATGGGCCTGAGCCAGGAGTTTACGTATGATAACCATGGTAATGTGACGGCCGCGAAGGCGACGGATGGCCTGATCACCCATTTCCAGTACGATATTCTGGATCGTCTGACTATGGTTACCGACCCGATGGGAAATGACACTCTGTATGCGTACGACGTGATGGGAAATATCACAGCAATGACTAATGCTGAGAAGAATGTAACGAAGTATGCGTATGACCTGGAAGGCAACATGACCTCTTTAACCAGCCCGATGGGCAGGAAAGAGCAGTTCGCTTACGATGCCGGCGGCCGGATGACAGAGCGGATGACAGCGAAGGGCGACACGATCCGCTACGATTACGATGTCCTGAACGGGCTTGTGGAAAAGACGTACGAAGACCAGAACGGCGCTGAAGCCGATCACCCGGTCCAGATGGGCTATAATGTGATGGGGCAGAGAATCTCCATGGAGGACATTACCGGAGAAAGCAGCTATACGTACGATGCGCTCGGCAGACTGAAGACCGCCGCGAATGGCTCCGGGAAGACCGTGGAATATTTCTATGATGAAGCGGACAACCTGCAGAAGATCCTGTATCCGGATGGATACGCGGTAGTCTATACCTACGACAAGAATGATAATATCACAAAAATCGTGGATCGTGACGGCCGGGAGACATTTTACAGCTACGATCCCTTAAACCGGCTTACGAGGGTGAAGAGGGCGGATGGAAGCACCAGCACTTACACGTACAATGCGAGAGACCAGATCGTGGAAGCAGAGAATTTATGTTCCTGCGGCTTCCTGATTTCCGATTATCAGTACATGTATAATGACGCTGGCCTGATTACCAATGAGACGGCCAAAGAGTGCCTGTTTGCTTCGAATAAGGATTTCGGCCACAAGGGCGGCCCGGATGGAGAGTGCGTCCATGTTTCTGATAACCCGTGGCAGAACCAGAATCCGGAGTGGCAGACGACAAAGCGGACATTCAGGTACGATGATAACGGCCAGCTCATCGAGTGCAAAGAAGATAAGGGAATGTTCGACAAGACTACCTATACGTATGAGTATGACAGCGTCGGAAACCGGACAATGGCAAAGAAGCAGAAAGCATTTACGTATGCAAACCCGGATAAGACGACGTATACCTACAATGCGGATAACCAGATGGTAAGCGCGGTGGTCTGCGAAGGGAATCTGACGAAACGCTACACGTACAAATACGATGCCAATGGTAATCTGACCCAGGAATGCCTGATGAATTATGCGGAGACGACGTACCAGTACGATACGGAGAACCGGTTAAAAGCGGTAAAGGATGGACAGAAGCTTCTGATGGCAGCCGCCTATGACGGAGATGGGAACCGGACGTTCCAGCTGAATTACAATCCGGAAGCGGAATGCGGTTACGGAAAGAATGTGAGCGGTGAAATCTTCATGCCGGAGAATCATGAGAATGAAGATGGAAGCTTGACGGCGGAAGGCGATTTGTTCAGCTATATCTGTTCTGCAACGGGAAGAGCCTATGACCTGACGGAATATGTGAATGACACGAACCGGCAGTATACGGAGGTGCTGACCGCTTATACGGTAAACAGCGGAGCGACGGAGAGCTACAGCTATAAAGGAAGGCAGCGGCTGTCCCGGAATAATATCTGGACGGAAGCGCGCGGAGTGGACCATAATGAGACGAGCTATTACTTATATGACGGCCGGGGAAGCGTGACGGCGAATACGTGGTATAATGGAATGGTGACGAGTGTGTACCAGTATGATCCATATGGGAAGGTGACGCTGGGAAGTACAGAGCATACAGACTTCTATGGGTATAATGCAGAGAGCTATAATCCGAATACCGGACTTGAGTATTTGCGGGCGAGGTATTATAATGCAGATAAGGGAAGATTCTTCCAGGAGGATACGTATCTGGGGGATATCACAGACCCGCTGACGCTGAACCGGTATGCTTATACGAAGAACAGTCCGCTGAATTATGTTGATCCGAGTGGACATAAAATTTCATCATTAGGTGACTTCGTTTCATTTGTTCAAAACAAAGCTACCGAGTTTAGGGATAAAGCGAGTAGCTATATTTATGAAAAAGCTACTGGTGCGCTGAAGGGGATGTTGGAATGGGCAAAAGAGAGCTGCGAGACCCTTGATTGTGAACTGGTTACAGTCGCGTATAATATTCTGCTGGGAGCAGGATTTGCGCTGGTTGAAAACGCGCTGAATATAATATTCTCAATGAAAGAACTTGGCAGTCAATGGGATTCCAGTGACAGTGATTATTACCAGAAGTTAATGGAGGACTGGGTATTAGAAAACGGTGTTACTGATACAACATATTTTTATCTTGGTCAGTTAGTTAGTGATGCACTGCAGACATACTTTGCAGTAAAGGCGATTCCTAAACTTCTTACAAAAATAGGTCCGGCACTGACAAAATTAGCAGGCATATTAGGCGGAGGATCCGGTGGCGGAATGGTTCCAGCATTGGTAGGAGTAGGAGAATATGCCAGCCAAATTGGAATGTCTGCCGAAATAGCGGAAACGCTTGTTAATGAATTTGGAGCAGCAGTAGCTGGAGTGTTGATAGTATTTGCAGATATAACCGGAATAGGGCATGATGCGGGGAAGTTTGTTGAAGCGCTGACAAAGGGGGATTCTAAAACTACAACTGCTGCGGATTGGGAAGGAAAAACAGATGAATTAGCAAAAACATCCCCTATAGAAATCCCTGAAGATGCTACTGTAAAAATACAGCATAAGGCTGGTGGATATGATCAAATAAGCTATAAGTGGTCAGATAATACATATAAATATGAAGCCAGATGGCATACACGAACACCAAATGCCCCAGAAGGGAGTCCTAATTCCTGGGTGATTGAGAGAACTACACCAGGAACACCAACAGGTCAGCAAAGAGTTCAGAATATGTATACACCTGGAGTTAATAATGACTGGACACCGAGGTGGCAATGGGATGCTGCTGTTGATGCGTACAATAAGGGGATAACGACACCATTTCAAGATGCTATATTAAATGCTGGACATATCGACGCGCCATAAGGAGGTGATGTTTATGGGTCAAGTTAATAACCAATTCTATCGTGGTTATGAAGGCGAAAAGGAAATACAAATTTATACATCAAAGGAAAAAATGGTTATTTGGGATGGTTTTTTTAACGATATTATGGAACAATTTAAGCCCGCCGAAGAGGGGTGGATTGGAATTGCATACTATTATCATTTATATTTAGGCTGGTGTGATGGAAAAGCTTGGAAAATTCCGAATATAGATGAATTTCTTCAACAGTTCCGACAATTAGATATAACTAATTGTCGATTTGAGGAATCAAAGAAAGTATTGGCGGATATTTGTAATATGCTTTGCTTAGCTATACAAGAAAATGAGAACGTATGGATAGCGGAAGGCTGACAAATTAAAAAAATAATGAAGATTAAACATTTTTGCTCGGCTCTGCCGGGCAATGTCCCAAGAGGTTATGCGTTTTTCAGCATAACCTCTTTAACCTGCACACTTTTCGACCCTGCGATTTTTCCTTGAATTCCGGTAAAATGGCTCTGTTTCAAATCGGGGCAACGAGCCGATTCATCTGCTTTATGGTACATTTTTCCGATCACGCTTCCAAATCGGCAACACGGGCGGTCACGGCGCGTCACAGGGGCAAGAGGATGATGGGAGCGGACCAACGGAAACCGGATAAAAGAAAACTACTGGATCGGAATTCAAAAAAGTTGACTGTCGGGTATAGTTATTTTGTAGCTTTGCCACCCAGAAATAGCCTTTTATGTGGGCGATCGAAGCATTTTGGGTGGCAAAATTCTGGAAATGAGAAAACTTGGGTGCCGCCAAGCCACCCAGCAGATTATTTTTCGACCTTTGAAATGAATACCGAAAGTAAGGAACCGGTAAGAAAAAAGCAAGGAAAAGGAAATTGACCTGTGGGCTGGTTCCATGGTAAAATGGCGCACACCAGGGGGTATAAGGGGGAAATAAGTGGCTGATGATTGAAACTACCAGAAAAACATAGTAATGAACCAGCGGTCATAAGATATTGACTGCTGGTTCATTTTCTTTTCTGGAGATACTACTATGTCACAAATCAGCCTGCCATTTCTGCATCACATTTCACAAACATTCAGAACTGCTCCCAAATGACTTGCGGATGCTCCTTTTCAGAGTTATCATACGACGACTCCGACAGGAGAATAACCTGTGAAATCCGAGGTTAGGGAAGCAGACAGGCTTAATCCCCCTTGCGATGGCCGTTGCCGTAGGGCGTAATTCGGCACATAACGCTTATCAGCTGAGGTTGCCGGTGATTTTTTGATTACGGATGGAGACAGGACAAAAAGGAAGGATTCAAACGAGAAAAGAAAACATCATCTATGTGGGGATTGACCTACATAAGGAAACACACACGGCGATTATGCTTGACTGCTGGAATCAGAAACTAGGTGAAATCACCTTTGAGAACAAACCATCAGAATTCCATAAGCTGACGAGAAAAGTCAGTCGGTTTGTGACGGAAGAGAGGACAGCGGTATATGAATTGGAGAATGCCTACGGCTATGGCCGTGCGCTGGCGGTTTGGCTTTTAGAGAAAGGCTACACTGTGAAAGACGTGAATACAGCATTGTCCTACGCTCAGAGAAAAAGCGTTCCAATGTATCAAAAAAAAGACAGCTATGATGCGGAAACTGTTGCGCTCGTATTAATCAATATGCTGGATAAACTGCTGGATGCCATACCGGATGATGCTTACTGGACACTAGGCCAGTTGGTAAATCGCCGCGACAACATCTGCTCCCATCAGCAGAGATTAAAGAACTAATTGCACGAACAGCTCTGCGTAGCTTATCCCAGCTATAAAGGGTTCTACGGCGATATCGGCCGGGCTACGGCCTTATATTTCTGGCTTAAGTACCCATCGCCGGAACATCTGCGAGGAAAGACAGCAGAGGAACTGACGGCAGAACTGCGCCCAATCAGCCACAATAACTGCTCTATCAAACGGGCAGAAAAGATATTGGAACTGGTGCGTACCGACGGTCAGACCACCAGAGAACACCAGGAGAGCCGGGATGCCATAACACAAAGTATTGCTGGTGATTTGGAGCATTACGGGGAACAGCTTAAGATTGTGGAAACAGCAGTAGAAACTATACTGTCTTCATTTAACTGTACCTTGATGACTGGATACCGGAGCAATAATGGTTGTCGGTCACGAACACTTTGTGCTAAGATAAAAGAAACTTAAAACGCAGAAATTGGTTTATCGTCTTTTCCAAAAGAACAGAGAAAAAGACGTAAAAGTTATGAGAGTTCAGCGTCAGTGTCAAGGGGGAATCTGGTTCTTGGGAAAGAAATTTAAAGGATACGAGCGAAAAGGGGTTAAAGTTAATACTTTAAGTAGGTAAACACAGCATTGTTCTATGTCCAGAGAAAAAGCGTTCCAATGTACCAGAAAAGTGACAGCTATGATGCAGAAGCGGTCGCACTTGTATTAATCAATATGCTGTACCAACTGCCTTACTGGACATTAAGCCAGTTGGTAAACTGCCGGGATAACATCTTTATACCCAACTAATTAGAGAAAGGGTGTATAAAAGTGAATGAATTAAAATATCCATCAAAAGAAACGATAAAACGATTAACAACAGAATTAAGACTGGAAGGAGCTGATGAATATACTCAAGATTGGGAATATGAAGTAGCAAATGTAAATCAATTGCCAGACTATATTAATTTTTATAGAAACAGTGAACTAAATTTTAATGAAAGAGCAACTTTAATGCGCATAATACTAGAAGCATATAATGATTATATTAATCCGGAGAATGAAGAAGATGTATATAGAGAGTCAATAAAAGAATTTTTAAAGAAAGATTATCTTATTCACAGAGACACAATAATGTATTGGTCATGTGGAAATGATGACTTAGCTGATTGTTTTGCTATTTCTTCATTTATAAGAAAAATTCAAGAATAATCTGCTACTATTGCCCGGCTTTGCCGGACGATGTCCTTTGGTTTGGGTGGCGCAGAGCCACCCCAGCCTTTAACCCGCACACTTTTCGCCCCTGCGATTTTTCTTGTTTTTTGAAAAATTGTGGTTGTTTCACATTGGGCCAACGAGCCGATAGAACTGGCTCATGATACATCTTTCCGAGGTCGGTCGGAAAAGGGCAACACGGGCGGTCATGGCGCATCACAGGGGCAAGAAAAATCATTAATAAGAGACATCTCTGCTAAGTGTGCCGTTTTGCCGGAAAACTGCTCTTAGTCGGGAGTATTTCTGTGCCACCCAATAATCCTTTGATTTTGCAATATTTCGGGGCGTTTTGAGTGGCAGAATCCGATTTATTGCAATACTTGGGTGCCGCCAAGCTACCCAGCAGATAATTTTCGACCCTTGAGATATGTGCTGCCAGTAATAAGCCGGTAAGAAAAACGCAAGGAAGATGAAATTGACTATCGGGATATTTCCATGGTAAAATGGCGCACACCAGGGGGTATAAGGGGGAGAGAAGTGGCTGATTGAAACTGCTAGAAAAACATAGTAATGAACCGGCGGTTATATGATATTGGCTGCTGGTTCCTTTTCTTTTCTGACAATACCACTATGATACAAATCAGTCCTCCATTTTTGTATCACATTACACAAACATTCAGTACTGATTCCAAAGGTTAGGTAAGCAGACAGGCTTAATCCCCCTTGCGATGGCCGTTGCCGTAGGGCGTAATTCGGTACATAACGCTTATCGACGTTCAACGGCACACTGACCATGCCTTGAATGGAGGTAATAACAGCGGCAAATATGCTGTCAGAAATTGGAGATATCAACCGATTTCCCAAAGCCAATAAGCAGGCGAAATTAGCAGGGATATGCCCGATTGACTTTCCTTCGGCGGAAAAAAGGGAGGGATATGTGCCCGAAGCAGGGAAACAGACTGTTGCAGTCTATTTTACTTTTTAGCCATCCGAATGATTCAGATATCCACCAAAGGAACGCCGAGGAATAAAGTATTCCAGGAGTATTATCTGAAAAGAGTAGCGGAAGGGAAGAATAAACAGCAGGCGCTGATCTGCATCACCCGCAGGTTGGTCAATATCGTGTATGGTATGCTGAAAAATCATACGGAATACCGGGAGCCGGAGTAATAAAGGCTGTCATTTGATAAAGGCTTGTGATAAGATGAAAGAAATAAAAACACAGTAATTGGTTTACCGCCTTTTTCCAGAAGAACAGAGAAAAAGGCGTAAAAGTTATGAGGGTTCAGCGTCAGTGCTAAGGGGATTCTGAGAGTGAGGAACGAGAATATAAGAAGCCTAAATCAGGATCAGGGAAAGAAAAGACTTTAGAGGTTCCTAAATGGGTCAAAGGCAATCGACCGTATAAAGGAGAGCGTGGCAAAGATTTCGCCAAACGGTTAAATGGATGAAAAATATGGTGCAGGAAATTACAAAACTGGTCCAGGTAGTGAATACAACCAAATAAAAAAATGGGGTGTTCGTGATTTTGAATAAAGAGGAAATAATAGAATTTTATCCTATAAAGTTTAAAGTCAATCAAACAGAATATTGCACACTTTGGTATACAGATGAAATTGATGGCTTTTTACAAGATGAGAACAAAAAGATAAAATTTTTTGCAAATGTTGGAGAGGTTAAGGCTTTTACAGAAAGTAAAGGATATAGTATTGATTCTGAAGTTCTGCAGATAACAGACGATATATTAAAAAGTTTAGACATGCAAATTTTAGACTGTAATGTAATTATAACATGTTGGAATATTCTATCAGATATGGCAAAATCGATAGACTGTGATTTTTTAGGAGACAGTAAATCGGAAGAAATTCAAAATATTTATGATAAATTGTTTTACGGTTGTAATTTGCCGTCACTAAAGAAGAATGGTGAAGATTTTTTGCCAAAATGGGCAGATGATGAGAAGAATTTAATAAAAAAAGTACTTAAAAATGGCTTTGAAGTTTTACAGAGAGCATTAAAATTGAGTCTATAGGTATTCGCCCGGTTTTGTTGGGCGATGTCCTCCAATCGGGTGGCGTCAAGCCACTTGGCCTTTAACCTACACACTTTTTGACCCTGAGATTTTTTATAATTCCCGGAAAAGTGAGGTCGTTTCACATCGGGCCAACGAGCCGATATAACTGGTTCATGGCGCATCATACGTTCGGTCGGGAAAGGGTAACACAGGTAGTCATGGCGCGTCACAGGGACAAGAGAATGGCGGCGAGTAACCAGTGGTCAAATGATAGCTGTTACTGGTTCCTTTTCTTTTCTGGTGTTGCTAAATGTAATAAATCTGTTCACTGCTGCATTATATTTTACAAACTTTCAGAACCGTTTCCCAATGACTTGCCAGCGCTGTTTTTCAGAGGTAACATACAATAACTTCGACAGGAGAATAACCTGTAAAGTCCGTAAGTTAGGGAAGCAGACAGGCTTAACCCCCCTTGCGATGGTATGCTAGACAATTTTTTGAAGGGGTCTGGAATAATAGGGGTGTGCAATTTTGGTTTGATTATACAACAAACCAAATAGATTCGGCATGGCCTAAGTAAAGGAGAAAACAAAAGTGTTAGAAATTATTATAGAAGATGATATATATGTTACAAAAAATACAAACGTAGTTGATACGAAAATACATATTAATTATAATGATTACTGCTTTCCAAGTGCTACTTGGACAGACTTTACCTTTCCTGTTTTAGAATGGTGGAAAAACACATTGATTGGTGCTAAGAATGCTGATAATATTTCACTTACCCTCCCTTTTCATGATGGATCGTTCTGGCTGCAAGTGTATAAAAATAAAACTTTTGATTTAAGAATAAATTTTGTAAATGGTCGAGGAATAAAAAAAATAGAGTTGACTGCCTATTGTGGATATTACGAATTTTTGAATGAGATTTATAAGGCTATAAAGAAATTTGCAAAAATCTTGTATAAAAATGATATGCATAAAGGGGATTTCTCACCGGTGTATGAACAAACTATGTTATCTATAGTTGAACTTAAGGAGTTTCTAAATGAGTAATACCCGCCCGGCGATTTCCTTAGAGGCTATGCGTTTTCCCGCATAACCTCTTTAACCAGCACACATTTCAACCCTGCTATTTTAGTAAATTTCAACTAGAAAACCCGTTTCCGAATCGGCCCAACAAGGCGTAATACCTGTTTGATGGTACATTTTACTAATAAACGAAACAGCATGACAAAAACGGCCATAAAATAATTTTTATCGGCCGTTCAGACTGTAGACAACTAGCCTCCTAATAGGAGGCGGTTGTCTTTTTTTCTTTAA
>ERZ894229.626-NODE-626-length-26337-cov-10.1974_pt1 | contig 26337 bp, 25 predicted proteins | sample MGYA00380295_ERZ894229 | MGnify/ENA primary metagenome ERZ894229 (study PRJEB32331, sample SAMN06328479) | human gut metagenome | biome: human gut microbiome; feature: stool | host: Homo sapiens | collected 2014-09-17 ... | reverse complement strand
GCTGGAGCACTTATATCACAAGCCCCTGCTCGATGTGGATGAGCTGTACAACACGATGATGGAATATAAGGAAATGATCGCGCCCTATGTGTGCGACACCTCCCGTTTCCTGGACGAGGCGCTGAAGGAAGGAAAGAACATCCTGCTGGAGGGACAGCTGGGAACTCTGAAGGACCCGGATCACGGCATCTATCCCATGGTGACCTCTTCCTCCACGCTGGCGGCCTATGGCGCGATCGGCGCCGGAATTCCTCCCTATGAGATCAAACAGGTGATCACCGTCTGCAAGGCTTATTCCTCTGCGGTCGGGGCGGGAGCCTTCGTATCCGAGATTTTCGGAGAGGAAGCGGATGAATTGAGACGCCGCGGCGGAGACGGCGGAGAGTACGGGGCGACCACGGGACGGCCGCGCCGCATGGGCTGGTTTGACTGTGTGGCTTCCAGATACGGCTGCCGTCTGCAGGGAACCACGGATGTGGCCTTTACGGTGCTGGATGTGCTGGGCTATCTGGATGAGATCCCCGTCTGCGTGGGCTATGAGGTGGACGGCGAGGTGACGGAGGAGTTCCCCGTAACCTGGAAGCTGGAAAAGGCAAAGCCGGTGCTTACGACCCTGCCCGGATGGAAGTGCGAGATCCGCGGCATTAAGAAATATGAGGATCTTCCGGAGAACTGCCGGAAGTATGTGGAGTTCGTGGAGCAGCACATCGGTTATCCGATCACCATGATCAGCAACGGCCCCGGCAGAGACGACATCATCTATCGGGAAAGCCCGCTGAAAAAATAAGAGGAAAGCATGGTTCAGAATCTGGAATATTACAAGGTATTCTGCCACGTGGCCCGCTGCGGTTCCCTCACTCTGGCGGCGCGGGAACTTTCCATCAGCCAGCCGGCTGTGAGCCAGTCGATCCGGCTTCTGGAAGCATCCGTGGGCGCGAAGCTGTTCGTGCGCAGCACCAAGGGCGTGAAGCTCACGAGAGAAGGGGAGCTGCTGTATGAATATGTGGAAAAGGGCTATGAGCAGATCGAGCTGGGCGAGAGAAAACTGAAACAGATGATGAATCTGGAGCTGGGAGAAATTCACATCGGAGCGTCTGACATGACGCTCCGCTTTTTCCTTCTGCCCTATCTGGAACGTTTTCACGAGCTCTGTCCAAAAATCCGGATTGTCGTGAGCAACGCGCCCACGCCGGAAACGCTCTCTTCGCTCAGAAGCGGAAAAATTGACTTCGGGGTGGTGAGCACGCCCTTTGACGGGGAGGGCCTGCACTGGGAAAAGGTGCAGGAAATTGAGGACATTTTTGTGGCGGGCAGGCGCTTTATTCAGTATAAAAACAGGATGCTGGATTTAAAGGAGCTGGAGCGCCTGCCTCTCATTCTTCTGGAAAAAAACACCAGCACCCGCAGCTGTATGGACCGTTTCCTGCTGGAAAACAGGGTGCAGGTGGCCCCGGAATTTGAACTCGCAACCAGCGACATGATCGTCCAGTTCGCACTCCGTTCCCTGGGTGTGGGAAATGTGGTGCGGTCTTTCGCCGAGCGGGAGCTGGCAGACGGGACGCTGTTTGAGCTGCGCTTTAACAAAATGATTCCGAAACGCCATTTCTGCGTGGTGACGGCGGACAGAGGAGAGCCCACCGCAGCGGCGAAAAGGATGCTGGAGCTGATCCGTACAAAGGATCTGCCGGAAAGGAACGGAAATGATTCGTACGATTATTTTTGACATTGGAAACGTGCTGACGGTGTTCGGCTGGAAAAATTTCCTGAAAAGCTTCGGCTTTGACGCTGAGACGGAAGAAAAGGTGGCAAAGGCCACCATGGACAATCCCTTCTGGAATGAATTTGACAGAGGGATGCTGAACGAAGAGGAAATGCTCGCCGGATTCATCCGCAACGACCCGTCCGTGGAAAAGGAGATTCGTCAGATTTATGAGAATCTGCACGGCATCCTGACGAAGGCGGACTACGCCATTCCCTGGATCAAAGAGCTGAAGGAGAAGGGGTATCAGGTGCTGGTGCTCTCCAATTTTTCTGACAAGGTGGCCCGGGAGAACCCGGACGCGCTGGATTTCCTGGAATACGTGGACGGCGGGATCCTGTCCTATCAGGACGGCGTGATCAAGCCCGATCCGGCGATTTACCGCCTGCTGCTGGACCGTTACGGTCTGAATCCGGAGGAATGCGTATTCCTGGACGACATTCAGAAGAATCTGGACGCGGCGAAGGCGTTTGGAATCCACACGATTCTCTTCCGGAGCATGGAGCAGGCCAGGGAGGAGCTGCGCGCGCTGGGGGTAGAGTGAGTTATTGATTCTCCTCTTTTTCCTCTTTCCGTTCCTTGATCTGCTGATACAGCCAGATATAGATCCATAGCAGGATCGGCAGGCCGATGGTGGCAACCAGGCAGGCCTGGAAAAGTCTGTCCCATCCCGGGAAATCCAGAAGCGCCACGATCAGAGTAGCAACATACATCCCCACAAGCAGTACGACGCAGATCATTGCTGCGACCTGCTTTGGGGATATTTTTTTGTCTTTCTTTTCTTTCATGATAATCTCCATTCGAATCAGTCGTCCACGTCGAAGGCCTCCAGCCTGCTTTTCTTCGGAAGCGGTCTGCTGTCTCCGTGCCGGACGAACAGCATGGTGAAGAAGGCGATGACGACGAAAAAGGCGGCATAGGGGAACAGAATGAAGTACCCCACATGCTCCAGCAGAAAGCCGGAGAGAATCGGGGTGACGATCTGCGCCGCCATGGAAAAAGTGTAATAGAAGCCCGTAAATTTTCCGATGTCGCTTCCTTTACTCATTTCCACCACCATGGGATAGGAATTCACGTTGATGGCGGCCCAGGCTACGCCCACCAGAGCGAACAGGCCGTTGATCCAGATATGATATTCCTTTACTGTCGCGCCGATGGCGAACATGGAGGCCAGAAGGACGACACCGCCCAGAATCGTCTTTTTTCTCCCCACTCTGGAGGCGATGGAACCAACCGGAATGTAGGAAAGTATGGCGGCCGCCGTAGCGATCAGCAGACAGTTGGCGAAGCCGCCGCCCTGAATGCCCCAGTAGATCTGTGCGTACCGGGAAAAGGCTGTGGTGACCGCGTTATAGCCCATGAACCAGCAGGCCACCGAGATCAGGATGAGGACCAGACTCCTTCGTACCGCGGGATCAAGGGTGGTTTTGGCAGGAGCTTCGTCCGCTTCTTCCGTTTCCGAAAGCCCGGCGTCGATTTTCTCCCGTTCTGTCCGTAGCGGATTTTCCCGTATCTTCCATAATAAGAGGAGAACAGAAAAGACCATTACCGCTGCCACAATGAGGAAAATGGGGAAATAATCCGGCTTTCCCTCTTTGGGAACGAGGGCGGAAATCAGGATCAGGGAGATTACGCCTCCCACTGCCCCCATCAGGTTGATGATGGCGTTGGCCTTTGAACGGAGCGGCTTCGGCGTCACATCAGGCATCAGGGAAACAGCCGGGGAACGGTAGCTTCCCATGGCGATGAGGGTCACAAAAAGGGCCGTTACGAACAGAGCGAGAGACCCGATGTTGTCCGCAAAAGGCAGAAACAGCATGGCGATGACAGCTGCCGCGGTTCCGCACAGGATGAAGGGCATCCGCCGACCAATCCGCGTGTGCACCCGGTCAGAAAGGCTGCCAAACAGCGGAAGCATGAACACTGCGAGCACGTTGTCGATGGCCATGATGCCGCCCGAAATGGTGTCGCTGACCTGGAAGGTGTTTTTCAGAATCAGCGGAATCAGACTGTCGTAGAGCTGCCAGAAGGCGCTGATGGACAGAAAGGCTAGACCGACCAGAATCGTCCGTCTGGTATTCAGTTTCATAGGAAAAATCCCCTTTCTTTCATTTTCTCTTCCATAATAGCCCATAAGCCGGGAAAGGGCAATGAATTTTTTGAGGAGGAAATATCTGGAAAACCATAAAAATGTTGTATACTTTTTTAGAAAACTGTTGTGGAAAAAGACGGGGCATCCGGGCGGAACAGGAATATCCCTGCCAATGCACCAGGATATGCATAAAAAAAGCAGAGCCGGGCATCCCAATAACAGAAGAAAATGCCGCTGAAGCGGCGGAAAATGAGGTAGGTATGGAGCATTTGATGGAAGAAAAGCAGCTGGCGCAATTCCAGCAGAAACTTGCGGAAGAAGAGAAAAGCAGGAGAACGATTGAAAAATATGGCCGCGATCTGCGCGCTTTTCTCCGATATTTGGGAGAGACGGGCAGAGTGGATAAAGCGGCCGTGATCCGCTACAAGGAAAGCCTGTTGGAGTGTTATGCGGTCAGCAGCGTGAACTCCATGCTCGCGGCGTTGAACCGCTTTTTCAAGGAACAGGGCTGGTATGACTGCGTGGTAAAGCTGGTACGGGTACAGAGGGAGGCGTTCCGAAGCCAGGAGAAGGAACTTTCCCGGGAAGAATATTTCCGCCTGGTGAAAGCGGCTGAAAAGAGAGGGAAAAGGAGGCTGAGCTATCTGATGCAGACGCTCTGCGCCACCGGAATCCGGATCAGCGAGCTGCCTTTCATCACGGTGGAAGCGGCAAAGCGCGGGAGCGCCGTGGTCCGGCTGAAGGGGAAGACCCGAACGGTGCTGCTTCCCGCTGCGCTGTGCGAGAGCCTGCTGGGATATGCCATACAGGAGGGGATCCGGAAGGGAAGCATTTTTGTAACCAGAAACGGCCGCCCCATGGATCGGAGCAATGTTCTGCATGAAATGAAAAAGCTGAGCCGGGAAGCGGGGGTGGAGAGAAGCAAGATATTTCCCCATAACCTGAGGCATCTGTTTGCATGTACCTATTACGAGATGGAGAAAGATATCACGCACCTTGCGGATCTGCTCGGCCATTCAAGCATCAACACGACAAGAATCTACACCATGTCGAGCGGGAGAAAGCAGGCGGAGCAGATCGAGCGCCTGGGCCTGCTCTGGATTGATATGGCGGACGAAAAAAAAGCCGCATAATGTTTATTATGCGGTAACCGGAAAGTACATATCGCTGAACTTGACACCAATTATACCCGCAATATCGGTGTATGTCAATCTCCTTTCGGAAAGAAATCAGCGTCAAATCGTAAGAAAAAGGCAAAATCAAAACGGAAAAGCAGAAATTTGTCCAGAGTCTAAAGAAAGCAAGAGGGAGACAGGAAAATCAGCGCATGAAAACAGGACCATAGAGGCCGTATACCTCGGTGGTCTTTTTTGATATGCCTCAATATTTCAGATTCTGGCTTCCGGCGACTCCAGCGGCTGCCGGAAAAGCCCGTAACCCACTTCGCTGAAGCTTACGGCGGGGATAAGAACCGCATAATAAACATTATGAGGTATCCGGACTGTGCAGAGAACGGACGAAAAAAGGAAACGAAAACAGAGAGGAATGGAGTAGGGAAGATGCGGAGAAGAGTAAGAAAAATCATGGCGTTCCTATTGGCGTTTGCTCTGGTGATGTCGGCAGCGGGAAGCGGGAAGCTGACAGTGCTGGCAGAGACCTCTGCGCAGGAGACCACTGCGGAAACGCAGTCCCAGCCTGCTTCGCAGAGTACGGAGACGACAGCTTCGGACCAGAACAACGGAGCACCAAGTGAGCCGGTCAGCGAAGAACAGCCTGCTGAATCAGAAGGCCAGACTGGAAATGATGGAAGCGGAGAAAACGATGGATCAGGCGAATCGGACGAGCAGGATCCTCCATCTACCGAGAATGGTTCTACAGAAAGCAGCAGTGCACCAACGGAAAGTGTTACGACACCGACGGAAAGCACTACTACGCCGGCTGAGACCGGCACGGAGACGGAAAGCACGACCGAAGGTACCACCGAGACGGCTTCTGAAACCGAGGAAACAACGGAAGATGTAACCGAGGAGACAACCGAGGAAGAGACCGAAACTCTAACGGAAGAAGAAACGGAAACCCTGACGGAAGAGACTACCGAAATGGAAACGGAGACTCTGACGGAAGAAACGGGAGAAGGCGAGACGATAGAATATACCCCTGAGAGCCAGCCCGATGGAATTCAGGTATGGGCTTATGCGAAGGAAGGCGTTTTCCCGGAAGGAACGAAGATGCTGGTAACCCGTCTGGGTGGAAGTGAAGAAGAGGCTGCGGGAGCAGCACTGGATGACAGCGGTGTGGAATATGACGGCTTCTTTGCGTTGGATATCAGCTTTGAGGACGCAGACGGAAACGAGATCGAGCCGGAAGAAGGAAGCGTGGAGGTGCGCTTTGAGGTGGATGCCGGTTTCCTTCCTGAGGAAGCGGATACGGACAGCCTTCAGGTGCAGCATCTGGACGAGAGCGGCGACGGAACCAACGTGGAAACCGTGGCGACGGCTTCTGAGGGAAGTGTGAGCGTAAGTTCGGATAAGGTGAAGGCTGCGTTTGCGGTGGAGAGCTTTTCTTCGTTTACAATTACATGGGTAAACGATAAAGGAAATGCAGTAAAATCAGTTACCTTTAAGTATGTAGATCAAAACGGTAACGAGATTGACAGCGGAAGAATAGAAGCGGGAACAGAAATTCGTCTTGACGACAGCGCTGCTATAAGAGTAGATGAGTATGCTTTTCATATTGACGGATATAACTACACAGGTGCAAAGTTAAATTTTTGGAATAGTGGGGAAACGATAGCACAATTGCGAATGGGAGGCGGACAGCAGAATTATCTACAATATAAGAAAAATGATGCTTCTGATTGGATTACTTACCGTGGCTCGGAAACCGTGACAATATATCTGACATACTCTGGAAGCAGACCGGAAGGCGGCGGAGGATCTGATGTAACAATAAATCTGGATCACGAGAAGTATGTGTCTCCAAATGATGATTGTACTTATGATCTGACTTTGAATATTAAAGGGGCTACAAGACAGGAGTCCACCAAGCGGAAGCTGGATGTGATTTTTGTTTTGGATACCTCTGGAAGTATGAAGGAAAATAGCAAGAGACAACAGGCAAATGGCGCCATCAATAACTTTTTGGACGGCCTGGCCGAAAATGAAAATATTGATCCACAATATTCTTTGATAACGTTCAGTGGAGACCAGGGGTGGGGTGATAGCAATTGGGATGATGCTTCTATTGGTTGTGGATGGACAAAAAATCAGAGTGATATAACTGGTAGTCTTCCAAATTGGTCAAATGGTGGAACAAACTATCAGGCGGGTATAATAAAGGCAAAGGAGCTTTTGGCTTCTGCCCGCTCGGATGCACAGGTAGCGGTAATCTTTATCTCTGACGGAAATCCAACCTATTACTATGATAGTGATGGAGTAACACAGGGCAATGGAAGTAGTGACCGTTGGGGAAGCTGTTTGAATGCGGCAGAAACAGAGGTAGCCACTCTGTTTGCAGATTATTTTTTTACAGTAGGGGTAGGAAGATCTGCTGCTGATTACAGCAAACTGGAGGACTTGAAAGATGCGGCTACAGCTGTAGATGCTGGTAACAGAAAATATTTTAGAGGTACTAATGAGAATGCGCTAAAACAAGCATTTGATGAGATTTTAGCGGATATAACGAATATCACCTGCACGGATGTAAAGATTACGGATGTGCTTACCGAGTATGTTGAAGTGGTGGAAGGTTTATCTGTGAAAGTGACAGATGGAGAGGGAAGGGATGTCACAGAGGCAGAAACTCAATATATACATGCAAGTTATGATTCAGGAAGAATAGTACTTGATTTTGATGATACCTATGAATTGAAAGCGGATTATATCTACAGCATAACGGCCAAAATAAAAGCAACAGATGTTGCCTATGATCTGTTTTATGAAAGCAATCATCAATATCCACATAGAGGAGAAAATGGAACAGGAGAGACATCTGCCGGTCAGCTGGGAATTTATACGAACTCGGAAGCCTATGCAGAGTATACCTATAGTGGAAAAAAGGCAAAGGTAGTTTATAATAAACCGGTTATTCAACTTTGTTTTGGAAGTCTGACTGTTACCAAAGAGATTAAAGGACTGGAAAATGATGCGGAAGCTTTGGAAAAGCTGAAACAGCAGCTTACTTTTGAAATTGCGACGGGAGACAATTCTTCAAGAACGGTAAAATTCAGTGATTTTGCAGAGGAGAACGGTATATTCTCGTATACAATTAATTATCTGAAACCCGGGATATCTTACAAGGTACAGGAAACCAATGAAGATCTTGAGGATTATACTGTTGTAACGACTCCGGCGACTAAAGAAGTAACGGGAACAATCGTAAAAGGAGAGAATAATAAAGCTGAATTTACAAATACATATACACCGGCAGAACGGATATTGACTGTGAAAAAAATTGTGACAGGCAATATGGGGGATGAAGGAAAGGATTTTACCTTTACGTTGACTCTGACAGGAACGGATATTCCCGAAAAAATTAAATTCAGCAAGAAAAACAGTACAGGATCAGTAATACAGGAAGGAAATCTGGAAAATTCGGATGAAACGTATGTTTTTGAGTTGAAACATAATGAAAGTATTGAATTGGCGATTCCCTATGAAATAGAGTATACAATCAGTGAAGATGCTCAGGACTATACGGCTTCTTATCAGGTTGGAACAGGTGGAGGATATACGCGGGGAAATTCCTGCAGTGGAAAGATGGATAACGATGTCACAATTACATTTAAAAATATGTTGGACATTGCTCCGCCTACTGGTCTGAACGGAAATGCTACTCCATTTGCAATGATGCTTCTGACCGCTGTTGCCGGGGGCCTGTGGTTCGGTATAACCTGCCGCAGAAAACGTTCCTCCTGACTGGATGGAGGTGAACGATGTCTGCAAAAAATATGGAAGATATCGCGGCTTTGTTTCAGAAACTCCATTTTCGGAAAAAACTGATTGGCGGCGTGGATGAAGCAGATGTCTGGAAGCAGCTGGACATGCTTCAGAACGAATATCGTGCTGCCTATGAAGCATTGGAAGAACGATTAGGAGCTTTAATTGACGAACGGGATGATATCATTGACCGGCTGGAAAATCAGATTGATAAATCGGAGGAGGCCGGGAATGAAGCATAAAAAGAAAAGCCGAAGGCGGAACGGGAAAAAGAGTCCGCCAAAGGCCCTGCGGTCCAGTCTGACGCCGGAGGAGATTATTTTGGTCAGACGGCGTAGACTGGCAGGACAGGCCGAAGTGCTGTCCTTCTTCACAAGATTAGCTTTTCTGTTAGTTCTGCTATGGATTCTGTTTGGGTACGTTTTCGGCATTACTGCAATGAAAAATGACGATATGATGCCGCGTATCAGTGCAGGTGATCTGATGCTGTATTACAGACTGGAAAACAACTGGCGTGCGCAGGATGTGATTGTTCTAAAAAGAGAAGGACAGCAGTATGTAGGGCGTATTGTGGCAGTTGGCGGGGATACGGTGGAAGTGACGGAGGATGCACAGTTAATCATTAATGACAGTTACGTGGCGGAGAGCGGTATCTACTACAGCACTCCCAGGTATGAAAGTGAAGTAACCTATCCATTGGAATTGAAAGAAGGAGAGGTTTTCGTCCTGTGTGATTACCGTGAAGGTGCGAGAGACAGTCGGTGCTTCGGGCCGGTGAAAGAATCGGAAATCAAGGGAAAAGTGATTACAATTATCCGGCGCTCGGAATTATAGAGAGATCGGATGTATTCGAAGTATCAAAAGTATATTACAGAGCAGCGGGGGGAGAAGATGTTTCAAAAAACTCCTGAAGATATGCTTTGTGGTAGAGACGGTAAATACCGTCAGTATAGAAACAAAAATGAAGAAAAAGAGAGGAAGAATGTTATGAGTCTGAAAAACAGCAAACATTTCCGCCGCTTCGCGGCAGCCTTAATGGCAGGAACAATGATGATTTCTATGTTTGGAATGACGGCATTTGCGGAAAATGGCGGGAACGGAGAAATGATGGAAACGAAACCCGCACAAGAGGTTCAGCTGATTCAGAAATTCCTTACAAAAGATGAAAATCTGTATGCGCCTGTGGCGGATTTTACCTTCCAGATCAGGTCTGCAGAAGATGATGAATTGGCAACAATTAGCGGAGGGGACGGCTCCTCTGTTCAGATTCAGCCAGGTCCTGAAGGCGGACTTGTATTTACAAATGGATCGGAAGAAGACAAACAGAGGATTACCATTTCTTCTGTTCCCGCAGATGGACAGACCGGGGAAACGAGACTGGAACTGGGACTAAATGCTGAGGGTGAGAGTCTGCTTGGAATTGAAGTGAATGAGAATACTTTTACGGAGACGGGGATTTACCGATACGTGATCAGTGAAATGCCGGGAGAGGTCACTGGAGTAACCTATGATCAGGCAGTTAAATATGTAGATGTCTATGTGACAAACGCTGAGTCTGGTGAAGGATTTGAGTATTCTTATACAGTTGTCAGCAAAGATGGGACAACGAAGGATTGGGGAAATTTTGAGAACAAATATGACTATAAGAAGGACGATGAGACTGTTCTGTATGATCTGACCGTTAAAAAGGAGATTAAAGGTAACCAGGCAAATCTGAGTGATACCTTTGACTTTACGATTACCATTGATCCAGATACGGATGGCGAAATGTTTTACGTAGAGATATTTGCCAAGGATGCTGATCCGGATAGTGCGGATCCTAAGGAGCGGTTAACTCTGAAGAAGACGGAAAGATATTCTGTTACGTTTGCCTTGGGAAACGGAGAATTTGCTGTTGTTTATGGCCTGTCAGCCGGAGATAAGTATATTGTAAGTGAAGAGGACTGTAGCGGAGAAGGATATGTGACGAAAATCGACAACGAAAAAGTCGAGGATGGAAACTATACTTCAACCGGAAACCTTAATGCTGATAAAACGATTGTTTACGAAAATATAAGAAATGCTTCCACCCCCACCGGCGTAGTCCTGAACATCGCGCCCTACATCGCCATGGTAGCCCTTGCAGGCGTGCTTGCATTCGTATTCCTGCGCAGAAGACATAACAACTTCTAAAACAGAAACATACAGTTATCTATCAGAAGTAAATTGCAGTCAACAATAACAGCAACACCACGGAGAATTCCCCGCCTCACCATTTTTATTCCGATGCAGGCGGGGAAGCATCCGCCCCATTTCGGCGGAGTGGCTGCTCAGCCGGAATGGATAACACAAGCAAAGAACCGGAGAAAAGAAAGGACACCTGCCCATGGAAACAGCGGCCAGATGCGCCAGAATCGGAAATAGAATACTGAACGGCATTGTGGTGCTTCTGATCGCTGTCATGTTCCTCTATGGCGGTTATTCCCTCTGGGATACCGCCATGGTCTACCGGGGCGCTTTTGTCTCGAACGACCTTCTGCAGTTCAAACCTGCTTCAGCAGGGGAGGCGGATAATCCGACTCTCTCGGAGCTGCAGGCCATCAATGAGGATGTGCGGGGATGGGTGACCATAGACGATACCCACATCGATTATCCTGTGGTGCAGGGCGAAACGAACATGGAATACATCAATAAGGATGTATACGGTGAATTTGCCCTGTCAGGATCCATTTTTCTGGACAGCGCCAACAGCCCGGATTTTTCGGACGGCTATGTTCTGCTGTACGGACATCACATGGAAAACGGCGGGATGTTCGGGGATATCGTGGAATTTACAGACGAAACATTTTTTGACGCGCATACGACAGGAACGCTGTATGCGCCGGGCAGTACATGGAGCATCGAGCTGTTTGCCTGCCTGGAAGTGGATGCCTATGACAGCATGGTGTTCAATCCGACGGCTCAGGAGGAAGGAAATGTGGAAAGCCTCCTGGAATATATCCGGGAAAACGCGGTCTGTTACCGCGAGATCGGAGCAGAGCCTCAGGATCAGATCATCGGTTTGTCAACCTGTGCCGAAGCGGAGACGAACGGCCGTGTGGTGATATACGGACGGTTGAAACCGGTAACGGCGCAAGAAGGAGGTGCATAAAAGCATGAAAGAAAAGCTGCGGCAGATCCGGAAGCTGCTGCTTCTTACGCTGCTTGGCGTAACGCTGGTGATGCCGGCGCAGGTAAAGGCCGCGCCGGAAGAAGAGCCCACGCAGGAAGCTTCGACCCCGGTGGAAGAAGAACCAGTCAGTTATCAGTGTGAGGTGAATCTGCCTGCAAAAGTGCAGGTGGATGGCAGCGGGATTCCGGATGGAAACGAATATACGGTGATTCTGACGGCAGACAGTACGACACCCATGCCGGCTGACGCCGTGGATACTGAAGACGGAAAGAAAACCATTGAGAAAAAAGTGGTGAACGGCGGAGAAGTGAGCTTTGGACCGATCACCTATACCGCGCCCGGAGATTACAGCTATACGATTCATCAGGAAGCGGCCGCCAGAGATCATTTTACCTATGATACTACAGTTTATAACGTGACGGTACGCGTGACAAATACCGAAAACGGCGGTCTGACTGCGGAGATCTGGGGCTACCGGAACGGAGAAGAGAACGGAGAAAAGGTGTGGGAGTTCCTCTTCCAGAACCACTATTCCCGTCCTGCCGACCCGTCAAATCCTTCCGATGACGGAGGAGACGGAGGCGGTTCCCATGAGGATGACACGACGGTGATGCAGACCGTGGTAACGCCTGTGGTGCCGACACCGCCCGCACAGGTGGTCCTTCCGCCCACTACGCAGGAAGGAGCTGGTCCGCAGACCGGCGATGAGGCAAACGTGATGCTGTGGGCAGCGGGTGCGCTGCTGGGAGCGGCCGCCCTGATCATTATTGCTTTCCTGGGAAAGAAAAATAGGAAGGCTTAAGAGAAGTGTAAGAAAAGCCGTGCAGAGCCGCCGCAGAAAACGGGAAAACCGCTTTTGCGGCGGCTTTTTTATACGATAGGAAATTTCATTTCCTATCGTATAAAAACCTCCGGTGGATCGCACTGCGGCGGAATGGAAGATGTCGCTTACGCGACCCGCCGCAGGCGGAGAATCCCGCAAGCGGGATTCTTTTTCATGAAAAAGGCAGACGGATGAGGACGAAGAAAGAAAATACAGAAAAAAAGGATAAAGGAACAGGAAAAGGAAGAGGCGGCAGAACCGCAGCCGATCTGACGGGCAGGCGCTTCGGCCGCCTGATAGCCGAGTATCCAACCGCCCGCCGGGATCACAAGGGTTCGGTCTACTGGCACTGCCGCTGTGACTGCGGTGGAGAAACGGAGGCCACAGAGGATGGTCTGGTATTCGGGAACAACTTAAGCTGTGGCTGTCTGAAACGGGAAAATCAGAAGCGGGTTTCCGAGCAGCTTCACCGTGTGGATGGAACCTGCGTGGAATGGCTGGAGAAAAGGAAGAGCCGGAAGGACAATACCAGCGGCTTCCGCGGCGTATATCGGATGAAAAATGGCAGATACCGCGTGACCATCGGCTTCAAGGGAGAGCGGTTTTATCTGGGAACCTACAGGAGCATGGAGGAAGCGGTGAGGGTTCGTCGTGAGGCAGAGAGCGAGATTCATGAGGCATTTGTGGAAAAATATCACAGATGGGAAAAGCGGGCGGCCAAAGACCCGGAATGGGGCAGGAAGAATCCTCTCATTTTCCGAGTGGAAAAGGAGTCAGGCGGCTCATATCGGGTGATCAGTAGTCTGGAATAAACGGATTCTACGAGACTTTTCGGCGGCAGGAAAATTTCTGCCGCCATATCTCCGTTTGAACGTTCACTTTATTCCTGCTTTTTCTATGAAGGCTTCTATGCTATCTGCTTTGATCGCTGCCCTCATCCAGTCTTCCAGCAGAGAAACATCCTTTTCCTCAAAAATACGATCTTTCAGATATTCAGATACAGGTCCCTTCATTTCCAGTGCCAGGATCACGGACTCTGCTTTTCCGTTCCGGTATTCTGCCCGTCCATACTTTTTAAGTTCCTCTTTCTCGTTATACTCAAAAATTGACACAGCAATCACCTCCGCTCTCTGGTTTCTCAGGAAATCTGGCAAAATTCCCTGTATTCCCGCAGGGGCCTGCACTTTTTCATCAGTTCCGGTTCTTTTTTCTCCTGAGAACCGTCCTTTCTTTCCATATAGGCGTCTGACAGCCTTAATGTAGTATACTCCGGCGCAGCAGAACTATAAAACAAATCTCTCAGCGGCATGTTCGGATTCCAGGCGGACTGATGCCCGTACAGCATCCATTTTGGAAAAAGCCGGTCACCACCATGAGTCGTGACGACCGGCCAGACCGTTTGAGAATTTTTAGTTCCGATTCATATTCGCCCGTTTCCTCTTCGTAGGATCCAGAATCTTTTTCCGGATGCGCAGAGACTTGGGGGTGACCTCAAGCAGCTCGTCCGTCTCGATGAAGTCAAGCGCCTGTTCCAGACTTAAGATCCGGGGCGGGGTGAGGCGGAGCGCCTCGTCCGCGCTGGAGGAACGGGTGTTGGTGAGCTGCTTTTTCTTGCACACGTTCACCTCGATGTCCTCGCCGCGTCCGCTCTGGCCGATGACCATGCCTGCATAGACCCGTTCTCCGGGGCCGATGAACAGAGCGCCGCGCTCCTGGGCGTTGTACAGGCCGTAGGTGACGGATTCGCCGGTCTCAAAGGCGATAAGAGAACCCTGCTTGCGGTACTGAATATCGCCCTTATAGGGGGCGTAGCCCGCGAAGGCGGTGTTCATGATGCCGTTTCCTCTGGTATCCGTCAGGAAGTCGCCGCGGTAGCCGATCAGGCCGCGGGACGGGATATTGAATTCGAGACGGGTGTAGCCGCCGTTCGCTGCGCTCATATTGACGAGCTCGCCCTTTCTCTGGGAAAGCTTTTCGATGACGGTTCCGGCAAATTCCTCCGGCACATCGATGTAGGCGGTTTCCATGGGCTCCAGCCGTTTTCCGTTTTCATCCGTTTTATAAAGCACCTCGGCCTTGCTGACGGCGAATTCATAGCCCTCGCGGCGCATGTTTTCAATCAGGACGGACAGGTGCAGCTCGCCGCGTCCGGATACCTTGAAGGTCTCCGTGGAATCCGTTTCCTCCACGCGCAGGGATACGTCCGTGTTCAGCTCTCGGAACAGACGGTCCCTCAGATGACGGCTGGTCACATATTTTCCCTCCTGCCCGGCAAAGGGAGAGTCGTTCACGATGAAATCCATGGCGATGGTGGGCTCGGAAATCTTCTGGAACGGGATCGGCACCGGATTCTCCGGGGAGCAGAGAGTATCTCCGATGTGGATGTCCGCAATGCCGGAGATGGCCACGATGGAGCCGATGGAGGCCTGCTTTACCTCCGCCTTGTTCAGCCCGTCAAATTCGTAGAGGCGGCTGATGCGCACCCGCTTCTGCTTGTCGGGTTCATGGTGGTTGACGATCACCACATCCTGGCCCTCTGAAATGATGCCGTTGTCCACCTTGCCCACGCCGATTCGGCCCACATATTCATTGTAGTCGATGGTGCTGATGAGAACCTGGGTACCGGCATCCGGATCGCCTTCGGGAGCGGGGATATAGTCCAGAATGGTATCCAGCAGAGGCTTCATATCCTTATTTTTAACGGTCAGCTGCAGGGTGGCGCTGCCGTTCTTGGCGGAGGCGAATACGAAGGGGCAGTCCAGCTGCTCGTCGTTTGCGTCCAGATCCATGAACAGCTCCAGCACCTCGTCCACCACCGCGTTGGGACGGGCCTCCGGACGGTCGATCTTGTTGACGCAGACGATGACGGGAAGCTGCAGCTCCAGCGCCTTTCTCAGTACGAATTTGGTCTGGGGCATGGGCCCCTCAAAGGCGTCCACCACCAGGATGACGCCATTCACCATTTTCAGCACGCGCTCCACCTCGCCGCCGAAATCCGCATGGCCGGGGGTGTCAACGATGTTGATTTTCACGCCCTTATAGGTGATCGCCGTGTTCTTGGAAAGGATGGTGATGCCGCGTTCGCGCTCGATGGCGTTGGAGTCCATGACCCGCTCCACAACCTCCTGATTGGCGCGGAATACGCCGCTCTGCTTTAACAGCTCGTCCACCAGCGTGGTCTTTCCGTGGTCAACATGGGCGATGATCGCAACGTTTCTCACATCTTCTCGTTTCTGCTTCATAGCTCTTCCTTCCTTATTTTACTGAAAAACCGGCGGTATGCACGGCCGCAGGCGCATGCCGCCATGGCTGCTGAAAATATTTCCATTACAGATTTTTTACTGCTCAAACTAAATTAGTATAGCATCCGTGCGGACAACTTGCAACACTTCGGAGAAAAATGAATGAAAATTCAGCGTTTCTGTCGAAAGGACGGAGAATCAGGCGATCCCTGTTTGTTCTGAAAGCCGGAATACTGCCATAAACTGTTAATACATACAGGAAAAAATTCTTAAATGCGGCCCGGCATTCCGGCGCCCAAGAAGGGAGAACAGAAAATGACAGATAAGGTAATTGAAAACAACCAGGTAATCATCATGGGAAAGGTGGTCGGAGATTTCACGTTCAGCCATGAAATCTTCGGAGAAGGCTTTTACATGCTGGATGTGGAAGTGGCGAGGCTCAGCGAGTCCTGCGATATCATCCCTCTGATGATTTCAGAACGGCTCATCGACGTGGAGGAGGATTATAAGGGCTCCTATATCTGCGTATCGGGCCAGTTCCGTTCCTATAACCGACATGAGGAAAAGAAAAACCGCCTCATCCTTTCCGTGTTTGTGCGTGAGATTGAATTCATCGACGAACTGGAGGAAAGCTCCAAAACCAATCAGATCTATCTGGACGGCTACATCTGCAAGGAGCCGGTTTACCGGAAAACGCCGCTGGGCAGGGAAATCGCCGACGTGCTTCTGGCGGTGAACCGCCCGTATGGGAAATCGGATTACATCCCCTGCATCTGCTGGGGCAGAAACGCCCGGTTTGCCGGAGGCTTCAGCGTGGGAGACCGCTGCGAGATCTGGGGCCGGATCCAGAGCCGTGAATATATGAAAAAAATCGCTGAGGACCAGCTGGAAAAAAGAATCGCCTACGAAGTGTCGGTCAGCAAGCTTGAGCTGATTGAGGAGTAGGCTTCATGAAAAGATTGCGCATCGCGGGCACATATGGTATTATGAAAAACGTAGAAAATCATGGAAGGAAGAGCGTCCGCAGGTATGCATGCGGACGTATCTGCGGCAGGTGAATGAGCCGCAGGGGATACGTAAGAAAGGCGGCCGGGCCGCAAAATACGTGAGAGAGGCAAGGGAAATGGCAGAAGGAAAAGTATATATTTACGGCGGGACAGGACACGGAAAATCTCCTGCAGCACTGGGCTGCGGCCTGATCGCGGCGGCAAAGGGCGCCCATGTGGTGATTATTCAGTTCCTGCGGGGAAAGGGCCTGACAGAGGACAGTTATGCCCGCAGGCTGGAGCCGGAGATCAAGCTGTTCCGGTTCGAGAAGTCGGACGTGGAATTCGGATCTCTTCCGAAGGAAAAGCAGGAGGATGAGGTCAAGAATATCCGCAATGGTCTGAATTATGCCAAGAAGGTTCTGAACACGGGAGAATGCGACATGCTCATTCTGGATGAGGTTCTGGGGCTGATCGGCAACGGAATCATCACCGTGGAGGATCTGAAAAATGTGCTGAGCGCCAGAGACGACGAGACCGATATCATCATGACGGGAGTTCCCATCAATGAAGAGATCTGTACGCTGGCGGATTACGTGACGGAGATCCGGACGGTAAAGTGAATTAGGAAAAAACGGGGAAGGAGAACGGTACAGCCACGCTCCTTCCCCGTTTGCGTTGACAGGAATAACTCCAAGTGATATGATAACTTTCAGATAGAGGTTGCGTGATTCATCATTAGCTTTTCGGATGTGGCAGGCACAGAGGAAGAAAAGGGAAAGGGGAGAACGCCGAAAGAGAAGAGAGCCTGTATCTCAAATCTTGGGCATGCGGTTAAGAACTGTATGACTGTCATCTGCAAAAAAAGATGGGGCGCTATCTGAAAAGAGATACTGGTTTCCGGCCCCCTTTATTATTACAAACAGGGGCCGGTTTTTTTAGCAAAATTTTTAAGGAGGAGCATATGGCAATTTTTACAGGAGCAGGTGTTGCAATCATTACCCCATTTCATGAGGACGGAAGCGTCAATTTTGAGAAATTTGCGGAGCACATCGAAGCGCAGATTGCAGGAGGAACAGATGCCATCGTGGTCTGCGGAACCACAGGCGAGGCATCCACGCTTACCCATGAGGAGCATCTGGAGGTGATCCGTTTCTGCGTGGAAAAGACAGCCGGAAGAATTCCTGTCATCGCGGGAACCGGCTCCAACTGCACGGAGACAGCGGTATATCTTTCACAGGAGGCGGAGAAAGCGGGGGCGGACGGCGTTCTTCTGGTAACTCCTTACTACAATAAGGCGACCCAGAAGGGACTGTACGAACACTTCCGCATTATTGCAGAGGCCATTCATATCCCGGTGATTCTGTACAACATTCCGGGAAGGACCGGGGTGACGATGCAGCCGGAAACCATTGTGAAGCTCTGCAGGGAGATTCCGAACATCGTGGGAGTCAAGGATGCCACCGGAAATATCAGCATGACTGCAAAGCTGATGAGTCTGGCAGACGGATGTGTGGATCTGTATTCCGGAGACGATAATCAGGTGGTTCCGCTGCTGGCCCTTGGAGGAAAAGGAGTTATTTCCGTGCTTTCCAATATCGCTCCCCGCCAGACCCACGACATGTGCGCGAAGTTCTTTGAAGGAGATGTGGCCGGAAGCTGCAAAATGCAGCTGGATGCGATCCCGCTGGTTGAAGCGCTGTTTAGCGAGGTGAATCCCATTCCCGTGAAGAAGGCCATGAATCTGATGGGACTGGAAGCCGGACCGTTGAGAAGGCCGCTTACGGAGATGGAAGAAGCGAATGCTGCAAAACTGGAAGCGGCAATGAAGGATTACGGCCTGCTGTAAAAATGGCGTGCAGACCGCGCAGCTTCCGATATGGAGGAAAGGAATCATGGTAAAAATACTGATACACGGTTGCAATGGACACATGGGCCAGGTGGTAAGCCGGCTGGCCATGGAGGACGGGCAGATTCAGACGGTGGCCGGCGTTGACCCGTTCCCGGGAGGAGAGCATTCCTATCCGGTCTTTCAGAGCCTGAAAGACTATCAGCAGGGAGCGGAAGAGAAAGCGGATGTCATTGTGGATTTTTCTTCCGCGAAGGCGGTGGATGAACTGCTTTCCTTCTGCGAGGAGACGAAAACGGCCTGCGTGCTGTGCACCACGGGACTTTCCGAAGAACAGCTCGCCCGGGTAAAAGAGGTTTCTCAAAAAACGGCTGTTCTCAAGTCCGCAAATATGTCCCTCGGCATCAACCTGCTTCAGAATCTTCTGAAGAAGGCTGCGGTGGTTCTGGCGGAAGCCGGATTTGATATTGAGATCGTAGAAAAGCACCATAACCGGAAGCTGGATGCGCCCAGCGGAACGGCCATCGCTCTTGCGGATTCCATCAATGAGGAGTTTGACGGGGCTTATCATTATATTTATGACAGAAGCGGAAGAAGGCAGAAGCGGGATGAGAAGGAGATTGGTATTTCCGCAGTCCGCGGCGGCACCATCGTGGGAGATCACGATGTGATTTTTGCCGGAGAGGATGAGGTCATCACTTTTTCCCATCGCGCCTATTCCAGAAACGTTTTTGCAAAAGGCGCACTGCAGGCGGCAAAATTTTTAAAGGACCAGCCCGCAGGAATGTATGATATGAGTGATGTGATCGGCAGCTGAAGGGCGCAGGAATGGTGATTGCCGGTAGTCTTTCCTGCAATATGAAATGCGGCCTTCCCGGCCGCCGGAAAGGGGGAAGTATGGAAGAGCTGGAAATGAATTATCTGAGGAGTCTTTCCAGGCAGTTTCCGACGATCGCGGCTGCATCGACGGAAATTATTAATCTGCAGGCGATCATGAGCCTGCCAAAGGGAACGGAGCATTTCCTGACGGATATCCACGGGGAATACGAGCAGTTCAACCATGTTCTCAAGAACGGATCGGGAAGCGTGAAAAGGAAGATCGACGAGGAATTTGGAAATACGCTGACCGGTAAGGATAAGAGAAGTCTGGCTACTCTGATCTATTATCCGAAAGAAAAGCTGGAGCTTGTGATGCAGGAAGAAGAAGATCAGGAAAGCCTGGAGGACTGGTTCAAGATTACCCTGCACAGACTTGTTCAGATGACCAAACGGGTGGCCTCCAAATATACCCGTTCCAAGGTCAGAAAGGCTCTTCCGCCTGATTTTTCCTATGTCATTGAAGAACTGATTACGGAAAAGGAAGAAGTACAGGATAAAGAAGCTTATTATAATGAAATCATTCATACCATCATCCGTATCGGCCGTGCGCCGGATTTTATCATCGCCCTCTGCAATCTGATCCAGCGGCTGGTGATCGATCACCTGCACATCGTCGGGGATATCTATGACCGGGGGAAGGGACCTCATATTATCATGGATACGCTGAGCGGTTATCATTCCGTGGACATCCAGTGGGGAAATCATGATGTGGTGTGGATGGGGGCAGCCAGCGGCCATGCGGCCTGCATCGCAAACGTGATCCGCGTTTCTGCCAGATACGGGAATCTGGACATCCTGGAAGAAGGTTACGGAATCAATCTGATTCCTCTTGCCACCTTTGCGCTGGATACCTATGCGGATACGGACTGCAGCGTTTTTTCCATCAAATACGGAGAGGATTACGACTGCAAGGATCTGGATCTGGATATGAAAATGCACAAGGCCATCGCCATCATCCAATTCAAACTGGAGGGCCAGCTTATCAGAAGACGGCCAGAGTTCGGGATGGACGACAGGCTTTTGCTGGACAAGATTGATTATGAGAAAAAGACCGTGAACATCGGCGGCGTGGAATATCCCATGAGGGATACGGACTTCCCCACAGTGGATCCCGCAGATCCATACCGCCTTACGGAAGAAGAGGAGCAGGTGGTAGAGCGTCTTCGTCATGCATTTGTGCATTGTGAAAAGCTGCAGCGGCATGTCCGTTTCCTGTTTTCCAAGGGAAGCCTTTACAAGGTGCATAATTCCAATCTCCTTTATCATGGATGTGTTCCTGTGGATGAAAACGGAAATTTCCTGAAGGTGAACGTGTTCGGGAAGGAGTACAGCGGAAAAGCTCTGTACGACATCCTGGATCATTATGCCAGAAAGGGTTATTACTCCAAGGATAAGGAAGAGGCGGGCAAGGGAAGGGATATCATCTGGTACATCTGGACCGGACCCAAGTCTCCGGTGTTCGGCAAGGATAAGATGGCGACCTTTGAACGCTATTTTGTGGAAGATAAGAGCACTCATGCGGAAAGGAAAAACAGCTATTACAGCCTGACAGATAACGAAGAGGTTCTCAACCGCATTCTGAGGGAGTTCGGCCTGGATCCTGCAGCTTCCCACATTATCAACGGCCATGTACCCGTAGAGCTGAAGAAGGGAGATACGCCCATTAAATGCGGCGGAAAGCTTCTGATCATTGACGGCGGTTTTTCAAGAGCTTACCAGAGTAAAACCGGAATCGCCGGCTATACGCTGGTTGCCAATTCCCACGGCATGACGCTGGTGGCGCACGAACCCTTTGAATCGGCGGAAGCTGCAATCCGAAAAGAATCGGATATCATTTCAGATTCTATCATTGTGGAGACCGCAACGCACCGCATCCGTGTGGCGGATACAGACATTGGCGCGGAACTGAAGGAAAGCATTCGCTATCTGGAAGAGCTCCTTGCCGCATATATGGATGGAACTCTGATTGAAAAAGGGGTATAGCCGGTAATCGGACAGGGGAGGAACTTCCCCTGTCCGATCATCCGGTTCCTGCTATTTGGCACCTGTCATGTCCTTCACTCCGTCAGCCACACCATCTGCTGCGTCCTTTACCACATCACCTGCGCCGTCAATGACGTCGTTGACAACGTTGCCTGCATCATCAGCTGCGTTTTTTACTGCGTTACCCGCATCATCGATTACATTGCCGGTGTCGTCTATAATTCCGGAACTCTCATTGGCAGTGCTGTTTCCGCCGGCAGTTTCCTCCACCGTTTCCGTGGCGGTTTCTCCGGTAGTCCCAAGACTGCTTCCATTGATTCCGGAGTTTCCTCCGGTCTCATGTTCTGGAAGAATGGCGTCAGTGTGTGTCTCATCAGCTGCCTGAGTGGTTTCCGTCATGCCGTCTGCCATATCGTTTGCATCCTGCTGCTTTCTGCCGCAGCCGGCTGTACAGACAAGCATCATGAGAATCAGGAGCGCAGGAATTTTCCTCAGCCTTTTCATTGTTACCTCCTTTTTGCCGTCTGAAGGACGGCGTAAATTCGCAAAAGAATGGCGTGAGCCATTCTTTGGCACGAACCGGCGGTTCGTGCCGGCCTCCTTTTTGCCGTCTGAAGGACGGCGTAAATTCGTAAAAGAATGGAACAAAAAGATTGTCCGGTATTTAGTATGTTCAATATTCCTCTCTTTATCCGAAGGAGGGAAAGGAATGACTGGAAATGCACGGTCAGAGACAGCAGGAAAAAGGGAATTGTCAGCAGAAAGGATTTCATGTAAAATATAGGTAATTTTTATTGTATTCTGCAAAAACGGGAAAAGGTCTTAAGGAGGAAGAGATGGAGTTCAGACCCTGTATTGATATTCATAACGGAAAGGTGAAGCAGCTGGTGGGCGGAAGCATTGCGGATACCAGCGATCAGGCTCAGGAGAATTTTGTTTCCGAGAAACCGGCGGCCTGGTATGCATCCCTTTTTGAAGAGAAAGGGCTGAAGAACGGCCACGTCGTCGTCCTGAATTCGAAAAACAGTCCCTTTTACGAGGCGTCCCGCAGCCAGGCTTTGGAGGCGCTTAAGGCGTTTCCGGGCGGTCTGCAGATTGGCGGCGGAATTACAGCGGAGAATGCGCAGGAATATCTGGATGCCGGCGCCTCCCATGTGATCGTGACATCATATGTTTTCAGGGACGGAACGATTTCTTATGAGAACCTGAACCGGCTCCTGGAAACGGTGGGAAAGAAAAAACTCGTTCTGGATTTAAGCTGCCGAAAAAAGGACGGTGCCTATTATATCATGACCGACAGGTGGCAGAAATATACCAGGGTGATTTTGAATGAAGATGTGCTGGACATGCTGGCTTCGTTTTGTGATGAATTTCTGATCCATGCCGTGGATGTGGAAGGAAAGGTATGCGGAATTGAGAAAGATCTGGTGGCCATGCTTGGCCGCTGGAACCGGATTCCGATCACTTATGCGGGAGGGATCCGTTCTCTGGAAGATATCAGGAGCATCAAGGAGCTGGGCAGGAACAGAATCCACATTACGGTAGGAAGCGCGCTGGATCTATATGGAGGACGTCTCCCGTTTGACAGTGTTATGGATTATGCGCAGGAAGAAATGTGATCAGAAAAGAGGTAAAAGGAAGGCCGGCAGTCTGGGATGCGTAAGAGCATATGACTGCCGGCCTGACCCGTTTTCATGAAGCGGCGAGCCGCTCACTTTTTTAAATCAGGAAATTTCTTCTGCAGAATCCTTCGGAGTCGGGGCGGCCTTTGACATGCCGCCCATGCGTTCAAATACCAGCTCATACCCGTCGTTTCCATAGTTCAGAGAGCGGTTGACACGGCTGATCGTCGCTGTAGAAGCTCCCGTTTTTTCCGCAATGTCAAGATATGTCTTATGATCCCGAAGCATGGCTGCAACTTCAAAACGCTGGGAAAGAGAAAGAAGTTCATTTACCGTGCACAGATCTTCAAAAAAGCTGTAGCATTCTTCCTTTGTCTTCAAACTCAGAATCGCTTCAAAGAGACAATCCACGGCTTCTGTCTTGATTTTTTTATTCATTCCTTACCTCACAATCTGCCGCGAATGCGACATAAGTCATTCTAAAGTGAGTTTAACATACTAAAGTTTTAAAGTAAAGAAAAATATAGTGCTTGTCATGTAGTTTTTAATACTATATAATAAAGATCGAATATACTTATGGCAGCAAGCGGCATGAAAGCCACTGACGCACAGGACTGATTTTTCGTAAAGAGAGGCGCCGTCCGACGGCAGAAACAGAGGTTAAAATGACGATTCACATGGAAGACCTGCTCAACAGCATCATGGAAAGTTTTGACAGAATTGATTATATTAAGGCAGCGGACATTCCCAATATTGACCTGTATATGGACCAGGTTACGACACTCATGGAGAGCAGGCTGAAGAACTCAACAAGATATCCGGATCAGGATAAAATACTGACTAAAACCATGATCAATAACTATACCAAAAATCATCTTCTTCCGCCGCCGCTGAAAAAGAAATACTCCAGAGAGCATGTGATGATCCTGATTTTCATCTACTATTATAAAGGTTTTATGTCCATCAGCGACATCCAGACGATTCTTCAGCCGATTACTGAGAAATATTTCAGAAAGTCAGACGGGCTGACGCTGGAGGATATTTATGAAGAAGTTTTCAGCCTGGAGAAGGAACAGGTGGAAATCCTGAAAAAAGATGTCATGGATAAGTTCACGCGTGCGAAGGAAACTTTTGGGGATGATGAGAGGTCGGGAGAAGATCAGGCATTTCTGCGTTTCTTTGCCTTTATCTGTATGCTGAGCTTTGATGTTTATGTAAAAAAACTTTTGATCGAGAAACTGCTGGATGCCTGTACTCAGATGGAATCTGACGGCGCAGGTAAGGGAAAAAAGGCGGATGTTCAGAAGGAGGCTGAAAGGACGGAAGAGTAGCCTGGGAAATTCTTCCTTTGATATAAAAAGCCATGAAACAAAAATGTTTCATGGCTTTTTCATGGACCCGAAGGGATTCGAACCCTCGGTCTCTGCGTTGCGAACGCAGCGCTTTCCCAGCTAAGCTACGAGCCCATTTCACAAAAAAATCCCAGAAAAATGGAGGCAACGGGGCTCGAACCCATGACCTTTCGCGTGTGAGGCGAACGCTCTCCCGGCTGAGCTATGTCTCCATGACTAGTATTCTACCACATTTTTTGAATTTGACAAGAGGGAATTTTACAAAATTGAAAAAAACTGGTTACTATTCAGCCGGGTCTGCGCATTTACTGCGCAGAGCAAACGAAAACGTATAGCGAACAAAAACTGCGAAAAAGGTGCGGAATATGCAGATTTCATGATGCTCCCTTCCCCACCCGGCGGCCATATGAAGTGAACAGGCGAAGGCGGCCGGATGTTGGAAGGAAGCTTTTGCTGCTATTTTACATCTTCCGCAAAGCTGGTATCCACCAGGTCTTCATAAGGAACCCGTTTCTCCAGTTCTCCGGCTTCCTCAAGAATATTCTGAAGCAGCGTGAAGGCATCTTCCTCAAAGACCAGGTTATCCTTCCAGGAATCCTGTTCATAATACCGGGTTACTATGGTGGTAATGGTCTCCACGTCCGTCTCTTCAAACTGGGGCTGGATCACGGACGCAATCTCCTCGGGCGTGTGGTTCTGCACATAGTCCATGCCTTTCTGCAGAGCTGCGGTAAAGGCGCGGATGATCTCGGGGTTGGCGTCAATATAGCTCTTCCTTGCCGAAAAAGCGGTATAGGGAACATATCCCGAATCTTCGCCCAGAGAGGCCACCACGTAGCCGTCGCCTTTCTGCTCCAGGAGGGTTGCATGTGGCTCGAATTCAATAGTGAAGTCTCCCTGGCCTCCCGAGAAAGCGGCTGCGGTGGAACCGAATTCAATACTCTGGTCAATGGTAAGATCGGTTTTGGGATCAATTCCGTTCTTTTTCAAAATATATTCGAAGACCATCTGAGGCATTCCGCCGGCCCGGCCGCCCAGCACATCGGTTCCCTTCAGCATATCCCAGGTAAAGCTGTCTATTGGCTCTCTGGAAACCAGGAAGTTGCCCGCGCGCTGAGTCAGCTGCGCAAAGTTAACCACATAGTCATCCGTTCCTCCCAGGTAAGTATAGATGGATGCTTCTGAGCCCATGAACCCAATGTCTGCCTCCCCGGTCAGCACGGCCGTCATCGTTTTATCGGCGCCAAAGCCCGTCACAAGGGTCAAATTGATTCCTTCTTCCGCAAAATAGCCTTCCTCAATCGCCACATACATGGGTGCGTAAAAAATAGAGTGCGCCACCTCGTTCAGAGTTACTTCCGTCACGGCTGCTGCCGGCTCTTCCTGCGCAGCGTCATCCTTTTTTCCGCATCCCGAGAGGCTGGCCGCCAGCATGGCAAGAACCAGGGGTATTACAATAAGCTTCTTTTTCATAGTATCCTCCATTTCTTTAATGATATAAGATATGAAAAAAAGGCGCCCGTTGTTCTCCTTAAAAAACAGAAAAAGTGCTTGCCAAGAAGAAGGTTATCTGGTATTATACTATGTGCATGGGGCATTGGCGCAGTTGGGAGCGCGCCACACTGGCAGTGTGGAGGTCACGGGTTCGAATCCCGTATGCTC
>ERZ894229.619-NODE-619-length-26741-cov-27.1853_pt1 | contig 26741 bp, 25 predicted proteins | sample MGYA00380295_ERZ894229 | MGnify/ENA primary metagenome ERZ894229 (study PRJEB32331, sample SAMN06328479) | human gut metagenome | biome: human gut microbiome; feature: stool | host: Homo sapiens | collected 2014-09-17 ... | reverse complement strand
ACATGACGGGACGGGAAAGACGCCTGTCGGCGATCCAGGACTCTCAAAGACAGAAGACAGGCGACATGCGGCCGCGCCACATGCATGACAGACCTACGGCACGCAGCCAGGCCGCCAGCCGCCAGTTCCCGCCCGCATGCCCCTGTCTCGCCGGGGCATGCGCATATGCGTCGACGGCCCTCCACCACAAGCCGGGTGGAGGGCCGTCGTCATTTCCTCCGCACGGGAGCCGGCGGAACGCGCGGTCAGTGCCGACCGTCGGATCCCGGGTATCCGATGATCCGCTCGTCGACCAATCCGCGCAAACCGTCGCCGATCCGGTCCACATCCAACAGCCAGGCCGTGTCCAATCGCGGATTCCACAACCCCAGCCGGCGGATCGACCTGTAGACGGGATAGCGCGAATGCAGGCCCATCCGCCAATACGTCAGGACCTGCAGCGTGCCCATGGGGGTCGGAGGCCGCTTCGAGACCTTGAAATCCCATAACGTGTCGCATGTGAGGAAATCACCGTCGCCGGAGGTTATCAGATCCGTGTAGCCGCCATCGAAACGGAAATCACGCCACACCACAGGACCGTACTCGTCGAGGAACGCGAGACTGCGGGCGACCATGCGCGACAGGTTCCAGCACGTCGGCCCGTCCACGTCGATACGCCGCGGCCGCCAGCCCCCGGGACCATGCCTGGACGCGCGGTCGTAATCCAACAGCATGCACGCGGCACGGATCGACCCGCCGGAGAACCCGTCCACCATGGAAACGAGCCGTTCCGCCCTGGCGCCGTCACCCACCAGCCGTGCGCCCGTCAAAGGGACGCGGAACGCGTCGCGCACATCGGATCCCGTCATGGCGCACGTCATGTAATCCACATACAGGCCGGCGATGTCGGCGGGCACGGTCTCCGCCACAGTGGCATACAAGGGCATGGGATCGTCCATCACATGACGGGAGAACAGGGAGACCGGCAGCAATCCGCCCGGAGGCTGGCGCCACGCATGCACGCGCGCGACCACGCTCATCGGATGCAGCCTGCGACGCAGATCCGTCTCGCGTCGCTCGGCCTCCATCATCTCCTCGGCCGACCGCAGGTCGAAGCCATACGCGCCGGCGTCACGAAAACACGGCATCATGTGACCCTCACGCGGGAACGGGGAGGAGAACGCCGATGGACGATAGGACCGGCGGCACGTGGCTTGTCGGGAAGCCCGGCACCGTTCCGGAAGTCTCTTCGCCATGCCCCGGTCCGCTTTCGGGCCGCTCGAAGACGGTGTCGTTTCCGGATTTTCCGGGAGGATGGGGAGGATTCTCCGGGACGAAGGTGAACGTGGACATCCGAACAACCATCGCACATCCCGATTGTCATTCGAAAGACAGCCCCGGAGAGGCCCTGCGGCCATGCTACACAGTCATATCCCGAAAATGGCCGACACGTCCCGTGCAACGGTGCGCCACACCACGCTCGAAACCGCATGCAAACTCGCCCTCGCGCTCGGAGTACGCGCCGAGGACCTCCTCGAGAACGATGCGCGCGAAAGCATCGACAAATGGCATAGTCCCGCCATCCCCGGCATCCGAGAGCAACATGAACGCGACCGACGACCGGACGGAATAGGGCCCAAAGGCTGCCGGGCCTCATCACCGTTCGGATCCGGAGACATGGAATTCAAGCCCTTCGAACCGTTCGAGCCATTCGACTGGAGCAACGAAGAAGAGGACGAGACCGAGAAGGATATCAAGGGCAAGAAGAAAGGCAAGGGCTCGGATGGCATGGGACTTCGCACTCCCATGCCATCCGAGCCCTCCCTTTTTATGTTCCCTCGTCCCAATCATTGCCGATGCGTCTTTACTTGGCCTCCGCCGATCCTCCCGCATGCGAAAGAACCGCACCTTCCGCTCATCGAATCTGAATTTCTCCAGTCCACCAATCGGAGTCGGTTCAGAATGGGTGGCACTCTTACGTCCTCGTGTCAATCAACGTAAATAAATGATTGTGGAGCACTCTTCACCTCGGGCGCATACTCCGACAAGGTTCGGGGCCTGCCAAAACGGCGCACGGATCGCAGTTCGATGGCATAGGCCGTCTCCCTGCCGGCAAAGTAATCCATGAACCGATCATGGCTGATGCCACCATGCCTGTTCGTGCGCTTCCAGATGTCCTCCGGAGTGGATTCCATGATGCCGCCTATCCGTGCCTCGGCCACAACCCTGCATTGCGGTCTGGTCGCATAGATGACGAGGATATCCACATCCTTACGTTTGAATATCCGACGGCGGAACTCATAGATCTTCTCTCCGGAGAGGATCTTTTCAGCGTACTCCGGCTTAACCGACAACAGGGCCTTCACCATTAGCCTCTCCCATCCTGAGAATCGTTTCGAATGGATGTTCGTTAATTACCACGCGGGTTAGTCGCTCGTTGGCATTGATGACCTGTGCGCTGATGAGTCCTTCCAGGTTGGGACGATGGTTGAGGGGAAAGCCGAACAGCATCGAAATCACTCATCGGTGTTCCCCACCGTTCCGGAAATTCTCAAGCCCCTTCCCGTCTTCGGCATCCATCATCCGACTCTTTTTGGACGGTCCGCAATCATGCCATCACGCCGTAAACGGACCCTCCGCCTGCGGCTCCGGGACCATCCCGACAACGGACCGTGCCCCGCCATGCCCTGGCGCGGCGGGGCCGGGAAACGGAACGGCACACAAGCGCGCCGCCGTCCAACGATTTTCTTTCGGACCGTTCGGCTACGCCGAATGATCGTAACGGCCTTTCGCGCCCGCGCCACGCATCCCGAACAAGTTCGGCGTGCTCGCGGACGCTGCGGCCGTCAGCGCTGACGCTCGACCAAACGGTCCGAAAGAAAAAAATCAGGGACCAACCGGATTCAAGGAGGCATGACGATGAACGACACCGCAACCATGACCATCAAACAGACCGCCGAGGAGTTCGCACGCGCAAGGGAACGGCACGATTGGCGGGAAATCGCGGGCGAGTGGTTCGAAGCTCCCGTCAGGAGATGGATCGGAACCCTCGACGCCGACGGCGAACCGGAAGACGATACGGGGGACGCCGTCACCCTCGCCGTGGGCATGAGGGAATTCCTCTCCCTGCGGGACGTCATGCTCGTCGCCGCCATCTGCGGGGAACGTACGGACTTCACCGCGGACAGGGCCATCGACTTCCTCAAACGCCCGATGATAAGGAACAACGTCCGGTGGATGGAGAACATGCTCACCGAAACGTTCCACGGGTCGCAGGCGCCCGACCGGCAACGTTGCATGAAAGCCGTGGACCTCCTGCTCGCCCTCATCGGCCGATTGGACGGCGAGGACGACGGATGGCAGGCGCAACCCTATGCGACCGTCGCATACATCCTGTGGTGGCTCGGCGACGAACGCGCCCTGCCCATGGCCGTCCGCGCCCTCGCCTGCGACGAGGGATGCTCCCTCGCCATCATCGTGGCCAGCGCCATCCGTGCCGGCATCCACCCGGACTGGACGAACGCCGAATGACAGGCAATCCGGCCGCCCCCCACCGCACCGAGGCGGCCGGAACTGCCCCGGTGCCGTATGACCGCGGGATCGACCTCGCGCCATACGGTATCCCGCGTCCCGCGTCGGCGGGCCGGAGGGGACGTATCCGCCACCCCCTCCCGGACCTCCCTCACGGCTGGAAACCCGATGTTTCCGGACCTTCGCGAAACCCGCGGCCCGGGACCGGAGGCCCGGGCCACGCGTCCAACGGAACGGCACGCAAGCGCGCCGCCGTCCAACGATTTTCTTTCGGACCGTTCGGCTGAAGCCGAATGATCGTAACCGCCTTCCGCATCCGCGCCACGCCATCCGAACTTCGTTCGGCGTGCTCGCGGACGCTGCGGCGGCCAGCGCCGCGCTCGACCAAACGGTCCGAAAGAAAAAAATCAGGGACCAGCCGGATTCAAGGAGGTTCACCATGCATTTTCTAGGCGCGGTCATCGGCGGAGGCACCATCGAGGAGGCGGAGGCCATCATCGCCCCATGGAGCGAATACGAGGAAGTGCCCGAATACGTCGTACAGACGCGCGACGAGTTCCTCAAAGAGCAGCGCGGATACGACAAGCAGGAAGCGGAACGACATCCCGAATCGAAGGACGCCGTCGAACGGCTGAAGCTCGACGACGAGTCCGCGCTCAAAGCCTACGCCGAATACGCGGGCCGCACGCTCGACAAGGACGGCAACGTTATCTCCACCTTCAACGAGGACAGCTTCTACGATTGGTACGAGTTCGGCGGACGTTGGGACGACTGGGCGGAGGACGTCCAAGGCGTCACCTGCCGCGACCTGCTCGACCGGTGCGAACACGACGTGAAGACGCGCGGACTGGTCGAAGACCTGTGCGTCCTGTGCGTGGACGGTTTCCACGAGGGCGGACTCTGGAACGACGTGCCGCGGAACGTCGTCAAGGCAGCCCTCGACGAACACGCGAGCGAGAAGGTCTGGTTCGTCGACTTCCACGACTAGCCATAACGTGGGGTCGACCCACGACATCACGAATCCCGCGTCGGCGGGCCGGAGGGGACGTATCCGTCGCCCCCTCCCGGACCTCCCTCACGGCTGGAAACCCGATGTTTCCGGACCTTCGCGAAACCCGCGGCCCGGGACCGGAGGCCCGGGCCACGCGTCCAACGGAACGGCACGCAAGCGCGCCGCCGCCCAATGGTTTTTCTTTTTTGCCGGTCGGCTAAAGCCTTGGATCATATCGGCGTCGCGGAACCCGTCAAACCCGCCGCGCACGGTCCCAAGGGCCCGGGGCGTCGCGTTTGACGGAACCCGCTCAAGGCCGATAACGCTTCGCTTGACCAACCGGCCAAAAAGAAAAAATCAAGGCCGCAACAGGATCCCAGTCAAGCGAAAGGAACAAGAAATGTTCGGATTCCTCAACCTCCTCACACCGGACGACCGTGCGGAACTCGTCGGCAACATCCTCCTACTCATCGTCATCGCGATACCCACCGCCGTCGTAAACGTCGGCCGTATCCGCCGACGCATCACCCGCACATGGCGGATCCTCAGGAAAGGCACCTCCGCCACCCGCATCATCGTCGGCCGAGCAGGCATCCGATAGGAAAGAGACACGTCGGGACGTCCGATATCAACGGGCGCCACCCGTGAAAAACCGGAACAAAGAAGGGCAAGAACAATGTGCAACTACAAGCTGACCGTCACCATCAGCAAGTCCACCGACATCGTAGACGGCGGCGGCTGGGCCACCGGCATGACCTGGCGCAAGACAGTCATCCTCGAGGAATCCGAACGGACCAACGCCATCGCCCTGCGCGACCTGCTCAACGGCGGCAGGCCCGCGACCGACGACCTGGGATACCTCATGTGGGACCGCTGCTACGGAATGTGCAATCCGCAATGCTGGCAATGGGAACTCGCCTGCCGTCACAGCGCATGCGTCAACCAGATCCTGCGCAAGGCCGGCATCGACTGGCCCGAGGACGGTCTGCCCGACATCGACCTGCCAACCATCACCATCAACCTCGCGATATGCTAACCGGAAAGGAGACCGCCGAACTCGCATGGCGGCTGAAGCAGGAGGGCAAGACCCAGAACAAGATCGCGGAAATGCTCGGCAAAAGCCAGTCCACCATCGGCACCGCGATCAGCCGCGAACGCAACCGTCGCATGGGCGAAAAACCCGAACCGTCAAGGCCCGGCGACGAGACTCGCGGCATGAGTCAAACCCCGGTTCCCGACGGCGCATATGATCCCGTCATCCCGGCCGATCCGAGGTTGAGCGAAAAACAACGCGGACGGATCGTGAACCTCATGAGGGAAGCGTACCGGCAGGGCGTCGCGCAGGCAATGAGCCAGTTCGGCATCGAAACCTGACGAATACCTTCGAAATCACCATCATCGGAAAGGAAAGATCCTTTGGAAACCGAACGCATCATGGAACGCGTGCGCAGACTGCTCGCCCTCGCCAACGATCCGGCCGCGTCCGACAACGAGCAGCGTATCGCCCTCGAACAGGCACAACGGCTCATGGACAGGCACGCCATCGAGCAATGGCAGCTCGAAAAGGACCACGACGACATCGAGATCATCCGCAAGAAGATCGACCTGGAAACGAATCCATGCAACCGTTTCATGGCCAGCCTCGCGTACATCGTGGCCCGAGGGAACCGCTGCCATGCCACCTACTGGTTCCGCAAGGCCGGAAACGGCCGGAGCGTCATCACCGGAATCACGCTCTACGGCGTCCGCTCCGACGTCGACAAGACCGAAGCGATCTGGACCGCCATGGAAACCAGCCGCGCCGTCATGTGGCGGGAACGCGCCAGGACGACACGCAACGCGAAAGCGAACGCCGCCTGGAGGAACGGCTACTACCAGGGCTTCCAGGAGGAGATCGCCCACCGGTACGAGATCCTCCGTCGGGAAATGGAATCGGACGACACAGGCAGGGAACTGGTCGCCGTCCGCTCCGACCAGGTCGACGCGTGGATCGAAGCCAACGTCACATTCGCCGCCAAGCACCCGAAACTGGCCAGGATCACCCGGGCCAGCCGCGCCGCCTACCGGCATGGCCGCGAGGACGGATCACGCCAGGCGATCGGCCTGACGGAAACCGGCGGGACAAGCCAACGGATCCTGCAGACAGGACGGAACCAGTGAAGGGAAACAACACATGTATTGGGATCGCTACATCAACCGAAACAATCCACGACGCATCGAACCACTCGACAAGCCGCTCGACACGTACGTGATGCTTGACACGGAAACCACGGGACTCCATCCCGAGGAAGGAGCCACGATCATCGAGATCGGCGCATTGCTCGTGACGCCGGGCAACGAGAACGCAAGGCCGAGGTTCGAACAGCTGGTCGACCCGCAACGTCCATTGCCGGAATTCATCAGCCGACTCACCGGCATCAGCGACGGCATGCTTCGGGGCGAACCTACCGCCGATGCCGCGATGCTGCGCTTGCACCAATGGCTCGACGACGTCTGGCCGGCCGGCAGGCCATTGACCGTCATCGCCCACAACGCCGAATTCGACATCGGCTTCCTTGACGCGGCCGAACGCGCCTATAATCCAGACGCGAACGAGTTCGACTGCCGTTGGCTGTGCACGAAGGAGATGAGCTGGGAACTCAACCCGCAGAAACGCCATCACCGCGTCAGCGACCTGATCGTCGACTACCGCATCGGGGACGTCGAGGAACATCGCGCGCTATCCGACGCGATCCAGGAGCAGATGATCTACCGGGCCCTGTGCCGGGAAGCGAGCATGCGAGGGAGATGGGGACGGGAACGAGTCTCATGACGGGTTGCCTCAAATGGTTGGCGTCATGCGTGCCGGCGCAGCGAACCTGATAGGCTGAAGACATGTACTCATCGGGATCCCCGCCCGGATCCTTTGAATATGGGGTTGTTTCAGGGGAGGATTCCAACCTCCCCTGAAATGTCTTTCACGGGCCCCATCCCGATACTGGTCCATTGCCGAGGGGAGCGAAGAGGCAACCCAGACGGCCGATCGCAGGAAGGATCACAGGATCAAGACCCGCAAGCCACGGCATCCCAACCGGAAACAGCTTGCGGACGATGGATGATATCAGCGAGGATTGAAGTGGAGTGAATGAGCCCGTCAAAAGAGACGGGCCATCCACGAGGAAAGGATCCATCATGGCAACCATCAACCAGATTCCCATGACCATCATGGGCAATCTCGTATCAGGCCTCGAACCCAAGCGCACGTCGGGCGGCAAAACCGTCGTCAACTTCCGGGTCGCGCAGACCAGCAGCACCGAGAGGAACGGCAAATGGGAGGATGGCGCGACCACGTTCATCCGATGCGTGGCGTACGGTCCGATCGCCGAGCACATGACCGAGTCCGGGATGGGCAAGGGCACAAGGGTCGTCGTCACGGGACGATACGTGCAACGTGACTATCAGACCGAGGCGGGGGAGAGACGCAGCGTCTACGAACTCGTTGCGGACGATATCGGGGCGTCGGTACGATACGCGACCGTCCGGATCACCAAGGTCAACGGAAACGCACAGCGGTCCGTACCGGCCCAACAACAGCCCCGGACGATGCAGACGGATCCGTGGCCGGCCACGACCCAGGATCGGTTCGCGGAACCGCAGGAACCGAGCCTCTGAATCAGGAAGCCGAGATTCGAGCCCATGACGTGTCCCGAAACGTCATGGGCTCGAATCGTCCGTGGACTCATCGCGGAGACACCGACCGTTTACGGGCCCCTGGTGGACCTGACCGATATCGAACCAATGGACCCATGCGACCCGGGTCATTCGGACCGTGGGCTAAAACCAGCGAAGCAATGTGAACCGAACCGATATCGGACCGGTCGAACGTGACCCGTCCTCCCCGGACCGATCGATATCGATGTCCGATAGGATCAAAACCACGGGTCAAAAGACCCGGGTCAGAATTTGACCCGGTACGACCGGGGAGGGTCAAAAAGACAGATGGACCCGGAGGAAACGGCCCGATTCCAACGATTCAGTCCGACGGGTCAAATGACCCTCCGGCGATCCAAGCCGATCCGGCCCCGGATCCCGTGACGCCGATATCGGCTCATGGCGGGGTCAAATGGTCCGCAGACGGCCGGGTCAAAAAGAGCCGGATCAGAATCGACCCGACAGCCGGGCGAGGGTCAAAACGTCGCCGCATGCCATGCAGAGGATTACCGCCTCATCTCGAGGCAATGATGTTTGGCCCTTCTCGTGTGCCGCATCCGGAACGGTCGAAAGACGGGAAGGGCCCGATCCGTTCATGGGCCTTCCGGACCGGTCCGGGCCACACGGGTGAACCGATACCGGCCCCTGACCCGATATCGGCGGGACGACGATCCTTCGCAAGGGTCAAAACCCGCGGACCGGGACCGGATATGATCCGCGCCGAAACCATGCACCCAGGGTGCCCCTTCCTCCCGGAACCCGGAACCAGGCCAAGCAGAAACCAGCAGAACCGAAAAAGCCAGACCCAACGAAACCAGGACAAAGGAAAACACAGAAAGACAGACCAAGCAGAAAGAACCAGAAAAACAAGCACCCACACCACAACCAAGCCAGAAAAACCAGAAGACCAGAAAAAGACCCCGAAACCACCAAACCAGAAAACCCAACATCACCAAACGACAACCATGCGCGTCTTGCACCCACCCCGTTGGGGGACGCCGAGAACGGCGTCATTCGTAGGTCGTGTGACGTGTTTAGATGGGTTTTCGCCCGATATCGCGACAAACCGTATGGGAATCCGCGTGGGATGGGCATGGATGACAGTGAAAAACCGCCCGTGTGCGAGGCCTGCGGCAGGCCCGTGACGGAGCGCAGCAAGGTGAACGGGGCATGGCTGAAGAGCCATCGAGGGTGCAAGGACCGGATCCGGACCATCAGGCGCAGGCGCGCGGCCGAGGAGAACGAGGAGCGTCTCGAGGCCATGTTCCTCGAAGCGTTGGAGGACCGCAAACGGGCCGCGAACCAGTGGCGGTGGCAGATCGAGAACCGCAACGAGCTCGCGGACGAGCACGACCGGGTCCTGGCCGCCACGCTGCTCGTGTCGTACCGGTGCATGATCGCCGCCATGAACGTCATGCCGTCCGCGCTCATCCAATATCGGGAGCCATGGGCCGTGGACCTGACCCGGATGCTGGGCCGACGGACAGTAGCGCTCATCGCCCGACGTGACGGCTGGACCCACACCGCATTCTGGGAGCATGATCCCGAATGCGGCGAGGACGGCACGCTGACCCGCGTGGGCGCCGGGGAATGGGCCCTGCCGATGGAGGGCATGGAGGACGAGTACCGCGACGATCTGGATCATGAGGACGGTCGGGGCCGGCGGACGTTCTCGGACGTCAAGGCGCTGCAGCGGCTATGGGCCGAGGACCATGTCGGCGGCCAATGGGATCCGGGCCCGTGGCGGTTCAAGTGACGACACGGCAAGGACCCGGATTCGAAAGGAGGACAGATGGCGGTACATCGGATAGACGGGATCTGCAGGCATTGCGGGAAGCATACGCAGGTATGGGAGGACGGATACTGTTCGGGCAAATGCCGTCGCGGCGCGTGGCGTGCCGGCGACAGGACTATCGCGGGCGTATGCGAGGTGTGCGGCAGGCCCGTGTGCAAGCCCAGGAGGGGACCCGTGCCGCGATACTGCAGCCGCCGATGCCAGCAGCGACGGTACCGTGAGAAAAGGAACGTGTGGGAGGCCGGCCGGCAGCGGGCCGGCATGGAGCATCTCCAACGGCTGAAGAAGGAGACGAAGGACCTCAGGACACGCATCAGGGCATGCAAGGAACACGAAAGGATCCTGGGCGAACAGGCCGACAGGCTCAAACAGACGTTCCACGACAATGCGGACCTCCTGCTCAGACTGGCCGCAACGTCGGACAGGGATCTGATCGATGCCGCGCCCAAGGGAGGCTACATCGACGAACTGCGCAAAGAGGAAACGACATGGCAATGAACCTCACCAAACTCGCGAACGCGGAATACACGCTGCAGGATATCCAGGAGGCACTCGACGCGGACGGGGCTACGGTCGGCACGGGACCAAGCGGATACTACACCGCGAAGGGCAACCCGCCCGGACGGTGGATAGGCTCCGGCGCCGAACTCCTGGGAGGCTCCGTCGGACGGACGGCATCGTCGAAAACGGTCCGCAGCCTCATCAACGACAGCCGTGACCCGTCAACGGGAAGGTTCCTGGGCGACGTGAAACTCACCAAGGGCGACGACGGCGAACCGCCGGTCGCCGGCTGGGACTACACCACCAGACAGCCGAAAAGCGTCAGCATCCTATGGGCGTTCGGCGACGCGGAAACACGCAGGGGCATCGATGAATGCCTCCAGAAAGCCACGGACATGACCATCGCCTACCTCGAAGACGAATACGCTTCGACGCGGGCGGGGCAAGGCGGGGTCGCATCCGTGGCATGCGACGGCGTCGCCGGATTCGTGTTCGACCATTTCGACACCCGTGACGGCGACCCGCAACCACACAAGCACATCACCATATCCAACCGCGTGCGCAGAAGCTCCGACGGGGTATGGACCGCGCTCGACGGCAGGAAACTGTACTCCAGCATGGTCGAGATCTCCGAAATCCACGAGAACCTCCTCCAGGACCTGCTCACCCAACGATTCGGATGGACCTGGACCACCAAGGTCAACGAACAGGGAACCAAATCCGTCATCAACGAGGTGGACGGGGTACCCGCCGAACTCATCGAGGCATTCAGCGGACGTCACAGCGAGATCGCGAAACAGGTCGAGCAGCGGGTCCAACAGGAAGAGGCCCAGACCGGACGGCCCGTCAGCTTCCAACGACGCGCGCAGATCGACCTGGAAGTATGGCAGGCCACCAGGAAGGCGAAGCCGGAAATCCAACCCAGCCTCGCGGAAAAACAACGGCACTGGTGGAAGAAACTCGGGCAGACGGCGCCCGACATCGACATCCGGCACGTGTGGGACACCGTCAACTCCCGCAAGACCAGCATGCTGCACATCGACTCCACCTGCCAGGAGGACATCAGCCGGCTCCTGCTTGACCAGATCGCCGACATGAGCCGAACGGGCAAGAACGGCCTCCAACTCGAACGGGAACTCGTCGACCTGTCCTACCGCAACGTATCCAAAGGCCGGACCACATGGAAGAAGACCAACGTGAGGGCCGAAGCCGAACGACTCCTCAGAAGCGTCCGCATCGACCCCGAACAGCGGATCATCGTCGCCAACCGGATCGCGGACCTCGCCCTCGCACGATGCGTCAAACTCACACCCGGCAGATACCGGATCCCGCAGGACGCCAAGGACAGTCCCACCCTCACCAACGGCAACGGCGTAAGCGTGTTCGACGACGACAAGCTCGACCTATACACCAGCCAGGAGATCCTCGACGCCGAACATTATATGATCGGACAGGCCGGGAAGCCGGCCGTCACCGGATTCACCGCGGACGAGGCCCGCATATGGCTGCAAGGATGGAACGAGCAGGCCAGACGGAACGGAGGATACCCGCTGGCCGCCGACCAGTTCGAAGCCGCCGTCTACGCATTGTCCAACCCCAGGATGGTCGGCGCGGTCATCGGACCGGCAGGCACGGGAAAGACGACCACCATGCGCGCGGTGGCGGACGCATGGCGTGCCAAATACGGTCCCGACAGCGTCCTGGGATTGGCGACCAGCCGCAGGGCCGTCGGCGAACTGAGGAACAGCATCGGATGCAACAGCATCACCATCGCCAAACTCCTCTACCACAACGACATCGACCAGATCGAGCGACACCGACGCGACATCGCCGTGCTCGACCAGCAGATCCGGTCGACGCCCGACCCGATCCAAAGACTCGCCTGCCGTATGCGGCTGAGCCGGATCCTCGCCGAGGAAAGCACCTACTCCATCCGGCCGAACCAGCTCGTGATCATCGACGAGGCCGGCATGGTCGACACCAGGCACATGGCCCAGGTATCAAGAATGGCCGAACTCATGGGAGCCAAGGTCACCCTGACCGGGGACCCGCTCCAACTCGACAGCGTCTCCGGAGCCGGCGGCATGCTCGGCTGGATGGAACGGCACGGCATGTATCAGATGCTCTCAAGCCTGTGGCGGTTCACCCCCAAGGCCGACAAATGGGACGGGGACCCCCACGGCGGAAGGGACTCCATCCGCAGATGGGAAGGCGAGGGACGGGCGACGCTCGAACTCAGGAAAGGCGGCGACCGCGCCGATCCCGAAAGCGTCGCCTCATGCGAACGGCTCGTGCAACGGTACGTGGACCACGACCGGCTCCACTGGGGAGAGGACGTGCAATTGGAGGAGGAGTCCTACGTCCAGTGCATCGAATGGCAGGACCAGGGCAAAAGCACCCTGCTCATCGCCGGCACCAGGGATCAGGTCAGGGACATCAACAGACGGTTCATCCTCGAACGACGTTCCAAAGGGCAAAGCGAAGCCGACCCCGCCAAAACCGTCATGCTCCGCGACGGCCTGGACGTCGGCCGAGGAGACCAGATAGTGTGCAGGAAGAACGAAGACGACATCACCTCCGACGGCAAGTCGATGGAAAACGGCATGACGTTCCGCATCGAAAACGTCGGACGGCGGGACGTCTCATGCGTAAGCCTGGTTGACGGCAGCCGTTGGGAGATCCCGCGGGAATTCCTCGAAACGGGATGCGAAGCCGGATACGCCTGCACCGTACACCGCTGCCAGGGCATGACCGTGGACCGTTGCGCGGTACTGTTCCCGTCCGACGCGAACACCCCATGCAACCTGCAATACGTCGCCGGCAGCAGAGGCAAGGAGGAGAACCACTTCTACTACGCCTGCCCGGACGAGGAGCAACGCAAGATCAGACACCAACTCTCCGGCGTCGAGACGGACCCCAAGGCCATCGCCATGTCGCGTATGAAAGCAAGCCTGCTCAACCATCCCGACGCCGCGACCGCCACCGAAACCCTGGAACGTGAACGGACGGACCGTATGGACCTCAAACGGCTCATGCGCGAACACGACTACGCCGCCGGCCTCATCTCCGGCCCTCACCTCAACGCCATGCTCGCCAGACGCCACGATCCCAAAACCGTCGACAAAATCACCCGAAGCCCAAGCTACGAATGGCTCCGCGGCATCTGGTCACGCGCCTACATGACCGACGCGAAACGCGCCCTCACGATCATCGGACAGCCGCTCGACCCCGACCGTCTCAAAGGCCGTCGGCCCGACCGCGACCAGCTCGTCGGGAAGATAGCGCGAACCGCCAGGGTTCTGCATCCCGACCGGATGGACGATACCACATACCATATCGACATGGACGTCAGCAGGGACTCCGAACAGGCGCGATACGTCACGGAGATCCTCGAACGCAGCGACATCCCCTACGCTCTCGCCGACACGCTCGACGGCAAGGCGATCACCATCGACGTGGACCATTCCTGCATCCCCGCGGTCAAGACCATACTCGACGGCCTGTGCCAGACGGTCAAGGGCTTCGACCAGAGCCTGTTCCCCCAATGGCGTGAACTACGCAGGGAAGAGGGAAGGATCCTCAAGGAGAATCCCGACATGAGACGGCAAAGCCGACCCGTGGAACCCGACTGGGCCGCCACCATCGCGGGACGGCTCAACGCCGGACTGCTCGACCGGGTGAACGGCACCGTCCACGAGGAATGGTGCGCCGGCGTCATCCCGCGCATCCGGGCCAGCCGGCACGGCAGCGAACTCGACATCGTAAGACAGAACGAACGACTCATCGAACTGAAAGTGGGCGAACTCGTCCGCGACGCACAAGCCTCAAACCAGCCATGGATCGGACGGATACTCGAAGCATCGGCCGACGACCCGACCCTGTTCCGCGACGTCGTCGTCTACCGGGCCATGTGGCAGGTCGACGAGGAAGATGATCCGCTGGGGGAGCGACCGCCCGCGTCAAGCGGACGGCAGGAACAGCATTGGACCAACCTCGACGGGCGGATCAACCACACCGACGGCGTCGTCAACCCCGGCAGACGGCACCGGCCATCGGCAGACCGGGACATGTCAGCCGTCAATCATGCGGAGGAAACGTCGACGAGACCGGAAGAGACAACGGCATGGCAGCCATCACGGGAGCCTTCCGACAAGCCGCGTAACGGGTTGCGGATATAAGCCGATGATCCGGGGATGTCCACGTCGTCCATGCCGCAACGTCCCAGCCGCCAGTCTCCTTGTCGAGCGGATCGTGCAGGCGCGAATCGGCCGGCATCGGCCATGAAACATGTGGAAGGGGAGGAAAAGGACCTCGAAAACCGGAAAGGACGGCGGACATGGCAACCATCACCGGATTACGGGTATGCAAAATTTGTGGTTGGAATCACGACCAGCAGCAAACCACTATCCACTCTGCTTGAACTTTGTATATGGTTGGAACCGTCTTTGTGCCTTGAATGTAGCCAACCCAAGAATTACCAAACAATCATATCTCAATGAAGTGGTAGGAACGCCAAGATCTCCAATCGTTCAAACATGAATGGCTTATAGTATGCCGGCCAACACCATCTTGTAAAGCTACTTCAGAATACCTACTAGAACTATTTGGAGGAATGGGCGATCGAGCGCCATGGCGCCTTTCGTGCAGGGACGCTAAGGGGCCTTTTGGGATCTATTGCCGTGAACAATCGTAAACTGCGCGTCCCCCGCTATCCGCATCTCCGATGATTTCGTCCGTGCGTCGTCCCGACACTGCTGTGATAATGGACGTATACACCAAGGAGCTGAACTCTTTTATAAATGTCGCTTTCAGACCGCACCGACACCGGATCAAACCGACCCTCTATGGGCGATAGTCAATCAAATTCGTGGATGGATGTGCGGGAAACATCGTAATCTCCCGAACAGCAACATTCTTTGGACTAAGCAGGTAAAATATGGAGGATATCTTACTTCTGACGATGCCGACGTCCACATTCGTTCAGTCATCTGCGAGGCGGACGATGGCTCGGGTGATCTGAAATGGGCATGTCGCATCGAGGAACTGATCAAAGGCGGCTGGGACAGCACCATCGGCACTCGTCTGGCCAAACAAACCTGGACGACTGAAATAGGCTATAGGCAAAGCGGCGAAGAACGGAAAGGCGAGGTCAGTATCATCACCTCGTATTACAACGAGCCGCGCTTCATCGGAAGAGTTAGACCTCCGGTATTGCCAAACGTTCCGAACATCGTGCGTCGTATAACCGATCTGAATGACCTACGTTGCAATGTTTCTGAAATGCCCATTGACGATATGGTCCTTGGTGTCGGGGGAAGTTCTTTCAATAATTCAGCAATGATGTTCTGGTCTAGAGTGAACGATCCAGGACGAGAGTATCCGATCATTTACGTCGGCGTTGACGAAAAAGATGAGAGAACCATCGACCTGAATGAATTGGATGGGGTCATTTTCCCTAACGCGCTGGTTTGTTATCCGATCGACGCGGACGCTGAACGACGTTTGATGGAAACCAGACCGTCAAACATATATTGCCAATGGAATGGAGTCAGCGTGTATTTCCCACCACGGGGAACATCGGTAAGGCAAAACGGGTTTAACGCGAGGAAGCTGGAAAGCATACGCAAAGATGAATGGGAAAACGGAGCATCTAAAATATGGTGGGGCGAGGATATGCCCGATCCCATCGTCATCATGCTCAGACGTGCACTGGGAGAAGACGTTACTTTTTCCGAGGGCGAGGACCTTCTCACATTGGAGAAGGTCAAGTTCGAGTTGGATAGAAAACGTTATCAAAACAAGCTCGAATCTGCACGGCTTAGGTTGACCGACGCGCTCGATGCAGCTGAGCGGTCCAAAAAGAGACTTGCCGATATGCGAGCCGAACGCGACGCACGTAAACGTAAACAGGACGAGCTTCAGGCAAGTGTCGACCACCTCATAACGACTCGCATCAGTGCGGATCTTTCCGAGTCCGGGGAAATCCGGAAGCTGAACGATATACTTGCCGCTACCAAGACCAAAGCATCCTCGCTTCAAGAGGAGGTGGAACGTCTTGAGCGGGAAGTCGAGGATGCGCTGGATCTAGCTGAAAAAGCCGACGAGGCAAGGGTCGAGACGGCGAGGGAATTGCGTGAAAGTCGATCAGAACTCTATTGCCTGTCTGAACAACTCAGATCCTATCGATACGGTGAAAATAGCGAAAGCAATGAATCGCTGAACTGTATACTCACGTACGCCTTGCCGAATCTGTTCTCTTCGACCAACACGCGCTATTACCCAGGAATCGACAAAGACATCGTTCACATGTTTGAATGCGTCTACTCCGATCGAATCGCTGTGATGAAAGATGCTCTGAAGGACTGTGTGACCAACCCCCGTCTCCTATGGCAGGGAATGCTATGCATGTGCACAGCCGTCTATGATATCTACTCTGAGGATCAGGGGACAGGAAGCCCTGAGAAAAGACTGAAGGAGCAGCCTAACGTTCCCGGCCAGTTCGAACTCGCGTTATCTGAGGGGAAGAACACCAAACGAAATCCCAAACTTATGCGTCTTCGACAAATCACATACGACAAGCGCGTGTTCGACATCACTCCCCATTTAAAGTCGGGAGGTGGCAAGGATGATGAGAATTCATTGCGCATATATTATTGCTGGGATCAGTTAACCGGGAAACTGATTATAGGACACATTGGCAAACACCTTCTTAATGACACTGGCTTGACCAATAAGCTATAAGAGAATTCGCCCACACTTCCACTGGGAAGACACCTCTGGCACCTAGCATTTCTTGAAAGCACTAGTTTTGGCCGATGGTCAACGAAGCAGCCTCAAATCTTTCTGTCGGATTTCCAAAGTCATGCCTTGCGATTTCTTGTTTACGAAGATATACACGCTTGTCTTATTGGGATCCATCAAAGATCAGGAAGTTCCTTCGCTTCTTGTTCGTGCTTTTTTGTTGTTCGTATGCTGAGGATTCTCGGATGAGCGGCTGATACGCGTCCGACATTCTCGACGGCGATCATTATTAAGTCGTCTATTGTCAGTAGAAGTTTTCCTTGATCGCTTACACAGATGCCCTGAAGCTGTCGTAATGTGTGGCCATGTATATCGACGATGCAGAATGGGGCTTTATTCCTCGGACTTATCGTGGAAATGAATATCGTGGGAGTCAGTTCAGTGAATCCTTTGGCTTTGGTGATGTCTCCTTCGGGGATTTCGGTGCCGGGTTCCCCGAAAAAGATTCGCGAAGCCACAACTTTGTGTTGCCCTCCGTCGTAAACGACTTGCTTGGTCCAGACATCTTCTGATACCCCAAAATCAATGCCTTTCGACAGATCCGTGATCAAGGCGAGCAGTCCCGTCACTTTCATCGCTAGGGCGCAGCAGTTCGATGTGGTCGCAAAGTAACGTTCTTCGTAGGGAAGGATAAGGGTCGAAGCCTTCTCACCTTCGGCGTCGACGTGAACAAGGTCGGGGTAAATCCATCCATCTGCGATGAGCTGGTTGTTCATCGGCTGTGAGATGGGGTTCCCTCATTGTCGTAGATCTGGATCACATAAGAGACTCGCTCTTTATTTTCAAATTATTTGAACCATTGCTTAAGTTCGTTCAACTTCGCTGATGTGGATTCATCAAGCGATCCGTTTGCGATGAGCTCGATGGCTTTGAGGACCTTCTCCCAATATATAGATTCGGATCGCAGCATGCATGGCCGGAGTCGAACAGCAAGGGACTCGACGATCTCCTCGTTCCGCGGGAAATTCCTGCGTGGTAGAGCGTGTTCAACCATTTGCATGGTCATGGAATAGGAATACGCCGCGAATCTTTCCGCATCTCCGCTTTTGATCATCGAATGCTCAACGACTCTTCTGACGCGGATGACGAATAGTTCCAGAACGGTCTGGGCGTCCTCGATGGTGTTCACTTCTCTGATCTTCATCGTTAGTTGAGTATTTCTCCCGTGGTTTCGTTGACCTCGTATTCTGGTTCTGGGAATGGCTCCCATTCGTCGTCCTCACCGGTTGATTCGGTGGTGAACAACGCGTCTTGGGAGAGGATCCGTGAGCCGCCGCTCAGGCCTCCACTGTTGATGATGTTGAGGAGGTTGTTCTTGCGGTACAGGCTTCGGCCGCGCAGTGTCTCAAAGGAGTATCCGCGAATCCATCGCCCCGACCCACGTCTTCCAGTGTCTGCACGAGGGCAAGAACGGCCGAACGTTTCTCCGCCACGACCAACCACATGCGCACGCCTCCGCAAAAGCCGACGATCCGACGACCCACGCGCGGACACGCCGATATCGGCACTAGCTCCCGTTTCGGACACGAAAGAAGACACGGACTGCGGAAAGCCCGCGTCGGCGGGAGGCGAAGGGCAAGCCCTCTCACGCATCCATATCGGGGACGAAACGTTCGAAGGGCCCGTGAACCCCATGACGGGACGAACGATCCCGTCATGGAAGGAACGGGCACATGAACGACACCGACGATCCGGATACCGATATCGCCATCGAGATCCGTCGCAAGGAGGCCTGCAGGACCGCCATCGAGAGCATGGGCCGGATACGGCGGACGCCACGGAACATCCAGCTCCTGCATGACCTGGTCGACGAAATCAACGATCTCAGGCCCGAAAGCGTGATCGGACACTACAGGATATGGCCGTCCGGCCAGGTCAACCGTCTCACCGCCGGATGGAACCTGACCGGCGAGGACGTGAAAGGCAAGACGCGATACGGCGGCTGGGACCCCGAACGCGACACATACATGAGGATCAACGAGGACGGCGACTTCGAGGGACTCGACCAGACGGGTGCGGACCGACTCGTCTGGAACCATCGGGAAGACATCATCGCCGCAGCGTCCTGGACCCCCATCGGCATGGCCTGCATCGATCGGATCGAACGAATGGCGTACCTGGACGACGATCCCATACGCGATGCGCCGGCCAACATGACCATCGAAGCCTTGAATGGGGCTTTGCCGCCGGCCGATCCCATGATCCACCCCGTATCAGCTCCCGCCGATTCCGGGCTCGGCATATAGGAGGGGCGGGAATGGACACGCTCATCGACCTTAACCGTCTGCGCGCGGACCTCGACGCCAAAAGACAGGCGTTCGGCGTCAGTTGGAACACGTTCGCCGGGTTCGCCGGAGTCAGCCCTGCCATGTTCAGCCGGCTCAACGCCGGTTCGACCATTACCCTCGACACGTTCGCCCGGCTCTGTGCCACATGCGGTCTCGACCCCGCCGACTACATGCCGCCCTCGACACGCACGCATGGCGGAACGTGCGCCGATCCCTCGGCCGCATACCCGGCCTGAGCGACGAAGACATCAACGACGTCATCGACATGGCGAAAAACCGGTCCATGACGACGACCCGACCCAAGGAGCCCGACATGGACAGCAGACTCGAATACCACGGCACCCGGTTCACCCTCAACGATCTGCGCGAGAACATGCGTGCCAAATATCGGAACGAACGGCCCAGATTCTATTACGACATGCCCGACGGAACACCGCTCGGATACGTCATGACCCTTCCGGACGGCGGCTACATCGCACGACTCGAAGACACGCAAGTCTGGCATGCCGGCCCATACGACTCCGAAAGCGACGCGTTCGAAAACCTGTTCCGGATGATCTCACGATACTACGCCGTCGACGACCCGCCAGCGCACGCACGGGGCATCGAAGGCCCGTTCGACGAGCGGAAGGAAGTCTCAAGGCTCTGCGAAACGCAGGCCACGGCGACGGGAGAACGCCTCGACTGGTATGCGTGGCCGGCACGCGACGCGGTACGGCAGACCATGGATCTCGCGGACATGCTCGAACGCCGATACGCCGACAATCCGCACGTCACCATCACCATGAACGATACCGGAAATCCGATGGGAACCACGGGCCCCGCTCGCGTGGAGGTCCTGATCGACATCGACAACGGCACCGCCTTCGCCGCAGGGGTCGACATGGATCCGAACGGCCGCACGCATCCGAGCCTCATACGCCTCGATGGCGGCGAAACGACGGAAGCGGAACCACTCGACGATATGCGGCTCGATGAGAAGGAGACCGTGGACCTCATCGACGTGAGAATCTACGAGGCCGGCCTGCAGGGCCATGATCCATGGGAGGGTGACCCGTGGGCCGATAACCTGGGCCGATCCTTGGAACCAGTCGAATCCGACACCGTCCAAACCTCCGGCGTCGACCCGTGGGCCGGCATCAAATCCGGCACGCTGCCGCCACCCGACCCCGCCGACGGTCCCGAGCTTGACCGTCCCGACGATCCCGGTCTCGGCATGTAGGAGGGGCGGATATGGACGACGACAGGCGCATCGAAGAGAATGCGAGACCAGCGAGCCCGATGTCGCCTTGACGGGCCGTTACAGCGTGTTCGACGAACCACATCATGGGATACATCAACGAGAAGGATCCGGATGCGGGGTCACGCGAGAGCGACACCGGGCAGTTCGCCGGATACGAGATCACGGTGCGGGATGACAACGGCGATCCAGCATCCTACAGGCTCGACTGGTTCGATGACGAAGGCATGGCACGTGGATGTCGTGCCATCCAACCTGACGGATAACGCTAAACCGAACCCGCCGATGCCTGATCCGGCTGGAGTCCATGACACGAATGATTCCGCGAGAGCGAACTTCGGCATGTGTTCCACCGACGCCTTGCCCCGGGAATAAGAAGGGAATCATGCGCCGTTAGTGGGCTCAAGCGTCATTCCAATCCGAAATGACGATGTGCGCGCGGGAACAACTCGGCGCCGTCCAATGCTTATTGTCGGAAAGTACGACGAGGCTGCTGAAGGCAGGGCGAGGATGTTGACATATTCTTTAATCGCCTTGTGCACCGACATTGGCAAATGAAGAGAACGATAAAAACTAAATGTGCTGAATTCCTTCGTAAGATCATGGAAAGTCGGGGAAAGAAGCGTGCCGACAACCCCAAGGATTCCTCAGGGGATACTCCGAAGAAGGCCATGGTCAGCCAATGATCGCAAGATACAGGAAGGGCGGCCGTCTTGCGAAACTCAACGAGACGTAGATCAGGGAGGTGCGGCATCCGTGCGAATCTGGATCGGCGACGATGGATTAGATAGCCGAGATGGTGAATATGAGAGGCTTCGTTGTTTACAGATGTCTGAAGAGAAACAAGGGGGGGCATGTAATACAGATGGAAGACGAGACATGGCAAAAAGTTCAGACCATGAAGAAGACGTGGATATTTGACCTTCTTATCACCTTGATCACGGTGACAGTTCTTAAAACACCTTTTTCCGGATGGTGCGTATATGGCTTATAGGCGAGATGATTTTGACTTGGACGGGTGTTCTATCGATAGGTTTGGTTCGTATGGCAGATCGGAACGAATATGAGAAGAAACCTCTCGAGATAATCCGTCAAGGTGAAAGGAAATAAGAGGAGAAAGGCAATATCCAATGAACCATTAAGGATGTCTCGAAGCATGTGGACTTGCATCTTAAGTGATCATTAATCCGTGAGTGCAAAATATCAGCCGTGGAATTCATAATCCAACATAAAAGTGTTGACATTGCAAACATATCATGTAATACTACAGTTAAGAGGGGTGACGGATTCAAGCACAAGATCAAAGGAGTTCTCATGGATCCGCTGGAACTTGATGTTCAAGGCAAAAGCAATAGTATATCACCTCAGTTCATTACCGTCAATGCGTTCTGCTTCAAGATTTCTATGAAGATATGTCCTTCTATTAAACGATGGACATGTAACGGATGCACCTCTACATGTACTATTTTATGCACGACATCCGCAGAGAATGAATGATAACGCAGAAATGTTTAGGCATGTTCGGGATGTAGGATCTGATGCAGACTACATGGAGGCTATGCTTGACTGGCTTGTCGCAACCGCAGTAAACGCTTCAAAGAAAGCAGAGTTCATCAGTGAAGACAATCAGTACAGCATAGCCTCCGGACATGCCGGGTACGCCTTGATGCTCACGCAATTATCAAGGACCACTAGGCGCTACGGACGCAAGAGAGAGACCCATGATCTCCTTGATCTGTCCCAACAGCATCTACTAAAGGCAGCAAAAAAATGGAAAACGTCCGATTATCGATCTTATGGGCTTTTTGATGGTGTCACAGGTTATATCTTAGCCCTTGACGCTTATGATAGAACGGCAGGGAATGGTAAGCAGAGAGCCTCTCGTTTAGCTCGCAAAGTGAAACTTGAGATTATGGATTCTCTTTCACGACGGTCATTTGGTAGCCCATATATTCAACCGCTTTATGACGTGATCTCCGGGGCGTCAGGTGCATTGTCGGCATGCCAACTGGTGGATCCCACCAGTGGATTCGAAAATACGGCACCACTTACCGCTATTCTCGAAACGCTTCCTCGAAATCCTGCAAATGATTTTTATATTTCGGAATACTTCCCTTCCGAAGAACTATATCAAAAATATCCAGATGGATACATAGATTTTGGGGTGGCTCATGGAGTAGCGGGAATCGTTCCTAGATTAATAAACTTATGTGATGATTATATTTTCATGAATTCGGAACTCACTCGACAACTAAGCAGATATGTGACTTGGCTTATTGAAATGACCTTAGGGCCTGCCAGCGAAGGGATACATACTGTTTCTGAAAAACCCGAAAGAACCAGCATGAATGAAACCAAACCTATTTCTGGTATGGAGGGTACGTGGTGTTATGGACAGTTGGCTCGCATAGCTAGCATACAAGCTTTACCATGCACCATAATCGAGCCGCGTGCACATCATCTAATGAATGAGTATCTTAAAAAAGTTTTAACTACTGAAAAACTGCAACTTATCGCGGATTCCCTTTATGGAAGCGGAAAGCTTGGTCTATGTCACGGCCTCGCGGGATTTCTACTGACTTTGCGTTTTCTTATCAGCAATGTGGAGCAAATACGTGACGGAATCCCTCTATCACAAGAATCATCGGATTTTATTGCCGATCAGGTGGCAAGATTGAAACATGATATCCCGTATAAGGATCTTATGACCGAAGATTGCCGAAATACTGGTTTTCTGAATGGCATCACAGGAACCATATCAAGTGTATTGTACCTGTCCTGCGATCCCATTGCCGATACGTGTGACGAACTCGATGTTATGTTCTTCGGGCATAGGAGGATCCGTGAAATCACACTATAAGTTTAATGGTTTGATGCAAGTCAGAATATGTACTCACGATTTGAAATCGTATAATAAAATTCTGTATAATTCTAATGTTTTCGAGGATGAAATAAAAGAATATGTAAATTCCGGCTTGCCTGCCCTCGCGCTTGAACATGCGTCAAACAATCTATACCAACAACTTGTCCTAGACGATGATAACCAATCAATGAAAAAGGTTATTGGTGGAGCATTTAAGTATTTGGATAGACATGCTAATCGAACAACACCGTTCGGATTATTCGTTGCTCATAGAGCTTATAGAAATGATTTTTCTCATACTAAAAGTTCTGAACCGATAATTTCGAAAGGACAAGTTCGGATTGCCTACGCTCCGAAATTCCACGAACTACTGCGAATGCAATCGACATGCGATGCCTCTCACCTTATCGGATTAAATCCAACTCTTGTCATATTTGGTGATGCCTTCACATGGGTGCATCTGGTAAACCGAATTAGTGGTGTCACGAAGAATATGCGTTTAAAACGTACCCCTGTACTGTCGATGATCGTCAAGTATTTTAAATCTACCAGATTCGCGAGCAGAGACGCCGTGACGGACCTCATCACAAATGCCCTTGATGGTGTATGGGGCAAGCGGATAAAGACATTTATTGACTCTTTATTAAACATCGGTTTTTTGGAAGTTCTCGACAACAACGATACAGATGCAAATAAAAGCCTGTTCGCTTCTTTCCCGATAGACTTACCTTATCCCGATGAAGATACGATATCGCCGATACGGTCTTGTCTGCGTTCAATACGATTAAAAGAGATGCATTGCGAGAGAATCTTAGATGCTGCGGGAGAGATAGTTGGACATGAGTTTATTGAGCTGGAACTTGATCAGCAGAGTGAAATCCATCTGAAAAAGGAGGAAATACAAACACTGGAGCAAGCCATAAATGCGATCATATCGACTTCAACGCTGGCCTCAGACACGGTGTGGAATCTTACCCTTTGGAGCAATGAGTTTGTTGAAAAATTTGGGCTGAACAATCCTATCCCAGTTACAGTTGCACTCAATCCATTATTAGGAATCGGACCACCGTTCGGGTACGGGAATCCGGCTCCGTCGTCATACGACTCGTATCGAGCGAGCCCGTCAAAATGGCGGCAGGAGGATTTGGACTTTCGACTGAGGATGATTGGCGAAGCAACGATACATCGAGGGGTGGAATCCATTGATATTTCAGATCAGCGATTTGAACAGGATCTTTTTGATCTGCAGCAGAGATTCGATGTGAACGACATCTATCCGGACTTCGATATATCGATGCAGGTGAGTGAAGAAAATCACGAGAGGAGTTTTCTTCTCCGATCCGATGCGTGCGCTCTGGGTGGACATACCTTTACGAGGACCGAACGTACGATGGATGAGCATACAAGAGCATTGTGGCAGGAAATTTTAAACCATCTTGCCAAAGATCAGGGTGTTCGATGCGCCACAGCGCTCGAAACTCATCCTATATCCGCTACGGTAGACTATCTTGTCCCGATGTCGGCATCATTCAAATCTGCGACATCAACCTATGCCAGTGATGCAAACATTCCTTTCGATTCGCTGTTCATCATTGGGACTGATCATGGGCTCGCGCTGGCACGTCGGCGTGATGACACACACGAATTCGAACGAATTGTCATAAATCATCCGAGCCTGGTCATTCCGCTTGCTTTTACAAACGAAGCTCGACTCATTATGGATATTTCACGGACCTCATACAAGGCCATGGCTGGTTTCAGCTGGGCGCAATTGGAAGGCCTGAAACGGCTTCCTGAGGTTCGCTATGGCAATGTGGTGTTACGTCCGGCTGAATGGACCATCCCTAAACAATTGAACGATGCAGCAAGAGAAGCCATCAAGAAGCAAGACTACAGTTTGTTACGACAAGCATTGTCACAAATCGGGATTCACGAAGATTTCATCTACGCTTCAGGAGACAACAGACTACATTTTGATACTCGCTCACAGGTATCTTTAGCGATGGCAGCTAAACTGTTGAAAACAGCCGGAAGAACCGATCGCTTAGAAAAAAGCAGCATTGATTACTGCAAAGGAGTGGAACTAGCGTCTAGCAAGGGGAAATGTCGCCTATCAACCGAAATCATCCTCTCGGTATCCCGTCGCATCAAATGCAAGGCGAATGTCCCTGTTGAGATGTCACTTCCCATAAATACAAACACCATTGAAGTCCGAGATGATCGATGGATTTCCATAATCTTGTTGGCCGTCCCGGAATTTCTTGACGAGCTCATAATCCACGCAGCACATTTTACACAAACACAATATATGAAAGGTATTATCAACACGTGGTTCTATGTGCGTTATAACGATGACGGCTGCTCCGTACGTTTAAGATGGAAAGCACAATCTGGACCTGAACAGCTTATACCCAAAGTGATTGAACTTACGACGCAACTACGAAACTCCGCACTGATTCGAGGCTGGCAGATTACCGAATACTCCCCGGAAACGCATCGATACGGGAAAGGGAAACTCCTTGACAATATACATGAAGCCTTCAGGCTATCCTCCGAGCTTGTGGTTAAGGAACTCAATGACAAGTTATCTTACACTTCAGAAGATGATATCGTCGATATTGGTAATGCTCTTGAGTCGATTATCAATTATTTGGACTTGCTTGGTGTTCCCAGTGAGCTCTACTGCGACATTCTTCCCTCTCACGCCAAGCCTACCGCCGCGGCACGCGAATACTGGAGGAAGATTAGCCACAGCGGTACAAAGCCACACGACGACGATGGACGATTCAGCCTCATATCCACACCATCACCCTTTATGATGATTTCCCGTTTGTCGGAAAATCGTAATCAGGTGGTTCGGATAGTTGCGGACATGCTTCATATGCACTGCAATAGGCTTCGCTCTTCGGGCGATTCGTTTGAAGAAAGCATGTATTGGCTGTTGCGTCGCGACCTACACAAGAGGAGGATGACATCTGATGGGCGATGATCGGAATGCGGGTGGTGAGGGTTCCCCTGTTCCCTCCCCCGCGGGACGGCGGGCCGCACCGTTGGGGGAGTCC
>ERZ894229.616-NODE-616-length-26824-cov-10.7334_pt1 | contig 26824 bp, 25 predicted proteins | sample MGYA00380295_ERZ894229 | MGnify/ENA primary metagenome ERZ894229 (study PRJEB32331, sample SAMN06328479) | human gut metagenome | biome: human gut microbiome; feature: stool | host: Homo sapiens | collected 2014-09-17 ... | reverse complement strand
TGCGATATACTGGGTATTCTGATTCAGAAAGTTCTCCGCAGCCAGCGCCAGCTTCGGCGGATCGCTGGAAATCTTCACGTTGACCGCTGCATCCACCTGAATGTTGATGTAATCCGCAGTAGGAACCGCATTGGTGGTTTTCACGTCGATGGCGATCAGCTTCAGACTCAGCTTGTCCATCCGTTCCAGAAACGGAATTTTCACGCTGGCTTTGCCGATGATGATCTTCTTTCTCATACCGGAAATGATGAAAGCCGTATCCGGCGGAGCCTTCTTGTATCCTGAAAACAGGATCGCAATGACGAGAATCACAAGGATTCCAATGATGATAAACAACATATACCCTTCCTCCTTTTTTCTGCCGTTTATGACGGCTTTGTATTTCTATGAAAACGGCCGAAGCCATTCTCTCAGCTCGAGCCGGAGACTGCAGGGTTTTGTTCCCTTACGCTTCCTCTCCGGATTCCACCGTTCCTTCGGAGCTCATCTCCTTTGCTTCCTCCTCCGCCTCCGCACGGAACTCCTGCAGTTTCAGTTCATTCAGCCTGGGAAGTTCCTCCAGAGACTTCACGCCGAAGGTGCGCAGAAACTGCTCTGTTGTACCGAACAGCAGCGGCCTTCCCGGCGCATCCAGCCTTCCCAGCTCCATAACCAGTTCAAACTCCACCAGACGGCTGATGGCATGATCGCTGTTTACTCCCCGGATTTTTTCCACATCCAGCCTGGTCACAGGCTGTTTGTAGGCGATGATGGAGAGGGTTTCAAGAAGCGTATCTGTCAGCGCGTATTTTTTCGGCGTTTTCGCCACGCGGATCAGATATTCATACAGATCTCCTCTGGTACACATCTGAAAAGCTCCTTCATATTCCACCAGGCAGACGCCTCTCTGCTGAGTCTCCCATTCCTCCTTCATCTGTGTCAAAAGCAGTCTGGTCTCTTCCGGTGTCTCCTCGATTGCCGCGGCCAGCCTGTCCAGCTCCACGGAATCTCCCATGGCGAACAGAATCGCCTCCAGAGCCGCCTTTTTATGCTCCTGCTCCATTTTCCATATCCTTTCTTCCGCCCAATTCCCCCTCCTGTTCTCCCAGGGAAGTCAGCCGCAGGTTTTCAAGTCCGTCCGCCGTTTCATTCACCGTGATAATGATATCCTCCTCGATCCCTTCCTGGCTGACGTTGACCGTTCCGGTCTTCATCAGCTCCAGCACCACCAGAAAGGTCACGATCACGTCCATCCGGCTTTTCCTGTTTTCCAGAAGCTCGCGGAAATTCAGCTTCCGGTGGCTTCTGATATAGGCGGCGACGTAGCCCGCCTTATGTTCGATATTGACCTCATCCTTTTCAATCCGGCCGAAATGGCTGCGGACCGGATCCATCTTATCAACCTGACGCTTCAGACATGCCTGAAACACCTCGTTTAAGCGGGTCAGCGTCACTCCGGCAAGCAGCTCTTCATAATCCACGGGCTGCCTGTAATTCTTTACCTCAGGGGGCAGAGACGGTTCCCTGTAAAAAGCCTTCTGTGCGTCCACCTCCATGTCCTTCAGTTCCAGCGCCATGTACCTGTACGCCTTATATTCCAGAAGCTTTTCCACCAGTTCCGACCGCGGGTCCTCTTCCTGTCCCTCCTCATCCTTCTCACGGGGCAGGAGCATGCGGCATTTGATATCCAAAAGCGTTGCCGCCATCACGAGGAACTCGCTCATCACGTTCATATCCTCCTCTTCCATCTGACGGATGGTTTCCAGATACTGATCCGTGATCTCCACGATGGGGATATCGTAAATATCCACCTTATTCTTTTCAATCAGATGCAGAAGAAGGTCCAGAGGGCCTTCAAATGCCTGCAGCTTCACCTCAAGCGCCATAAACGTTTCGGTCTCCCTCTTTTCTATCCTTTTGCCGGCAGTCTGCGACATAATGCTTTCATTCCGGTTCCAGCGTTACTACGATCAGCTCGCCCGGATTGAAAATGCGGATGGGGATGGTATGGCTTCCCAGCCCCCTTCCCAGGATCATGGTGCTGCCGCCTTCCTGAAACAGCCCTCCGTCGTATTTGGGAAAAAGCCGCAGAGCCGGCGACAGGACGCCGCCAAGGAGGGGCAGCCGCATGATTCCTCCATGCACATGGCCGGAGAGGACAAGATCTGCCCCCCATTCGGCATACGCGGGAAAATAGTCCGGATTATGGGCGATCAGAATGTTGTACTCTCCCGCGGACGGCTTCCCGAGCAGCCGTTTCAGATAGGCCGCGTCCATTCTGCCTTTCTTCACCTTCTGATAAAACTTTTTTCCGATCTCCACTCCATACAGACGGATTCCGGGCTCCGGAAGCAGCAGGCTTTCATTTTCAAGGAAAACGACGCCGCAGCGCTTCAGCTGCGCATGATAACGCCGATAGCCGCTCCCGTAGTGCTTTTCATCCGTCTTCATCCGGTATTCATGGTTTCCGTTGGCATAATAAACGGGATATTTTTCCGCCAGAGTCTCTGTCAGCTCCAGAGCCGGCCCAAACCGTTCCGGAGTCTCCGAAGTGAGCATATCTCCGGCAATCAGAATGCTCTCCGGCTCCTGCGCGTCGATAGCGGCAAGCAGCTTTTCATGATGCGTTCCGTAACGCTTGTTATGCAGATCGGAGAGCATGACAAACCGATATTTCCTTTTCAGGTTCCTGCAGCGGACATGATACTCCACCGTAACGAAACGGTTGGAATCATAAGCAATCGTCCCGATAAGGATGACCGCCGCCGCACAGAGAACGCCGATGAAAAAATAAATCACGTATCTACTCCTTTGCCTTGAATATAACAGGAAAAGTATAACATATTTTGGTTCGTTATAAAAGGAAATATGCGAGAACTTTTTTCAGATAGTCCCGAAAGCCCGCAGCGGCCACCGATTCCGCATATACCACATTCACGGTTCCCAGCGTTTCTCCATTCAGCCGGTAGACCGCTTCTCCCGCCTTCTGCCCGGCTTCCAGAGGAGCCTGCGCCTCCTCGGGCAGACTCAGTGACTTCTCCACAAGGCTCAGATCACTGCCCTTCGTATCCAGCCAGGTGAACGGCTTTTCAAAGGCGAGCTCAACCGTGTCCGCCACGCCGCCCTCCACCTTCATCTGCGGCAGCTTCTCCGTATTCTCGTCATGATACAGAGAACTCACGCTGTAGCCATAGTTCAGAAGCGTCACCGCATCGTCGAACCGGGCCTTGTAGTCCGGCGCCGCCATCACCACAGCGATCAGTTCAATATCGTTCTTTTTCGCCGTGGCCGAAACACAGTATTTTGCCTTGCTGGTGGAGCCCGTTTTCAGGCCCGTGGTCCACTGATACTGCTTCAGAAGCTTATTGGTGCTGGACAGCGTGAAGGCGCTGCTTCCCCTGGCCGTATTATGGGTGATATCCTCCATCCAGATCGTGGTATAATTGAACACTTCCGGATATTGTGTGATCAGCTCTCTTGACATGACCGCCACATCCCTGGCGGTGGTATGATGATCGTCGGAATCCGACAGACCGCAGCAGTCCAGAAAATGGGTGTTTTCCATTCCCAGCTCCTGTGCCTTTTCATTCATACGGGAAACGAATTCCTCTTCGCTGCCGGCGATGAACTCCGCCATTGCGACCGCAGCATCATTACCGCTGGCAACGGCGATACATTTGATCAGGGTATCCACCGTCTGCATTTCCCCTTCTTCCAGAAAGACCTGACTTCCGCCCATCGACTGCGCATAGGCGCTCGTCATCACCTCGTCCTGCAGGTCGATATCGCCTTCCTCCAACGCTTCAAAAATCAGCAGCAGGGTCATGATCTTGGTGATGCTCGCCGGGGAACATGGCACATCCGCATTCTGCTCAAAAATCACGGTTCCAGTGGAAGCCTCCATCAGAATAGCCGCCGGCGCCGACAGATGCACGGATACACCACTCTGCTCCTCCGTCTCCTGTACCGCAGTTTCCTCCGCAAGGAGCTGCTTCGCAGGCGCTCCCACTGAAAGCAGGATGGCAAGAGCAGCAAAAAGCCAGGCTTTCCCTCTTCTTCCACAGATCCGTCCGATCCAGTCCAACATAAGGGATCTCCCCTCAATCCAGTCTATAGCACATTCTATGTAATTTCCGGCAAAATCATGAATGCGGAATCACAATCGGACAGGGCAGGAAACTTTCTCCATCCGATCACACGATGCGCAAAGAACCCGTCCGGACCTCCTCTTATGGAAAGTCCGGGCGGGTTCCCTATTTTCATAATCTGCTCTTTTTACTGTGCCGCAGCCGCCTGAGCCTGAGCGATCACCGCCGCAGCTACAGCCGGATCCACCGGCAGGCCGGTGGCGGAATCAATCATATTTCCGGTAGCCGGATCCAGAACCCAGGTGGAAGGATCAACGCCGGTCAAATCGATCTCGGGAGCCACGTATTCCGTACCAATGCCGTTTGTATCGAATACATAGGTCTTTCCATCCAGAACCAGAGTTTTATTGACCGCCATGCTTCCATCCTCCTGGAAGTAACGCAGCCCCTGTGCGTCCGTATACCAGCCATACTGCATGGAGCCATCCGCGCCGAACAGATAGGTCTGACCGTTGAGATTCACAAGACCGGTCTGCATCAGGCCGTTCGCGTCGAAATAGTAGTTCTTTCCCGCAATCGTCACCAGGTCGCGAAGCATATGTCCGTCCGACGTATCCATATACCAGGTGTTTACGCCGTCCGTCAGCCATCCGTTCTTATACAGGGTGCCGTCCGCGTTCATAAAGTAGCGGTTTCCTTCATAGTCCACCCATCCGTACTGCATCTTATAATTATTGTAGAAATAGGTATTTCCATTTCTTGTTGTGAAGCCGTTTGCGATAATGATATTGGAATAGTCCTTGAACTGGTAGTTCAGATCTACTCTGCCGTTAATTCCACTCACGGTTCCGCTGCTGGTATACTGCCAGAAGGCCGGATTCGGGTATTCGCAGACATCGGAATACTGTGCCACCCAGACGTCATAGGGCACCACGCCGATCTGTGTCGTCAGCATATTTTTATTGGAATAAACCATCGGATAATAACCGGCATTTTCAATCGTGGAACAGAACGCGACAACCAGCGCCACCAGTTCCTGTGTGGACATGGATTTATGTACGGTATCCTCAATATCAAAGACAACCGGCATATTCACTGTAAAGGGCGCAATCGCCGCCAGCGTGAACTGTGCCTCCGCCATGGCAGCCTCCACCGTAGTCGCATAGGAATACAGATAAACTCCCGTTTTCAGTCCCGCTGCGGCTGCGCCTGCCATATTCTGCGCAAAATAGGGATCCAGACCGCTCTTCGCGCTCCCCACCCGGATAAAAGCAAAGCTGTAGCCCTCGGAAGCCACCGCACTCCAGTTGATTGCTTCCTGATACATGGAAACGTCGATTCCCTTTGCAATCACTCCGGCCGCCTTCGCATCTACGCCTGTCCCCAGCAGCGTACCGATGCCAATCATCGCCGCAAGGATCAGACCGGCTGTCCTCATCTTCCAGTTCTTTTCCATTCCTTTCCGTACCTTTCTGAAGCGGGATAAAGCCGCTTCTGTTCCTTTGTTAGTCAGTTTCCCGAAAATATCCTCTTGTTTTTCCCTGGTTTCCGCCAGCCGCCTGTTCCTCTAAACATGGAAAAAGCCGCGGCATTTTTCCAGAAGCCTGTCTCTCTTTCCTGCCAGATCCACGTGCAAAGCAGCGAGAAGATGCCAGGAAAAATCAATCAGCACAAGCAGAAGCACTGCGCCGAGGAGTCTGAGGCCCATACCGTATGTATACCAGGACGCATATTTCATCACGATTCCATGTAGAAAACCGATGATGATAACCGCATAAAATCCCCACGCGACTGTGCTTTCCAGACAGATAATCCCCTGATAATTAAAGGGCTTTTCATGATAATCCCACCAGACTTCACCGAACAGCTTCAACATCAGCCTGCCCACCAGATATTCAAATATCGTTGCGCTGACCGCCCCCGCGACATAGAGCAGAAGCAGGTTTTCAGCAAAGCCCTTCAACAGGAAAAAGCCTGCAAGTGCGCCAAAACCATAGATGGGGCAGAACGGACCCGTCATAAATCCTCTGTTCGTCAGTTTCCTGTTACAGAACGACATGTAGGCGGACTCCATACACCAACCAATCACACTGTAAATGCAGAAAGCCGCAATCAGACGTAACGGCTGCAGGCCGGCGATCAAAGATATGCTGTGAAGCAGCATAGTTCCTCCATTCCGAACATCCGTTTATGGCAAAAAATGGAAATTTTCGCCATTAAAACACAAGTCCCTGATAGCTGACTACCAAGGACTTCCGTTCGCTTAATTATATTTACGCTTTCTTGCTGCTTCGGACTTCTTCTTGCGTCTTACGCTGGGCTTCTCGTAATGCTCTCTCTTACGGATCTCCTGCTGAATACCAGCCTTCGCACAGCTTCTCTTAAAACGACGAAGCGCGCTGTCCAAAGTCTCATTCTCTTTTACGATAATGTTAGACATAGCTCACACCTGACCTCCCTTCAGTCCCTTCAAGTTCATGACTGATTGGGTTTTTAATGCATGCTTTATGCCGCACAGCCGCACAGCAATCCATGCACATCCTTTATTATACCAAAAAATGCCCTCACGTCAAGACTTTTTTATTATTTAATCTGGCCTTCCAGAACCGCCGCCGCTTCTCTCAGCGCATCATCGATGCCCTCCGGTTTCTTTCCGCCGGCCTGGGCCATGTTCGGCCTTCCGCCGCCGCCACCGCCGACAAGGGCTGCGATTCCCTTAATCAGATTGCCCGCATGAGCGCCCGTCTTCATCGCTCCGTCTGTCGCCATGGCCACCAGGTTCACCCTGCCGTCCTGCGCGGATGCCAGCACGATCACGCCTTCACCCAGCTTTTCCTTTAACTGGTCTCCCAGCTCTCTTAAGCCATTCATGTCCACGCCGTCCGCACGGGCCGCGATCAGCTTCACGCCCTTCACTTCCTGCACCTGGTCCATCACATCGCCCAGGGCTTCCTTTGCGGCCTTGCTCTTTAAGGACTCATTTTCCGCGTTCAGCCGCTTCACCTCTGCCATCAGGTGCTCCAGCTTCTCCGCAAGGGTTGCAGGCGTCGCCTTCACGATCTTCGCCGCTTCCTCAAGACGGCTCTCCTGCTCTCTGTAATAAGAGAACACGCCGGGGCCGGTGAGCGCCTCAATCCTTCTGACGCCGGCTGCAACGCCGCTTTCAGAAAGGATCTTAAACACGGAAATGTCTCCCGTATTCGCCACATGGGTACCGCCGCACAGTTCCGTGGAAAAATCTCCCATCCGCACCACGCGGACCTTATCGCCGTACTTCTCACCGAACAGAGCCATCGCTCCGGTCTTCTTCGCTTCTTCCAGAGTCATGACGCTGGTTTCCACCGGGATGTGGGCAGCGATCTCTTCATTTACGATTTTTTCCACCTGTGCCAGTTCCTCTTCGGTCATGGCGGAGAAATGGCTGAAGTCGAAACGAAGACGATGAGGGTCCACGAAAGATCCCGCCTGCTCCACATGGGTGCCGAGCACCATGCGCAGCGCCTTCTGAAGAAGGTGGGTGGCACTGTGGTTCTTGCAGGTATCCGCCCGCTTGCCGCCATCCACCGTAAGCTCCACCTGATCGCCCATACGAAGCATACCCTTCGTCATTTTTCCAACATGGCCTACTTTACCGCCCATCAGGTGAATGGTATCCTGTACCTCAAATTCGCCCTCTGCGGTACGAATCACGCCCGTATCTCCGCACTGACCGCCCATGGTTCCATAGAACGGGGTCTGCTCCACGATGATGGTGCCGCTCTCTCCGTCGGTCAGCGCCTCCACCACCTCATCCTCCGTGGTCATGGCCACAATGGGGGATTTCCAGGTCAGTTTATCATATCCCACAAATTCGGAGGTGATCGCGGGATCGATCTGCTCGTAAACCGTCGCGTCGGCTCCCATATAATTGGTCACCTTTCTCGCGGCGCGGGCCTTGTCCTTCTGCTCCTTCATGCAGGCGGCAAAACCATCCTCATCCACCAAAAAGCCCTTTTCCTGCAGAATCTCCGTGGTCAGATCCAGCGGGAAGCCATAGGTATCGTACAGGCGGAACGCATTCTGACCGGAAAGCTGCGTCTTTCCTTCCTTCGCCATCTGCTCCGACAGCTCGGAAAGAATGCTCAGTCCCTGATCGATGGTGCGGTTGAATTTATCCTCCTCCTGGGAGAGAACCTTGAAGATAAAGTCCTTCTTCTCTTCCAGCTCCGGATAACCGTCGCGGCTGCCCTCGATTACGGTATGGCTCAGGTTGGAAAGAAATTCTCCTTCGATTCCAAGAAGCCTGCCGTGTCTCGCCGCGCGGCGGATGATACGGCGGAGCACATAGCCCCTTCCCTCATTGGAGGGCATGATGCCGTCCGAAATCATAAACGTGGCGGAACGGATGTGATCCGTTACGATACGGATGGAAACATCCCACTCATGCTTTTCCTTATAGGTTTTGCCTGCCAGCTCGCAGACCCTGTTTCTCAGCGCCTGAATGGTATCCACGTCAAAAATGGAATCCACATCCTGCACCACCGTAGCCAGACGCTCCAGACCCATGCCCGTATCGATGTTCTTCTGGATCAGGTCGGTATAATGGCCGTGTCCGTCATTGTCGAACTGGGAGAACACGTTATTCCACACTTCGATGTAGCGGTCGCAGTCACAGCCCACCGTACAGCCGGGCTTTCCGCAGCCGTACTTCTCGCCGCGGTCATAGTATACCTCGGAGCAGGGGCCGCAGGGGCCGGAACCATGCTCCCAGAAATTATCCTCTTTTCCGAAACGGAAGATCCGCTCCGGCACAATGCCGATTTCCTTGTTCCAGATGTCGAAGGCTTCGTCGTCATCCAGATATACGGAAGGATACAGCCTGTCCGGGTCAAGTCCGACCACTTCGGTCAGAAACTCCCAGCACCAGGCGATCGCCTCATGTTTGAAATAATCTCCAAAGGAGAAATTTCCCAGCATCTCAAAAAACGTGCCGTGCCTGTCCGTCTTGCCGATATTCTCGATATCGCCCGTGCGGATACACTTCTGACAGGTGGCCACCCTTCTCCTCGGCGGAATCTCCTGCCCTGTGAAATAGGGCTTTAAGGGAGCCATGCCGGAATTGATCAGAAGCAGGCTGTTGTCGTTGTGCGGCACCAGGGAAAAGCTCTTCATCACCAGATGTCCCTTGCTCTCAAAGAAATCCAGGAACATCTTCCTCAATTCATTTACACCGTATTTTTCCACGTCTGTTTCCTCCAAAATTGCCTGAATCTATCCCATTATAAGTTCATTTTTTTCCCTTGTCAACGCCCGCCGGCAGAGGGCGCAGCGCATATGCTGCTTTTTCTCATCAGCAGAGGGGCGCGAACACTCTCAGCACAGAGTCGAACAGCCCTCCGATGATTCCCGTCTTGCAGTCCTTCAGCGTGATTTCCCGGCTCTGCTCTATGGTCCGCACACTGTCCTCCTTCAGCTCCTTCAGCCCTTCCGTCCGGTACAGGAGCGTGCCGCACTCAAAATGTAGATACAGGCTTCTGAAATCCATGTTCACGCTGCCCACAACGCCGAACTCATCGTCACAGATGTAGCTTTTCGCATGGATGAAGCCGGGCGTGTATTCATAGATCCGGATTCCCGCGCGCAGAAGCGGCGCGTAATTGGAGCGTGTCAGGCGGAAAATCATGGGCTTATCCGGAATTCCCGGCGTCACGATCCGGATGTCCACGCCCCGCTTTGCCGCCTGGCACAGGGCATTTCTCATCACATCGTCCACGATCAGATAGGGCGTAAAAATGTAGACATACTTTTTCGCCTGATGCAGAATGTCCAGGTATACGTTCTCTGCGATCATCTCGTTATCCAGCGGAGAATCCGTATAGGGCTGAACCAGTCCCGCTCCCGTGAAGGCTTCCGGATGCCACACATGAGGCCGGAAGCGGTCGATGTCCTCATCCTCTTTCCGGAAGGCATTCCACATTTCAAGGAACATCACGGTAAAGCTCCAGACGCCCTCTCCGTGAAGGCGCACGCCGGTGTCCTTCCAGTAGCCGAAGCGGACGATTTCATTGATATACTCATCCGCCAGATTGATTCCGCCGGTATAGGCCGTATGCCCGTCGATAACCAGAATCTTTCTGTGATCCCGGTTGTTCATCACCAGGGAGAAAAAGGGAATCACCGGATTGAAGGCCATGCACCTGATGCCCGCCTTCTCCAGCCATTCGCTGTAGCCGCCGGGAAGCCGGGTGACGCAGCCCATATCATCGTAGATCATCCGGACCTCAACGCCTGATGCGGCCTTTTCCTTCAGGATCTCCAGAATGGTGTCCCACATCTTTCCTTCGGAAACGATGAAGTATTCCAGAAAGATATAATGCTCCGCCTTCCTCAGATCCTCCAGCATATCTGCGAACATCTTTTCCCCGCAGGGATAATATTTCACCTTTGTATTGGTATACGCGGGAAAATCGCTTACCTTCTGCACATACCGGAAGCTTCCGGCCGCCCTCGCATATTCCTCCTGAGCCTGCTGAAAGGGAACGCCTTCTCCTTTCAGATATTTCCGGCAGCGCTCATGCTGCGCGCTCAGTTTTCTGCGCATGTTTCTCGACGGCTTTTTGTCTCCATAGAACAGATAAAACAGACCGCCGAACAGCGGAAGCGCCATGATCAGCACAATCCAGCCGATTTTATACGCCGAATTATCGTCCTTTCCAATGATATAGAGTACCACCAGAATACTCAGTATGGTAAAAACGGTGGTGATCCAGCTCACAAATTCCGTAAGTTTAACCAGGGCGAACACGATCCACACAAGCTGCACCAATATGAGCAGGACCGTGATGATCACCCGGTTCATCGCCAGTCTTTTGTATCGTTCCTTCATTCCTGTCTTCCCTTCTCCGTCTTCTTTTCCTCCGTTTTCCCGGGGTGTCCATCCCTTCCCGGACCGCGTCCTCTGCGCCCTGCGTACCCTTTCTGCGTTCCTGCGCGTTCTCTGTTTCCAGATGGCATTCGGCCGGATGTTCCCTGCCTTTCACGGGAATCCTTTCTTTCATTCTTTTCCCTCACGTCATCCCGCAGCAGCTTATAGAATGTCGCAGCAAGGGGTACGCCCAGAAGCATTCCGCCGATTCCGAGCAGTCCTCCGCCCACCGTAACGGCCGCAAGAACCCACATGCCGGGGAGTCCGATGGAAGAACCAACCACCTTCGGATAAATCAGATTTCCTTCCATCTGCTGCAGCACGATGATGAATACGATGAAAAGAAGGGCCTTTAACGGGGCTACCGTCAGAATCATAAAGGCCCCTACCGCAGCTCCGATATAAGCTCCCACAATGGGGATCAGCGCCGTCACACCGATAAACGCGCCGATCATGGGCGCATAGGGGAAACGGAAAATCAGCATTCCTATGGTACAAAGCGTCCCCAGTATCACCGCTTCCGTACACTGTCCGATGATAAAGCTGGAAAACGTTTCATTCGCGGTAACCAGAACACGGCAGATTTCCTTCACCGTGTCCTCCTTCAGGTAGGCGCGCAGAATGCTCTTCGCCTGGGAAGCAAGGCGTTCCTTTCCCGCAAGGATATAGATCCCGAAAATCAGTCCGATGAAGAAATTAACCACACCGCCCACTACGGAGCCGACCACACTGATGGTGGAACTCAGAACGCTTCCGATTCCGGAACGCACCACGCTGAGCGCCTTATCCATCAAATCTTTCCAGTCAATCGTCTCCAGATTCAGATAATCCGAGATATTGAAAGCTCCGTTCGCCTCAAGCCAGGCAGAAACCTGTTCCAGAAAAACGGGGATGCCCCTTCCGATCACGCCGAACGCCTTTCCCAGTTCCGGAATGACCAGTCTTGCTATCAGAGTAAACAGCGCAAAAACCAGCAGAATCGAAATCACGATTCCCACACCGCGCCGCGTCTTCGCCACAATCCGGCTTCGGGAGCGCGGGAAATAAAGCCTTTCCACCCGAACGAGCACAATGTTCAGCACATAAGCCATGGCCATTCCAAGGACAAGCGGAAACATGACGTTCCACAGGTTCGCAACCCAGCCGATCAGCTGCTCAAAATTTCTGATGCACAGAATCAGTAACGCGGCAAGGCAGATATAAACGATGATGGCCCTTTCTGTCCTTCTTTTCTGCATATAAACACCTTTCTCCTTTCCGGTTCAATCCCAGTGTTTTTATATTATCATAAATGGGAAAAGAAGAGTAGCCCCTTCCTTCAAACTGCCGGCCAAAAAAACGCCTCGTCACAGCCCAGCGTTTTTGAGAGCAAAGAATCCCGCGGCTCTTTCCAGCCGCGGGATCCCCTTTTTCTTCTTTCAAATTCTTCCGCCAGGCAAAAGCAGCCCCGCCTGAAGCGTCTTACACAATGCCCTGTGCCGTCATCGCGTTGGCAACCTTCTCAAAGCCTGCGATGTTGGCGCCTGCCACATAGTTTCCTTCCATACCGTAGCGCTTCGCAGCATCGTCCAGATTGTGGAAGATGTTGATCATGATGTTCTGCAGCTTCGCATCCACTTCCTCAAAGCTCCAGCTTAAGCGCTCGCTGTTCTGGCTCATCTCCAGAGCGGAGGTGGCTACGCCGCCGGCGTTTGCCGCCTTGCCGGGAACGAACAGAACGCCGTTCTTCTGCAGATATTCCGTTGCATCCAGAGTGGTGGGCATATTCGCGCCTTCGCAGACAGCGGTGACACCATTGGCAACCAGTCCTTCCGCATCGGAAAGGGTGAGCTCATTCTGGGTCGCACAGGGAAGTGCGATATCCACCTTTACGCTCCAAACGCCCCTGCCGCTGTGATATTCCGCCTGAGGTCTGTAGTTCAGATAATCGGACACACGGCCGCGCTTCACTTCCTTAATCTCCTTGAGCGCATCCAGATCGATGCCTTCCGGATCATAAACCCATCCGGTGGAATCAGAGCAGGTTACCACCTTCGCTCCCATCTGATGCGCCTTCTGGATCGCATAAATGGCAACATTTCCGGAACCGGAAACCGCGATGGTCTTTCCGGCAATATCAATGCCGTTGCACTTGAGCATTTCTTTCGTGATATACAGAAGGCCGTATCCGGTCGCTTCGGTTCTTGCGAGGGAGCCGCCGTAGCTTAATCCCTTTCCGGTAAGAACGCCCTCATAGGCGTTGCGGATTCTCTTATACTGTCCAAACATGTATCCGATCTCTCTCGCCCCGGTTCCGATGTCTCCGGCAGGAACGTCCGTATCGGCGCCGATATGTCTGTACAGCTCCGTCATAAAGCTCTGGCAGAAGGCCATTACCTCTCTGTCGGATTTGCCTTTGGGATCAAAATCGGAGCCGCCCTTGCCGCCGCCGATCGGAAGGCCCGTCAAGGAATTCTTGAATACCTGCTCAAAGCCAAGGAACTTGATGATTCCAAGATTTACGGAAGGATGCAGGCGCAGTCCACCCTTATAAGGCCCGATCGCGCTGTTGAACTGCACGCGGTATCCGGTATTTACCTGAACCTGTCCCTGATCATCTACCCACGGCACACGGAAGATCACCTGACGCTCCGGATTTACCAGTCTCTCCAGCAGGGCATCTTTTCTGTAAGCTTCCTCATTCGCTTCGATCACAACTCTGAGGGATTCCAGAACCTCCTTCACCGCCTGATGGAATTCCGGCTGCGCGGGATTTTTCTCAATCACCTGAGCGATAATCTCGTCTACATAAGACATCTTCATTTCCTCCTTCTTACGCTGATAAAAAACCCGGAACAAAACGAGCTGTTCCGGGCTTTCAGACTCTCTTGTCCGTTTTTTATTATATAATGGGAAAAGCTGTGATGCAAGCTTTTCTTTGTTCATCACAGCAAAGTTTTAACGTGTTATCGCATTTTAAAGAAATTTTTTCAGCTCCGTGATGGTCTTCTGCTCGAAATCCAGGAATTCTTCCGCCAGCTGTCTGCTCTGCTCCCCCGCGTTTTCATGATGGTTCAGCGCCCTCCACATATCGGTCAGCTCTCTGCTGCTTTCCCGGATCATCAGACGGGCCATATGGCTGACGCTGGTATCAAAAAGGGTATCCGCGTGTACGCTTCCCTTCAACGCCAGCTCCGCCACCGCTCCCGTCCGATAGCTTTCCCGTTGTTCCTTCAGCATTTCCTGTCGTGCCCTGTCATTGATCTGCGAATACTGCAGTTCCTTTCCGTTCAGATAAAGAGAAAACGGGTCGTCAGCCACCTTCGGAAGGATGGTCTCGATCACCCTCATTCCTTTCTGGGCGCTTCTCTGGATTTCCCTGAAAAGGGCCGTATCATCGCTTTTCATCGCCATCTTCTGTCTCTCCTTTCATCCCCCGCCGGGATGGCCCTAAGCCGCCCGGCAAACGGCCGTTCAGGTAAGGCCAACGGCTGCTTGCCGGGCCTGCCGCGAAAAAACGGGGGAATGCTTTAATCTAAGCATTCCCCCGGAAAGGAGTCTTATTCTGATTTTTGCGAAATATATCACAGATCTTATCTCAGCACATCCGTTCTGATGTAGCCGGTTTCCCCATTGAAGCGCACTCTGGTCCAGCCGTCCGCCTGCTTCATGAGAATCTCCACTTCATCGCCGGAATAACCTACCGCAATCCGGTCAGCGCTTTCGCTGGCGCTGCTTCTGATGTTTACGGTCGTGGTCAGCCGATAGGTACCGCTGTCCGGAACATCCGACAGATCAGCCGCTTCAGAAGCCTCTCCTGCCGCGGGCGCGTCATCCTGCGAAGCGCTTTCCGCCTCACTGGAAGCTGCCTCAGAGGATTCCTCCCCTTCAGAGGCCGCCTCGGAAGCGCTCTCCTCCACCGCCGCCAGATATTCGGACTTGATATAGGCCTCTCCGCCGTCGTATTCGACTCTGGACCAGCCATTCTCCCGGCTTTCCAACAGCGTAAAGGTATCACCTACCTGAGCTTTTCCAAGCACATCCGCCGTTTCGCTGTCGGAGCTGCGGATATTCACCACGTCCACTGCCTCAACGAGAGAGCCTTCCCCGGCATTCTCCGCTTCCGTGCTCTCCGCCTCAGAACCGGCTTCTTCCGTCTCTTCTGCCGCAGTCTCTTCTGTCTGCGTTTCCGTCTCAAGCTCGGCGAGCGCATCGCCCACTGAAGCCTTCAGGTCCTCGGAAAGCTGCGTGAGGAAGGCGGCAAGCTCCTCGTCTTCCGTAACCGCTTCATTATATTCCACCTGCACCCGGTTAAACAGTTCCACCACGTCGTCCTGCTTCGTAACGCTGATCCGGTATTCCCGCATGGTCTCATCATTGGTGCAGTCATGAATGTAATACTCACCATTGTCATTCTGACATACCACAAAGGTATTCAGGCCGCAGACCCTGCGGTCGATGTCCTTGAACTTCGCGTAATAACTCGCATAGACCACATAGGAGTTTTCTTCCGGTCCCGGCTTGGTATAGCAGTTGATGTCCTCATAGCCCTCCAGATAATTGCTCTTTTCCTGAATCTGAAGAAGCTCCGTCTGCTCGGAATAATCCTTGATGGAATTGATCGTATCAATATCCCCTTCTGCTGCCGCCTGATAATACTGCTCGATCAGCGCGTTGATTTCAGGGTAGGCATTTTCTTCCAGGGGGACATACGCCGCTTCCGTCTCCGCAGTCTGCGACTCAGTTTCCGCCGTCAGGGTTTCCGCAGAAGCGGTCTGGTCCGCCGCATTTCCTCTTCCGATCATGGCGCCCAGAAAAACACCGGCCCCCAGAAGCACCACAGCTGCGAGAATCACAATCACAAGACTTTTCGTATTTTTCCTCATAATCTGGGCGATTTCCTTCCACCAGGGAAGATTATGCCCCTGCGAGTCTTCCCGCACGTTGAAATCCTTCATGTCCTGTTCCTTCATGTCAGGCTTTCTTTCTTCGGTCTTTTTCCGTTCTTCACTCAATTATGACACCTTCTTTTCTTCTGAAACACATGAAAAGTTCCTGAAAATAGCAAAAATGCACCCGACAGGAATCGAACCTGCATTAAAGGCGTCGGAGGCCTCCGTTCTATCCATTAGACTACGGGTGCAAAGCTGTGAAGCTTATTATAATTTTGCCGCTCATGAATAGCCGTATAAAGTTGTTACAACTTTATTACATTTATTACATGCGCATCACAGTTTCATATAATAGCACAACTTTCTCCCGATGTCCAGCGCCTTTTTGGGAATTAAGAAAAAGTTCATCTTTTTGTTACAGTTTCCTTAGAGAATCCGGATTCTTCCCTCTTCTCTGCCGAAATAGTAAACGTTGTCCGACAAAAATTCTTCCTGCGGCACATTCCGTTCGTTCACTTCATTCACCATCTGATACAGTTCAAACCGGCTTTCCCTTCCCGTGTCCGCAAGCAGAAGAACCTCATGGACGGAGCTGGGCAGAATAAAAAAGCCCTTTTTCCTTCCTGCGAGAGTCCGCAGCACATCCGGATACAGAAGTACCGAAGCCCCGTAAAAATGCTGTGTGTTTGACAGGATGAACATTTCCTTTCCACCGGAGGTCCGCCGCCTGGTCAGAAGACCGGCGACTCTGTCAAGCAGCTGCTCCTGCTCCGCTTCCTTTCCCGGCTCTGCTTCCGGAAGCTGTTCCGCCACTGCCCGACGCATCATTTCATAAAGAAAGTCCTTCATGGGTACACATTCCGGTCTGAGAATCTGCTGCATATTTGTCCGCGCATCCTGCAGCAGCTCATCCTCTTCGATCTTCCAGCGTCTTATATGACTGTACCGGATCAGAATACATGCACACCCCAGTTCATCACCCAGCAGAATGCAGCAGGGTACCACAGCCAGATCCAGCCACACCTGATGGGGAACCTGTTCCAGCAGCTCCCTGTTTTTTTCCAGATTGACCAGCCGGCATGCCAGACGCGGCCGCACCTGTCCGTAGTCCCGGAAAAAATCCAGATCCAGTTTTTCCATGGGTCTGTGTTCCTCATAGGCCTGAATGATCTTTCTGACAATTTCACCCAGAGGCATTCCTTCTTCATACTCTTCATAGTAGCTGTCCAGATAGATGGTTGCCGCAATATCTCTTCCCCTTTCCATGAAGATCAGCCCTGTCAGTTCAACGCCGTTGTTTTTCATGATCTTCTGAGCGGTAATGGTAAGCCCGTCCCCAAAATATGCGCAGGCCGCATTTCTTACTTTATTCACAAACTGTTCCAAAGTCATAAGTTTCCTCTCTTTTCTTTATTCAGACGTGATAACAGAATCAGGATTTTCCTGAATATGTGACGGGAGGTTCCCGCGCTCTGCGGGTTCTCCGTTTGATATGTATGACTGATATGACAGCAGATTTCGGAAAGATATAAAAAAAGAAAGACAACAAAATTCCCCTCTATCATCTGATAGTATCAAGGGAATCTTATTGTCTTATAGGCCGACATAAGAATTTGTCTTCCCGGCAGCGGTGCGCCGCTGCCGGCTTGTATCTTATACTCTGGAAAGGTATTCGCCCGTTCTGGTATCGATCTTGATCTTGTCTCCCTGGTTGACGAACAGCGGAACGGATACAACCGCACCGGTCTCAACGGTAGCCGGCTTGGAAGCTCCGGTCGCCGTATCTCCCTTAAAGCCGGGTTCCGTATCGGTGATCTCCAGCTCCACAAAGAGGGGCGGTTCCACTGCGAACACGCTGCCGTTATGGGAACATACCTTGCAGACCTCATTTTCCTTAACGAATTTAAGGGCGTCTCCAACCGTATCTCTGTTCAGGGAAATCTGATCATAGGTTTCCGTATCCATGAACGTGAACAGGTCGCCGTCCGCATAAAGATACTGCATATCCTTTCTATCAATACGTGCCTGCGGGAATTTCTCAGTGGGACGGAAGGTCTTCTCAACCACGCCGCCGTTAATGATGTTCTTCAGCTTGGTTCTGACGAACGCAGCGCCTTTTCCAGGCTTAACATGCTGAAACTCAATTATCTGAAAAATATTGCCATCTACTTCAATCGTAACACCATTTCTGAAATCGCCTGCAGAAATCATAAAAAATCTTCCTCCTGAAATTGTTCGTTTAATTCTTTATCAGTTTATAATAAAAACTCTCATATTTCAACTGTTTTTTTGAAGAAACATGGAAAGGCCGTTACTGCTCGTTACTATTCAGCCAGAATAGAATCGATGGCCTCCAGATAGCCCTCAAGCCCGTGTCCGTATATCTGTCTGTCACAGGCCGGAGCCGTCACGGAAACCTTCCGGAATTCCTCTCTTGCCGTGATGTCCGAAATATGGATCTCCACCTTTGGCATCTGCACGCTTGCAAGAGCATCCCGGATCGCATAGCTGTAATGGGTATATGCACCCGGATTGATGACGATGCCGTCCGTCCCGTCAAAATACGCCTCCTGAATCCGGTCGATGATCGCTCCCTCGTGGTTGCTCTGAAACGTCTCCACCTCACAGCCCGTTTCCTCTCCCTTCTTCTGAAGCAGGGAGAGCAGATATTCATAATTCTGCGTCCCATATACGGCCTTTTCCCGGATTCCCAGGAAATTCAGATTCGGCCCGTTTATGACCAGTATTTTCATCTTTACCTCCATGCCGAAGCGTTTTACGCTGAGGCACGCGCGCCGAACCTCCAGTTCGGCGTCTGCGCCAGAATAGAAATCCCATACTGGGATTTCTATTCCAAGGATTTGCGACGCTTCGGCGCAAATCCTGATTGAAAAATGCGCTATCGTGCGCATTTTTCAATCTTTCCTCCAATCTGCCGCAGGCGGCAATAAAATCCCGGAAAAATGGCGTCAGCCATTCTTTTCCCATCTTTTCTCCAAAAGCCGGGACGCAATCTCCTCCGCCAGCTCCTCCGGCGTCCTTCCGTCCACATCCACAACGAGATCCGCCTCTTCTTCATAGCGCGGATTCCTTTCGGCAAGGAGCCTCTGGATCTCCGCCCTGGGATCCGCCTTCTGAAGGAGGGGCCTGGTGGTATCTCCCTGAAGCCTCAGGTATACCGTTTCCGGGCGAATCCGAAGGAACACCACCATTCCGGCTTCCTTCATGATCCGTCTGTTTTCCTCACGCATGGGCAGTCCACCTCCCGTGGAAACCACCTGACAGATGCATTCTCCTCTGATGGCGCCAAGGACCTGCGTCTCCATCTTTCGAAATGCCTCTTCGCCCTCCGCCGCAAAAATATCCGTAATGCTTCTTTTCTGCTCCTTCTCGATCCGGCTGTCCGTGTCCGTAAAGGGCAGTTCCAGCCGCCAGGACAGACACCGGCCCACCGTGCTTTTTCCGCTTCCCATGAATCCCGTCAGGAAAATTGCCTTCCGGCCGCCTTCCGGCCTCTCCTGCCTCTCATTCATCCTGAAACAGCTCCTTTTTCATCCGTGCGTAACAGATTTCCGCCTGACTCTCCGTCACCGATACCCCCGTCCAGAGTTCATAAGCTTCTATGCCCTGATACAGAAGCATCTTCAGCCCGTTATAGGCCCTGCCGCCCGCTTCCTCCACCAGACGCATGAACTTCGTCCGTGCGGGACGGTAAACCAGGTCACAGCCCGTATGGATCAGCCGGTAGAAGCCTTCCTCCTCAATGGGAGCGCGGTCTGAATCAGGAGCAAGCCCCACTTTTGTGCCCTGAATTGCCAGATAACGGCCTTCCGGGATCTGTCTCCAGTCCGAAAGCGCCAGAGGCTTCACACAGGCGCGCGCTGCGGCCCGGTTTACCTCATCCGCCAGTTCCTGCGCCCGGGACAGCGTGCGGTTCAGAAGCCATACCTCCTGCGCTCCGCGCAGGGCGCAAAGGAAAGCCGCCGCCCGCGCCGCTCCTCCGGCTCCCAGCAGGATCACCCGCTCTCCGGAAAGCTTTACGCCGTCCGAAGCAAGCGCGCGCCCAAGTCCGGTCAGATCCGTATTATAGCCGCGGTAGCCCCCTTCTTCCGGGACCAGTGTATTCACCGCTCCGATCAGAGCAGCTTCCCTTTCCACGCTGCTTAAGTACGGGATCACCGCACTCTTATGCGGAACGGTAACGTTCAGTCCCCGGATGGAGAGGGCCCTCGCGCCCCGCACGGCGTCTTCCACCTGCTCCGCCTTCACAGAAAAAGGCACATAAACCAGATTTCTTCCCGTTTCCTGCGCCAGCGTATTATGGATGACCGGGGAGAGCGTATGCTCCACCGGATCGCCGATCAGGCCGCAGACCACTGTTTTTCCGTCAATCATGCTCCGCCTCCCTTTCCTTCAGCCGAAACTTTCTTCCGATAAAAATAAAGAACGATCCGTTCCAGATACCGCTTCAGAACGATCTGGATTTCCTCCTTCGGGTTGATGGGCTTTACCAGAATGCTGCGGATTCCCGCATTTTTTGCTCCCCAGATATCCGTAAAAAGCTGATCCCCAACAAACAGAGTGTTCGTCCGGTTCGTTCCCATCCGTTCCATCGCCCTTCGATAGCCCGCAGGCGAGGGTTTTCCCGCCTTATAAATATAAAGCGCCCCCACCTCGTCGGCAAAGGATTTCACCCGGGGTTCCTTGTTGTTGGAGAGAAGAACGCAGGAATACCCCAGTCCACGCAGCCGTTTGAAAAGGGCGATGCTCTCCGCGTCCGCCGGAGCGCCGTGGGGAACAAGAGTATTGTCAATATCAAAAATAATACCCTTATAGCCCTGTCTGAACAGTCCTTCATAATCCAGGCCGTAAGCGCTTTCTCTGTATTCATCGGGATAGAATTTCTGCAGCATCCCTCAGTCTCCTTTCCGCTGTTCTTCCGCCTCATCCTCGATTCCGGCGGCTTCCAGCAGTTCCTTCGTATAGGGATGCTGCGGATGGAAGTACACCTCATCCACATCTCCACTCTCCACGATGCATCCATCTTTCATCACCATCACCCGCTGGCAGAGCTGGTAAACCACCCGCATGTCGTGAGAGATGAACAGGATGGCGAGGCCCATTTCCTTCTGAAGCCGGATCAGCAGCTCAATGATCTGCGCCTGAATGGTCACGTCCAGGGCGGAAACCGGCTCATCCGCGATGAGAAGCTCCGGCTCCAGCATCAGGCTTTCCGCGATACAGACGCGCTGGCGCTGACCGCCGGATAGCTGCCTGGGAAAACGGTCGGCTATTTTTTCTTCCAGTCCCACCCGCTCCAGCATGGAATGGACTTTCTGCCTGCGTTCCTCTGCGCAAAGCTTTGTCCTGAGCCGGAGCGGTTCCTCCAGGATCCATCCCACCTTCTTTGCAGGGTTCAGGGAACTGTAGGGATCCTGAAACACCATCTGAGGCATTTTTGCCGCACAGCGGATCGTTCCCTCATAGTCCGGAAGCAGGCCGAGAATTGCCCGGGAAAGGGTGGATTTTCCACAGCCGCTCTCTCCGACCAGTCCCAGCACCTCGCCCCTTTGAATAAAAAACGAAACGCCATGCAGAACCTCCGTTTTTCCTTCCTTTGCCAAAAGTCCGCTCCTGTGATGGTCATAGGAAACACGCAGTTCTTCCACCTCCAGGATATGCTCTTCTGAAATGCAGTCCTTCCGGAAAGCGTTGTCTGCTGTCCGTTTCACTCCGCGTCCTCCTTTCCTTCCGGAACGCGTCCCTTTCTTTCGATTCTCGGAATCGAAGCGATCAGTCTTCTGGTGTATTCCTCCTTCGGACGGGTATAAACCTGCTCCGTATCCCCTTCCTCCACCACTTTTCCGTCCTTCATCACCACGATCCGCTCACACAGCCGCTTTACCAGGCTCAGATCATGGGAGATGAACAGGATGGCCGTCTTCTTTTCCCGGGCAAGCCTTGCCAGAAGCTTCACGATGGAAAGCTGAACCGTCACGTCCAGAGCCGTGGTCGGCTCGTCCGCAATCAGAAGGGAAGGGGAACAGATCATGGCCGCCGCGATCATGACGCGCTGACGCTGGCCGCCGGAAAGCTGATGAGGATAGGAATCATAAATCCGTTCCGGGTCGGAAAGCTCCACCGCCCGGAGCATCTGAAGCGCCTGTCTCTTTCGCTCTGCCGGAGTCATCTTCGGTCTGTGAATGCGCAGGCTTTCCTCCACCTGCCATCCCACCCGGTATACCGGATTTAAAGAAGTCTGCGGCTCCTGAAACACGATTCCGATCTCATCTCCCTGCAGGGCGCGCAGCTGCGCCCTCGGACAGGTTAACAGGTCCGTTCCCCGAAACAGGATCTGCCCTGTCTTTTTCATGTCATGCCTCGAAAGGAGCCCCGCAATGGCCAGAGCCGTCATGGATTTCCCGGAGCCGGACTCTCCGACCAGCCCCACCAGATCCCCCTCGTCCATATGCAGGTTCAGATGATGCACCACCGTTTCCGGGATCAGATGATCGGAAAATACCAGATTCAGATCGATCACATCCAGCATATCCCAAGTCTCCTTTCTTCTTTATGCGTTCTTTTCCCTGAGTCCGTCCGCCAGCAGGCTGAAGCCGAGCACCATGAGCACAAGGAACAGTCCCGGAAACAGGGCGGAGCCCGGCGAGGTGAACAGATAGCTCTGGGATTCCGAGAGCATCCTTCCCAGGCTGGAATCCGGCGGCTGTACGCCGATTCCCAGATAGCTCATGCCCGCCTCGGCCAGAACCGCATTGTTAAAGCCGATCATCACCGCGGGCAGAAGGACCTGTATGGTATTCGGCAGGATATGGACGAACATGATGCGCAGGCTCCCCGCTCCGGCAAGCCTTGCCAGCTTCACATAATCCATATTTTTGCAGCGGATGAATTCGCCGCGCACAATCCTGGCAAAGCTGGGGATGAACGCCACACCCAGCGCCAGGATCACATTTCCCTTTCCCGACCCCAGGACGCTGATGAAGACCAGCGCCAGCAGAATGCTGGGAAAGGCGAACAGCACATCGTTGATGCGCATCAGCACCTCGTCCAGCCATCCCCCGAAATATCCGGTAAACGCGCCGATCAGCACACCGAAAAAGGTACCGACCGCCACCGTCGCCGCCGCGATGGCGAGCGTCATTCCGCCGCCCTTCATCACCCGGCTCAGAAGATCCCTTCCGAAATTGTCGCAGCCAAAGGGATGGGCAAGGCTCATCCCCGCAAAGCGGGCCGTCTCATCCATGGCATTCGGGTCCCAGGGCGTCCAGAAAAATCCCACCCCGACAAAGAGAAGGACAAAGAGGGTGAGCGCGCCGCCGCAAATCAGATTGAAATTTTTTTTCTTCATTGCAATCTCCCTTATTCACTCCACCCGCACCCTGGGGTCCACCTTCCGGTAGATGCAGTCCACCACAAAATTGATGAAAATAACCAGAAACGCCAGCAGTACGATGATCGCCTCCACCACCGGATAGTCCCGGTTAGAGATGGAGGTCAGAAGGATCCGTCCCAGTCCCGGAATATTGAAAACCTGCTCGATCACGATGCTTCCGGCAACCATGTCGGAAAGCGTCATGCCGAGGAAGGTGATCACCGGAATCATGGCGTTTTTCAGAAGATGGCGGTACATGACCTCCTTCGTACTGTTTCCCCTGCTGTAGGCGGTTCTGGCATAGTCAAGCCGCTTTTCCGCGTTCAGGCAGCTTCTTAACAGCTTTACGGTCATGGCCGCCTTGGGAAGGGCGATGGCCAGGGCCGGAAAGAACAGATAGCCCACAAATCCGGGAACGCTCTGCGTATAGGAAACATAACCGCCCGGCGTGAACAGGCGCAGGATCAGGCCGAACAGGAGCGTGATCAGGATGCCGGAAAAGAAAGGAGGCACCGCCATGATCACCTGGTTTACGGCCATGATGATGCGGTCTGCCGCCCCGCCCTCGTGCCTTGCGGTATACAGGCCCAGTGGAATGGAAATGACCAGCATGATCAGGAAGGCCATGAGCGTCAGGGTCAGAGTGATGGGAATCTTGTCCCCCACCAGAGAGGAAACCGGCGTTCCATAGCTGTAGGAGGTTCCCATACTGCCCCGCAGCATGTCAAACAGCCACTCTCCAAAGCGCACCGGGAAGGGACGGTTTAAGCCCATCTCTTCCCGCAGCGCCTCCACCCGTTCCGGCGTGGCCTGCGTTCCCAGCTGCGCCGTGGCCGGATCCCCCGGAATCACATCGAAAGCCAGAAAAACCAGAAAGGCCACTGCCAGAATGGTAACGATCATGGATATGAATTTTCGGATCAGAAGTTTCATGGAAATCTCCTTTCGGATATCCGTCCGGCACTGAAACAGCCCGGCGGACCGCCGGGCCGTCGCAGCCGTCCTACTCTTCCACAATGTACAGCTTGGAAATATCCTGAACATACAGCGGGTAGAATTCGTATCCCGCATATTTCTTATTCAGCGCCACCAGGCACGGAAGATCCTGAATGTATACATTTGCGGCATGCTCCGCCAGAAGGCGTTCACACTCTTTATAGGCCTCGTTTTTTTCCTCATCATCCACCGCAGCCTCCGCGCGGGCATAGGCCGCATCGTAATCCGCATTACTGAAATTGATGAAGTTATTCGGCGCGTCCGATACGAATCTGGAAAGCAGGGCCGAAGCGGTCAGGCTGGAAGCGTCCACGCCGACCACCGTCGCCTCAAAATTCCGGTTCGTATAGGCTTCGGAAACCCAGGTTTCCCATTCCACCAGCTCAATCTCAGCCGTCACGCCGATATTTTTCAGCTGTTCCACCAGGACCTGCGCCGTATCGATGTGCTGCTGATAATTGGAGGGAACCGTTATGGTAAAGGAGAAGCCGTCGGGATAGCCCGCCTCAGCCAGCAGCTCCTTCGCCTTATCAAAATCCTGATTGTATACGTCGTTCAGTTCCGGCATGTAATACTTTTCGAAGGCCGGGAACATGCTGCTTCCGATCTCGGTTCCCTTTCCATCAGAGATCAGATCCATGATCCCCTGCGGATCCACCGCATAGCAGAGCGCCTGACGTACCCGTTCATCGTTAAAGGGTTCCACCGCATTGTTCAGATAAAGCGCCTGCACCAGGTTCATGGTGCCCTCCAGGACATCGAACTGATCTCCAAGCTGGGAAGCCTGCGTCGTGGTCAGCCGGGCAAACATGTCGATGGATCCGCCCTGCAGATTCATGACGATGGAATCCGCGTTCGCGCACACCCGGAAGGTGACGTTCTCGATATTGGCAGGTGTTCCCCAGTATTCGTCAAACTTCTCCACCACGAAGTTCTCCTGTGGCGATCTGGATACGTATCTATATGGTCCGGTTCCGATGGGATTGGTATCCGGATTTTCATTGGAAGCCGGAATAATGGCGGTGGTCATATTGGCCAGAAAATCGGAGTCCGCCGTATTCAGCACCACCTCCACCGTTTTCTCATCCACGATATTGACGCTCTTAATATTAGAATACGCCTCTACCAGCGGTTCTCCGTTCGTGGTATCGGCGCATCTGTCTATGGAATATTTCACGTCTTCAGCCGTTACCATACTGCCGTCATGGAATTTTACCCCTTCCCTCAAAGTGAAGGTATAGGTGGTCGCATCCTCCGATATCGAATAATCGCTGGCAATGGCCGGCTGCAGCTCACCGCTGCTGTCGGGCTTGACAAGACCTTCGTACAGATTGAACAGTACCTCTTTCGTTCCTGCCGCCACCGCTTTGTGGGGGTCAAGACTGTCCTCAATATCCTGAGGTATTCCAATCGTAATCTGAGAAGAGCTCTCACCTGCCTTATCACCTGAACATGCGCCCAGTGCAATAGTTAGTGCTCCGCACACCAAAGTCAAAAGAATCCTCTTTACAGCTTTTGTCTTCATGTGTTTTCCTTTCTCTCTCAGCACTTTTACGTCTCGTGCGTGAAAGTACCTGATCTTTATTCAGTTTTTGGACGTCCTGGGTTATTGTATACGCAAAACATGAAAAAAGCAAGAAAAATTTCCTGTCTATTCCTTTCCGCCCATTACCTTTTTCAGTTCGTCCATGAATGTGTTGATATCCTTAAACTCCCTGTATACAGAAGCAAAACGCACATAGGCAACCGCATCCAGATTTTTGAGCCTGTCCATCACCAGCTCTCCGATCACCCGGCTGGGAATCTCCTTTTCCCCCCGGTTGAAGATCTCCGTCTCCACATCGTCCACCAGCTTCGTGATCTGATTTGCGCTCACCGGGCGCTTATGACAGGCGCGAAGCACTCCCGCCTCAATCTTGGAACGGTCATAGGTCTCTCTGTTATCGTCCTTTTTGATCACGATAAGAGGGATGGTCTCCACCTTCTCGTAGGTGGTGAAACGCCGGCTGCACTCGTCGCAGACACGGCGGCGGCGGATGGAATTGTTTTCATCCGCAGGTCTGGAATCGATCACGCGCGTGTTGTCATGACCGCAGAATGGACATTTCATGTTTCCTCCTTCTTTCTGCCGCTGACAGGCGGCATTTCATCTTTTTCCCCATTATAGCGGAGGGCAGAAGGGGTGTCAACCGGCACAGGAAAGGAGCTTTTCCGCTCAGCAGTCCGGCAGGTCCACGATGATGATATCCGGTCCGATCTTTTTAATATCCTTATAACAGATTTCCCGGCCTTCGTCACAGCCGAAAAGAGATTTCCATTTCGCTCCTCCAGGCACGATCACCTTACAGATACAGCCCGTACACTCGTCAAATTCAAAATCCGCAATATTCCCCAGCTTCCTGCAGTCTCGCAGATTGATCACATCCTTGCATTTCAGTTCGGAAAACAGCATTTTCCCTCCCCTTCCATTCTCTTTCTCTGTAACAGGATATGCAAAAAGGGCGGAAACGTTCCGCTCCCGTCCTTTTTTATTGTATACTATAAATGAGCAAATATCGAATTTTGCACAAACTTATCCCACAAACTTAAAAGC
>ERZ894229.611-NODE-611-length-27084-cov-10.4222_pt1 | contig 27084 bp, 23 predicted proteins | sample MGYA00380295_ERZ894229 | MGnify/ENA primary metagenome ERZ894229 (study PRJEB32331, sample SAMN06328479) | human gut metagenome | biome: human gut microbiome; feature: stool | host: Homo sapiens | collected 2014-09-17 ... | reverse complement strand
GCGGAGAGAAAATTTATATAGAAGATGTAAGAAAACCCAGTAAAATCGATGGGTTAGGCGATTTAACAATCGCCTATTTCATCTATGAAAAGGAGAAGAAGTTATGGCAGCAAACAAAGAAATTCCCTACAAAATTTATCTGGAAGAGAATGAGATGCCGAAGCAGTGGTACAACGTGAGAGCGGATATGAAGAATAAGCCCGCGCCGCTCCTGAATCCGGCAACCTTAAAGCCCATGACGTTTGACGACCTGCGCGGCGTGTTCTGCGACGAGCTGGTGAAGCAGGAGCTGGACGACACCACCGCCTATATCGATATCCCGGAGGAGATTCAGAAATTCTACAAGATGTACCGTCCTTCTCCGCTGGTCAGGGCTTACTGTCTGGAGGAAAAGCTGCAGACTCCGGCCAAGATTTACTATAAATTTGAGGGCAATAATACCAGCGGAAGCCACAAGCTCAATTCCGCCATCGCCCAGGCCTACTATGCGAAGAAGCAGGGCCTGAAGGGCGTGACCACGGAAACCGGAGCCGGACAGTGGGGAACCGCGCTTTCCATGGCCTGCGCTTATCTGGGACTGGACTGCCAGGTATATATGGTAAAGGTTTCCTATGAACAGAAGCCTTTCCGCCGGGAAGTGATGCGCACCTACGGAGCGAAGGTGACGCCTTCGCCCTCTGATACCACGGCGGTGGGAAGAAAGATCCTTGCAGAGCATCCCGGAACCGGCGGTAGCCTGGGCTGCGCCATTTCCGAAGCGGTGGAAGCGGCCACCAGCCAGGAGGGCTACCGTTACGTGCTGGGCAGTGTGCTTTCTCAGGTGCTTCTGCATCAGACCGTGATCGGCCTGGAAACCAAGACTGCTATGGATAAGTACGACATCGTTCCCGACATGATCATCGGCTGTGCGGGCGGCGGTTCCAATCTGGGCGGCCTGATCTCCCCGTTTGTGGGCGAGATGCTCAGAGGGGAAAGAAACTATGAGATCATCGCGGTGGAGCCCGCTTCCTGCCCGAGCCTGACCCGCGGCAAATATGTGTATGATTTCTGTGACACCGGAATGGTCTGCCCGCTGGCAAAGATGTACACCCTGGGCAGCAACTTCATCCCTTCGCCCAACCATGCGGGCGGCCTGCGCTATCATGGCATGAGCTCCATCCTCTCCCAGCTGTATCATGACGGTTATATGACCGCCCGCAGCGTGGAGCAGACCGCGGTATTTGCGGCGGCAGAAGAGTTCGCCAGAGTGGAAGGCATTCTGCCCGCTCCGGAAAGCAGCCATGCAATCCGCGTCGCCATCGACGAGGCGATCAAGTGCAGGGAAACCGGCGAGGAGAAGACGATCCTGTTCGGCCTGACCGGAACCGGCTACTTTGACATGGTGGCTTATGAGAAGTACAACAACGGCCAGATGACCGATTATGTTCCTACCGACGCGGACCTTCAGGCCGGCTTTGACCAGATCCCGAAGTTCCCGGGAAATGAAATCTGAGCCGAATAAAAACAGACAGAAAAAAAGACAGACAAACGGGCAGACAGCCCGGCCGACTGATGTGCAGCGGCCGGGCTGTCTTTTTACGCCCCCTTTGTGTTACAGCGTATACAGGCCTGAGCGTCCTTCCCAAATTGTGGATGCCAGAGATTTGAGAATAAACACAAACAAAAGCAAATAAAGTTTGTAAATATATAGACAAAAATGAATTTGTGATATAAGATAGAAGAAAAAAGAAAGGAGAATGCCGATGGATGACGCAGCGAAAGCCCTGTGGAATTATTCCATAGAAGAGATTACGGCCGGACATGCAGAGGAAGAAGAGGCATACCGCTGTGTGTTCTGCGGGAAGAGCTTTGAAAAGGGGAAAATTTTTCAGGAAGAAGGCGGTCTGTATGATGCGTTCGGCGCGGTTCGGGCGCATGTGAAAAAGGTGCATGGAACTCCGGCGGACTGTCTGCTTTCCGGGAATCCGGCAGGTGCGGGCATCTCCGAGGTGCAGAAGCGGCTGCTGGAACTGCTTTCGGAAGGAAAAAACGACCGCCAGATTGCCGCAGAGATGGGAATCACGCCTTCCACGGTACGGAATCACCGGTTCAAGCTGAGGGAGAAGGAGAAACAGGCGAAGATTTTTCTGGCGCTGATGCGCGCGCTGGAACAAAAGACAAAGGAGGGCATTATGGATACGGATCAGGGAAGGCTGGAGGAGGTGCATCCCGCCGCCGTCATGGTGGATGACCGGTACGGCATTACCCGGCAGGAGCGGGAGAAGGCGCTGAAAACCTACATGAATGCGGATGGGAGCCTGAAGCAGATCCCGGCGAGGGAGAAGAAAAAGATCATCATTCTGCGGGAAATCATGAAGCGGTTTGAGCCGGGGCGGGAGTACACGGAAAAGGAAGTGAACCAGATTCTGAAAGAGATTTATGCGGAAGATTTTCCTTCCATCCGCCGTGCGCTGATCGAGTACGGCTTTATGGACAGAACGGATGACTGCAGCGCCTATCGGGCAGCGGGAATCCTGCCGGACGGCGGGAATGATTGAGAAGAAGAGGTGGACAATTCCACTGAAAGAAATGCCGCCTTTGGCGGCGGGAAAGAGGCAGAAATGGAACTGAGAAAATATCGTCCGCAGGACTGTGCGGAAATGGCCCGGCTTTTTTATGATACCGTCCACACGGTCAACGCGGCGGACTATACGGAGGAACAGCTGGACGCCTGGGCGGACGGTCAGGTGGATCTGGAAAAATGGAACGCCTCGTTTCTGGAGCATGATACCCTGGTGGCCGTGGAAGGGGAAACCATTGTGGGCTTCGGAGACATGGACAGCACCGGCTATCTGGATCGGCTGTATGTACATAAGGATGATCAGAAAAAAGGGATTGCCGCCGCCATCTGTGACCGGCTGGAGCGGGGAATCCGAAAGCGCGCCGCTTTCCGGACAGGAACAGACGGGAATGCGCGGCAGGCGGAAGGGGAGCATGTGGAACTGACCTTTACCACTCACGCCTCCATCACCGCCCGCCCCTTTTTTGAAAAGAGGGGATACGTGGTGAAGAAGGAGCAGCAGGTGGAACGTCACGGAATCCTGCTCACCAACTTTGTGATGGAACGGACGGAAGTCCTGGAGCTTCTTCGTTTGACCAAAGAAAAGGAGAATGAACTGGAAGCCTGTGCGCAAATTCTGATGAAAAGCTTCGCCCATGCCTGGAACACGAAAGAAGAAGCGGAAGAAACCCTCCGGGAGACGCTGGAATCAGGAATCCTGGTCGCCATACGCAGAGAGAAAAAAGTGGCAGGATTTGTGGGAGCTCATCCGGAATATCCCTTCGGCTGGGAGCTGCATCCTCTGGCCGTTGCGCCGGGAATGCGGGGAATGGGGCTGGGAAGCCTGCTCACCGCCCGGATCGAAAGGGAGGTAATGAGGGCCGGAGTGCTGGTCATGTATTTGGGAACGGACGATGAGGACGGGGCCACCAGCCTTTCGGAAGGGGATCTGTTTGAAAATACCCTGGAAAAAATCAGGGAAATCAAAAACTACAGCGGCCATCCCTATGAATTTTATCAGAAATGTGGATATCAGATCGTCGGCGTGCTTCCGGATGTGAACGGGCCGGGAAAACCTGATATTTTCATGGCGAAGCGGCTGACGGAAGAGTGAAAAATAAACCGGATGGCTGATTTTTTACCCGGCAGTTTTGTGACGCTTCAGCGAGGAGGAAAAAAATTGAAAGCAGTGGTATATGAAGGAAACGGAAAACTGGCGCTGGAAGAAAGGCCTGTTCCGAAGCTGCAGGAGGCGACGGACGCCATCATCCGGGTGACGCTGACCACCATCTGTTCCAGCGACATCCACATCAAACACGGCGCCGTACCGAGGGCGGTGCCAGGAACCATCCTGGGCCATGAGTTTGTCGGTGTGGTAGAAGAGACCGGAGAAGCGGTCAGACGCTTCCGGAAGGGAGACCGGGTTGCGGTGAATGTGGAAACCTTTTGTGGAGAATGCTTTTTCTGCAAAAGGGGTTATGTGAATAACTGCACCGATCCCCATGGCGGATGGGCGATGGGCTGCAGAATCGACGGAGGACAGGCGGAATACGTGCGCGTGCCCTTTGCAGACAACGGCCTGACCGCAATTCCGGATGAGGTATCGGACGAAGCGGCGCTTTTTACCGGAGATCTGCTCTCCACAGGCTACTGGGGCGCTTCTCTTGCGGAAATCCGGCCGGGGGATACGGCGGCGGTGATTGGAGCCGGGCCTACGGGCCTTTGCTGCATGATGTGCGCCAGACTGTACCAGCCTTCGCGCATCATCGCCATCGACGTGGACGACAGCCGACTGGAGCTTGCCAGAAAGCAGAACCTGGCGGATGTCACGCTCAATCCCCTGCGTGACGATGTGGAGAAGGAAGTTCGCCGCCTGACGGAAGGACGCGGGGCGGACGCTGTTCTGGAAGCTGCGGGCGGAAGGGATACCTTCCAGATGGCATGGAAGATCGCCCGGCCTAATGCGGTGGCCGCCATCATCGCCATGTATGAGGAGCCGCAGACCCTGCCCCTTCCGGACATGTACGGAAAGAATCTGATCTTCAAAACGGGAGGCGTGGACGCCGCTGACTGCGGCAGGATCATGGATCTGATCGCGCAGGGAAAGCTGGACGCGCGCTGCCTGATCACCCACAGAACCACCCTGGATCGTATCATGGAGGCCTATGACGTGTTTGAAAACAAACGGGATCATGTGATTAAGGTTGCGGTGCGGGTAAACTGAGAAAGGCGGTCTCTGTTTCCTCCGCCTTCCTCAGGCAATCCGCAGTGGCCCCCGTTCCCCGCTCCAGAAGCTCCCTCGGCGTGCCGGAAAAGATCACCTCGCCGCCCTGCTGTCCGCCTTTCGGTCCAAGGTCCAGAACGTAGTCACAGGCCCGGATGAGCTGCTGGTTGTGTTCCACCACAATGACCGTGTTTCCGGCATCCACCAGCCGGTCCAGCAGGATGAGAAAATGCGCCACATCCTTCGGATGCAGCCCTCTGGTGGGCTCGTCCAGCAGATACAGGCTGCGCCCGGAGGGAGCCTTCAGGAGTTCTCTCGCCAGCTTCAGGCGCTGGCATTCCCCTTCCGAAAGAGTGGTAAGGGACTGGCCCAGCGTAAGATAATCCAGCCCCACGTCTTTAAGCAGCCGGAGAATGCGCAGAACGGAGCGGGTGAAAGCGCATGCCGGCGCGGAAGATTCAGGCGTGGAAGCTTCAAACAGGGAAAGCGCTTCGTCTACGGACAGATCCAGCATATCCGAGATGGAAAGACCCTGAAAACGGACGGCGAGGACGTGATCCTGAAAACGTCTGCCCTGGCAGGCAGGACAGGGCACTTCGCTGTCGGCGAAGAACACGAGATGATTGCGCACGGTGCCCATTCCCTCGCAGACCTCGCATCTGCCGCCGGGCCTGTTGAAGGAAAAGGCGCCGGCATCGATCCGGGGAAGCTTGATCCGGGAAGGAACAGAGCCGCCGGTTTCGCTCTCGGAGGGGACTTCTCCATATTCCGCAAACAGCTTCCGGATCGGGGTATACAGATCCGTATAGGTGGCCACGTTGGAGCGCTTCATGCGGTGGGCGGAAGCCTGTCTGACGGAAACGATGCGGGAAAAGGATTCGCAGCCCCGGACGATATTTTCTCCGCTGCCCTGTCTTTTGCCTTCGGCCAGAACGGAGAAAACCAGCATGGATTTGCCGGAGCCGGAGGGGCCGGTGACCACGCTCAGACAGCCGGTGGGAAAGTCCGCGTCCAGGTTTTTCAGGTTGTGAAGGCATGCGTTACGGATCCGGATCCGTCCGCCGTCCCCGCGCCGAAAGACCGTTTTCATGGGATGTGCGGCGCGCATCACATCCGGGTCATGCTCAATGACAAGAACGGTGTTCCCCAGGTCGCGCAGGCGGCGCAGGAGCGAGATCAGCCCCTCCGTATCCTTCGGATGCAGTCCAGCTGTGGGCTCATCCAGAATATAGATCATGCCGGTCAGCTCCGAAGCCAGGGCGGCAGAAAGCTTCAGCCGCTGCAGTTCTCCGCCGGAAAGGGTGGGAACGGCACGGCTGCAGGTCAGATAGCCAAGCCCCAATCTGCGGATGCGTTCCAGCTTGGTGGAAAGATCCGTCAGGTAGTTCTGCACCAGCTTTCTGTGGGCGGCAGGCAGAGAACCGGTCAGAGCGTCGATCCAGTCCGCAAGGGCATCCAGAGAAAACTCGTTGAGCTGAGGCAGTCTGGAACCGTTTACCGTGATTTCTCTGCTTTCCTGCTTCAGCCGTTCCCCGCCGCAGGCCGGACAGGGGGAGGGCTGAAAATAGGCTTCCAGTTCGCCCCGTTTTTCACCCCGGTTGTTCAGCCTGCGAAAGAGAACCGCTTCCAGTCCCTCAAACCGTCCGCCGGATACGGTCCGCGGCGGCTTTTTTTCCGGAAAGGCCCGGATGATTTCCGCTCCTGCGACACCCTCATACAGAAGGGCCTTCTGCAGCGGATCAAACCGAAGGACAGGGAGGCCGGACGGGACGGCAAGGCCGTAATACCTGCAGGCGGCATAAAAGGCCTCGGTCTGGTATTCGCCGTATTTTGCCTCCCAGAAGCGGACAGCCCCGTCTTCCAGGGACCGGGTCTCGTCAACGGCTGCAGCCCGGTTGAGGGACAGAATCTCCCCCATTCCTTCGCAGACCGGACAGGCCCCTTCCTTCGTATTGAAAGAAAAATCGGTGGCGGTGAGCTTTTTCATTTTCTGTCCGCATTCCCTGCAGTACTGGTAGACCGAAAATTCTTTCCCTGCATGGCCGGGACGGGGAGAAGAAACCACTTCCTCCCTGCAGTCCGCCGCAGAAATCGGCTTCCCGCAGTGGGGACAGATGCGCACACCCAGCTTCTCATAGAGCATCCGAAGCCCGGTATAGAGATCCGTTACCGTGCCCACCGTGGAGCGGGGATTGCGGTTCTGGTCGGTCTGGGTGATCACGACGGCGGGAGAGGCGTTCTGCACGCGCTCCACCGCAGGCCTGGCGATTCCCTGGAAGGACATGGCTTCCAGATACTGCCTCTGACATTCCATGTACAGAACGTCGATTAAGAGCGTGGATTTGCCGGAACCGGACAACCCGGTGAATACGGTCAGGCTGCCCCGGGGAATGTCCAGAGAGATATGTCTTAAGTTCTTTTCGGATGCGTTCCGGATGGAGATGGGGTTCATGGATGGCTCCTTTTGTGGATTTTTTGTGGCGGGGCAGCGGAGACCATATCAGAAGAGCTGCTTCACTTCACAATCCTTTTGATAGAAGCAGATTCCATAGGCCAGCACCTCTCTGTAGCCCTCTTCCTGCAGTCCTTCTCTGTAGCGCCGGTCCCTGATTTGAGACAGTGCCGTATCGCAGAGGGAATCCATATCCCGGTAGCTGCGTGCTGTTTTCAACTCAAGAAGGATGGCCCGGCCCTTCAGCCCCGGCGTTTTCAGAATGAGATCGGGCCTTCCCGTACCGGACTCCCGATTGGACAGAATGCAGTAACCCGGCATGTTTTGCAGGACTCCGGTCAGAAAACCGTGATAATAGTTTTCCGCATAGTCATAAAAGCTGATAGATTCCTGGAGCAGCCGGGAGAGTTCTTCCGATATTTTTTCGGTATCTCCGTTTTCCAGTGCGTGAAACAGGGGACGGAGATCCTGCTTTTTCAGATTCGAGGAAAACCAGCCGGTCACAGTGCTCTTATAAATGTGCAGCACCTCCTTATTGGGAATGGCAAGGCTGCAATACTGCGTATCCCAGTCAAGACGGCGCTGGACCTGCTTCAGATAGCCGGTAAAAAGCAGAAAATTCCACAGATTATCCTGGCTTTCATGAATATCCTCATAGGTAATTTCTTCATGAACCGGTTTTTCGATGGTGGAACCGGTAATCAGAAGCTCAATTTCTTCCCGGACATTCAGGTCCGACTGTTCGATGAGTTCACGGACAATCTGATTGCTGCTGGTATTGGACCAGTAAGGCGCGGGCAGTGCCTGCGGATTGGCGGTCAGCGCATCCACATAATTCAGGACGCTCCATGGGTTGAAGACCTCTTTATTTCCGAAAAGATATCCGTCATACCAGTCACGGATGACAGGAAAGGCTGTGCTTCGGCCATAATCTGCAGCCATCCGTTCTACTTCCGCGGGGGTAAAACCGAAATATTCTCCGTAATTTTCACTGAGGATGGAATTCACTTTTAAATTATTCAGCCCGGTGAAAATGGATTCCTTTGTAATACGCAGGCAGCCGGTGATGACCGCAAAGTGCAGGGAAGGATTTGATTTCAGGGCGGATTCAAACAGAGAACGGATAAAAGCAGTCATTTCCTGATAGAATCCGGCGAAATAAGCATTTTCCAGAGGAACATCATATTCATCGATCAAAATCACGGCAGGCTGTCCATAATGCTGGTGAAGCATTCTGGAAAGGAAGAAAAGGGCAGTATAATAGTCCTGGTCCGTTCCGCGGCGTTCTGTCAGGCGCTGGAAACGGAGCCTGTCAGCCTCTATTGGAATTTCGGGCAGAATTTCCATATGTCTTTGATATTCATCCTCAAGAGCGGATTTCAGGGATCCGTAAGCCAGTTCCCAGGCAGGCTGTTTCGCGGATTTCAGGGAAAGCTGTATTACCGGATAACGGTTCATCTGTGAGAGAAAGGCGTCGCCTGCCTGCATGATCTGGAGGCCGCAAAAAAGCCTGCGTCGGTCCGCGTTTTTCTCTTCCGTTCCCGCATCTTCGAAAAAATACCGGAGCATGCTCAGATTCAGTGATTTTCCAAAACGGCGTGGCCGGGTGAAAAGGTTTACCTCCCCTTTCTTTTCAAGCAGTTCACTGATAAGCAGGGTTTTATCTACATAATAATATCCTTTGGAAATTAACTTTTCGAAATCATCAATGCCAATGGGGAGCGGTTTGTAAGCCATCGTGTTCTCCTTTCCATGAACCTGATCCGGAAAGCCGGTGTGAGCGGACGAATCTCCGGAGTCATCTGATTGCGCGCCGCGCAATCATTATACCAGATTACAGGAGGGGTTTCCAGAGAGGCATCACGAATATTTGTGACGCTTGTCGCAGAACAGGAGATCCCACGCTCCTGCGGTCTTTTTCTTTCGGAAGGAGTGTGCTATACTTCCTTTTATAGGCGGTTCGAAACCTCATATTTTATTCATTGATGGGAGGGTCTCATGATGAAACGTATTCCTCTTGGGAAAAGCGGTATTCTGGTGCCTTCGGTTGCGGTAGGATGTAGGCGAGTCTGCGATGTAGAGGAGAAGCAGGCAGAGGCGCTGCTGGATACCGCGCTGGAACTGGGCTGCAACTTTTTTGATCATGCGGATATCTATGGGCAGGGCGCCTGCGAGAGCCGTTTCGCCCAGGCGATCCACATGTCCCCTTCCGTGAGGGAAAAAATCATTCTTCAATCCAAGTGCGGCATTGGGCCGGGCAGGATGTACGACAGCTCCAAAGAGCATATCCTGTCTTCTGTGGACGGGATTTTAGGACGGCTTCAGACCGAATATCTGGATGTGCTTCTGCTGCACCGGCCGGATGCGCTGGTGGAACCGGAGGAGGTGGCGGAAGCGTTCGACATTCTGCATCGTTCCGGCAAGGTGCGTTTCTTTGGCGTATCCAATCACCGTTCGTCCCAGATCCGTCTTTTGCAGAAATATGTGGAGCAGCCGCTGGTAGCGGATCAGCTGCAGTTCTCCATTGTCAATTCTTCCATGGTTCAGAACGGAACAACGGATACCGCTGTGGCGGCCGCATGGATCCTGCGCCATCCGGCGAAGATGCAGCTGGTGGCCGGAACGACGAAGCCTTCCCGGCTGAAAGAGATCTGCCAGGCTGCGGATCTGACGCTTACCAGGGAAGAGTGGTATCGCCTGTATCTGGCGGCAGGTCACATGCTTCCTTAAAAAAGCCTTTTCAACGAAAACAGGACGGATAAAACAGTACCGCCGCATCGGCAGATGAATGCCGGCGCGGCGGTACTGTTTTGTCCGTTTTTATTTGAAAATGGAATACAGCCGAAGGCTGATTTCCCGTATGCCTTACATGCGCTTCGTAATCAGCTTTGCAGCCTCGCCGCCCAGCATCGGAAGGAAGGCGAGCACAAGCGCCATGATAATCTCGTCAAAAGAGAGGGCCACGGTGCTGAATACCGGGTTCAGGAAAGGCACGTAGATGCTGGCGATCATGAACAGCATGGATACCAGCACGCACTTGTTCAGGTAGCTGTTTTCAAAGACCTTCATCTTAAAGATGGAGGTGGATTCGGAACGTGCGGAGTAAGCGCGCAGCAGCTCGCCCAGAACCAGGGTGAGGAAGCAGGCGGTTCTCGCAACCTCCAGAGAGTCATGAACAAGCAGTCCATAGACGAAGGAACCGAGGGTGCCGAGCGCCAGCGCGATACTCTGGATCAGAACGGCCACGGTCATCTTCTTATCCACAATGGGTTCGGAAGGATCGCGGGGCTTGCGGTTCATGGTACCGGGCTCTTCCTTTTCCATACCAAGCGCGAAGGCCGGGAAGGCGTCCGTGATCAGGTTAATGGAAAGCAGCTGGATTGCCACCAGAGGCGTGGGCAGATTGGTGAGCATGGCCAGGAAAATAACCAGGATCTCACCGATGTTACAGGAGAGCAGGAAGCCTACCACCTTACGGATGTTGGCGTAAATGGTACGGCCCTCCGCAACGGCGCGCACGATGCTCGCGAAGTTGTCGTCGGTCAGGATCATGTCCGCCGCTTCCTTGGATACGTCGGTTCCGGTGATACCCATTGCCACACCGATGTCGGCATGCTTCAGGGAAGGAGCGTCGTTGACGCCGTCGCCGGTCATGGCAGCGATGTTGCCGTTTGCGCGGACAGCGTCCACCAGGCGAACCTTATGCTCCGGAGATACGCGGGCGAAAACATTGGTGGTTTTCACACATTCACGAAGCTGTTCGTCAGTCATTTCATTGATCTCACGGCCTTCCACCGTTCTGTCGGTTTCGATGCCGAGCTGGGCGCCGATGGCGCTTGCGGTGATCTTGTGGTCTCCGGTGATCATTTTCACCTGGATGCCGGCGGTCTTGCAGACGTCGATGGCCTCCTTCGCTTCTTCACGGGGCGGGTCGATCATGCCGACCAGGCCGACGAAGATCAGGTCGTTTTCAGATTCCGGTGAAGGATCCGCCTTGTCCATGAGACGGTAAGCAACACCGATCACGCGCAGAGCGGACTGGGCCATATCCTGGTTGACGCCCAGGATTTCTTCCCGCTTCGCGTCCGTAAGAGGATTAACGGTTCCGTTTTCTTCGATTCTCGTACAACGGCGGAGCAGCTCGTCCGGAGCGCCCTTGGTGTACATGGTGATGGAATCGCCGATTTTATGGAAGGTGGACATGAGCTTTCTGTCCGAATCAAAGGGAATCTCCTGTACACGGGGATACTTGGCTTCCCATTCGGCTTTCTTCATGCCGTGCTTGTAGGCAAGAACCACCATGGCCGCTTCCGTAGGATCGCCAACGATGGTCTGTTTGTCGGGATCATAGGTGGCGTCGTTGCACAGCAGCGCGCCTTCAATCAGACGGTCCGGATAGGAAGCGGGCGTGCTGCCGGCCTCGTCGGTGATCTCACCCTCCGGGCTGTAGCCTGTTCCGCTTACATTATAATGGCCGGAAGCGTCATACATTTTCTGGATGGTCATCTTGTTCTGGGTCAGCGTTCCGGTCTTATCCGAACAGATAACCGTGGTGCTTCCCAGCGTTTCCACCGCGCTTAAGCGCTTGATGATGGCATTACACTTGACCATCTTCTGCATGCCCATGGCGAGTACCACCGTAACGACGACGGTCAGGCCTTCCGGAATGGCGGCGACGGCCAGGGAAACGGAGGTCATGAAGATATCGAACAGCTCCATGCCGTGAAGCAGGCCGAGCAGGAAAATGACTACGCAGATGGCGAGGCATACGATACCGAGCACCTTTCCCAGGCTGTCCAGCTTTTTCTGGAGCGGGGTGGATTCGTCGGGCGTATCGTTAAGCATGCCGGCGATATTTCCCATCTGGGTCTGCATGCCGGTTTCCGTGATGATACCGCGTCCGCGGCCATAGGTGATAACCGTTCCCATGTAGCCGCAGTTGATGCGGTCGCCCAGGCTGGCGTCTTCTGCAAGAACAGCGGAAGCGTCCTTTTCCACGGGAACGGATTCTCCCGTGAGAGCGGCTTCGTCAATTTTCAGGTTGACGGATTCAATCAGCCGCAGGTCGGCGGGAACATAATCGCCTGCTTCCAGGATGGCAACATCTCCGGGCACCACGTCGGAGGAAGGAACCTCTATGATCTGTCCGCCGCGCAGAACCTTTGCGTGAGGGCTCGCCATTTCCTTTAACGCCTTCAGCGCGTTGCTCGCCTTGTTTTCCTGATAAACGCCCAAGAAGGTGTTCAGGACGACGATGGCAAGGATGATGACGCCCTCCAGCGCCTCTCCCAGGAAAATGGAAATCACGGCGGCGATCATCAGGATGATCACCAGGAAATCCTTAAGCTGCTCCAGGATCATCTGGATCAGGGATTTCTCTTTCCCTCCCTCCAGACGGTTGTGTCCGTATTTTTCAATACGTTTTTCGGCCTCTTCCTTAGTCAGACCGCAGGATACGTCCACCTGAAGCTCTTTGGCCGCATCTGACGGAGACTGGCTGAAAAATGGTTTCATACAGTTTTACCTCATTCCTTTCTTATGTTCTTTCCAGCTTTGGCTGGTTTTTTAGAGTGTAAAAAACCTGCAGGAGAAAACCCCACATGAATATTATTATATCAGATTGTCCGCAGGTTATAAATCATATAATTGAAAAATGTAGAAAATCTTTTCAAACGCTTCTTTTTGTTGTATTGTGAAAAGAAAGGAACAGTCCGGCAGCATCCAACCCGGACGGGAAAGGGAAATCAGAAAAGATGGAGCAGTTAAAAGCAATCGCGCATATCCGCACGGATTTTCCGGAAAAGTTCGGAATTCCCAGACAGAGCGGCCTGGTGGAAGAGCTGGAAGGAAAAGTAGTGTTTGAGCCTGAATTCCGGCATCCGGATGCGGTCCGGGGGCTGGAACAGTTCAGCCACATCTGGATTCTCTGGCAGTTTTCTGAGAATGAACGGGCGGGCTGGTCCGTTACAGTGCGGCCGCCGCGGCTGGGGGGAAACACAAGGATGGGGGTGTTCGCCACCCGTTCGCCTTTCCGTCCGAACGGCATCGGCCTTTCCTGCGTGCGGCTGAAGCGTGTGGAACTGACGGAGAAGGAGGGACCGGTTTTGACCGTGCTGGGGGCGGATCTGATGAACAATACGCCGATTCTTGACATTAAGCCCTACATCCCGTTGACGGACTGTCATCCGGATGCCTCGGAGGGCTATACGAAGGAAACCAGAAAACATGCGCTTCAGGTGGAATTCCCCGAGGCGCTGCTTGCGCGGTATCCGGAGGAAAAGAGAAAGGCCGCAGAGGCGGTGCTCGCTCAGGATCCAAGGCCCGGCTACAGCAGTGATCCGGAGCGGATCTACGGTGTGACCTTTGCCGGATACGACATCAAATTCCGGGTGAAGGACGGGGTGCTTACGGTCTGCGGGCTGGAAGAGGTGCTCTGAATACGGAGAGTGGTGCACAAACGGCGTTTGGACCGAAGAATGGAGGCGCACACTTTTTTATAAAATGCCGCTGATGCGGCGAAAGGAGAGAAAATGGAATACCGATACTGCGAGGATCGCAGCTGGGAGGACTTTTCCAGCGGGCGGGTGCTCCGCGGCGCAGGCGGGGCTCCGAATTTTCCGGTCCGTCTGGGATGCGAGCTGTACCGCAGGGCGCTTTCCCATTGTGAAAAAAAGGAAAAGATCCGGTTGTACGACTGCTGCTGCGGAGGCGGCTATCTGCTGACGGTTCTGGGGCTTCTGAATCAGGGAACCATTTCCCGCATTTACGCAAGCGATATCGATGAGAGGGTGCTGGAAACGGCCAGAAAGAATCTTTCCCTGCTGAGCCGGGAGGGTATGGAGAAACGGATGGAAGAACTCCGGCAGCTTTTGTCTCTCTATGGGAAGCCCTCCCACGAACAGGCTGTGGCGAGCGCGGAGCGCCTTGCCGGGCTTCTGGAGCGGGAAATTCCCTGCACCGTGTTTCAGGCGGATGCGGGAAGACCGTTGAATCCCGGAGAAGAGATCGATATCCTGATCACAGATGTTCCTTATGGAGAACTGACGGCGTGGGAAAGCCAGGAGAAAACGCCGGGTGAAGAGGCCCGGACGGAACAGGACGGAAAAGAGCCGGACGGCCTGAATCGTCTGATCCGGAATCTGACCGGGTGTTTCGGGGAGAAAACCCTGTTTGTCATCGTCACAGATAAGGGGCAGAAGCTGCGGATGGACGGGCTTACGGTTCTGGAAAAGGGAAATGTGGGGAAACGGAGATTTTATATCTTCCGAAAAAAGACGGCATGAGCTGTTCTTTATACAAATGCCGTTTCAGCGGCATCAGATGAAGGAGGTTGTCATGGACAAAAGGACGAGGGTACTGAATGCGATGAACAAAAAAGAAGTGGACCATGTGCCGGTGGGCTTCTGGTTTCATTTCAGCGGGGAGGAGGCGGCGGGGGACGCCTGCGTACAGGCCCATCTGAACTACTACAGGGAGACGGACCTGGATTTTCTGAAGGTTATGTGCGACGGCTATTTTGCCTGGCCGCTTCCGGAAATCCGGGAGGCGGAGGACTGGAACCGGGTGGAGCCGCTTTCGGCGGATCATCCCTTTATCCGGGAGCAGGTGGAACGGGCGGCGGCCATCGTCCGGGAAATCGGAAAGGAACGCTGTGTCTTTTATAACGTGTTTGCTCCTTTCTCTTCGTTCCGCTTTGGAAGCGAGGCGGCAGGCCTTCCGGATGCGGTGGTGATGGAGCATGTGAGAAAGGACAGAAACGCCGTCATGCGTGCTCTGGATGCCATCGGGCAGACCAATGCGCTTCTTTCCGAGCTTCTCATTACGGAGGCCGGCTGCGACGGAATCTATTACTGTGTACAGAATGGGGAATATGACCGCTTCCTGCCGGAAGAATACCGAAAAATTGTGCGGCCCTCCGATCTGTATGTGCTGGAGCATGCCAACCGTTTTTCTGAAAACAATATCCTGCACATGTGCGGCTGGGCGGGGGCGAGAAACCGCCTGGAACTGTGGAAGGATTATCCGGCGAAGGTGATGAACTGGGCGGTGTTCGTGGAAGGCCTGAGTCTGGAGGAGGGCCGGTTTTTCTTCGGCGGGAAAACGGTGCTGGGCGGCTTTGAGACCCACTGGGACGGAAAGATCCAGCAGGGCGTGCTGTATCACGGCACCAAGGAGGAACTGCAGGACTATACGAGAAACCTGATTCTGAACTACGGAAAGACCGGTCTGATGCTGGGCGGGGATTGTACCGTGGATGCGAAGATCGACCGGGAGCGGCTCCGCTGGGTGGCGGAGGCGGCCAGAAGCCTGTGAATGTATCGGAGAAGGAGAGATGTACCATGGATGCGACCTTGTGGAATGTAGGAAGTATTTTTCTGGCGCTGGCCGCCTGGATTTTTCCGGTGGCGGGACTATTCAGAAGTTTGAAAAGAAAAGATTCAGGGGAACTGCTCTGGGCGGTAGCCAGCTTCGCTGCGTGCGGCGTGTCGCTATGCATGCAGCTGTATTATCAGGAGCATCTCGTGTCGATTGGGGACTGGTCGGCGCTTTCGGACACGGCGGATACGGCAGCGGCGCTTGGCAGAAATATGATCCTTTTCACTCTGGCGGCGAATCTGCTTCTGATCTGGAGGATTTTCAGAAAGGATAAAGGAGATAGAAGAAAAGCATGAAAACAACAGCAGTTTATTTTTCCCCTACAGGAAATACGAAAAAGAGCGTGGATGCCATGGCGCGTGCGCTGGATGCGGATTATCAGGCGGTGGACCTGACGGTAGCGCGGGGAGAGGACGGGCAGGAATTTTCCGTACAGATGCAGTTTTCCGGAGAAGACTTCGTGATCTTCGGCATGCCCGTTTACGGCGGAAGGCTTCCGGCTCTGGCGGCAGAGCGGCTGTCCGGCATCCGCGGGGAGCAGACGCCCTGTGTGCTTGTGGTCACCTATGGAAACCGCCACTATGACGACGCTCTGGTGGAGCTTCAGGATCTCTGCGAAGCGCAGGGCTTTGTGGTGAAGGGAGCGGCGGCGCTGGTGGGCCGGCATACCTACGGGGAGATTCAGGTGGGAAGGCCCGACGAAGCCGATCTGGAGGCGGACGCGGCATTCGTCAGAAAAGCCGTTTTGGGAGACGGCCTTCACGCGACGATTCCCGGCAGCCGCCCATGGAAAAGGGCCAGTTCGCGCCGCTTACCTCCGATGCCTGTACGGGCTGCGGACTCTGCCGGAAACGCTGTCCGGCGGGAGCCATCGGACCGGATTTTCAGGTGGACGCGGATCGGTGCATTTCCTGCTTCCGTTGTATCCGCATCTGTCCGGCAGGAGCCAAGAACATGGACACGGAGGGCTACCGGAGCTTTGCGCAGATGTTTACGCAGAAGCTGGCGGAAAGGCGGGAGAACGAATATTTTCTGTAGGCCTTAATAGGTATCCCATGCTCCGGTTCTTCGTTCCCGTCTCATGCAGAGCCCGAAAACAGCGTTTCCCAAAAGGCACCAGGCCAGATTGATAAGAAGGTATCCGGCCCAGGCGCCAGCGGAGGCGTACCCGTACAGATAGAGACGGCGGGCGATGTCTATGCCGGAGCAGAAGGGGATCAGAAACAGGGGATCCGGAGCGGTGGGAGTAAGCGTATTGGTGACAAAGAGCAGGGCGGTCTGGATCAGAAAGATCAGGCTGCCCGTTTTTTTCGCGCGCAGAGAGACGGCGCCCGCGATTAGTCCCATGCCGTACATGCCGGCCAGACATGGCAGAAAGAGGAGGAGGGAGAAAAAAAGGAAGCCGCCATCCGCCGGGGAAGAGCCTGTGAGCAGGGCTGCCGCTGCAAGCAGAACTCCGTATACCAGAAAATGCAGGAGGGTGCTGGCCAGCAGACGGCAGAACAGCAGAAGGGTGAGAGGATACCGGCTCTGCAGCCGCATTTCAAAGATGCCGCGTTCCATTTCCCCCTGCAGCGTGCCTGTGCAGTATCCCAAAGCAGCGGAGCTGTTTCCCCAGAAAAGATAACCGATCAGAAGCAGCATGATGCCCTGCGTGGCATCAGCCCGGTAAAAGGAGGTCAGGCTGGAGCCCGAGCCCAGAAAGAAGGCGGCGAGAAAAGAACCTACGAAAATAGCGGCGTCCGAAAGAAGACTGGTCCGGTATTGCAGGCTTTCCTTCAGATCCAGCCTGACTTCCTGGAATACGGCATTTAAGAATCCCTTCATTGCTCCATTCTCCCTTCTTCTGTCAGCCTTTCATATGCAGCCTGCAGGCTTTCCCGGTCCATGGTTCCGTCGTTGTGAAAGACGTCCTTTCCATTCCGCAGGAACAGATACCTGTCTGCCAGCCCCTCAAACAGCAGCAGGTCATGGGAGGAGATGAGAAAGGTGACGCCTTCCCTGCGGGCCGTCTGCAGGATGGTACGCTTCAGCTCGCCTCTGGCGTCCAGATCCAGACCGCCTTCAGGTTCATCCATGAGGATCAGTCTGGCTCCGGCGCACAGCCCGCACAGCAGCGAAGCTTTCTTCTTCTGTCCAAGGGACAGGGTTTCCACCCGACGGTCCAGAAGAGCTTCGCAGTGCAGGAAAGAGGCGTACCGCGTAAGAAGCGCTTCCGTCTCTTCTGCGCTTCTCCCTTTCAAAGCGGAGAAATACAGGACATTGTCCCGGACCGTATTCTTATACCGGAGTCCCCGTTCTCCGGCGGGAATATAGACCACATTTTCCCGGCTCCAGGCAGGAAAGGAAGCCTCCTGCTCTGCGCAGTTCTCCTTTTTCCGCCCCTCCCCTTTCCGAAAAATGCGTCCGCCGGAAGGAACCAGAATCCCGGCAAGCAGCTTGAGCAGAGTGGTTTTCCCGGAGCCGTTGGGACCGATGAGGCCATAGATCAGGCCGCGCTCCAGCTCGATTTCTCCGGAAAAGCCAGACAGAGCCGGCTGCTTCCGGTAGGAACGGCACAGACCTTCCATGCGCAGCAGATACCCGCCGGATTCTCCTGTCATTTCCGCTCCCCCTCCTTCCTCCGCTTTTCAAGCTGGTGCAGGCGGCCATACAGCGCCTTCTGAACGGCAGGAGCGATGGGCCAGTAGATGAGCCAGCTGATTGCCCAGATGCCCAGGTAGAAGCTGATGAGAAAATAAACGCAGAACACCAGCGGCCAGTAGGAGGAGAGGATTCCCCGCAGAATGCCCTCCTCCCGCAGCCGGCTTCCGGCCTTTTCGATCCGATCCTCTTCCTTTAAAAGCAGCGCGTAGACCTTTTTCTGGGCGTGTGCCGTCAGAAAGAGATAGAGCGCGATGGCAAGAAAGAGAAGCAGGAAAAAGGAACTGGTATACAGCTTATACTGATATTGAGAAAAGGCATCCGCCGTTCTGTCGGTGGAAAGCGGGACGAGCACGAACGACAGAGGAGAAAAGAGTGCCAGCAGGATGCCGATTGCCAGCATGACCGCATACTGCGGGGCAAATTCCTCGCGCTGCCTGCAGATATGGTCTCTGAGGGAAGGCGCGATGATGAGAGGAGCCTCCTTCAGAGGCCGGTACTGCACGGACAGAGAGCCCGCGTAGATAGTAAGAATCAGCCCCAGAATCAGGCAGACAGCAAGAGGAAGAATCATGAGAAGCAGTCCGCCTGTTCTGGTACCGGGGTTCTGCAGCAGCCCGCCGGACAGAAGCAGTCCTCTGACCAGAAACAGAAAGGCCGGGCCGAGCAGAAACAGGCTGATTCCAAACGCCATGATCCGTGAGATCCGGATTTTGTCCCGGATGATCTGATCGGCCTGCTCCTGATCCAGATAGATGGCCTGAGAGCCGGTTCCGCAGGAGCCGCTGTCCTCGAATTTCTCTGAAGAAAAAAGGGAGCCGTCCTGACCGGAACGGGCGGATTCCCGGCCTTCCTGTGAGCCGATGGAGCCTTCGGGAGCCTGAAGATCCAGTTCGGCCAGCAGCTCATCGATATTTCCAAATTCGGAAATGACGATACCCACCGCCTCGTTTTCCGATTTCCCCTCGCTCTTCAGTTCTTCGTACTTATCCTCCATGGTGCGGAGCATGTCGTTCTCCAGACGGATGATCTGGGGAGTCTGAGGAAGACGTGCGAACATGTTTTCAAGATAGGTTCTGATCGTTTCCATAAGCAATCCTTTCCGCTTCCCCCCTGGAAGCTTAGCCTGATCTGTTTTGTCTGATAAAACCTCACTGTGAAAAGATTGAAAAATAAGCCCGATGGCTTATTTTTCAATCGGCAGTTTTGCGCGAAGCACAAAACTGCTGTGATCGCAGAGGAGAAATCACCTGTGTGATTTCTCCTCGCGGCCTCAGCGTATCGCTTCGGCATGGAGGAAAAAACGGGCGCAGAAGAGCATCCGGGCCGTCAGCGACGGATGAAGTGCTCCACCACTTCTCTGGTAACGCGCCACTCCTCGCATTTTTCTTCATAATAGGCCCTTCCAGCCGGAGTGATCTGGTAGTAGGTCCTGCGCCTGCCCTCCGTCTCATCCCCGTAGAAGGATTCAATATAACCGTTCTTTTCCAGACGGGTGAAGGCGGAGTAGAGGGTGGTTTCCTTAATGACATATTTCTCATCGGTCAGGCGGCGGATCTGTTTTGAGATCTCATAGCCGTAGGAGGGCTGATCAAGGAGCAGAAACAGAATAAAAGTATCGTTGTAGCCGCGTATGACGTCGCTGCTGATCATGGGACCGGCCTCCTTTCCGGAAACGGCGGCGCCCGCATCAGAGGACAGGCCGCCGAAAACGAATTTACTACGACTGTCATACTACGTCTGTCGTAGTAAATTCAATATAGCAGATATTGCAGCGGGAGTCAACAGGGGATCATTAAAAATGTTAACGTGGCAGCATGCTGACTTTTTTCACATTTGTAATTATAATTGGGATTGGAAAATCATTTTCAGATTATATTTCAGGAGGAAACTGGTATGCAGAATATAAGGCAAATTATACTTCCATCCCCTCTTTTCCGGGATCCCATCCATGATTGTCCCACAGATCCCACCGTGATCTGGAGCGAGGAAGAAAAACAGTGGTATCTGTTTTATACCCAGAGAAGGGCGGACGCTCCGGCCATCGGTGTGTCCTGGGTGCATGGAACGAAAATCGGCGTCGCATCCAGCCTGGACGGAAGCAGATGGCTTTACCGCGGCACACTGGAAGGGCTGGATATCGAGAGGGGACACAACACCTTCTGGGCGCCGGAAATCATCCGGGCAGAAGGCGCTTACCATATGTATGTTTCCTATATTACAGGAATCCCCACGGACTGGAATTATCCCAGGCAGATGCTGCATTATACTTCCGGTAATCTCTGGGACTGGAAGTTTCTCGGCAGAGTGGACCTGGATTCAGAACGGGTGATCGACGCCTGCGTCTATGGGGTGGAGCCGGGGCTGTACAAAATGTGGTATAAGGATGAAAACAGAGAAAGCCGGACCTTCGCGGCTGTCAGCCGCGATCTGCACAGCTGGCAGGTGCTGGGAGCGGAAATCACGGACTGCGCCCAGGAGGGACCAAACGTATTTGAACTGGATGAAATCAGATGGATGATTTCAGACTACTGGAATGGTCTTGCGGTTTACCGTTCCGCGGATTTTACAAACTGGACGCGCTGCCCGGACATTCTCCGGGAATCAGGAACGCGGCCGATGGATGTGGGGTTTGCCCATCATGCGGATGTTCTGGTAAAGGATGGAAAGGCCTATATTTTTTACTTCTGCCATCCGTATGCGGATGAAGGAAAGGCGGAAGAGGACGGAAACGGCATTTCCACGGAAAGGGAGCGCAACATGGCTGTTGTGCAGGCGGCGCAGCTGAAGGTACAGAACGGAATCCTGATCTGTGACAGAAATGCGCCGGTGATATGGGAGAAGATGGAATAAAATCTTTCGGTCTTGTCTCGCTGAGAAAATGAAGCTACAATAGGGACGGTTGCAGAACCGATGTTTAGAAATTTCAGTATGGAGGAACGAGCGACGAATATGCAGATTGATAAACAGAAGCTGTTTGATATTGTAAAGGAAGGCGGGGCGCTGTTTCGTAACAGGGAAGAAGCGGCCCACATTACGGTAAAGGGTGTGTCGGATTATGTGACGCAGGTGGATTTTCATGTGCAGGAACTGATCCGGACGAGGCTCATGCGGGAATGGCCGCAGGTACAGTTCATGGGAGAGGAGAAGGATAACAGCGATATCGATTTTACGAAGGCCGTCTGGATTCTGGATCCGGTGGACGGAACGACAAACCTGATCCACGATTTCCGCCAGAGCGCGGTTTCCCTGGCCCTCTACGACGGCGGAGAGCCGGTCTGCGGCGTGGTCTATCAACCCTACACGGAGGAGCTTTTTTTCGCGGAAACGGGAAAGGGTGCCTTCCTGAACGGAAAGCCCATCCATGTGAGCGGCGCAAAGACCATGGGAGAATGCCTGATTTCCATCGGAACAGCGCCCTATGAGCATGAATATGCGGATCGGAATTTCGATCTGTTCAAACGGATCTTTCTGGACTGCCAGGATATCCGCAGGCTTGGTTCTGCGGCCATCGACCTGGCCTATGTGGCATGCGGCCGGATCGACGCCTTTTTTGAGATGAACCTGAAGCCCTGGGATTTTGCCGCTGGGCGCATTCTGGTACAGGAAGCGGGCGGAACGGTCACGGACTTTGCGGGAAACAGCCCTGATTTCAGAAAAAAGGGCAGCATCCTCGGAAGCAACGGGGCCATTGGAAAGCTGTTGGTGAAACAGTACATGAATATCTGAACTTCTCTTGACAGATGCCCCTGCCGTAGGCAAAATAAGAGCAGAAACACAAATGATGAATTCACAGAAGGGAACGCAGAAAATGAATCATAAAAGAAAGAAAAGAAATCTTTTTCTTCTGCTTTTGACGGCGGTACTTCTGTTTCAGCCTCTGACCGGCCTGACTGTCCGGGCGGAAGGAGGGCAGAATGGTGCGGCTTCACAAAGCGCTCAGGAAGCGGCGGATGCCGCCCAGGCGCAGGCAGACGCTCTGATGGCAGCTCATCTGGCCGCCTGGCAGCAGGCGCAGGTGGAATATGCCGCTCAGCTTGCCGCGTATCAGCAGGCTCTCGCGCAGCAGCAGGCAGAAGCCGCCGCCCAGGCTGTGGCCAGACAGCAGGCGCTGATGGAGCAGCAGGCCCAGACAGCCGCACAGCAGCAGGCTGCCGAAGAACCGGCTGTGGCTGTTCCGGTCACTTCGTTTGCCGGAAAAACGGTTTCCATTCTGGGAGACAGCATCTCCACCTATCAGGGGTGGATTCCGGAAGGCTATGCATGTTTTTATCCGGATCCGGACAATGATATTAAGGATGTGACGCAGACCTGGTGGATGCAGGTCATTCAGAACACGGGAATGCAGCTTCTGGTAAACGGTTCCTGGTCTGCCAGCGCAGTGTGCGGGGATTCCCGGGCGGAGAACTCCAGCGCGGGCTGCAGCAGCCGGAGAATTGTGGATCTGATGGGAAATACGGGAATGGTTCCGGACGTGATCCTGGTGTACATGGGAGCGAACGACTTTTTCAACTCGATTCCACTGGGAACCTTTTCCGGAACAGCCGTGCAGCGTACGGATCACTATATCTGGGATTTTACAGAAGGCTATGAACTGATGCTTCAGAAGCTTCAGGCGGTTTATCCCACTTCCCGGATTTACTGCATGACCCTGATCGAAGCGAATTCTTCCGATCATCCCAGAGTGAACGCGAATGGAAATACCATTGAGGATTATAATAGCAGGATAAAACAGATCGCGGCGGCTCATGGGATTTCGGTTATCGACGTGCATGACTGCGGGATGGAGGTTTATGAGCTGAGCCGGTTTACCAGCGATGGAACACATCCGAACCGGGAAGGTGCGGCACGGATGGCGGCCTATGTGACGAACGCTCTCCTCATGGGCGGCTGACGCAGGAAGAATCGGGTCTGTTTCGCAGCGCCCTGTTTTCATCGGGCTGCTGCAGTGCTTCAAACGGACGGGAGGAAGGTATGATTTCCTGGCTGGTATTGATTTTGATGGCGGTGTATTTTTATCATGGATACTTAAGCCGCAGGCTGGACAGGCGCAAGCTGTCCCACAGCTCCTATTATGACGTTGCCTACGGCGGAGAGAAAAAATGTGTCGATCAGGCGGCGGCCATTCTGAAGGACGTGGGCGGATACGGAAAGCTTATGCTTGACTGGCACTATCTTTGGGAGAACGGCCCGGCTTCGGCGGACGTGATCCTGCTTCATGAAACCGGCGTGTATGTGCTGGAAACAAAGGATTACGGAGGCTGGATCTCCGGAAATCCTGAGGACGAGTACTGGGTGCAGACGCTGGAAACAGGAAAATATACCTCCTGCCAGAATTATTTTTACAACCCTTTTCTGAAGCTTTCCGGATGCATCGAATGCATGAAAAAGGAGCTGCCGGACATGAAGTGGCTTCCCTACTACTCCCTCGCGGTGTTCGGAGGCGGCTGTGAACTGGAAAACGCCGGGCTGTCCGACGGCGAAAGGAAGATCATTTATCTGAAGCAGCTTTCCTATACTATGTACGGCATGATCCGCTCCTCCCGCAAATTTCTCTCCAGGCAGGTAATTGATGAAATCTACGATCGGCTGCAGGGCAGAGAAACAACGGAAACCGGTCTTGACAAAAGCCCGCGGCTTGATTATAGTAAAAACAGACCTGACGGCAGAAAAGCCGTTTCAGGATGATCGATAAAGATGAGGAAGAAGAGGAGTACGCATATCTCTTCACCAGAGAGGACGGCCCGCAGGCTGGAAGGCGGTCCGGGAGCAGGATGTGCGGAAGGTAGCTTTGGAGTCGGAAGGCAGAACAGAGCGGATGGCGCAGGCCGGAAGAAGACCGCTTTCAGTAAGCTTTCACGCTTCATCCCCGTTAAAGGATGAGACTCTGACAGGAGTTGCAACGAGGCCGGATTTTCGTAAGAATCCGGCGAACAAAGGTGGTACCGCGCGAACGCGCCCTTTGCCCTGGTAGGCAAAGGGCGTTTTCTAATGGAGGAAAACATGAGCAAAGAACTGGCAAAAACCTATGATCCTCATGGCATTGAGGAGAGACTGTATCAGAAATGGCTGGACAAAAAATATTTTCATGCAAAGGTGGACAGGAGCAGAAAGCCCTTCACCATTGTGATGCCCCCGCCGAACATCACGGGGCAGCTTCACATGGGGCATGCGCTGGACAACACCATGCAGGACATCCTGATCCGTTTTAAGCGGATGCAGGGCTACAATGCCCTCTGGCAGCCGGGAACGGACCACGCCAGCATCGCGACCGAGGTCAAGATCATCGAGACGCTGAAAAAAGAAGGCATCGACAAGCACGACCTGGGGCGGGAAAAATTCCTGGAGCGCGCCTGGGCGTGGAAGAAGGAGTACGGCGGAAGGATCACCAGCCAGTTAAAGAAGCTGGGCTCCTCCTGCGACTGGGACAGAGAGCGCTTCACCATGGACGAGGGCTGCAATAAGGCCGTTACGGAAGTGTTCTGCAAGATGCATGAAAAGGGCTGGATCTACAAGGGCAGCAGGATCGTCAACTGGTGTCCGGTCTGCAATACCTCCATTTCCGACGCGGAGGTGGTGTATGAGGAGCAGGCAGGCCATTTCTGGCACATCAAGTATCCGCTGGCGGATGAGAACGGACAGCCCAGCAAAACGGAATTCCTGGAGTTCGCCACCACCCGTCCGGAGACCATGCTGGGAGATACGGCAGTGGCCGTGAACCCGGAGGATGCGCGCTATAAGGATCTGGTGGGAAGAAAGGTGTTTTTGCCCTTCGTGAACCGGCAGATCCCCATCGTTGCGGATTCTTATGTAGACATGGAATTCGGGACCGGCGTGGTGAAGATCACCCCCGCCCACGACCCCAATGACTTCGAGGTGGGAAAACGGCACAACCTGCCCGAGATCAACATCATGAACGACGATGCCACCATCAATGAAAACGGCGGAAAGTTTGCCGGAATGGACCGTTACGAGGCCAGGAAGGCCATCGTGAAGGAGCTGGACGAGATGGGGCTTCTGGTGCGCATCGAGGACTATACCCACAACGTGGGAACCCATGACCGCTGCAAGACCACGGTGGAGCCGCTGATCAAAAAGCAGTGGTTCGTGAAGATGAGCGAGCTGATCAAGCCTGCCGTAGAAGGCGTGAAGAACGGGGACATCCGCCTGATTCCGGAGCGCATGGACAAGATTTATTTCAACTGGACGGACAACATCCGCGACTGGTGCATTTCCAGACAGCTCTGGTGGGGCCACAGGATCCCGGCCTATTACTGCGGCGAGTGCGGCGAGATCGTAGTCGCGAAGGAAATGCCGAAGGTATGCCCGAAATGCGGCTGCACCCATTTTACCCAGGATGAGGATACCCTGGACACCTGGTTTTCTTCCGCCCTCTGGCCCTTCTCCACGCTGGGCTGGCCGGACAAAACGGAGGATCTGGACTATTTTTATCCTACGGACGTGCTGGTGACGGGCTACGATATCATTTTCTTCTGGGTCATCCGCATGATCTTCTCCGGCTATGAGCAGATGGGAGAGAAGCCCTTCTCCACCGTATTGTTCCACGGCCTGGTGCGGGATTCCCAGGGAAGAAAAATGTCCAAGTCCCTCGGAAACGGCATCGATCCGCTGGAGGTCATCGACAAATACGGCGCGGACGCCCTGCGCCTGACGCTGATCACCGGAAACGCGCCCGGAAACGACATGCGCTTCTACTATGAGAGAGTGGAGGCCAGCCGCAATTTCGCCAACAAGGTCTGGAACGCTTCCCGCTTCATCCAGATGAACATGGAGGGAAAGACCGTTCCGGAAAATGCATGGGAGCACCTGCAGCCCGTGGACAAATGGATCCTTTCCCGCCTGAACAGCGTGGTGAAGGAAGTCACCGACAACATGGAGAATTTCGAGCTGGGCATCGCCGTGCAGAAGGTTTATGATTTCATCTGGGACGAGTTCTGCGACTGGTACATCGAAATGGTGAAGCCCAGACTGCACGATACGGACGATGCGGACAGCCAGAACGCCGCGCTCTGGACGCTGAAAAATGTGCTGTTAAACGCCCTGAAGCTTCTGCATCCCTACATGCCCTTCGTCACCGAAGAGATCTTCTGCAACCTGCAGGATGAGGAGGAATCCATCATGATCTCCTCCTGGCCGCAGTACAGGCAGGAGTGGAACTTCCCGAAGGAAGAGGAGGAGATCACGATCCTCAAGGAAGCGGTGCGCGGCATCCGAAACGCCAGAAGCTCCATGAATGTTCCGCCCAGCAAAAAGGCCCATGTGTTCGTGGTGAGCACGGATGAGAGGATCGCTTCCGCCTTCACGGAAGGAAAACTGTTCTTCGCTTCCCTCTCCGGCGCTTCCGACGTTACCATCCAGACGGATAAGACGGGAATCGCGGACGACGCGGTATCCGTGGTGATCGCGGGAGCCACGCTCTACATTCCCTTCGCGGAGCTTGTGGACATCGCGCAGGAAATCGCCCGGCTGGAAAAGGAAGAGAAGCGTCTTACCGGCGAGCTCGCCCGGGTAAACGGCATGCTGAGCAATGAAAAGTTCCTTTCCAAAGCGCCGGAAAGCAAGATTGCCGAGGAAAAGGGAAAACTGGAAAAATATACACAGATGATGGAACAGGTGCGTGAGCGCCTTGCCGCTTTGAAATAATCGAGGCTCGCGGCAGACAGGACGGAATACAAAGGGCCGGGAGAGACAAGGCCCGGATAAGCAAATGGCGGAGGCATTCCTTCGGGGATGGCTCCGTCTCCTGCGCAGAGGCTGCTGCCTGTCGGTATGGAGGAGAAGATTGAAAAATGCGCTCGATAGCGCATTTTTCAATCAGGATTTGCGCCG